>ENA-OROS01000528-OROS01000528.1-human-gut-metagenome-genome-assembly--contig:-NODE-528-length-24489-cov-6.102357_pt1 | contig 24489 bp, 20 predicted proteins | sample MGYA00242134_ERZ509059 | MGnify/ENA primary metagenome ERZ509059 (study PRJEB26280, sample SAMEA2338753) | human gut metagenome | biome: human gut; feature: human-associated habitat; material: faeces... | reverse complement strand
CACTATTGACCTCAAAATAGAACTTAATCGTCAGCTAAATCAGAATTTAGAGGCGGTAATAGCAGATGTAATGGACTACAAATTTTTATCAAACGCAGAAACGCTACCCAAAAGGTTTATTGGCGATATTGCCTCAATAAAAGCCGGTGGTGACTGTCCTCAAGAATGGTCTAAGTATAAAACAAAAGATTGCCAAATACCAATATATTCAAATGGCACCGACAATGAAGGTTTATATGGTTATACAAAAGAACCTACAATCCTTAAACGTGGAATTACTGTTGCTGCAAGAGGGACTATCGGATATTGCACAATGCGAAACGGTGGCTATGTTCCAATAATCAGATTACTTGCAGTAACACCGAATGATATAGGAGGTGATGTGTATTTACATCAGATTTTTAATAGAATAAAATTTAGAAATGACGGTTCTATACAACAGCAATTGACAGTGCCAAGTCTTGCATCAATAGAAATACCATATCCAAACGCTTCTACACTTAAAGCTTTTGCAAATATAACTTATCCGCTTATTGAGAAGATAAAGCAGAATAAGATTCAAATAGAAGAGTTGACTAAGCAGCGCAACGAACTTCTACCGCTTCTGATGAACGGTCAAGTGTCGGTAAATTCTGATTTAGCAGTCTCTTATATTATATATAAAGACATAAATATCAGAATTATGAAAGAAAACATCATTCAGGCGATAGTTGCGGAAATGCAGCGTGACTTGGATTGCCGACAAATGGCACGGCTTAAAGCTGTGCTTACATCAGAACTGCATAATGTAGAAATCATTGAAAAGAGCGATTGTGCCACACAGCAAACGCAGGAGAATGAACTTCTTCTTAACTCTTTTATATCAGCCAAAAAGATAGAGGGATGTTCAGATAAGACATTAACTTACTACCGTAATACCATTGAACGGTTGTTAGTCACGCTTTCATTGGCAATTTGTCACATTACGACAACAGATATTCGTACTTATCTATCCGATTATCAAGAAGAACACCAATCGAGCAAAGTGACCATTGACAATATGCGACGCATCTTTTCCAGCTTCTTTGCATGGTTGGAAGATGAAGATTATATCGCTAAAAGCCCGGTAAGACGCATTCACAAAGTTAAGACAGATTCACTTGTAAAAGAGGTGCTTTCTGACGAACAGTTGGAGCAACTTCGAGATAGTTGCACGACCAAACGAGACCTTGCTATTATAGACTTTCTTTCATCCACGGGCATCCGTGTGGGTGAGTTGGTCAAACTGAGCCGTGAAGATATAGATTTCCACGAACGGCAGTGCGTGGTGTTCGGAAAAGGTAACAAAGAACGTGTCGTTTACTTCAACGCCCGTACCAAACTACATTTGCAACAATATCTTAATGAGCGAACAGACAGCAATCCAGCCTTATTCGTTTCCCTCAATTCGCCACACTCACGACTGACTATCAGCGGTGTGGAAGTTAGAATCAGAAAAATGGGGCAAGCCCTTTCTATGCCAAAAGTTCATCCTCATAAGTTCCGTCGTACCCTTGCAACAATGGCTATCGACAAAGGTATGCCCATCGAACAGGTGCAGCGATTACTTGGTCATGTACGCATAGATACCACACTACATTATGCTATTGTGAATCAAAACAATGTAAAGTTAGCTCATAAGAAGTATTTGGGATAATAACCGTGCTGATTTCTGCTTTAAAATTTGTACTTTTGCAGTCTAATATGGAACGCTAATAAAAGCACTATGGACTTGCAGAGAATCAATAAACATAAGCAATCGTTTGATGACATTTGCCATTATATCGAAGACGATAATGGAGCGGATAAAATAGAAGTATGGTTTGCGAGAGAATTGCAGATTATATTGGGGTATGCAAGATGGGAGAATTTTCAAGTAGCATTGACTCGCGCTGTTGAATCATGTAAAACGCAGAATATCAACATAGACGACCATTTTCGTGAGGTCACGAAAATGGTTACTTTGGGTAGCGGGGCTAAGCGTGAAATACAAGATTTCATGCTGACTCGTTATGCGTGCTATCTTGTCGCACAGAATGGCGACCCTAAGAAAGAAGAAATAGCTTTTGCACAAGGTTATTTTGCCGTACAAACTCGACGCGCAGAACTTATTGCGGAGCATATAGAACAATTGTCGCGACTTGAAACGAGAGATCGTCTGCGTTCTTCCGAAAAACAATTATCACGTAATATTTATGAGCGCGGAGTGGATGATAAAGGTTTTGGACGCATTCGTTCTAAAGGTGATGGTGTGTTATTCGGTGGGCATACAACAGAAGATATGAAGAACCGGCTTGGCATTAAATCGACACGCCCATTAGCAGATTTTCTTCCAACTCTTACAATTGCAGCAAAAAACCTTGCCACAGAAATGACAAATTACAATGTCGAACAAAAAGACCTTTATGGTGAGCATAGTATAACTACCGAACATATGGATAACAACCGTAGCATCCGACAAATGCTCGGTCAGAGAGGCATACGCCCGGAAGAACTGCCAGCAGCTGAGGACATCAAGAAGGTAGAACGACGCGTTGCTTCCAATGAAAAGAAAATTGAGAAATCTTCTTCAAAACTCCCAAAACTTAAACCTGAAGACAACGAATGAAGTTATTTGACATTATAGAAGTATTCATTGCCGGAGATTGGGGCGAGGAAACTTACTCTAAAGAAACACCTTGTGCGGTAACTTGTGTACGTGGGGCTGATATTATTCCAATATCAGAATATGATTTCTCAGCAATTCCAGTCCGCTATATCAGCCAACAAGCATATGCAAAAAAATGTCTTCAAGTAGGAGACATTATCATTGAAAAGTCAGGTGGTAGCCCAACTCAATCCACAGGGCGTGTATCTTTGGTATCACAAGAGCTGCTTGACCATGCCGGGGCTGTTATATGCTCCAATTTTTGTACTGCCTTTCGAGTAAAGAAAGGTTGGATTCCCCTCTATGTCTACTATTATCTTCAGTTTATCTATAATCTTGGGGCGTTTTTTAATTTCGAAGGCAAAACGTCCGGTATAAAAAATCTCCAATTGGATGCAGCCTTTGCTGCTATACCAACTGAAGATATTAGTGAAAGCATCCAAAACAATATTGTAGTTATTCTCCAAGGTTTAGAGAAGAAAATCGCTATCAATCGTCAGATAAATCAGAATTTAGAGGCGATGGCGAAGCTACTCTATGATTATTGGTTCGTGCAGTTTGATTTTCCAAATGAGAACGGAAAACCATATAAGTCAAGCGGTGGCAAAATGGTGTGGAACAAAAAGATTAAGAGAGAAATACCCGAAGGCTGGAAAGAAGTTACACTTAATGCCTTTATAGATAAAAATAAAGCTGGAGATTGGGGCTATGATATTCCAAAAGATGGAACAATCAAAGTCGGTTGTGTACGTGGCGCAGATATTATTAAGTTAAATGATGTGCCCACAAGATATATTACATCGAAACATTCTGACCGACTTTTAGAAGATGGTGATATTGTGATTGAAATTTCTGGAGGAAGCCCAGTTCAAGCGACAGGTAGAGTAGCTTTGATAACAAACGGAGTTATAGGAAGAAATGGAGGCGCTTTAGTATGTTCTAATTTCTGCCAGTCATTCAATATGAAGAAACGAGAGTTTTCTGAGTACTTCTATTATCTATGGCAAAACCTTTATGATAATGGTAATATGTTCAATTTTGAGGGGAAAACATCTGGTATTAAGAACTTTCAAACAGATGTATTTTTGGCAAATCATTGGTTTGAAGTTCCAAAACAATTAATTGAAACATTTCATACTATTGTTGCGCAATACCACTTAATGATTGACCAGAATATAATTGAGAATAATAACTTGACTAAGCAGCGCGACGAACTCCTACCACTTCTGATGAATGGTCAAGTGTCGGTAAATTCTGATTTAGCTGAGACAGGCTTTATTTTGTTTTGTATTTCAAGCGCAACAAAAGTATGTTTTCAATTAATTAAATCTATTATCGTTAATTCTGTTCTCATCATAGCCTTCTACATTAACCCGTAGACATAAACAGCAAATCTTCAACCATCAGGTCGAATTCTGCCAGATGGATACTATCCTCTTGATAGTGGAAAATGACTGAGCAGGATACATACCTGCTTCACACTCGACTCGGCAGTGTATCCGTTCTCACCACTTCCTGGACATAACCTGCCGCTACCGCCAGGCAGCACAGCGTCACTCTGCTCAAATTCCCCAATCATACTAAGAAAAAGCCACCAAGAATTAACAGCGAATTATTCTTCTATTATAAAAGCCGGTGACGTCTTAATGCAGCGAATCGTACGGGATTTGTTTACATTATGTTCTTCCGCCTTGGCTGTAGTCCCTGTATGAGTCCAGCTTTGGTGCCCTCCACTTATGGTTGCCCACAATACCTTTGCAGCAATTGATTTTGAAGAATCAAATTGATGGCCTAATCCTCCCAAGACCAGATTGTTTTCGTCAAAAGCGATTTGAATGTAATTGGCTGTTGCAAGGAGACCTCCCTCCCACGCTACATTTCCTCGGCTATGGGCTGAAATAACGGCCGGTCTTCCACTACCCGTTGTGTAATTTACCGGTGCGCCATTAAGCGTGTAGTTAATAGCCCCCGATTTTAACAAAAGCTCAAAATCTCTCGACGTAGGAAGCTGGTATCCTTCCGGACAATGGCTGCTTACCGATCCATTTCCTATGATTGCCGGATTCTGGAGCGACTCATACGAATCGAAATAGAAACGCGGGACGGATGCGTCATACTTTAAATTCATTCCCTGCGTATAACGCCCTTTGTACTGACTGCCGGTTAAACGTACAAAATCCTCGTCAGAACAAGAGGCAAAATAGGCAGACAGATCACCTATTGTTTCAGATTCACTGACGGTTATCTGGTCGTCGAAACTCTTTGAGTTTCCTCGTAAGTTGAAACGACACCAGTAAGTATCACCCATAAGGACAACAGGCAAGCCGCGATTCAACCGGGTAACGGTGTATGTTTCATGTATGCCATTCGGGCCGTTCACGGTGAGCAAACCCTCCTGAGTGCTGCCATTGGCTTCCGGATCGTTAGGCTTGTAGCCTGCCTGAATCTCATAAACTCCGTCTCCTTGGGGTATCGCCCTTAGCCAACTGCCACCACTGACACTAACCTCATAGTTCTTAGGTACCTCTATCCGACCTAAAGCACTGTCGACATATTTATTGAAATGAATGTTATAGGGAGGAGTGTTTGTAAGATGATTATACAATTCTCCCTTGAAGGTCGTGGCATTGGACTGGACAATTACCAACCGGCCACTGTAGTAGTCCGGGTGCCTCTTGCTGTGCATATTCAGGTACATATATTCCGTCTTAGTACCCGGTTTTTTCCAAGAATTGCGTACCAAGAACTTTTTCCCTTGAAGGCCGGCACGAGTTTCCGTATACGGAGTAATGGAGGCTGTTGTTCCATCAATTGTGAATTCCGCATCTTCCGGTATCTTATCCAGTACAAGTATTGACGTTGACTCCTTGCTCGGGAGGTAAACCGTATCTTTTGTTGCACTTATATACGCCCCTTCAGCCAAAGTAGAAAGTTCACTATTAACCAGAATATTGGTAGAAGGTTTTGCCGTGATAGTTTCTTCTACTTCCCAACTTTCATTTTCCACGGATATGCTTGCCTGCAAATTAGAACTGTCTCCGCTAAATAACTTTATTTTATAAATGTGGTTTCTATGGATTGTGTTAGGCAGTGCCAGTGAAAGTGTGACAGGATCGCCTTCAAGGGTTCCATGCAGCTCCATAGGAATACCGTCCCCCACTTGTTCATACAGGTGGACCAATCCGGCATATTCACCCGGCTTCAACGGGGTATTGAATGTAGTGTCTATTTTTGCCAATGCTGCACCGGACGGCGAACTGACCGGGTTTTGCGGAAGCAGGAATGCTTCACGATGTATGTTATCCATACTTATCCTATTGATTTGTATGTCGGCATCGTCAGCTATGTTTAAGTCTACTCTGGCAATGGCCCGTGTAAGCAATACTTGGGTGGTACTCTCCTGGCTTCCGGTTAAGTCTGCCTTTCCGGTCATCACCGGTTTATCTCCATCTGCTTGAGGAGAGGCAGAGAGTATTGTAGTGGCAAGCAGTTCGGCCTCTTTCAATCGGCCTATTTCCTGTGTAATCCCATCCAGCAGATTACCGGTGTTTACAAAGAAATAGATTTGCTCTCCTTCGGCTAACGAGCTGATTGTAGTGTATCCGTTCTTATCCACTGTCAGATTTTTGTAAACGTCGGACAGAACTCCCTCTTTGAACAGATAAGCCTCTATGTTTCCCGGCAGGTTCGTACTATAAACAGTTTCCGAATTCGGTGTATAGACCAAAAGCCGGAGAGAATGCTTGTTCTGAACATCATTGATTTTTCCATCGTTAAAATCCTCCTTAGAGCATCCGATGCAAAGTATTGAAAATAATACAGATATAATAACAGACAAATGTTTCATAATTATTAGTAGATATTAGGATTACTTCTTGATTTTAATATTGTGTGGGAATTGACAGGAAAATCTTTTATGTTATTCTTGTAGAACACATCAGCGCATCCCGAAGCCCACTGTCCGTATGTCATGGTGCTATTATGGCTGTAGCCTAAACAATGACCTAATTCGTGAAAAATAGTGGAACAACATCCGCCGCTGTTTTCGTAATGATAAAGGAAAGATTTCTGATAGACTCCCCATGTTCTGCCCCCACCTAATCCTGATACACCATTGCCACTATATATAAGTCCGATGTCGAATCCGGAAAGGTTTTCCAGTCTGGATATAATCTTTGAGGTGTCAATTGCTTTCTTGTTATTGTCAAGAAGTACTCCTTGGAACGTCGAAACCCGCTTCTGGAAGTTTTCCAGCGTACACATATATCCGATATTCAAATAGAGTGCAACAGCCTCCCTGCAATGTACGGGACGTATTCCCCGCCAGTTCTTGTTGGGAACACCTGTTACGGGATCTCCTCCGTTAAGTACGAATTTGATGTACCATTTCGCCTTTATCCGGGAAATCTTAGTCCAATACGGGTCTTTGCAAGCTATCTTAAAACTCAAGGAAGCCGGCTTCATCTCTTCTGCTGAAAATTGTTGAACTTTCCCTGATTCAGTGCGGTATACTCCTTTCTTCAATACCTTTATCGATGTCTTAATGTCGGCAAATGCCGGAATGTTGTCAATGTAAACGAACTCCACATATTCATCCATAGTCGGACTTTTTGCCATGACTGTAACCTCTTTTATGCCTACGGGAGAATAAAATCTCATGTGCAAACTATCTTTCTCCATATTTATCTGCAAAGGTTCGGCTATACGAAATGACCGCTGATTTGCATTGGCATAGACAGAAGCAGGTTCTTCATCAGTTAGAATCGTATAATAATTTAGAGAAGTGAGCTCATCGGCAAGGTTAGTACCCACATTGTCTTCCGGATGTACAGCCTGCACATGTACGGTAGAATGCTTGGCGGCATCTAAGGTTGCCTTTGTATCATACTCCGTGCCAACACTTTCCTTTCGGTGATTTATTGTATTTACTACTACTTGACCGGAAAAACCATCCTTTACGGTAGGGAAAAATAAGAACTGTTTTTGTTCCGATAAAGAGAAGGATGCTATGCTTCGCTGTCCCGAATGGCTGCCGTCTGCATGCAGGGCAGAATAGCTCCTGCTGTCTTCCGAAGGAATAAATTGACAGTCGTGAACCGATTTGCGCACGTAATCGCTTTTGTATTGTACATCGAAAGAAACCATCCCTACAGCTTGGGGAATGCGTATTTCCTCTATCTTGATTTTTCCGTTTATTACCGAGAACTTGTGGTTCGTATAATAATATTGGGCTTTCAGAGGCTTCGCCGACGTATTTTCAGGAAAAGACAGCCACGGTGAGGAACTTTTCTCTATTTTATGTATCCGGGCTCCATCCACTTCATAGTTGCCTTTCATGGCTAATACAAGAAGGTTGTAGGTGCCGGTTTCGAGCCCTTCCACCATAATTGTTGCAGGATCGGGGAATTTAACTTCACGGTCGATGTCAATTTGACCCTCTTTGAGAATATAGGCACAAAGAGTATCGAAAGGTGCGGTCAAATCCAGGGTGCGGGTAGCGGAACCCGTATCGTCAAAAGACTCTGCCTTTAAGCGAAACAAAACACCCGTGCCGTCATATTCGGATAACGGATAACTATTGTCTTCTATTTCGTCCCGGGTGCAAGCACCCAACATTGGCAGAAGAAAGCAGCAAATAAAAATTACTCTTGAGATACGCATAAATAATTCGGTTAAAAATGACCTTTACCACAAACAGGTTCGATTCTCACTTTAGGAAATTCTCCTCAGGCTTTATGCACAAACAGCAAATCTTCAATCATCAGGTCGAGTTCTGCCGGATGGATGCTGTCCTCGTGATAATGGAAGTAATGGCTGAGCAGGGTGCGTACCTGCTTCACGCGCGACTCGGCAGTGTATCCGTGCCACTGCCACACTCCTGCATCGAGTGCATGGCGGATGACGCCGACCGCTGGGGTAATCATGCCCCGCACATCGTCGCCGGGATAAATCTGAATTTTCTCCTGGGGCAGGATAATGGTTACCTCAGGATGGTAAGCACGTACTACGCGCAATGCTTCGGTCCAACGGACGTGCTTGGCTATGACATCACGTGTTTCTTTCTTAGGATTCTTCATTACGGGTTATCAATTATTAAAACTATCAATACTTCTGTTATCTGTCATTCATCTATCTACCGGCTCTCACTCAATATTCATTTGCCGATTATCATTCATCTGCCGGCGTTCACTACTCATCTTCCTGCGTGCCTCCATCCGCTTCTCGAAAAGCTCGGACACCCATACAGGAAAGCCGAAAACGGCTACGAAAATCGCTAAAAACAAGACGCCTCCGCAAGCGATTCCGTAGCATATCCCTTTGTGTGCAAACAAACAAAAACACGAACAAAGTCGGGACAAACCTTTTTTATTCATAACATAGGGATTGTTTTCGGGGTTCTATTAACTCTGTTATCATTCAAATTCTATCGCCTGATTCTAAATTTCAGACGAGTGGGCAATCAATCTCAAAGGTCGCGTATGCAACGGTAATAATTGCCCGTACGTCTTTTGCCAACCCTTTGAATAGTGCCATTATCATCGTAAGACACATACGGAAGTGTGGTTCCGTCTCCGCCCGCGTCCGTGCCCGTGCCTCCGGCAACATCCGTCAGGCCCGCCTTCGTCAGTTCCGGCCACAGGATGTAAATCAGCGCTGCTTCCTTGTAGGTGGGCAAGCGCCAGCCACGGCCGTTTTCGTCAAGATTTATACAGCGGGTTACGGCAAACAGCCAAAAGCCGGTGAAGCGTTCTTGCGACAGTTCGAATTTATAATACACTTTATCATCGCTCACCACGGAGCTGATATTCGTGGCAGTGTTCGTGCCGAGAGTAGTGTTGTTTCCATCAGTAGCCCGCGCTTTCTTCTCCCGGGTATGCGGTATGGCGGAAGCGTCTATGATAATCTTCCCGTCTTCCACCAATACCTCCTGGGCATAGCCCACAGTTGCCGTGAGGCAAACCAGTATCATACATAGCGTTTTTATATTTCTCATCATCATACTTATTACAATTTCATTTCGATATAACCATGTGCTCATTTCCGCACTCTTATCTCAACACCCTGCAACAGCGGACTGCAAAAGTCTGTGATCCCTTGGGCTGCGAATTGCTGTACGCAAAAGGATAAGAATCTTTCATGCCGACCGTTACGTGACTCATGTTCCTTTCTCCCAACTCGGTAGAAGACATAAGCGCGTTATATCCCGCAAACTGATATTCGCTCTGGGGAAGGGAAATAGCCATCAGGAGCAGCTCCTTCTGCGACGGCATATACCAATGAATCTCAGAAGGCTCGAGAATACCGTTGCCGTTCAGGTCGCGATTCTTCTCGTGGCAGTAACGGGCTGCGGAAGTCTTGTATATGGGGTGATAAATTCTCGCAGTGGGGTCGGGAAGATAATAAGGTGCGCCGGAAGTCCTTCCGGTATAGGCCGGTATAGCCGCCAGACTGCCGTCCAATCCGTTTCCGAACATACTCCGGTACGAATTCGGGGCAACTCCGAAATTATCAGGCTCGTTATCCACCCGCGTAAGATCCTTATATACCGACTCCGTTGTCACGTACCTACCGTTGCGGAATTTATCAAGGTTATTAGAGACATATACTTTGAAATAGGCAAATCCCCATTGCATACTGTTTATATTCTGCACCGAAGGGTCGATACCCGGATTCATCGTCATGCGGTACTCCGGATACCTTTCCAGTACCATGCGCTGCTTGACGTCGCTCGGTGATCCGTCCTGATTGAGGATATACAGTCCGGCATACTGGTTATCATCATCCGTATAGAAAGAGAGATACCCATCCTGGCTGATGGTGAAGTTACGGACTTCCGGCTGATTCGGGTCTCCTCCATCCTTGTAGAACGAGAAGCGTACCGTTGCAGAGCGGAAACCGTCTCTCACCGGATAGTCATCGGCATAGACGTATAGGGTTTGGTTGGTGACCGTAGAGGTATTGCCGAAAGGCAGGTCCGTAATTTTATAGCACATACGGTAGGTGGCATCGTCAAGGGACATCACATCATCATCATCCTTACCGACAGGAACGGTGTTCCAGCCGCCTATGCCTTGTTGAGTCAGCTTCGCCCGGTCACTCTTGTGCGGAATGTACTTGGGGCGCACGAGTTTACTTTCAGGTTCCGAAGCCTGCTGCCAGTCATTGGCGGGCGACGACGGCTGCTTCACCTGGTGATACATCAGGTTCAATGGAGAGATTTTGAGCCAGGTAGCATCAAATAACGGATCGTCATAGGTTCTGCCTTGCGAGTCGAGTATCTCCATCGTTCCCGTGCCACCGGCAGCATGCATACGCAGGACGCGGAAGTCGGGGTGCGCGTCCATTCGCAAGTTTTCACTGTAATCTACGAAGAAATCGCCTGCCTTGGAATCCACGTTTGTATCTATCTTGATATCGTTGATTCCATACACCGTGATGTTGAATGTATAGTGACTCCCGCGAAGAACATTGTAATCGCTGTGGTTGTCATGGCCCAGATAGATGTATGCCTTTATCAGTTCGGATTGGGTGCCGGTTCTGTGTATGGCATTAATGACAACGGCAGTGGCGCGTCGGGGTTTGAACCATGCCTTGCCGCGGTGGTCGGTATCGTCCAGAGCCATATCCGGATATTGCTCGTCGGTACCAGGCAGTGACCTTGCCACACGTCCGCCCCTGCGGTTCTCGAAGAGGTAGAGCGTTTGAGAAGCGCTTTTATTCCGGTTGACCTCGAAAGGATAATCCGACGCGGTTGTCAGCCAGTATTCTTCTTTATCAGCACCTCCTTCCGGAGCGGGATTGGCATCTTTACTATCGGGAAAAAGATAGCTGCGTGCCGGAACATCCTGTACGTCCCATCCAAGAATGGTGACAGCATGTCCATCAGGGGTCGCGTCGGTAACCGTGAGCGTGAGTTTTGCCGCAAGGAATTGAAGCTGTATCGGGTCACTAATAGTATCGGAACCCGGCTGCACGTTTACGTTCTCCACAATGGCAGTCATAATAAGAGCCCCGGTGTCGCTCAGACCGAAGTTCAAGCTGGAAGCCGTTACCATGAATTCACGCAGATCGTTGTAGGAAGTGACGACAGCCAGCCGGTTGTCCAGATCGTCCCTACTGTTAGCCACAAAGCAGAATGTAAGGTTATTGCCCGACCAGGTGTCTATCTGGAGAGACGAAAGCGATCCGTCGGACTGTGCCGTGTATTTGCGGTTGGTTACTATCTTGCCGCTGCTGTTGAATACCAGTACGCGCAGGCTGTCCAGCCGATTCTCCACATCGGCATCGACAGCGCGGGTGTTGGCAGAGGTGCGGGTATTGCCCGCACTGACTGCGCCGTCCATATCGGGCAGCAGCACTCTCAGACTGACACGTGCAGCAATGCCTTCTTCCACACGTGTAGTATCGAACTCATCGCGCATACACCCCGAAAGGAGCAGTGCACCGAGAAAATACAGAATTATTATCTTTTTCATCTAAATCAACTTTTATTTTTAATTTTATCCGGTTGCTACATCATTATATAGCTATCAAATTTCTTTCCATATATCCTGCTTGCCCCAGTCGGTGACGCTGATGTCTACGTTTACAGCTCCCTGAAAGTCTACCAGTACATTGAGCAGCCTGCCTTCCGCCACACGCAGGGGGTTACCGTTGCTGTCGGCAATTACGGTGGTTTTCAGCACGTCGCGGTGGTAGATGTCTATCTTGATGTCCGCTTCGGTGGGGAAGATATTGAAAGCAGGGGATACGAATTCGCCGTTGTCATTGAATGCCGCCTGGGGGCGGTAGCTTACTTCCGTGCCGTTGGGCTTGCCATAGAAATCGAGCTTATCGGTGGTTTTGCGCACGATGTAGTAGTACTCGCCTTCGGTGCTGCCTACATACTCTCTGAGGTGGCGCGCCGTAATGGCTACCCCGGAGACTTTACGGCGCAAGGGGAATTCCTTGGCAGAAGCACCGGCAGCGGAGGTTACATCCATAGTGCCATAGAACAGGTCGTCGGGCGAGCCTGCCACGGGTAAGGTTGTCCGGGTTTGGATGAGCGACACGAATGCCGTTTCTAAGTGGTCGCCCTCTTTCAATGCGGGCATCGACTGAGCGCCTTGTTTGCCATTGCCCCACGCCACCAGTGTCAGGTTGTCGTGTCCGGGATAATCCAGGGTCACGGTTTCCGAAAGGAGAACGTTGCGGGTGTCGAGCAATGCTTTACCGGCATCGAATATATAGAGCGTCAGGTCTTTTATAGTCTCATCGCCAAGGCTTCCGCCATCGGCATCGAAAGCCTTTACCTGCAAGGAAAAGCCGGGAGTACTGGGAGTACCGGGATCAGGACGATCGCCTTGGTCGTCCTTGATGCAGCTTGCAGATACAAATGCCATAAAGAACAAGATAGGCAGTATGTGCAGGCAATAATGGAATTTGTTATTCTGCATGAATTGTTTTTTTAATGGATGGTTAGTATTGTTTTTAGTTATTGAATTTTATCAATGGCATGAGTGAAATGAAAGGCGGGCACGGGAAACATACCCGCCTTTCGGTGCAGCTTTAAAGAATAAGATGAACGTCTGCAATCAAATTAATTAAACGCTTTGTTTACGGTTACGGGAATCCATGAGGCTGCCGTTACAGTAATTCTTATTGTTGAATTAACCAACGGCTGTTCAGGATCGGTAGTACCACCGCCTTCACCGGCATTTACGTCACCTCTCAAAGTAAGGGTTACAGTGTAATGCTTACCCGGCTCGATGGTGTATCCTGCATCGCCTGTCGAGAACTGAATGGGGTAGTAAATGGTTTCAGCAACGCCGTTTACCGTTTTTTTAGACTGAATGGCAAGAATTGTCGGTTGAGTCGCACCGTTGTTTCCGAAAGTATAGAAATGATTGAATACAACGCCAGCTGCGTTAGGTGAGAAACCGCTTACATTATCTGCCAAGGCAGTAGATGTTGTGACATTGCCTGCATTAAAACCCGGATAAGAGGCATCACCCGAATAGAAAGCGGTTTGAGCAACTTTTTCGGCTGTTGTTCCAAAGAATTTTCCGCTTTTACCTGCATACAGCAATACAACCTTTTCGTCTGTAATCGTAATACTACCATTACCGGTAAGATTGGTACGGTTGTCCTTAACAATAAGTTCAATCTTGGCTGCAACGAAACTTAATGGTACAGTAACCGTACCGCTTGTACCGTTGAAGGTGACATTGCTTGTACCGGACATCCAAAGGTTAGTTCTGGTCTGGCTAGCCGTGTTGTTACTGGCCATCAAGTCACCGGCAACGGCCTTAAGTTCAGCTTCCGTTGTTACATTAGCAAAAGGGCTGTTGGCCAATGTACCGACATTTGCCACTACATAAGCAGTCTTGGCAGCAGTTGAACCGTTGGTGATCGTAGCCGCCGCACTGGAAGAACTATAAAAAGGCGGACAGTCCAAACTACCGCCCTCACGGAAAAGGAATACGATGTAGTTGTTAATCGTAACATCGGTTGTAGTAGTGCCTATAGCTCTTGATTGCGCTACATTATTACCTTCTCCTTCCACCTTAATGGTGAGAGTAGCCTTTTCGCCCGGAGCATTGCTGCCCAAATCGACAATCTCCTCGTTGGAGCATGAAAACATGGTAAAGGCTGCAAGAGCCACTGCTAATAAATTAATCTTCTTCATTTTCTTAGTTGTTTTAAATAAATATTAATAAAATTGGTATGTTTACTGTCGTTTCAAGTTTTCAATCTACGGTTGCGCTTCATAAAACACCTTTATATATCCTGCATTACGAAGCTTCGGAAAGAAGTGCCGTTTCATATACTCATTCGGACATTACGGGCACGGGCTGTTCGACGGGAGCAATGAGCGCCACATCCGCAGCCAAGAGCACGGGCGGCAGCATTTCTTCGCTGCAACACCCTTTGCTCTTTGCATCCAAACGCAGGGAAGCGCCGTTCATCCATTCCCCGTAGGGAAGGGCGAAGGTATAGGCAACCGTTTCTCCCGCCTTGTGGTATGCAGAGACAGATTTCCGCTTTTCTTTCACTCTTTTTTCTCTCCACTCAACAATCTGTGCCGTGCGGCTGCCGTACTCCAATGGCGGAAGCACAGCATGCTGCCCGTCTTTCCCATACAGCAACGGGGTAACTCTCAAAATGTAATCCTTAGTCAATCTTTCTACCCTCAGCCTGAAGGATACGTGCACGCTGTCGCCACTGCGGCTGATGTTCACACCATCTGCCTGCAACCGTGCCCGTTCCTTAGCCGATAAACCGACTGCCTGCATCTGCAGCAGTCCACATAATAGCACACAATATTTCATAATCTTCCGCTTCGCGGTCCGTTACTTTATTATATAGATAAGGGAGATGCCTGCCTTGGTGGGGCCCAGGTAGTTCTTGCTGCCGCTGCCCAGCTCGTCGCCGTAGGTCTTGTACTCGAAGCGGTCGTATCCGAAATGGATGTACCCCACTCCTAACGTGGCTTCCAGGTTCCAGCGCTTGCCCAGCGCCCAGTTGTATCCGTAGCCTATTCCGGCTCCCGCCATCCAACCCTGGTAGCGCTTGCTGCCCAACCCTGATGATGAAGGGGTGATGCCGAAGGGAAGCATACCGCCGTAGTTGAACTCTCCGCCCAGCAGGTGCGCTCCGAAGAAGTGACCGGAGAAGCCGCTGTACAGCCAATAGCGCGCTTCGGGCTGGAGCATCCAGAGCTTCATCTTCTTATTGTCCGAGAAGCTCCACGGATTGTAGTTGGCAGACATTTCGAGCGTCCAACGGGGAGCTACCTTATACTCTACTCCGAGATTAATGGTAGAGGTGATGTCGTACAACAAATTACTTTTCACTGCAAAACGTTGCGCCGAAGCCGTTCCGGACAGAAGCGCAATAAATAGGGTAATCATGAAAATCGTAAAATTCTTTCTCATATTCTCTTTCGTTTTATTCGTAATCTTTTACTTGTTTATAGAGGTTAATTTTCCTTTTGCTGCTTTTAGAAATTTCATCTGTTTACATAAAACAGATTATTAATGTGCATTTCATTAGTAATCAAGTAATTAAAAAGGGAAAACCGTTTCAATGCTATCCGGCATGAACGATTTTCCTGAAACAAAAAGAAAAACAAGGATGTATCGGGACTTCGGTCTGATACCATTCTGTCCTTAAAATAGACGCAGTAATGAAGAGTTTCCCCCTTTAAACACCAACAAAAGAAACTCAACATGCCGTTATAAATGACAAAATGACAATCAAGCCTTTGCTTCGATACATCCGTTTTTCTGAAACAAAAATTGAAACATGGTGATAAAACAACGAAATTATTAACTTTAAATCGAGTACATAAAATGGAACTGAACTACATTAAAGAACACACCTCATGCGTGAACTACAAGACCGAGGAAGACGCCGGTTTCGCACTGAAAGAAGCTGCTTTGGGAGAACATTTCGACAACCGGCAACAAGAGATTAAGGCCAACCACCTGATATTTATTTTGTCAGGCGAAGTCAGTATCACCAAAGACAGCAAGGAAGAAACAAGAGTCCGTGCGGGCGAATTCATCTTCATTCCCCTTTCATCCCATTACACGGGCACGGTTATCCAGCCGGGCACATACATCAGTCTGTCATTCTTTCACGATACAATCTCGCTGTGCGACAAGCACATGCTTAGCAGCTATTTAGACAAAGCCCAGCACACACCCCTATGCTTCGAACCGCTTTCCGTGCGTGCCCCTCTGGACATGTTCCTGCACCTGCTGGAGTCCTATCTCCAGGCGGGCGTCAACTGCAAGCACCTGCACGAACTCAAGGAGCGCGAGTTGTTCATCATCTTCCGCACAGCCTACACAAAGAGCGAAATAATCCAACTCCTCTACCCTATAATGGGAATCGAGGTAGACTTCAAGGCAGCCGTTCTCAAACACAAAGACCGGGTGCGCAGCAAACAAGAGCTGGCGGAATTGTTGGGCATGAGCGGTTCCGAGCTTCACCGCAAGTTCACGCAAGAGTTTGGAGAAACCGTTCAATCCTGGCTTCAGAAACAAAAAAACAAGGAAATACTATCCCGGCTCAATTACGATTTCATCTCTATAAAAGAGGTGGCATACGAGTTGGGCTTCAGCTCCGCAGCCGGTTTCAACAAGTATTGCAAGAACAATTTCGGCTGCTCGCCCAGCGAATTAAGGCAGGAAATCAAAAAAAAGCAGCAAAAATAGGCACTGATATTCAACGTTTTGTAATTTTGGATAACAGATTGGTTAATTTGGATAACTGATTGACGGATTCAGATAACGCAATATCCAAAAATATCCTCTACCTTTGCAGTATCAAAGCACAGGGATAAAGTATATATAGCGAAAGCAAGTAGAAAAGTCCGGTTTATTTGAGTTGTTTCTTAGTTTTTATCTGTGTTATGTAGACAGATGAATTTTTCACCTGCATTTTTAATACAATCCGATACGGCATCCGCCACGTTTTCATTGACCTTGTTCAGGGTATCGACCGCAAAGGAATTCAGGTAGATTTGGGTTGTCTTTTCGGACGTATGTCCCAGTCCCTCACTGATTAAGGATATCGGGATACCTTCATTCTTGGCTATGGTGGCCCACGAGTGGCGCGCCACATAAGTGGTGAGCGGAATGCCTATGTTGAGCAATGTGCCCAAGCGTTTGAGGTAACGGTTGACCGTGCCCAAAGAGTAGCGGTATTGCGTGTAGGCATCTCGCAGTGACTGCCCGTGGATATAAGGAAAAATGTACGGGCCGGATGTCCTGTATTTTTCAATAATCTCCTTCATGGCGGGCAGCAGTCCTATCTGCAACCGTTGCCCGGTTTTGCTGCGGGTGTAGAATATCGTGTCGCGCACAATGCCGTCGTGCTTGAGGTGGATTACATCGACGAAGGACATGCCCCGGCAGTAGAAACTGAACATGAACAGGTCGCGCGCCGCTTCCAACTGGGGATACCGCCGCAGGTTGGCCGAAGCGATGAGCGCTATCTCTTCCTTGCTCAACGCCCGTTTCACCGTTTCCTGCCTGCGCACGTTCAGCCCGGCAAAGGGATTTTCGCCACATACCCTGATGCCTTGCTTGCGTGCCTTATTGTACACCGCCCGGAAATTGCTGAGGTACATGTGGATGCTGTTCTCCGAAATGCCGCGCATGCGCAGGTAGTGTATATAGTCCGTGACGAACACATAGTCGATGTCTTTGATGTTGATTTTCCTCAAACTGCAAAAGCGCAACAGCGAGTACAGCCCGCTTGTGTAGGAAGCGGCAGTGCTTTGCTTCCCCTCTTCGAGCAGGGTATCGATGTATTGCAGGATGAATTTATCCACACTCTGGTCGTACTGCTCCTTCCGGTGTTTCAGCATGAGGCGCTCCAGCGTAAAGCCGGGATCGCTTCTTTCCAGCAGACGGTAGTTCCTGACAAGGTCTTCTTTCTCGTTCCTGATAAGACGGTTGACGAGGCTCACTTCCCTACGGGTAAGGATACCCTCGGACGAATAAACCACCCGGTCGGCATCCCGCCGGTAATTCGACTCGTGGACCCGCCACCCCAAAGAGTATTCTTTCTTCTTACGGCAGTACAGCACGCGAATCGCAAGGGAGTAAACTCCCGCTGCGCTCGCTTTACAAGGATGTATGACAACACGAATACTCAACTTTTTCTTCTTGTTTTGTAAGTTCATTTACCAATTAAGCATTACTGCCTGCGTAAAAGTACACATTTTGCACCTAAACACAGAACTTGTTACTAAAATAATGAATAAAAAAATTGTTTTAGCAACAAATGAGAGGGGGGATTGTTTTAAATGCCAAGGAAGTATACAGCTTATTATTTATTAAAGAACCCGATCTCTTTATTCTTATGATAAAAAACATGTTTGGAAAAGAAAATATCCGATAAACCCTTCTGCTAAAAAATATTCCCTATCTTTGCGACACTAAAAATGTGTTAAACATGGCGAATGCAGCTTTCAAATATCAGTCGGAAATAGATGTTTTAATCAATGAATATTGATATGAAGACAATAAACGGTTTCAGTATCAATTTTGATTTCAGTAAACTTATTAAAGTTGCTGACTTGATTTACCATGATGGCCCTTTATTGTCTCATTACGTAAGCAACAAGGGAGAAAACTACTTATTCTACTGGGTGGATGTAGATAATGAATATAACAGGTGGGTCGTTATCAGAACCAATATTTTTTCAATACAACAGTATTTAGAAAAGAAAAGTACGCTACATTCCATAATAACACAACCTAATGACGGATTTGTATACACCGTAGATATTGATGATAAGATACATTATCATAACATTAAACTTGTGCCGATTGCCAACTTGCCAGAAGAATACACTCCAACGGAAAATTCTTACTATGTCTTTGAAATCGAAGACAATATTGATTTAGCTGCTATTTCTCAAAACAAAGAAAAAATAAAAGATATTCTTATCTCATTTGTTGAAGCGGAAAGCGAAAAACCTATAACAAAGAATTCCCTCTCTTAAATATAAGGAGAAAGAATTCTTCACTGCATTCTCTATAAAGGGGTCTGTCGCACAAAAAAAGCGGCAGGCTCTTTTTATTTATATCCCCCGGTAAAAATGCAGAATAAAAGCCCCCCATGTGACAAACTGAAAATTCATGCGACAGATAGGGAAAATATCAACCTAATTATTTATCTTTGTTAGCTTGAAAAGTTAGCATACCCAAAAACAATAAGACAATGAAAGATTTCTTGAAATTTACGCTCGCCACCGTAACCGGTATTGTTATATCGAGCGTTGTGTTGTTTTTCATCAGTATTCTCGTAGTTTTCAGTATGGTTTCATCCTCGGAATCGGAAATGCAAGTACGTAAGAACTCCGTCATGATGCTGGACTTGAACGGTACACTGGCCGAACGCAGCCAGGAAAACCCACTGGACCTTATTATGAAGGATGATTACAAAACATACGGACTGGACGATATTCTCTCTTCCATTAAGAAAGCGAAAGAGAACGAGGATATCAAAGGTATTTATATTCAGGCTACTTCACTGGGAGCGGGGTTCGCCTCGCTGGAAGAGATTCGCAATGCTCTGAAAGACTTCAAGGAATCGGGTAAGTTTGTCGTGGCCTACGGTGATGCCTATACGCAGGGGTTATACTACCTGTCCAGCGTGGCCGATAAAGTCCTGCTGAACCCGCAAGGTATGCTCGAATGGCGGGGACTGGCAGCTACTCCTATGTTCTTCAAGGATTTATTGGAGAAAGTGGGCGTGGAGATGCAGGTGTTTAAAGTGGGTACATACAAATCGGCAGTAGAGCCGTTTATCTCCACCGAAATGAGTGCAGCCAACCGCGAGCAGATAAATGTATACCTGTCTTCCACCTGGGGACAGATTACGAGCGCCGTTGCCGAATCGCGCAACCTGTCCGTAGAGGCATTGAACAAGGAAGCCGACCGCATGCTGATGTTTTACCCCGCAGAGGAAAGCGTGAAGAACGGACTGGTGGACACCTTAATATATAAGAATGATGTGCGCGACTACCTGAAAAACCTGGCAGGCATCGACAAGGACGACAACATGCCGATACTGGGCATTCAGGACATGATAAACGTGAAAAAGAACGTGCCCAGAGACAAGAGCGGAAACGTAATTGCCGTATATTATGCGTATGGTGAGATCGACGGCGGTTCGTCCGCCTCTACCGACGAGGGTATCAACTCCGAAAAGGTTATCAAAGACCTGCGTAAGCTGAAAGATAATGAAAATGTAAAAGCCGTAGTGCTGCGTGTGAACTCTCCGGGCGGCAGCGCATACGGTTCCGAACAGATATGGTACGCTGTAAACCAACTGAAAAAGGAGAAACCGGTAATCGTATCCATGGGCGATTATGCCGCATCGGGCGGTTACTACATCTCCTGTAATGCCGATACCATCGTTGCCGAACCTACCACACTGACCGGCTCTATCGGTATCTTCGGAATGATGCCCAACGCCAAAGGGCTGACGGAGAAACTGGGTGTGAACTTCGACGTAGTAAAGACCAACCCGTATGCCGACTTCGGCAACCTGACCCGCCCCATGAACGACGGTGAAAAGGGATTGATGCAGATGTACGTCAACAACGGCTACGAACTCTTCCTGACCCGCTGCTCCGACGGACGCGGCATCAGTATGGAAGAACTGGACAAGATAGCGCAAGGCCGTGTATGGACCGGAAGCACCGCCAAAGAACTGGGACTGGTGGACGAATTGGGCGGCCTGGACAAGGCGTTGGAGATTGCCATTGCAAAAGCAGGTGTAGACGCTTACACCGTAATGAGTTATCCGAAGAAAGAGGGTTTCCTGGAAAGCCTGATGAATACGAATCCCGGAAATTATATCAAGGGGCGCATGCTGAACGGCAAAATGAGCGATATGTACCGTCAGTTCAGCATCATCGAGAACTTCGACAAGATAGACCGCATACAGGCACGCGTACCATTTGAACTGAACATACAATAAATTTAAATGAAAGATGCATCCGTAAAAATACATCATTGGCTATATCCCTTGTCCTGGCTCTACGGGACAGGGGTGTGCTTGCGAAACAAACTCTTTGACTGGGGCTGGCTCCGGTCAAGGAGTTTTGACGTTCCTGTGATATGTGTAGGCAACATCGCCGTAGGTGGAACGGGCAAGACGCCGCATACGGAGTATCTGATAAAGTTATTGCAGAATGAGGGCATAAACGTAGCCACACTGAGCCGCGGATACAAACGGAAGAGCAAAGGTTACATACTGGCAACCGCCGAAAGCAGCGTACAGAAAATCGGCGATGAGCCCTATCAGATAAAGAGCAAGTTTCCGGATATACGGGTAGCGGTAGATGAAAACCGCTGTCACGGCATCGAGCAGTTGCTTACATTGAAGAATCCCGCCGTGGATGCAGTGTTACTGGACGATGCCTTCCAGCATCGCCATGTAAAGGCAGGAATGAATATCCTGCTGACCGACTATCACCGGTTGCTGTGTGACGACGCCCTATTGCCTGCCGGAAGACTGCGCGAACCCGCCTGCGGGAAAAACCGCGCCCAGATAGTCATTGTAACGAAGTGTCCGGATGATATCAAGCCGATAGATTTCAACATCATCACCAAGAGGTTGAATCTGTATCCGTACCAGCAATTGTATTTCTCCAGGTTCCGCTATGGCTCGCTGATGCCACTGTTCCCCGAAAAGGCAAAAGGCAGAATTACCTGCACCGGAGACGAACAGGTGCTACTCGTTACGGGCATCGCCTCTCCCGCCCCACTGGTGGAAGAAGTGAAATCCTACACCCCCAGCGTCAATCTGCTGGAGTTCGGCGACCACCATGACTTCGGCGAGAAAGACTTGCTGCTCATCGAGAAACATTTTAACCTGTTGAAGGGAAACAACAGGCTGATTATCACGACAGAGAAAGATGCTACCCGACTGAAGAACCATCCCAACCTGAACGAAACGCTGAAGCCGTACATTTATGTGCTTCCCATCGAAATAGAGTTTTTACAAAATCAACAATATATATTTAACCAAAACATTATTGGCTATGTTAGAACGTATTCAAGAAACCGCAGCTTATCTGAAAGGTAAGATGCACACGCATCCTGAGACAGCAATTATCCTCGGAACCGGACTTGGCAGCCTTGCAGGTGAGATTACCGAGAAGTATGAAATAAAGTATGAGGATATTCCCAACTTCCCCGTTTCTACGGTAGAGGGACACAGCGGCAAACTGATTTTCGGCAAGCTGGGTAATAAGGATATTATGGCCATGCAAGGACGCTTCCACTTCTATGAGGGATATTCCATGAAGGAAGTGACCTTCCCGGTACGTGTAATGCGGGAACTGGGTATCAAGACCTTGTTTGTTTCTAATGCCAGCGGCGGTACGAATCCCGATTTTGAAATCGGCGACCTGATGATTATCACCGATCACATCAATTTCTTCCCCGAACATCCGCTGCACGGCAGGAATATTCCGTATGGCCCGCGCTTCCCAGACATGAGCGAGGCGTACGATAAAGAGCTTATCCGCAAGGCGGATGCAATTGCAGCAGAAAAGGGTATCAAGGTGCAGCACGGTGTGTACATCGGCACGCAAGGGCCTACGTTTGAAACTCCGGCGGAATACAAGATGTTCCGTATCCTGGGGGCGGATGCGGTAGGTATGTCTACCGTTCCCGAAGTAATCGTAGCGAACCACTGCGGTATCAAAGTGTTCGGCGTATCGGTTATCACGGACTTAGGTGTGGAAGGCAAGATTGTAGAGGTTTCCCACGAAGAAGTGCAGAAAGCTGCGGATGCCGCACAGCCGAAGATGACGGAGATTATGAGGGAGTTGATTAACAGAGCGTAAGTAAATAAATGGTTGAAAGTTGATAGTCGGGAGTTGAAAGTTGCCGTGCAGTGTAAGTACGCGGTAACTATTCGCTTTTAACTATCAACTTTAGCCTTTCAACTAATTAAGATGAGAACAGAAATAGCAACTCTCGGTGAGTTTGGCCTCATCCGCCACCTGACCGAGAGTATCGAATTAAAAAACGAATCAAGCCGGTACGGCATCGGGGATGATGCCGCCGTCCTCTCCTACCCGGCGGACAAAGAAGTGCTGGTAACCACCGATTTGTTACTGGAAGGCGTACATTTCGATTTGACGTATGTACCTTTGAAACATTTGGGATATAAATCGGCCGTAGTAAATTTTTCCGATATATATGCCATGAACGGTACACCCCGGCAAATCACCGTTTCGCTGGGACTGTCCAAACGTTTCAGCGTAGAGGATATGGAAGAGTTGTATGCCGGCATCCGCCTTGCCTGTGAGGAATATGGAGTGGATATTGTAGGCGGGGATACCTCTTCTTCCTATACGGGACTCACAATCAGCATCACTTGTATCGGTGAAGGTGAGAAAGGAAAGGTCGTTTATCGCAACGGCGCCAAAGAGACTGACCTTATCTGTGTTTCCGGCGACTTAGGTGCAGCCTATATGGGTTTGCAACTGCTGGAACGTGAGAAGAGTGTCCTTAAAGGGGGTGACAAAGATTTACAACCTGATTTCGCTGGCAAAGAGTATCTGCTGGAACGGCAACTGAAACCGGAAGCCCGCCGCGACATTATTCAGAAGTTGGCTAAAGAAGGTATTCAGCCTACTTCCATGATGGATGTTTCCGACGGCCTATCCTCGGAGTTACTGCATATCTGTACGCAAAGCAAGGTCGGTTGCCGCATCTATGAGGAGCATATTCCCATCGACTACCAAACGGCCGTCATGGCAGAGGAGTTCAACATGAACCTGACGACTTGCGCCCTTAACGGCGGTGAGGATTACGAACTGCTGTTCACCGTGCCCATCGCCGACCATGAAAAGGTTTCCGAAATGGAAGGCATTAAGCTGATAGGTCATATCACTAAACCGGAACTGGGTTGTGCCCTCATCAGCCGCGACGGACAGGAATTTGAACTGAAGGCACAGGGCTGGAATCCGCTTAAAGAGGAATCTGCCGCACAGCAGGAAGAGGTTGAATAGACAAAATGCCCCAAAACCGGGGAAAAGAGGATATCAAATAGAAATCCGAAAATGACAAAACCTCAAGAATAAAATAAAAGAAGAAGGCATAAATAACGGATTTATTCCATACTCCTCTAAAAAAATATACGCTGATAATTAACTATATAGAGAATTATCAGCGTTTTTTATTTCCTAACCTCTTGCATAGTCCAAAACTTTCATTACCTTTGCAACCGCAAAAGAGATAAAAATGGTGCCATAGCTCAGTTGGTAGAGCAAAGGACTGAAAATCCTTGTGTCCCCG
>ENA-OROS01000517-OROS01000517.1-human-gut-metagenome-genome-assembly--contig:-NODE-517-length-24891-cov-2.619584_pt1 | contig 24891 bp, 10 predicted proteins | sample MGYA00242134_ERZ509059 | MGnify/ENA primary metagenome ERZ509059 (study PRJEB26280, sample SAMEA2338753) | human gut metagenome | biome: human gut; feature: human-associated habitat; material: faeces... | reverse complement strand
ATCGGCGGTACGGGAGGAAATGTGGGAATACAATCATCGGCCATCGTAGTACAAGGTTTAGCAAACGGTAAATTAGATTTAAAAACAGCGGGAAAACAATTATTCAAAGAATTAGGTGTAGCCTTGATCAACGCCTGCATGATATCCCTACTCGTATTCGTTTACAACTGGTTTTTCCTCGACAATATAGCGACTACGGTATCCGTATCGCTTTCCTTGTTTGCCGTAGTGATTTTTGCCTCCATTTTCGGGACTCTCGTCCCTTTAACCCTCGAACGATTCAAAATAGACCCAGCCATAGCCACAGGGCCTTTTATCACCATCACCAATGACATTATAGGTATGCTCATTTACATGAGTATCAGCTATGCGCTCTCTATATAAACCCTTATTTGAATAAAATATCGCTATCAACCGTAAAATTCTGCCAGTTATTTGTATTTTTGCACTTTTCGATTTAACCGACACAAGCTCAAAAATGAAAAGATACGTATTAAATATATCCGACTTACAAAACATTGCACCCCAGTTCAAAAGCGAAAGTGGAACCAAGATTCTCAAATACCTTTTCAACCTTTGCAAAATCAACGAGATCAATGCTTTGTACGATCGCTCCTGCGATTATCGGGGAGCAGCATTTTGCAATTCTATTATAGACGATTTGGACATCACTTGCCAAATCGACCACGAAGAGAAACTCGATAACTTACCCGAAGGTGCTTTCATCACAGTCTCGAATCACCCGTTCGGAGCGCTCGATGGCGTTATTCTCATTAAACTACTTGCCAATCGCCGCCCCGATTACAAAGTCATGGTCAATTGGATATTGAATCATGTCGAAGCCATGTCCGACAATTTCATTGCCGTAGACCCTTACTCCAATCCAGACAGACGAAAAGTCTCCCTCAATGGAATAAAAGAAGCTCTACTTCAAGCTAAAAACGGACATCCTCTCGGCTTTTTCCCCGCCGGGGCTGTCTCCAAACTAAGATGGGACCTTCGCATTGAAGATAGAGAATGGCAATCCAGTATAATCAGATTGATTCAGCAATTAAAGAAACCCGTCGTCCCCATTTTCTTTCATGGACATAACTCGCTATTTTATACGATATTAAGGATATTCAGTTGGAAAATGTGTGCCATGCGATTACCAGCCGAAGTATTCAAAAAAGAACACAAAACTATACGCATCTCTGTGGGTGACGCCATTTCCCCCGAAACGTTGGCTCAATATCCCACCATTAAAGAATTGGAGAAATTCTTAAAGCAAGAAACCTATAAATTGAAAAAACGATAATAACTATAAATTTTACAAAGGAATCCGTTTTAGTGATTGTTACACTAAAACGGATTCCTTTTCTTCTGTCGTGGCAAAATCTCTACCTATAAAAAGGAGCCATAATCATACGGCTCCCGATTTCGCCCCGTTCAAAACCTATCCGAATTTATTCCTTTACCGGGATAAAAGTAAAATCAAACTCATAGGATTCTAACGGCAGCCAATAGACAGGCAGCACACCCGGTCCGCAAGTCGCAGTTCCTACCCCAGTTTGTGCAGCATCCACATGGACTGTCACTTCACCGTCAAAATTCAGGTCATTGATATGTGTAGCAGCTTCGATGTTTATATCCGAGTAAGGTAATACACTGAACTGGAACGGTTTGTCAGAAATTATTTTCCAGCCACTACCCTTTTCTCCGGTTAACGCCAGCCAACGGGTATCTATGCGATTACCGGTAGACTGGGGCATCACATAACAATGAAACATAGCGAAAGGCGAAGTCTCATAAATTCCTATCTTCCCGGCAGCCCTATCTACATAGTTCTCAAAATCACCCCGACCTAAATAGGTCACATCGCAACAATTCGCCACAGGCATACGGAATGTCAATCCCACCCGAGGCAATGACTTCACGATAGCTGTATCGGGAGTAAAGACAGTATTTATCTTTAACACACCCTTCCGATCCAATGTATAGGCAAAGCTCCCGGTTCCTATCACATTATCTTTTGCGTTGAGAACAGAAACATCGACCGTAAAACCATTCTTAGAGGGCTTTATCGATGTCACTTTCTGGGAAATTTTATCCAACCCTGCTTTCTTCCAAAGCATGCCTCCATGTTTGTCTTTTTTGTCATTCTCGGTCAAAGGTCGATATAGCGATAGTTCCACCGGTTGTGAAAGCCATTCTTCACCTCGATATTTATATGAAATCAATGCACCTGTCTCAGGAGAAACCGTAGCTGATACTTTATCGTTAAACCACGTATATCCGTCTCTTTCTAATTTTATACCTGACGGTAAATCTATTTTTGCTTCATATTTGGAATTGGCAAGAAGTACAAACTGGTCATATGCCACTTCACAATTCGTGTCCACAAAAGCCGAGGCTTGATTAGGAGTCCAACTAAGATTCAGATAGGCCTCCTTCACATCACGAGGCAGTTTCACTTTCCCAAGAACAATCTCTACCGTCTCGTGCGGGGCACAAGCCGTTATCACCTCTCCCTGAGCCAATATGTTCCCGTTATCGGCGGTCACATTCCAATGCAAAGTATAATTTTTCAAATCGGTAAAGTCATACCAATTCTTGACCGTAACCGTCAAATTCTCGTTATCTATCAAACGAGATTTGATATATTGATATACTTTTTTCACAGCAAACAAATGAGGATGTGGTTCCCGGACAGCATTTACCAACCCATTACAACAAAAACTACCAAAAGAAGGGACACCCTCGGGACCATAATCCCCTCCGTAGCTCCAATACCACCGACCGTCGGAATCTACCTCTCGGAAAGATTGATCCACCCAATCCCAAATACAACCGCCCTGAGCCATCGGTTCTGACTCGAAAACGTCCCAATAATCTTTCAATCCCCCCACGCTGTTACCCATAGCGTGAGCATATTCACAAAGAATGAAGGGGCGATAAATACCCGGTTGTGCAAGATAAGCCTTTATCTCGTCTATACTACGATACATACGGCAATAAATATCGGTATTGAAATTTTGTTCTGCCCGTTCATATTGTACCGGACGGTTAGTCTCCACCGATTTCAGCCACTCGTAAGTTTTCTCAAAATTAATTCCGTTGCCGGCTTCATTACCCAACGACCAAATCGTAACCGAAGGATTATTCTTTGTCCGCTCATACATACGGCGAGTGCGGTCCATGTGTGCACTCAACCACGATGTATCCTTAGCCAAAGTCGCCGGACCGTACCCCATTCCATGAGATTCGATATTCGCCTCGTCTATAACATAAAGACCATACCGATCGCACAACTGATACCAATAGGAATGATTAGGATAATGGGCACAACGCACTGTATTGATATTATTTTGCTTCATCAGTTGTATATCCTTCAACATCAACTCTTTACTCACCATACGACCCTGTTCTGAGAACTCGTGTCGATTCACTCCTTTTACCAACACAGGGACTCCATTGATACAAAAACGACCATTCTTAATCTCAGAGGTTTTAAAACCCACGGGCCCCCCCGTCGTTTCTATTACTTGCCCCTGCTCGTCTTTCAAATCGACAACCAACGTATAAAGATAAGGATGCTCGGCATTCCACGGTTTAACATCAGGAATAATCGCATCAAACGATACGATACTGTCTCGCACCGGAGAACCGCCGTCCTGTGCGACCATTCGATGATCGGCATCGAATAATCCATAATGAACCGTTACGCCGTGTCGGCCTTTCAAGCCACCTATATGCACGTCCAAAGAGAACTCCCCATCTTTATACAAATTTTTATCCAATGGAGAAACCACTTTATAATCGGCAATATACTCTTCGGGAGTGCTATACAGGTAAACATCGCGTTCGATTCCACTCAATCTCCACATATCCTGACATTCGAGATACGCCCCCGCACTCCAACGATAAACTTCGACAGCGAGTGTATTCTCACCCTGTTTCACCTTATTAGTAATATCCCATTCAGCCGGGGTTTTGGAATCCTGATTATATCCCAAAAGCTCCCCATTGAGCCACACATAATAAAATGAAGTAACACCCTCGAAACACAAGACGATACGACGTCCTATCCAAGATTCAGGCAAAACGAATGTACGGCGATAAGAACCGACCTCATTATCCTCATAGGGAACAAAAGGAGGATTTCTCTTAAAATGAAACATCGGATCGTCAAACTCGTATGTCTCATTCACATATATAGGGATACCATAATTCTGGCATTCCCAGTTCCCCGGAACCTGTATATCATTCCAGCCACCGGTATAAAAGTCGGGACGGTAAAAATTCACCGGACGCTTATCGGGATTCCGTACCCAATTGAATTTCCACGTGCCGTTCAAGCTCATATAATAAGGAGACTGTTCATAGTCTTGTGCCCACACGCTGTTTATATCCCCCTCTTTATACGGCCAAACATAAGCATGAGGAGCCAATTTATTCAAGCCTATGGCATATTGGCTCTGCCACTCCGGTGTCTCTACCCTAGCGAAAGTCTTTCCCAACGGGCACAACAACATACAAATCAAAAACAGGATATTATTTTTCATCATCTTATTCTTAAAATGGATATATTTCAACAAATTTTTTCCGTTATCATTTAAGCGGAAGAGCAACTCGCCCGTCTTTTATTTCCAATAATCTCGCTGCTAATTCTTCGACGACATCGGGATATTGTTCGGCTACATTTTTCCGCTCTCCCAAGTCCTTATGCAAATTGTACAACTGGGGAAGAGAACTATTACCTGTTTCAATACCGACATTTTTATTGAATGGCTCTCCTTTTCCGGGTTCTATATACTTCCATTCGCCGGAAGTAATCGATAAATTATTTTGTGCATTCTGTTCAACCAAATAAGGACGCCCCTCGGCTTCTTTTCCCAACCACGTATCTAAATAATTCTCACTATCAGGAGCAGCCCCCTCGGGTAAATCGGTTCCCAACAACGAGGCAAACGAAGCGAACCAATCAATTTGGCATACCAACGCATCCGAAACGGTCGGCTTCACTGTGTCTACCCAGCGAAGAATACAAGGGACTCTGGTCCCCGCCTCATAAGAACTATATTTACCACCCCTGAAAGGCCCTCCGGGTTTATGTTCTCCCAATAGCTCCACAGCCTGGTCTTTATATCCGTCGTCTACAACCGGGCCGTTATCGCTCGACAAGATAATAATTGTATTTTTATCTAATCCGTTTTTCTTCAAAGCCGATAAAATCTCACCCACACTCCAATCGAACTGCAACAAGACATCTCCTCTCGGCCCCATACCCGATTTCCCGGCAAAGCGTTCATTAGGAACACGGGGGACATGTGCATCCTGCGTGGCAAAATAGAGAAAGAAAGGTTCGTCCTTATGATTCTCGATAAACGAAACGGCTTTGCTTGTAAGCTCATCGGCAATTTGGTCGTCTTTCCACAACGCAGATTTTCCGCCCTTCATATATCCAATACGAGAAATGCCATTGACGATACTTTGGTTATGACCATGCGAAGGATGCATAACCAATAAATCAGGATCCTTTTTCCCCGTAGGTTCTCCCGGAAAATTCTGCTTATAACTGACATAAATAGGATCTTCCGGATCAAGATTTACAACAGCCCCATTCTCTACGAATACACAAGGGACTCGATCGCCCGTAGCGGCCATGATATAAGAATAATCAAATCCTATATCGGCAGGATTCGGCGACAACCGTTGATTCCAGTCTTGTGTCCCTTTTTCATCTCCGAGTCCCAAATGCCACTTACCGACAACCCCGGTAGCATATCCGGCATCTCGGAACATATCGGCCAACGTGTATCGTTCGGGACGGATAATCATTCCCGCATCCCCATCGGCAATACCCGTACCTTCCCTACGCCATGCATATTCGCCGGTCAACATCGCATAACGGGAAGGTGTGCTGGTAGCCGCAGCACTATGAGCATTAGTAAATCTCACTCCCTCGGTAGCCATGCGTTGCACGTTCGGGGTATTTATAGTCTTAGACCCATTACAACTTAAATCGCCATAGCCTATATCGTCGGCATAGATGAACACGACATTCGGACATTGCGGCATCTCCACGTTCCCTCTCTTTTCGGCTTGCCCCGAAATTGGGAGTGCCATTAACGGTAATATCAACGGTATCGATTTCATATCTATTTTTCTACTAAAATAAACATATTTTTTTACACTTTCCCTCGAACAGGCCATTTATTTACAACCGGAGAAAAAAGTATTAATTATTTTAATTTACAATCAACTCATCGAAATACATCCATATCTTCTGATCCTCACGTATATCTCCGATGGGACAAAGTCCGGGATTTTCCATTTCGAGCTTCAAGTATCGGGCATTCAAATCCAACCCACTGAAAACGGCATCTTCCACGGCTGTACGATTCTTAAAAATATCCTCCTGAGAAAAAGTAATCTCTCCTACCGGAACGAATGTTTTTTTATTGTTCGATACAGATAACCGAATTAGCGAAGGTTTATGAACGGCCATTCCAGAGTTAGTGATACACCCTATACGAACTTCTTTCACCGGAGTCCTTTTTCCCATATCCAGAACAAACGATGCATCTTCGTCATACCACCCGGCCCATTCAAAATCGGTATGACGCAAACTGCCTCTAACACCATTGGTCAACACATATCGTTTTTCATTCGAAGCCAATACCTCTTTTCCCGTAGCCTTGTTCCACTGTAAATCCAGGAGCAAAGTCTCCCCCATCTTCTCTCCGTTCATGAAAGTCGCGGCTTTCATACAGGTCGTACTCTTTACCGTCAAGGGAGAAGCGTAAAGACTCGACGATGCGACAGGTTCCGTTCCATCTTCGGTATATCGGATTTCTACATCAGGCCTAATACACGAAAGCTCCACCATCAACTTTTTCCCCTTTGGGGTAACCTTATGATCTATATTGTACATCGAGCGGGCACAAGTAATATCCATTGCCTCGATATGAGGCAAAACCTTATCGATCCTTTTCAAAAAATCGGGCCAGTCTTTTGTCCCTTTTTTTGCCCAAGCGATGTCAGACAACGCCAATAACCGAGGGAATAACTGATATTCCACATCATCGGGAGAATTACAAAATTCTGTCCACATAGATGCCTGTACCCCCATCAACAAATCCTCATAAACAGGGTTCCAGTCCTCTTGAACCGGCTCATAAGTATATACGTCTTTTAATGTATTATTTCCGAAATAGGTCAAAGGCTCAAACCACTGAGGCCCCTGATAGCGGATAAAGTAAAGAATCCTAGCAGGCGTCATAATAAACCGATGCCCTTGTGCGGCAGCTTTCAACGCCGCTTTTCCAAAACCTTGCCAACCATAAATAATCGCACCTTCGGGCAATGTGCTGTTCGTTAATTCGTCCCAGCCCATCACTTCTTTACCCTTGCTCCTTACATAATTGCTCATACGAGTCATGAAATAGCTCTGCAACTCCTCGGTATGTTCTATATGCTCGGCCTCCATGCGAGCCCGACATTTCGGACACTTCGCCCAATTTACCTTCGAGGCTTCGTCTCCCCCCAAATGAATATACTTGGAAGGGAACAGTTCCGACACTTCGTCAATTACATCTTCCAGAAACGAAAAGACACTGTCATTACCGGCACAATAAACGATCTCCGAATTTTTACCACCGATACCGGGCAACACACCGATAAAACGATCTACGACCGAGCATGCCAATTCAGGATAAGCAGCCAACGAAGAGTTCGTATGAGCCGGCATCTCTATTTCGGGAATAATCTCGATTTGCCGTAATGCGGCAAATCGAATAATCTCTCTCATATCGTCCTGAGTATAATACCCTCCGACAGAGACAGGTTCGCCTTCCTCTTGATTCCTACGATTTGGAAAAGGCTCGTCGCGTTTCACCCGCCAAGCTCCCACTTGCGTCAATCGCGGATATTTTTTTATCTCCAATCGCCAACCGTTATCATCGACCAAATGCAAATGTATCTTATTTATTTTCAAAAACGAAGCTGCATCTATAATATTCAATAAATTGTGCTTAGGCATGAAATACCGCGATACATCTATCATAAGCCCCCGATAACCGAACCGAGGACGATCGTTAACAGTCATCACAGGGATTTTATACTCCATCGTCCTATTCTGCTTCTTGCCCTCTACCACACCCACCGGCAATAGTTGGCGTAGCGATTGTAAAGCATAAAAGAATCCGGCATCGCCCGCAGATTCTATTAGAATTTTTTCCGAGGTAACGACCAAATTATATGCCTCATCGGGCAAAGATGCAACTGTTTCCAATCGTACATCAGCCGTTTCGGAGCCGATCATAATGCTAGGCACAAAGCCGGTCTGACGCCCCAATAGAGTTGCAAAGTCGGATACCATACGTAACTGAGATTCATTTTCAACCCCGAACTTCATATCGGCATTGAAATAGAAATATCCCTCACCTACCGAATACTCTGCCGGAACCGGAACCACAGGCAAAAAGGTATTTGCGACCGGAGCTCCTATACAAAAAGATGCACAAAACCAAAAAGAGCCTAAGACTAACGCTTTTCTTATCTTCATATCAACCATTCACCGTTTTATTCATTCACCAATAGGAAATTCTTTCAAAATAGGGTCGTCATACTGGACTTGCAGTCGCTTCAACTCTTTCATCAAATCGGCTGTAACCTGCTCGGTTCCCTCTTGTCCGAAAATATTGTGCATCTCCATCGGGTCGTTTTGCAAATCATACAACTCCCACACATCTATATCGTTATAGAAATGTATCAATTTATACCTATCGGTCCTAACGCCGTAATGACGTTTTACCGCATGCTCTGCCGGATATTCATAGAAGTGATAATACAGAGAAGTTCTCCAATCGGCAGGCGACTCTCCTTTTAGCAACGGGAGCAACGACACACCCTGTATATCGGAAGGAACAGAAACACCCGCCAGTTCGAGGAATGTCGGAGCATAATCTATATTCTGCACCAATTGAGGAATGTCTCCTCGCTTATCAAAACCTTCTGGAAGACGCATAATCAAAGGGGTACGCATTGACTCTTCATACATGAAGCGTTTATCGAACCACCCATGCTCTCCCATATAGAACCCTTGATCCGAAGTATATACGACAAGCGTATTATCGAGCAATCCTTCCTTTTTCAAGTAGTCAAGTACCTTTCCCACATTGTCGTCCAATGACTTCACCGTCTTAGCATAATCCCGCATATAACGTTGGTATTTCCAACGTACCAAGTCTTCACCCTTCAAATCATCTTTATAAAATTTATCGATAATAGGAGTATAAAATTTATCCCATACAGCTTTCTGAGCCGAATCCATACGCCCATAAAATTGTTCGTATAACGATTTTAAAGGAGTTTCCTTATCAGATCGCTGCATTTTCAAATCGTAAATCAAATCCATATCCTTTGCAATACTCATTTCTTGCGAAGCGGCAGCCAAACGACCATCATAAGTATCGAAGAAATTTTCGGGATAAGTAAACTCTTTATCTTCATATAAATTCAAATCGCAAGTATCGGCCATCCAATTGCGGTGTATTGCTTTATGATGGATAAAAAGGCAGAAAGGTTTACTTCTATCCCTCTTGTTTTGTAACCAATCGAGACTCTCGTCTGTGATGATATTGGTCACATATCCCCTTTTATTCACGGTATCATTTGTCTGCGTAATAAAATCGGGATTATAATAATCGCCTTGACCCGGCAGAATTTCCCAAAAGTCGAATCCCGTAGGCAATGTTTCCAAATGCCATTTCCCGACAATAGCGGTTTGATAACCAGCCTGCTGCAACAGTTTCGGCATGGTCTGCTGAGTTCCATCAAATTTACAGGTCGTATTATCGGTAAACCCGTTTTTATGACTGAACTTCCCGGTCAACATACAAGCCCGGCTCGGCCCGCTGAGCGAGTTAGAAACAAAACTGTTGGTAAACCTCACTCCATCTTTCGCTATGCGGTCGAGATTAGGAGTCTCTATATACCGTGTATCATAACAACTCATCATCTGAGACGTATGATCGTCGGTCATAATATAAACGATATTCAATGGTTTCTGTCTACTCTGACAAGAAACGAGACCACCCAATACAGCAAAAGAAGCCGCCGTGTAAAAGAAATTAGGACTGATCGATTTCATAAGCAACGGTATAATATTATATAATTTTATATGACACAAATATAGCACAGGAATACAATTTACGACACATCGAATCGTGTACGAAAGTATTCCACAAAACACTTTGTAAAATAATGAATGCCCGGAAAAACCGAGTCATTCATTATTTATACGGTATATCAATATCCGAAGTTTTGGTCTGCGGCCGACAATCCGTCGTTAGCACTTAATTCGGAATGAGGAATCGGTAAATGCAGATTCTTTTTCAAGAAACTCTCGTCGCTCACTTTTCCATAGAACGTCGCATCCTCCCCGAAATAACGATCTCTAAACCTTTGATCCGGATTGTTGTGTTGAGCCTCTCCTTCACAATGCTCGTAAGTTATATCATGACGGTTCACGATTTCCAATGCCATTTTCAAAGTCTCCGTTCCCCCTCGACGTATATCGAAATACATCTCGGGCTCGGCAGCCAACTCAAACAACCGTTCATAAAATATTTTCTTACGCATTTGGTCTTTGGACAATCCACTGGGGAAGTCAACCGGTTGCGAGGCTTCTGGCGAAACCGAAGTACGTGCCCTTCTCAAAACCTCATTTACCAGATTGGCCGCTCTATCCGTTTCATCTAATTCGTTATACACATCGGCCATTAGCAACAAAAAGTCGGCATAACGGTACAATATGATATTGTTGTTGCTCTGTTGCGCTTGACAATTAAAATCGATCTGTTTTTTCCACAAAGGCCACCCGGCATGATCCCCCACCGACGTCGCAAACTGTCCCACCAAATTGACAACGTTCTTTTCGCCGGTCGTCGTATTCTCAGTGTAAAACTGTTCCTGCAAAACCGTCAATTCCTCTACGGTAGGGTTAGTAGGATCGTCCATTTGGTCATACGGGATATAAGCAATAGCATCTGCTACGCGGCTCGTCGATTTGGTCTTATACGTCTTATATGGATAAGTATATACCGAATCACTTATCAAGTGATAAGAACTGCCGTTTTTCACATCGTACCACCGAGTCAAAAATGTAGCATCATACCGAGGATCCCCCGGATAAGTTCCACGGAACAGATCGTGAAATGCTTTGGTCGAACGGATACGCTGATAAGCCGTACCCGGCGACGCATTGTCGGCAGCAAAAATCCAGTTCAATCTATTCCAAGAATAATCCGACGAAGTGGTAAAATTCAACTGGAAAATAGATTCCGGCGAATTCTGTACATGGTTTACAAAAAGATCGGAATAACGGCTCTGCAATGAATACTTTCCATAAACCAAATCGCACCAGAATTTGGCATCTTCTAAGTAATCAGCTTTGCGGTCGGCCAAATCGGGATTACACGAAAGCATCCAATTTAGTTTGGCCAAATAAGCGGCAACTCCCAACTTATCGATATATCCGTCAACGTGTTCGCCATTCTCCGGCAAATTGTCATACGCATACTTCCAATCGATGAAAATCTGGCCGACAACGTCGATAAAAGACGATTTCGGTTCCGAAATCGCATCATGCGCCGACGGTTCGATCCGCAAAGGAACATCACCCCACATCATAGAGAGATAGTAATAACACAACCCGCGAATAAACGAAGCCTGCGCCGTGTAGTTTTCTTTCAAATCTTCACTCAACGAACCGTTATTCATATTCACGATGAAAGTATTACATTCCTGTATAGCTTTGTACAATCCTCGCCAAGCCCACAGCACGGCATCGCCGGCCGTAGTGGCATTCAACGAAGCGTAACGGTCCGGTTCCGAACCATTTGTCTGCGACCACGAGAGCCCCGATGACCCCACTGACATTTCATAAACACCCTGTCCGAAACAGTCTTGTGTCGTCAAATAGCCATAACAAGCATCCAAAGCCTGCTTAGCAGTCTCTTCCGAATCGAATATAACGGTATTATCCACAGAGTACTTGGGATTCTCGTCGAGCCAGTCTTCACAAGAAGAGAAAGTGACACCCGTCACTATTCCCAAGACAATTATATATTTTAGCGATTTCATAAATTACTATATATTAAAATGAAACATTCAAACCAAATATAAACGACCGAGCATGAGGGAACGAACTCATATCCACTCCCGGACGTAAACCATCGAATGCAAAAGAGTTAACCTCGGGATCGTAACCACTGTAATCGGTTATAATAAAAGCATTTTTAACCGATCCGAAAATATTGATCGAATTAAACCCGATCTTTTTCATTACCGCCTTCGGTAAATTATACGAAAGGGTAATATCGGTACAACGCAAGAAACTGGCATCCTCTACATAGCGATCCAATACAGCCGGTGTAGGCAATGTATAATTTACTCTCGGATAAGCGTTCGAACGGTTTTCGGCAGTCCACGCGCCTACCCAAGCCTCGGTTCGCAAGTTGCCGCCCGTACGGTTCGGGATTGCTTGATAACGAATATTGGTATTGATCATATCCTTCCCGTGCACTCCATTAAATTGAGCCGAAAGACTCAGACCGCGCCAAGTAAAACGAGTTTGAAAACCGTAGGTAAAATCGGGATTCGGGTTACCGATAATCACACGGTCATCGGTATTGATCACACCGTCTCCGTTCTGGTCTATGATTTTAATATCACCAGCCTGAGGCGCTCCACCCGTACTTAAATCTTGCGTTACATTATACGAACCGCCATTTGCCGGCAAATCTTCTTCCTGAACGATTCCATCGGTTTGATAACCCAAGAATAACCCCGGCGCATGTCCTACCCAGAACAAGTGCGCATTCCCGAAGTGATTACCCAACGAGTTTCCTTCATAAGCCAATATATTCTCATACACGCCGAAATTACCTCTCGAAACACCCAGACTATTGATCTTCGGATTATTTTTCCCGATATTTCCCCCGAACGTCCATGTAAAGTCTTTCGTTTGGATAATATCGGCTTCGAGACTGAATTCGATACCTCGGTTCAACAAATTCCCCGAATTATAATAAATGCTCGGGAAACCGGCCGAAGGAGGCAATACTCTGGAAATGAGCAAATCTCTCGTCTCTTTATTATAAAAGTCGAACGACCCTCTCAACCTGTTTTTCAATACCCCGAAATCCACACCGACATTCCACGACTCGGTCGTTTCCCAAGTCAAACCTTCGTTCTGTAATTTATCGACAGCCATAGCGAGAACCTTGTCACCCACAGCATTAGCATAGTCTATAATTTGGCTATAATTCGAGAAACTACTATACGGATCGATAGCCGAGTTTCCGGTCTGCCCATATCCCACTCTCACCTTAAACTGGTCGAGCCAATGCACATTATCCTTTATAAAATCTTCCTGTTCCATACGCCATGCCAATGAAAAAGAAGGGAAATATGCCCAACGATGTCCACGGGCGAAACGACTCGAACCATCGGCACGGAACGATGCCGTCGCCAGATAACGACCTTCGAGGAACGACATGTTCACGCGTCCCAGATAAGAGAGTAACTGATAGTCTCTTTGTACGGGTTCGAGGTAAGATATGCGTTCGGCCATGTGCAATCCGTCTATACCGAAACTCATATTGGAGAACTGACGGCCCTGTGTTCTCTTATTCAGATAATTGTAATCGTCATAAGTAACAGCCCCGGTTACATCTAAATCGAGAATACGGTCGAACGTATGATGATAATTCAACATATTCTCGACAGTGATATTGTTTTGGCTCAAATCGGTGATACCCAAAGAACCTTTATCGTTATTCCCCCGGAAAGTCTCCGTGCCGAACCAACGGGCACGATATTCGTCCCTCAAATTGCCACCTGCGCGAAGATTATATGTGAGGCCTTTCCATATTTTCCACTTCAAGTCCATCGAAGCACGAAACGCGTTCTCAGTCGTTTGGTCGTCATAATCATTCAACCAACTGAATACAGTGATCCTCTTCTCCATACCGTTCGTACCACTCAACGAAGGGTCATCGGCGGGATACTCAAACGGTTGGGAAGTAATAGCGGTTACCGATACCGATCCTTGTGCTCCACCGTTGGCATTGCTACCCGACATCATATCGTTCTTTTTCAACGACCCGCTTAACGACAAATCCACCGATACGGTCTTCGACAAGTCCATCGACAAATTCGCACGTAAGTCTCCCTGTTGTAAACCGGTCTGTTTCACAATACCGTTGATATCTTTGAAAGAGGCCGACACAAAATAACGTACCTTGTCGGAACCACCGTTCACCGAGACCGAATAATTCTGTGAGAAAGCCGTACGATAAATCTCGCGCTGCCAATCCCGTTCCTGTAATACGCGATACGAAGCAGGGTCGGTCTCGTCGTATTTTCCACCCGAGAAAATATAACGCACCTCGTTCCCCGATTTGAAGAACTGGCGATCGTCGGGACCAGACTGAGCATTTCGGTAATCGACATAGTCGTTCAAATTCAACATATCGTACAATCGAGTGGCATTCGCAACAGTAAAGTTAGCATTCACGTTTATGCGAGGTTTACCGCTCTTTCCTTTTTTAGTCGTAATCAATATGACACCATTAGCACCCCTCGAACCATATATCGCTGTGGCCGAGGCATCTTTCAAAATTTCAATACTCTCTATATCCGCAGGATTCAAACTGCTCAACGGATCGGCCGCGGTTTGATAATCGTCATCGCCGAATGCAGAAGCGGCGAACTCACCCGTAGAGGCCTGAGGAATATTATCGATCACATATAACGGTTGGTTATCGCCACGTAACGAACTGGCTCCACGAATCGTTATAGAGGTAGCGGCTCCCGGAGTCGTGTTGGTAGACCCTCCCACCAAACCGGCAACTTTACCTTGTAACAAGTTATCGAGAGTCACGCTCTTCGAAGCGTCCATCTCATCGGGACGTATCGATGCGATAGCTCCCGTCACATCGCTTTTCTTGACACTACCGTAACCCACTACGACCACCTCGTCCAGCAACTGGGCATCGCCTTGCAGAACCACATTGACAACGGTCTTATCACCTACCTTAACTTCTTGTTTCTGATAACCCACGTAAGAAAACACGAGTACAGCATTCTTATCCGGTACAGAAATCGTATAATTTCCGTCCAAATCGGTTGCCACAGCTTTTGTCGTACCTTTCGCCTGTACAGTAACGCCCATCAATGGTTCAACATCGTCACGGACATTCCCCCGAACGGTTATACTTTGTGCGTATGTAATTTGCATGCCCGACAGCATGACAATTACAACAGACAAAGCCTGTCTAATCATATCCTTTATTTTCATGTAATTATATTTTAAGATACTTATTTAATCCTGAACTTAAAAACATCTACTCCCTCCGACGACCTCACCCGAGCGATATACACACCCGGAGAAAAACGATCGGTCGATATGGTATATTGCTTTCCCGAAATTCTTTCGTCCCGAAAAAGGACACCCGAAGCCGAGAAAAAAGCGATCTGCGATAAATCGGCATCCGATGTCGAAAGCACTACTATTTCCCCCGACCGGTCATTACAAATGAGATTGGTCTTTTTTTTTCCCTCTTTCGATAAAACCGGCAGTGAAGACACCCCGTCTGTCCGAGTGATTAGTGTATCTACATTGGCCGAAATAACCGAGTTCGCAGCACGAATCAAACTCAACGGGTCGGAAACTGCCACATCGTTCCCCATGTCAAAATACATGACCGTACCGCTATTCTGTTCGAGAATGAAGTTCATCTTGTCCTTTACGCAATCGACACCATTAAAAGTATAAGAGGACCCCGACATAGTCGCCGTATTCGCATCGGTAGACAAATCGGGATTGGCAGCTACAATATTTTTATATCCTGTAACGTTGCTTCCTGTCGTCGCCGTAGTAGGATAAGACATACCTATTTTTTCTTTCGGAAATCCCCACGACACAAACTTATTATACGCCGAAACATAATTGTCATACGCAAACCAAGTCACCTGAGGCCCATAAATCTGGAAGGTATAATAATCGGGCATATCGATCCACTTCGTAGGCAGAAAATAAGCTACCGGATGCAACGAAACACTGAACACTTTATCCTCGGGAATAACAGCACGCAAAGCCTCTACCATCGGGCCATATCCCGAAGTCCACCTCGAATCGCCGCTATACAACCACTCGAAATCGACATCTATACCGTCGCAATAAGGCAGCAACTCGGCGACGTCCGCAGCCAATCGTTCGCGCCATGCAGCATCCGAAATATGCGAAGGCCACACCTTGTTCCCGTTCTCACTGTCGGAAGAGATCAAACCCAAACGTATCTTGAAGCCCCTGTAACCATCATACATTTTCCTAATCTGCGACAACAGTTCTTTCCAGCTCCGAGTGTTTTTCCCGGGGCTATCCGCATCATTGAATTGCCAATACGACAACAAATAAATAGCTCCGTCGCCACCGCTGGGAAAAGTGAGGTCGCCAGACGTTCCGGCGGCATCCTGTGCTATCTGGGCACTTGTCCGGGCATTTCCCCAAACCGCTACTTCGTCAATGTATCCTTTGAAATTCTCCCCGATAACGGCATCGGCCGAAGTATTCATAAATGTAAAATCGTCTTCGTCGGGTATCGTCGTAATGTTATCGGCATAAGTTTGACTTGCTCCGCTATCGGTAAACAGCCGAATACGGGATATAGCCCGACCGGTCGTCGAAACGATAGACACGGCAATATGTTCCCAACCTGCGGCAGTGAGCGCATTCTCAAAATTATACGTATAACCGTTGATTCCTACCAACAATTCCTTCTTCGACTCATCGCCCAATTTTATGGAAAACTGATTGGATTCATCGCTCTTATTAAAAATCGCTGCCCCCGTTCGCCATTCTTCAATAGAAATCCAAGCCTCGATAGTAGCGTAATTCATTGCTGGAAGCCCGCCGGTATTCTGCAAAACTTCTTCGCTCACATTCATGCCGGCGCCTTCGCCATTCAAATGAAGGACTCCATTTCGCCCTTCATATTCGGCCTCATACGAAGCATTGGACAGCACACCTTGATTATCGGGGTAAGTCATCGTCACTGCTCCGGTATAGCCCGACACTTGCGCATCGAGAAATATCAAATCATTAGTCATCAAATGCATATCCCTATCTATCTGCAAACGGTCACAATGACGCACGAAAGAAGAATAACCCGTTACCACTCTATATTTAAAGTAATCGTTATCGATAACGGCTTCGCGCGTCACATTCGTGGGCTCGCCATGATGTGCCAATTTATAATCCACAATATCTTCGCACTGGTCTTGGTCAAACTTGTAATAGAACAGAAGATCGTCATATTTCGGGTGGAATTTGTTCACTGTATTACGGAACATCAGGTTCTCGGGTTCAGCTCCCGGCATCTCCGTTTTCCAGAAACGGAATTCGTCGATACGTCCTTTAAAGTTTTCTCCTATGACAAATGGCTCCGATGTCTCAGGAATAACTGCTCCACCGGTATTGGCAATCCACTTTTTCTCACCATTAGTCCACACATCGATTCCATTGGCAAATGCCGAAATGGTAAGTTGCGTCCACGAACCTATCGGCAAATCGTTCGCTACGATAAATTCTTGTGTCGCTGTTTTATAAATCAACTGCCCCGAGGTTCCGAACCGTAAAGAATATTCTTCGTCTCCGTTTCCTCGTTTAAAAACATAAGCATTTTCCACCCATTCGGACGGATTCACCAAACACTGAACCGAATAAAGATCCAAATTATTTAAGTCCGATATAGTTCCGCAATCGACTTTTCCGTCACCATTGAAACGTAACGCAAAATTTGTAGTCTGTGAAAACAGCGAACCATAAAAAAACGAACTGAAAAGAATAAGCAAAAGAATCCTCGTTTTCATGCATATTTTATTTAAGAGTATAACAAAACAAAGAAAAATAAAGCCGAGGAAATTTATCCTCGGTTTTATAGGTCTCATTTATAAGTCATTAAAGCACGACTTTCGATGCTTTGTTTCCATATTTCACCACATAAGCACCGCGAGACATCGGAACTTCCACGAACGAATCGGTTACCTTCACGGTTTTCACCAATGCACCGTTCAACGAATAGATAAATACCTCGGTTCCGAAGTCTATATCGTTCAAATAGATATACTGACTATCCCATGCCACGAATCCGTTGGTTTCACCTATCGCGTCGATGCCGGTAGCAGGTGATCCATTCGGGGTATCCCAACCATCGAAATTCACAGGATCGAACTCAGGACATTCTCCGCTCGGATTAGCCGTAAATTGTATCGTTGCGATATAAATGGCTCGATTGCCCAAGTGTCCTCCGGGAATATTGTACCGTATCCGCAAAGGAATCCTATCGTCTCCTGTAATGCCGGCAATATTCAAATCGGCATATATCGGCCACCATTTCGTATCGATCGAACTGTAAGTAGTAGTTTCGGGGAGTGGTACATTGGTCGTTGCCCCTCCGAAATTCCAAACAGAAATCTTATAATCCGCAGTTATAGGATCTCCTACTACTTTCGACACGAAATGGAAACGTACCGGAGTATTAACCGGGAAATCTGTTTGTGTAAACATACTGACGTTTATATACCCGGCCAAAGCATCAGCGGCTGACAATGTGGGTTCTTCGGCACTACCGTCCCCTTTTATCAACAACATATTTCCATAATCCGAAGCAACGATGTGACACCCTTTATTAAAGCCGGCCACACTGGCATCTTCATTTTTAACTTGACCTCCGGTCAACACGACAGTACCCTCCTCTTTCAACTTCTCGGTAGGATAAGGTGAAACAGGATTGGCTCCCTGCGAAGAATAATGAACAAATTCATACGAGCCGACCGCTTGATCGGCAAATTTCAAATGACCGGGAGTAACATCTTCATCGGCAGCCCATGAATAATTAGCACCCAGCAAACATAAAGTCGAAATAAGTAATGCTTTCGTTTTCATACATACAAGAATTAAGAAATTAAACAATAAAATAATTTGCTTTCACGAATGCAAATATAAAATCACCCCTAACAAAGGCATGTTCGAAATTGTCTAAATCATTTTCGAAATCGTCTAAAACAAGTATAACAGGCTATTGAGAAAAAACAAAACGTTTGAAATTAAGCCGATGGCTCGTTCCTTTTCTGCTCTCGGTACTCCCGAGGAGTCATCGATGTAAACTGCTTGAAGCAGGTGCTGAAATAACGAGCATTGGAAAACCCGATACGCTCCGATACCTCTGCGATCGGGATATCGGTATCGGTAAGCAATCTCATGGCTTGCTCGATTCTTATGCGATTGATTAAATCGTTCACGCCTAAACCAGTCAATGCCTTCACTTTGTTATACAAAGAAGCTCTGCTCATGCCCATTTCGACCGTTAAATACTTCACATCTAAATCGGAGTTATCTATATTATCCAACACCAGCTTATTCAATTTCAACAAAAATTGTTCGTCAGCATTACTGAATGTCTGGTTTTTAGGCATGATAGAAACCTGTACGGCATCGCGATAATAGTTTTTTATTTGTTCCCTATTCCATAACAAATTGCGTATAACAGTCAAGAGCACATCGTCATCGAATGGCTTGGCAAGATAAAAGTCCGCACCCAATTTATATCCGGCTGCGAGGCTATCGGGGTTATCCCTTGCAGTGAGCAAGATAACCGGAATATGACTGATTTGAATATCGCTCTTCAACAAACGACAAAATTCGAATCCGTCCATGTGGGGCATCATAATATCGCAAATCACCAAATCGGGTTGGTACTGATGAACGACATGCAAACCGTTCACTCCGTCATCGGCCGTATAAATTTGTTTAAAAACACCGGAAAATGAAGTTTTAATAAAAGAACGTATATCCATCTCGTCATCGATAATGAGAATAGAATAATCTTGGAGAGGAAAATCTTTTTCGGGAACTGTCGTCTCCGGCATATCGGTTGCATATCCTATATCGTTCAAATACATACCCGGAGCACATGCGACATCTTCGTCGTTATATGCCAACGGTAACTCAAACCAAAACGTGGCCCCTTTGTCCTCGTTATTGTATGCACCTATTTCCCCGCCATGCAATACCAGCAGAGTCTTAGAATAAGACAGACCTATACCGCTGCCGCTCAACCGGTGATCTCCCTGATAGAACCGAGTGAATAAATGGGATAGGTCATTCTCGTTCAATCCTATTCCGTGATCCTTGACAGAAATGCGCACACAACTTTCTCTACGTTCGGTGATGACCGTTACCACAGTTCCTTCCTCACTGAATTTAAATGCATTCATCAACAGGTTGGACAATACGATCTCGCATTTCTCTCTATCGAAAGAGATTTTATCTATCGTCTCATCGGGATTGAAAAGAAGCATTATTTTCTTGGACTCGAACTCTTCCGAAAAATCCCCGATGACAGCCCTTACCCACTCATTCAATGAATAAGGAGCCAAATGCAATGCTTCATATCCCACCTCCATACGCCGCATATCGAGTACCATATTGATGATATTGCGCATACGACGGGCCTGTTTGAAAATCTGCATTAACTGTGTTTTCAGCATATCATCGACAGTGCCGCTCTTTAAAAGTCGCTTTAACGGAGCATAAATCAAAGTTAAAGGTGTTCGCAGTTCATGACTAACGTTGATCAAGAACCTTACCTTATCTTCATACACTTTACGTTCCCTCTCTTTCATTTCGAGTTGCAACCGGGAATTTTTTCTTTTTACAGTGTAACTTATCATCAAATAACACAAACCGGCCGCTACAATCACCACGAGAGCAATAAACCAAAACGATTTCCACCACGGTGGAACAACCTCTATCTGCAATATGCACCGGGATTGGCTCCAACCGCCGTCTTCCGTACTACACGAAGCCATTACCCTATATGTGCCTGCCGGCAAAGTATATAAAGTCAGAGTATGGTCGTAAGTTTCTATTTCCGATCGACCGAGGCCTTCGATGTTGAACCGGAACATCTTCTTCCTGAAAATATCCTTCTCCCGTACCATCGTCTTCAAAGTGAGCGAAGTATAATTCCATGCAACACGCAAGCTCCGGTCTGTATCGCCCATTTTGTTCATCACCGATTTTCCATCGAGAACAACATCAGACAACTCGACCGACGAAGGAGAGAGGGAATTGTACTCCTTGTATATTTCCCGATCGATATGTAAAAGTCCGGTTACACCGCCCATATAAATGTGAGCTCCGTCCCGAGTTACCAAAGTAGATTTATGCAAATATTCGTTAGGTATAGCGCCGTCGGATTCGCCGTAAATAAAAAATTTATCCTCGCCTATGGAATATCTGAAAAGCAGACCGTCGGCGCCTAACCACAGATATTGATTGGCATAGGCAACCGAAGTCACCTCCCTAAACATATTCGTTTTTATTTCGTTCAACGCTTGGGTATTCACATCGTAGTGGAACAGCCCTTTGTCGGTCCCTATCCAAAAGTTTCCTTCGTCGTCCCTACAAGCCGCATTGATGACCGCTTTTGAACCGAAAGCAAGAAGACACACCGCAGCATTCTCCGCATGGTCGAGCCGCAAGATATAATTGCGGCCAAAAAGATAGGTAATATCCTTATCGGAATAAAACCGCTGAACCGTACCGTAATACCGAGACGAATCGGCAACATGCGCAATGGTAAAAGAGCCTGTCGATTTATCATAAGTATATATCTTGTCCGCAAATAAATGGATTTTATCGGTATCGAAATAATCGACATTGACCGATATGCCCGAATGTATAATCTCCTCGTTACGCCTATCGTTCAATAAAGTAAAAGGCCTTAAATTACCCGTACGTTTATCGAACAAATATAACCCTTTGGAAAAAAAATACATCAATAATTCTCGCTCGTTATAACGGGTTATCGAGGCAACTTTATATCCGTAAGTATTGGGATAGTGGGTAAATCTATTGCTCTTCGGCTCCAAACGGTTCAGTCCCCCGCCATCGGTCCCGACCCAGATAATTCCGTCCTCATCTTCATATAAGCACAACGCCGTTTTATCGCTCATGCCGTAATGATTGCCCGGAGAAACATCGCGATACGTTCTCATATGTACCTCTTTGATGCCGAATAATCCACCTCGTATCGTTCCGGCCCACATATTGTCGTCCCTGTCCTTATATAAACAAAATACCGAACTATACGGAAATGAATAGATATTGCCGGGCGTATATCGAATATTGGAAAAAGTCTCGTCTTTCAAGTTCAGGATACTGATTCAACCGCCATCGGTAGCCAGCCATAAAGAACCGTCCCGCTCTTCTATATCGAGAATCACATTATTGGTTAGATCTGAGTTCGACACATCGTAATGCTTTTGTTTTCTACCGCCGTCGATATACCGGTCGAGCCCCTTGCCATAGGGAGAAATCCACAAATCTCCCTGGGTATCGACTTTGACCGACATAATCTCTTTCTCCTTACAGAACGTCGGTCGTTCTATTTCCCCTGTACGGCAGTCCAATAGCCACAATCCGTTCCATCTCGACGATAGTACCCAATAATACTCCGACCACGGTATCATGTGATTGAAAAACGCGTATGACTTATCTTTCCACCGAACAGGAACCGTATCCATGACAGCCCGGTGATAATCCCATCGGTATATTACTCCCCTTCCTCCCAAAAAAAGAGCATCGTCAGTCAACAAATAAGAATGAGCCTGCAAAGCCTTCTGCCTCCAAAGAACAGTCTTGAAATCGTCGCTTTCCCGCTGATAAACACATACACCCTTATCGGTCGAAATCCAAATATTATGACGGGCATCCTCAACAATGAAATGAACTAAATTGCCCGGTAAAGAAGCGGCTGAATCGGGAACAGACGAATAATTCTTAAACTCGTGATAATCGAAACGACTTATCCCCGACTTCGTCCCAACCCACAGAAAACCATCGTGGTCGAGCATGATAGAACGCACAAAATTTTGAGAAAGCCCATCTTGTTGGGATAATTGTTTGAAATAAAAATTGGGAGCCGCTTCGACAATAACTGTCTCACACGCTATAATACCTGCGATTAATAAGAGATAAATATAAAGCAAGCGTCTTCTCATACAAAACAAAAATTCAAAAATAAAATACGGCGACCGCGAGTTTCCTCAATGGTTTTATTATCCCGATTCCGATATCCTAAATATCTCTTCCCGGTGTCGGTTAGATTAACCTCTGTAATCTAAATAACTAGCCATATACAAATATATTCCTCTCTCTCTAAATTTCAAAAACGATTTCATAGAATGATATCAATCAAAAACAAAATTATGAAAATCTTGATGTCTTTCGATATATTTTCACGAGAATTTCCATACCACATTCGGAATAATGAATTTTAAAGCAAACAGAAATTCTATCCTATTCCCAAAGTAATAAAAGAATTACAATTCTCTTAAAAAGTTCAAATAAGTCTCGATACCGATAAAATCTCGCCGATAAATCACATTATCGCTTTGCCCGACAAATAGAAAAATATGTATCTTTGCATAAAATGCGAAAATAGCATCGGTTCAGTTTGGAAAACGAATCTATTCATTTCGTTCTGCATTTACTTTTCGCTATATTTGTAAATACATTTTTATTAGAAAACAGATGATTCCGGCAGAAATACAGCAAACCAAACAACGATTCGGCATTATAGGAAATGCTCCGGGTCTGATTCGAGCCATTACAAGAGCTCTACAAATCGCACCTATCGATTTGGCTGTGCTTATTACCGGAGAAAGCGGTGCGGGAAAAGAGTTCTTTCCACAGATTATACATGCCAACAGTTCCCGAAAGCATGGAAAATATATTGCCGTAAACTGCGGAGCGATACCCGAAGGAACCATAGATTCCGAATTGTTCGGGCATGAAAAAGGAGCTTTTACTGGCGCATTATCTGCACGAAAAGGTTATTTCGAAGAAGCCGACGGAGGAACAATTTTCTTGGACGAAGTCGGCGAATTACCCCTCACGACTCAGGCTCGATTATTGCGCGTACTCGAAAGCGGAGAATTTCTAAAAGTCGGTTCTTCCACTGTTTTGAAAACCAATGTAAGAATCGTCGCTGCGACCAACTTGGACATGGTAAAAGCCGTTTCGGAAGGAAAATTCAGGGAAGATTTGTATTACAGGCTCAGCACGATACACATCGAAATTCCCCCATTGAGAGAACGGTCTGAGGATATTCTCCTATTATTCCGTAAATTTTCTACGGACTTTGCGGAGCGTTACCGAATGCCCGTAATCCAGCTGACGGAAGATGCACGCACCGTACTGCTCAACTACCGTTGGCCGGGAAATGTAAGGCAGCTAAAAAATATCACCGAACAAATCTCTATTTTCGAAACGAACCGAGACGTAGACGGAGCAACGTTGCAAAACTATCTGCCCCAATATAATATCGAAAAATTACCGGCTCGCGCCACCTCGAACGAACAAGAGCACTCCTTCTTCGAGAAAGAAAGAAAAATGCTCTATAAGACACTGTTCGAAATGCAAAAAGAGCTGGCAGACCTACATGCGAAAGTAGAAGAACTGACGAGGGAGAAAATTCAAGGACAAACTTCTTACACTCAAACGCCCCAACCGGTTCCTGCCGCACAATCGATGGCTCTTACTCCCATCGTACCATCTGTTCCGGTACATGTCCCGTCCGCCAAACGAACGGCCATAGAAGACACCGTAGGAGAAATAATACCCAACGAACCCGAATATATCGAGGAACAACCTACGACACTCGAAGATACGGAAAAAGAGACCATCAAAAAAGCATTACTACGGAATCACGGAAAACGGAAAAAGACAGCTGAAGAATTAAAAATATCCGAAAGGACTCTTTATCGTAAAAT
>ENA-OROS01000486-OROS01000486.1-human-gut-metagenome-genome-assembly--contig:-NODE-486-length-26323-cov-2.803601_pt1 | contig 26323 bp, 37 predicted proteins | sample MGYA00242134_ERZ509059 | MGnify/ENA primary metagenome ERZ509059 (study PRJEB26280, sample SAMEA2338753) | human gut metagenome | biome: human gut; feature: human-associated habitat; material: faeces... | reverse complement strand
CGGGGCAACACACCCTCCAGCCCCCACCCCACAGGCCCAGGCCCTCGCCCGTTCTGGTGGTGGTGTGCCTGCTGTGCTGGTGTGTTATAGCCTGTCAAATCCCTGTCAATCACAGCAGAAACCCTTATATATCAATGGGTTGTCCATGCCATAATAGCAGAGAAGCGCAGATACATATATAATTGTATCTACGCTTACTACTTAAACGCATCCGCGCCGCCCACACCCTGAATTTTGAGGGGGATAGTTGCGCCCTGATCTCCTGTATTAATTGGGCTATCGGTGTACCCACCGTTTTTGGCTTGTTTGAGTTGGAAAATAGCTGCTGTACCGGCTTTGGGATCGTGTTCAAGTATGGTGAGCAGCCGATGCTCCCGGAATTGCTGGAGCCTTTTTAATGGGGCGGCGTATCCGTGATATGTGCTCCCCTCCTCCCCATCCCTTGCATACCTCTCAAGGGTTGTGGGGCTTACCTGAAGGAATTTACACAACTCAAAATCTGTTGGGATAAGCTCTTCTTTTTGGCACTTTTCAATAAATTGTGTAATGAAAAGGTCCAATTTTTGTGGAGAATCAATCTTTTTCTTGTTTGCCATTGATTTCATCTCCTTGCTTAAAATGTTTTATATATTTGAAAGTATACAAATCTTAATCCTGCTTTTGTAAGTCAAGTATACCATACGTTATCAAGATAATCAATAGGAATACGAAAAGTATTATTAGAAAATTTAATGGAAAGATCCTGTTACCATCAGGGAATTTGATGGATTGAAACAGGCCCTTTTCTATACTCTATTATATACTTATATGCTCTCTGTGCCATCTGGCGTTGGCTGTGTGGCGTCCTGGGCTTTGGATAGGCAACTATCCATCCGTGCCCTCACAGCGCCCAGGATAAACCCTTGCAGGCTCTCTCCGGCATCCGCCGCCGCTTGCCTGATCTCCCGTCCCTCATCCTTGCTAGGCCGCAGCATGATAGCATCCCTCCCGGCCTGATACCGTTTTACTGCGCCCTTCTGGGCCTCTGTGCCCTTGTAGTTATCCGTAGCCATGGCATCGCCCTCCTGATCTATTATCTCTTATATTGTATCACGGCTCCCTCTGTGAGTTAACTCAAAAAACTATGAGTTAACCTTGTGCAGGTTTACGGCTTGACTTATGAGTTAACTCATAGTAAGATAGAGCCATCAAAGGGAAACACCCCAACGGACAGCCCACCAGGGCGGAAAGGAAACACATTATGAAGCGCGTAAGATATGAAAAGTATGAACTCTTGGTAGACAGCGAGGATTGCGTTAGGTACAAATGTTTTGTCCCGGTTGATGGGGATTGGTACGAGGGCACGTTACCATCTAACACAATTGAAAAATTTATACGCGAAAGCGAAATGACAGCTTTTGTAAGTGAATCAGATGAGCACGCAGGGTATCATATTTATCTGCACAAGCCAAAGATGTGGATTGCTGGAAAAATTAGAAAATAATCGCAGAGTGACAGCCCCTTCCGGGCGTCTGCAGGAAATAGCCTACCGGCACTGATGAGGCAGGCTAAAGGGATTGCAAAGCAAAGTGATTCCTGGTAAGATTAATGAAAAGACTAGGAGGAAGAAAAATGAATAAATACCAGATATATAAATACCAAGATTTCAAGGAAAACTTTTTCGCGTTGAAAGCGGCCTTGATCTACTTGAAGAACGCACAGGAGGCACACAGAAAGATTAAAAAAGAAGCTATCGAATCTACAACGAAGAAGCTATTCCCAGGCTATGACGAAGAACGTTTCGCCGCTCTTTGCAACAAAAAGAAAAGCTAAATGGGAAGCGACGATGCCTCTTTCTACGAAGAAAGCGGCTTCGACCGCGGACGAGTGAGCGCCCTGTTTGGCATCCATGCACCAGAGAGCGACATTCTCATTGAGTACCAAAAAGTCCAAGAGGATGCAGCTTGGAGACTTCGACGTAAGTTGCAAGAAGTTGCATCTTATAGCTCCGACTTTTGGAAGGGGGAGCCTTGGGAAGATGAGGCAAAGGAGTTAATGCAAAAAATCAATGGAGGTAACAGAAATGAAAAAGAATATTGAAAGAATAGTCGTGACAGACCTGTCAGACTATGACCCAAGACTCTGCTGTACCGGTGGTAAATACGCGTACTACACAGAGTACGCAAAACAGGATGACGGTCTGTGGACCGTTAGCTATGACACGAGTTCTGACCTTGAATTCTGCCCCTGTTGCGGCCGGTTCGGCTGCGACGAGTGTGACGAGTACGAGCGTATCTCGACGAGCGAGATGCTAGATCGTCTCGCAGAGGACGCGGCCAAGGATGGAGTCACCATCGAGTGCTACGACTCCCGCCCAGAGCAGGACGACGAGAAACTCATCATCCGTGTTGACGAATAAAAAACGGAATTTTATATTGCTGACGCCCCCTAGACAAACAACGAAAGTTGTCGTATAATGCAACTGTAATCCTTCGCAGGATTCAGCGCGACAACCCCCCTTCCCGGTTATCAGGACCGAGAGGGGGGATACCTTTTTGACAGAAATTTGACAGGCCGGAATAGGTTATTCTGGGTAAAAATAGGGCATTTTAGGGCACAGAAACAGCTCAAAAACAGCCCATAAACAGGAACAGAAAAACCCGCAAACCGTTGGTATTCAATGGCTCGCGGGTTTTCTGTTGTTCGGATTCAGGAATTCGCCTAATCGAGACACGACGACATATTAAAACCCCTTATTTACCAACGCTTTTCTCGTTTTCTACATCATCCTGACAGAGAAATTGATTCAGTCTCTCCGTCGCCGCCCTCTTCTGCCGTTTCCTGATGTGCGTGTACACGTTCAGCGTTGTTTGTATATCCGCATGACCAAGAAGGTCTTGCATATCCTTCATTCCAACGCCAGCTTCATATAAGATCGTGGCATAATAGTGCCGCAGCTGGTGGGACGTAACTGTTACCTTCCACCTATCCAGGCCGCGCAGTTTCTTTTTCCCTTCCGGCTGTTCCTTTTCTTCTGCCAACCCCGCAGAAATACACCATCGTTTCCATGCGCGGTGATATTCATTTGCTGTCATGTAGCCGTTTTTCCCCTTAAATATCATCCCGCTTTTGTCGCGTGGAAGTCTTCGCTTCAGTGGTTCCAACAGGGATATCTCCCGTTCTCCTGCATCCGTTTTCGGCGTTTTCACGCGCGGGATACCATTGATAAATTCGACGGAATGTTTCACACTGATCAGATTTTTCTCCCAATCGAAATCTTCCCAGCGCAGAGCCAGCAGTTCAGCGCGGCGCATCCCAGTAAACGCCTGAAGCAGAGGAAACAGCCCGAATCCTTCACCACCAAATGCCGCCCGCACCTTATCCATTTGTTCGTCTTCCGGCGGCTCCCTGGTCCCTTTTGGCAGGTTTCCGGGCAGCCTTGCAGATCGCGCGGGGTTGTATTTAATCATACGCTTCAAGATAGCGTAATCAAAAATCCCGTTCATCACGTTCTTCCGCTTAGACACAGCGCTAAACCCCAGCCCCTTCGCCGCTACACTCTTCAAAAAATCCATGATTTCATCGGCGTAGATATCGCCAATGTTCCGCCCAGAAAACCAGTCCTTCGCTTCGCGCAGAGAGGGCATATATCCGTGCTCTGTGTTCCAGCCGACTTTATCCACCTCGATCTTAAAATTGAGCCACTCATCCGCCACCGTCTCAAACAGCACGGCTTTGGTTTTCGCTTCCTCTTCCGCCTGGCTCCACTCCGCCATCTTCCGCCGCACTTCTTTCTGAGTTTTTCCGTAGAAATACTTCGGCTTCGCCATCCCCGGAAGTTTCACTTGCTCCTGCCAGCGTCCGTCCTTGCGTTTAATCATTGCAATTTACCTCCACATGTGTTATAGTGTGAGGGTATCCATACCAGATACAACCCCCAATAGAACCGTCCAGGCCTGCGTCAACTCCTGGACGGTTCTTTCCTTTTGTCTATTAGCTCCCAGTTTCTACCTTTTCTGTTGTTCCTGCGTGGTATCCTGTCCCTGGTGACTGCATCACAGCCGCCGCAGGAAGGGCCGCATATAATGGAAGCAGAAATGGAGGGAACCAATGAATCTCGATCTAGTCGCACGGCATTTAGATGCCACCAACAACCCGCGAGAGGTGCGTTCACTTCTCGCTCTGGCTATCCCAAAACGCATCCATCATGGTAGCCATGCCGATCAGAAATTTAGCCTGGGCGGGAGTGATATCCTCTCCACGCCGTATCCACCCCCGTTCTACAAGTAAGTCTTCCAGCCACTCCCTCGTGTCCTTCTTGGGCGCGGGGGATTCTTTCTTGTAATCTTCTGTCTCTTCATCTACAAAGTCATACATGTCGATTCCAAAGTGTGTACAAATCGCCTGCACATACTTCAGACGCGGCGTCTTATCGCCCCTTTCCCACGCGGAAACGGACTTGTTGGACGCTCCCGCAATTTTCCCTAGTTCGTCCTGGGTCAAATTGTATTCTGCCCGGAGCCGAATCAACTTCTCAGATATTTTCATTGGTTTTTCACCTCAAGTTCACTATATCATATTTGTATCTCCTTTGCAACAAAAAAATCTCCAAAATCTCCATTTTGTACTTGACATTCTTCTTTTGGAGAGTTATACTAAACACAGTAAAGGAGGTGAGCCACTTGCAATTCACCGTAAAGCAGGCCAGAAATCACGCAGGTTTGACCCAGGCGCACATGGCTAAAGTCCTTGGTGTGAATAGAGGAACCTATTCCAAACTGGAAAAGGACTTGTCCCTTATCACTGTTGGCCAACTCTGCAAAATATCACAGGAAACCGGCATCCCCGTCCGTGATATTTTTTTACCCTTTGATTCTCCAAACGGAGAATGAGGAGAGAAGGAAAGGCCGCCCAGGTTTCCCTAGACGGCCTCCTACAATGGTTATTCGGTTGGTGGGTGACAGCGGCTACAAGGCGTGTAACCGTCCTCTACGGCCTCTGAGAGCGTTGTCTCGATCTTGCTTTGTCTCAGGTAGGAGCAATTCTCTCGATGGTACTTCTCCCCTGTCCTGGTCACGTAGACGATGATCTCATCACTGGCACTTGATGAGGTCTCGGTTTCGTCCAGGTTGCCAGCGGAGCAAGTGTCCTGTGCGTTGGTGTCGTAGCTCGGTTCTGGTTCCGGTTCTGGTTCCTCTTTGGGTTCCGGTTCCGTCTCTGGTTCCTCTGTTTCCTGGTTGCCAAGAAGAGCGTTCTTCTCTTCCGTGAGTTCCTGGACCTGCGCTTTCAGGTTTGCGACAGCGGTTCCGTATCGCTCTAGTTCGGTTTGCTTTTCTTCGAGTTTGGCAAAGTAAACATCTTGGTTATTCTCACCGACATACTCACCGGCAGCAAATCCAGCCAAAACCGCGATAACCATCGCGACGACGATCACAATGACATTCCACGCTTCCCAAACTCTTTTGGGTTTCTCTGGTGTTTCAATCGACTTGTTTTCGTCTTCCATCCCCATTCACCCCCTTCCTGAACCCACTATAGCAGGTTCAGGTCCGACATGCAAGAAAGGAGGGCCAAAATGCCCAGAGAATTGCCCGGTTTCCGGGACCAGCTGGAAGACATCCTGTCCTTCAGCAACGGGAACCGCATCCTCACTAAAGAGGAAGTCCAAATCTACACCGGAAAGAGCCGGAACTGGTGTGAGAAATATCTCGCCGTTGGAAAAGGCGGCATCACCGCCCACGTGCTTGCCAGAAAGTTGGTGAGCCTATGAGCGATTCCGGGCACACCACCCGAAAACCTGGGCGAAATCAGCGCTGGGACGTGAACGCGATCCGCTGGAACGCTATCGCAGGTACCGACCGCAAGCACACCAAGGGATGTGATGGCTGTCGCTACCATGACTATTACGGGGATTGTATCTACATCCTCGTAGAGGGCCACCGGCGCGGCGTCCCCATGAAACCAGGCGGCGGATGCAGCAAGAAGACCGTGGGCAGAGCCAAGTCCGGCAAATTCATTTTGACGGACACACAGAAGCAGATCGCCAAGACAAGTAAGGCCTGGGACTTCGACGTGGAGAAAGCCGCTCAGTTCTATGAGCTGGGCGATTCCGACACCGCCATAGCCAACAAGCTGCACTGTCGGAAACAATCTATCCTGGACTGGCGCAAGGCTACCGGGCGAGTATCCAATTACATACGTCGCCGGGAGGGCAGGCTATGATTTACCGCATCCGACACATCCGTCTGAACGACGACGGACACGTCTGTTGGGAAGACCACCGGCGGACGGAGTACAAATCTGACCAGAAGACCTTACTGGGCCAGATCATCACACGAAAAATCAGAGGCGGCAAAACCCGGACCTACCGCGTGGAAGCTGCCAAGTTAGAACCAAAGGAGATGTTGAAATAATGAACGCTGTACAAGCCATCAAAGCCAAGCACGACATGGACGCTCTGCTGAGAGCCATCGCTCCCCGCATGGAGGAGAACGTCAAAGCCCGTCGTGCCAAGGAATCCAAGCAGCACAAGCTCAACGCCGTCATGGCTAAGGCAGGGATTCCCCTGCGGGTGCTGCGATGACCCACGACCACCCCGTGTATCGGCGCTGTATCCGGTGTTCTAAGCACTGGAATGTAAGCGCCATCGAACCAGGCCCAGACGTGTATGTCTGTCCGGTCTGCGCGAACTTCTTTGAAAGGATGTTGAAAAAGTGAAAAAGACCGTGGAGATCACCCGCGAGATCATCCGTGACTTCATCATGGAGGAACCGATCGACTTCGTAGACTTCTGTCAGTCAATTTACGAAGCGGAGGTTTTGGCTTACCTAGACCATCGCTCCGACGATTTCAATGAGTGGATTGACTGCCGTCTCAGAGGGGAGGGTTAAGCATGGGGATTCCCGTTCTGGTGTACGGCAAGTCCGGCAGTGGCAAAAGCCGTTCCCTCAAAAACTTCTCCCCCGATGAGCTGGTCCTTATTAACCCCATCGGCAAACCGCTCCCCTTCCGGGGCAAGTTCAAGTGGACTTTGATTTCTGATAACTACGCAGAGATCAAGACGTGGTTGTCAAAGATGCCGGTCGATACTGCCGTCATTGACGATGCCGGTTACCTGCTCACCAACCACTTCATGCGTGGGCACAGTGGCCCCAAAGGTGGTGGAAACACGTTCGACTTGTTCAACGCTATCGCGGATGAATTCTGGCAGCTCATGTCGTTCATTCAGTACAGCTTGCCTGCCAACAAGATCGTGTACATCATCATGCACGAGCAGGCAGATGACTACGGAAACACCAAGCTCCGCACCATCGGCAAGCTGCTGGACGAGAAAGTCTGCATCGAGGGCATGGTTACTATCTGCCTGCACTGCTTAGCCGACAAAGACCACCACTACTTCCGCACCAACAGCGACGGTGGCGACATCTGCAAATCGCCTGAAGACCTCTTCCCTCTTGAGATCGAGAACGACCTCAAGGCGGTGGACACGGCTATCCGCGAGTATTGGGGCATCGCCCCGGAACCCGCACAGGAGGCCCCCAATGGGCAGGCCTGACAGCGGTGTGGCGCGGTATGTGTTTGCCAGCGCCACCGTGAGAGTGGGGTTCCCGGTAGACTTCCGAGGGAATGTATCCCTCAGCTGCTACCAGTGCCCATTTTATCAGCGCAACTATCGTTCTTGCGGGCTGAACAAGAAGATCGTTGCCTATCCAGAACACTACGTAGGGGATGATTGTCCCCTGGAAATCGAAAAGGAGACTGACGAACATGAGAAAGATCAACTGGGATAACGTACAGGAAAGCACCGGCTTCTCCAACCCCGAACCCGGCGGCTACATCGCGCAGATCACCGCCGTGAAGGACGTGGAGAGTAAGGAGTATCTGCTCATCGAGTGGGAGTTTGCTTCCGGTAAGTGGAAGGGCGAGAACGGGAAGACCTACGCCCGTGCCGGGTTCTGGCCTACCCCCTACTTCGCCAGCTACAAGGAGGCTGCGCTTGGCTTCTTCAAACACTTCAAGAAGGCTGTGGAAGAATCCAACCGTGGATATGTATTCACTGAGGACAACGTGCAGGGCCTGCGTGGCCGCTACTTCGGCGTGGTTCTGGGCGAAGAAGAGTACCAGAAGAAGGACGGCACCATTGGCACTCGTCTCAAGGTTGTGAACTCTGCCAGTATCCAGGATATCCAGACCGGCAACTTCGAGGTGCCCATGAAGAAGCTGCTCATCGGTTCCGCTCCTGCCACTTCCTACGATTTCCACGCTCCAGCCGCTGACCCCTTCACCAGTGCCAACCCCTTCCAGGATATGACGCAGGACAAGGAACCGTTGCCCTTCTAAGGAGGTGATTGCATGAGCGTGAGTATCAGACAAAGAGAGGGTTTTATCGCTATGCCGAACGACCACCTCTTTGACAGTAAGTTATCCCTTGAAGCTAAAGGACTTCTGAGCCTGTTCTATGAACTTTCTCAGAGCGGAATCCCGTTCAACGATGCAAGAGTATTCGATCTGTCCAGCAGCAAGGCAGGCGAGTTTATCTCTGCTGTCATTGAGCTTAAAGATCGTGGGTACATTGACTTTGATGTAAAACCAGAGGACTTCTTCGCAGAAGCAAGCCTTTGGATGAAGCGTCGGAGGGAATATCGTGAGTAATATCATCCGAGTAGACAGAAACAAAAATTACACGACAATGGGCAACTATCACTTGCGAGACAAGAACCTGTCGAACAAGGCGAGAGGCTTGTTGTCTACCGTTCTAGCTCTTCCCCCTGAGTGGGACTACACGGTTCGCGGCCTTGCGGCTATTTGCAAGGATGGAGTAGACAGCATCGCTTCTCAACTCAAAGAGTTGGAACGATACGGCTATCTTACCAGAAGTCAGAGGCAGGAAACGGACGGGAAGTTCTCCGGAATGGAATACACGTTCCGAGAGCGGCCGTGTACGGGTTTCCAGTGTACGGTTAACCCCGCACAAATAAATACTGATATAGTAAATACTGAATATATCCCCCCTATATCTTTAGATAAATCTAAAGATACCCCCCAGAGGGGGGAACCCACTCCCAAGCGAGAGCGAAAGAGATTTACTCCTCCCAAGCTGGAAGAGGTCGAAGCTTACTGTCGGGAAAGAAACAACTCTGTCGATGCTTCCCGATTCCTGGACTACTATGAAGCTGTCGGCTGGAAAGTAGGCAAGCAACCCATGAAGGACTGGAAAGCTGCTGTTCGGACTTGGGAACGAAGGGACGCAAGCAACGCCTCTTCCCAAGCAAAAAAAGAAGAGGCTTACCGCGCCCCGGTGTTCGTGGGTTACGACGAAGAAGGACGTGGAATCTACAAGTAAGCGTCTCGTCGTGTTTTATAGCCCCAGGAGCGTTCCTAGACCCTATACCAGTATAGTTACCCTCGAATAGGGCTAGGAACGTTCCTGAGCCATTCTAAGCCTAATGTAGCCGTTGTCCGCGAGAAAGAAAGAAGGTGGTATGACCTATGACCGAAGCCGTAGGCTATAACCTGGACGCAGAACTAGCCGTTCTAGGTTCCATCCTCATCGACCCCAGAGTATTCCCGGAAGTCCGGGAAGCTCTGCGGGTGGAGGACTTTGCTTCTACGCTGAACCAAGAAATTTACAGGGCCGCCGCCGCGCTGGATAGCGCTGGGAAAACCATCGACCCTGTGACCATCCTGGAAGCCTGCCGTAAGGCTGGTGCCCTGCAAGGCAACGAAGGGACACAGTATCTCATGCAGCTCATGGAGATCACGCCCACAGCCGCCAATGTGTCCGCCTATATCAAGCTCACGCGAGAGGCATCCATGCGGCGGCAACTCCAGGAGATCGCCAGGAACATCGAGACAGAAAGCATCAGTCACACTTCACCGCGAGAGATTATAGCTGCTACCCAGAAAGCCTTACAAGACATCGAAAGCAACGAACGAAGCCGAGAAACGATCAGCTTCTCCGATGCTCTGACCGACTTCCTGGTCCTTCAGGACGAGATTCAGACAGGTGTATGTTTATTCATAAAAACTGAATATAAATACATTGACAGAGTGCTTGGAGGTGGCTTGCTCAACAGCGGTTTCTACCTTCTGGCAGGCCGTCCGGGCATGGGTAAGACCACGCTTGGCCTGAACATCGTCCGTAAGGTAGCGAAGAAGGGGTTGCCGGTGCTGTTTGTCTCTCTGGAAATGTCCAAGGAACAGATCACGCAGAAGCTCCTAGCTCTGGAAACCGGCCTCTCCACGCAGGAGCTTGTCGGAAAGATGGATGCCCAGGCCGTGGACAGGGTGACAGAAGCGGCTACGCAGATACACGGCCTGCCGCTGACGCTGAACCGCAATCCAGGTGCCACGGTGTCTGATATAGCGAATATGGCCCGTGCCGTGAAAGGTCTAGCCATGATTTGCGTGGACTACGTCGGTCTCATCGAGCCGGACAACAAGCAGGTCAAGCGCTATGAAGGGGTGTCACAAGTCTCCCGTGACTTGAAGCGGTTGGCCTTGCGCATGAATATCCCGATTCTCGGCCTGGCCCAGCTCAACCGGGAAGTTACCGGGCGGACGGACAAGCGCCCTGTGATCTCTGACCTGCGAGATTCCGGAGGTCTGGAGCAGGATGCGGACGGCATCATTCTGCTGCATCGTCCAGACTACTACGACCAAGAATACAAGCACGACCCTGTGACCCCTGTTGTATTGGAGGCCACGATTGCCAAAAACCGACACGGCCCTACTGGTAAAGTGACGCTAGACTACTACCTGACCAACGGTCGGATTTTATGAAGGAGGTACCATGCTATTTGTCATTCCCCTGACCCCCGTGACCAAAAAGAACTCGCAACGCATCATCAAAGTCAACGGACGGTCCATTATCATCCCGTCGGCTAAGTATGTGGCCTACGAACGAGAAGCCATCAAGTGCTTGCAAGCCTATTTCGGCGGCAAAGAGCCGCCCAAGATCGATTACCCTTGTAACGTAGAGTGTAAGTTCTACATGCCAACCCGCCGCCGGGTAGACCTGAACAACCTGCTCGAAGCTGCAACGGACGTGCTGGTTCGCGCCGGTATCCTGGACGATGATAACAGCCAAATCGTGGCATCCCACGATGGAAGTCTGGTATTATACGACAAGGAGAACCCCAGAACGGCGATAACCATCGAGCATTTTCGTGAACCCACGAAAAAGGAGGAAAACCAATGATCGAAATCAAGAAAAACAGTACACTTAAAACGACGTGGGCAGAGCTGAAAGACGATATAGAGGCCGCTTCCAACCCGCTGAATGTCGGTGATGAAATCGACATTGTGCTGAAAACTGGCGAAAAAGTCACGCTGGTGTGCGAACGTGCAGGGCACAGAAGCGCAACGTTTTTTACGAAAAACCTGCTCGAAGATGCCCATTGCATGAGTGTGAATTGGGCTGCAGAAAACGGAGAGAAGCTAAGTACGATGGAGGCTTATCTAAGCAAACTGTTTCGTTTGTTGCCGGACGATTTGCAGGGGATTATAACCGAACCACTTCGGTTGTTGCGCGAGAAAGAGGTTTTCGGGGAAAACGAATACGGAAAAGAAAAGGTGTGTGAAGCACTTTCTCGTTACTTCAAGAAGGAAAACCGGATTAAAACGTTGAGTGGCATCCCGTTTCCGTATTGGTTAGCAACCCCGGGTGCGACCAACGCCACGGTCTTTTGCTATGTGAACAGCGACGGCAGCAGCACCACCGGCTCCAACGCCAGCTACAGCCGCGGCGTTTGCTTCGGCTTTGATATCTAATCCAAAATCTAACAATCGCGGGGCCTTGTGCCCCGCATAGGAGGAAAATGAATGAACGAACTGAATCAATTCGGTATTCTGTCCGGGAACGAAATCCGACAGCGCATGTCCAAGGGGGATATCATCATTGAGCCGTTTGATGATTCCCAGCTTGGCCCCAACAGCTACAACCTTCGTCTGCATCCAAAAATGCTTACGTATACAGAAGCTGTCCTGGACCCCAAACGAGACAACCGCACGCGGGAGATCATTATCCCGCCGGAAGGCTATGTGTTGAAGCCTGGGCGCGTGTATATCGCGTCCACGGAGGAATGGACCGAGACTCGGAACCTAGTCCCCATGCTGGTAGGCCGCTCTTCTGTGGGCCGTCTGGGCCTGGGCGTACACGTCACAGCGGGGTTCGGGGATGTTGGCTTTAAGGGCAGATGGACGCTCGAAATGGTGGCAACGGAACCAGTTAGGGTTTATCCCGGAATGAAAATCTGCCAAATCTACTACCACACCGTGTGTGGTGAGATTTTGGATGAATACGCTGGAAAATATATCGGACAGAAGGCGGCTACTCCGTCCCGGCTGTTTCAGGAGATTGGCAACGATGCCTAAAACGATGACTGAGCTACTGGCTCTGTTTCCCAACAACCCAACTATCCTAGATGCTGCGATAAAAACCGAAGACCATATCACCCACCAAGCCCAGCAGGGCGGGAAAATCATGGTCAGCATATCCGGGGGTTCAGACAGTGACATTATGCTCGATCTGCGGTGAGAAAATGGAAGTATCAAATGACAATAGAACGTGCGATTGAAATCCTGAACCCTGAACACCGTGAACACTACGACAGCATTGAAACGGTGAATGAGGCATGCCGGTTGGAAATTGAAAGGAGAAATACCATGGGTTACTATGATTATCTTGAGCAACGGAAAACCGTGGCTCATAAACGGTTCAAGAACCACAAAGCCACTGTTGTACAGAACGACAACAAGTTTTTCATCCTGGACTGGCGTCATATCTCTGGTACTGGTGATTACTATATCCGTTATATTCTGGATATTAAGCGTGGCACCTTCATTGTTAGCGGCGACCTTGGTGACTGTATTGCCTGCTGGTACAACGAAGTGAGTCCCAAAAACCTGGCTCTATACATTTCGGACATCCCGTACTTTGTGGGCAAATTTAAGTGTGCAAGCAACAAATACTGCTATCGCACGGAAGACATTGAAGCTGACCTCAATGCAATCAAGCAGGAGTATCTGGATGATATAGACTCCTATAACTTTACACGGGAGGAAATTGAGGAAGATTTCGACGAGATGCTGACCATCCTGGAGGATATCAACCTCGGAGAAAACTCTTACTACCCGGACAAACTCACCGATCTCATGGAGAAATACAACCCAGACTGGTGGGAGTCTGATTTCGTAGATGCCGGAAAACGAATCGACCAGCGTGTTGTATTGTGGGCGGTTGGATACCAGATGGCATTGCAGCAGATTCAAGGATAAGGTGGCACTAACATGCAAACGAAAATGAACATCCCGGATAAAATGAAATGCTGGGGAGATTTCCCAGCCATGGTAGGCTATGCTGCCTGCTATGAAGCCCTAGCGGAAGAATGTATGGAGTTGGCCCACTGTGCCCTGAAACTCGCCAGAGTTTTGCGGGGAGATAACCCGGTTAAAGAGGGCGGAAGGAGCTACCTGGATAAGTTGGACGAAGAATACACCGACGTTGTTTCCTGTGCTATCGCCCTGGAACTGAAACCCAATGCGGATATATCCGTGTGGAAGTGGGAACGGAACAAGAAGCGGTTGGAAGAAATGGAGGGGAAATAATGGAGTTGGAAATCAAGCCCTGCCCCATTTGCGGTGGGAAAACCTTGCAGGCTATCGCCATAACCAAAGGCGAGGAGACACGGTATTTTGTCCGTTGCATGAAATGCAACCATGAGGGGCCTTTTAGTTTGCACAACGACTTGGAAGCAAAAGGAGCTTGGAATGGGTGCGTCGATGCGTTGGAATACCAGAACGCAAAACCCACCACACGAAAAACCATCCTGGACGCCGCAGAAAAGTGCGTGTGCCTGGATAGGCAGGATACGCACGGCAGGCCGGAGGATAGTTTTTGTGCTATCGCTGATTTGTGGACAGCGTACCTTGGCACCGGCCAGGAAATCGACCCTGTGGACGTGGCAAACATGATGGTGTTGTTGAAAATCGCCCGCGCTAAGGAGAACCCGAAACACCAGGACAACTGGGTTGATGTGGCAGGCTACGCAGCCTGCGCTGGGGAAATTGCGGCGGATTTATATGGAAAGTGAGTAACCTGTGCAAAAAATGCACAAGTTGGAAAGGGGAACCAATGATTACTTTTGAACACGCCGAAGTAGTCGGCTGGGAGGCCGCTATCCGGGGGATGCGGAACCCCATGAACTCCTGGGAACGGTCGGACAGCCAACTGTGCAAGAGCAGTGACGGTTTCGAGGATTGCCGTGTAGGAGTTCATGGAGGTTGCCCACGCAGAGACGAGGACTACTTCAAGGAGGACATTTTCTGCATCGGAAAGAACGACTTCGAGCTGATGCAGCGCCTTGCCAGGGCCGGCACCGATCATCGCAAATTTATGCGGATGATCGTGGTGTATGCCGATATTACCGCGCCAAGATCGTTTTGGTCCGAAATGGACACATACAAGGTCGGGACGGTATCAAACTCCTGCTCCACTATGCACAAGCTACACTCTAGGGACCTTACGTTGGATGATTTCAGCCACGAAAACCTGATGAGAGGAGATGAGTTTGACGGTACTTGCAAAAGTCCGATGCTCGTCCTGATTGACACGATAGAAACGATTAACTACTGCCGCAAGGAATTCTTGCAAACCGGAGATAAGCGATGGTGGAAACAAATGATAAACCTCCTCCCCCAGAGTTACAATCAGCGGCGCACATTGATGCTGAACTACGAGGTACTCGCCAACATCTACCACGCACGCAAAAACCACAAACTGGATGAATGGCGGGAGTTCTGCAGCTGGATTGAAACACTCCCCTACTCCGAACTCATCACGGGAGAGGAGAAGTCGAATGACTGACGAACGAGTGAGGCGGGAAAGACGCCGTGTTAAGCGTCTGGCTGCTGGGCTGTGTGCAAAATGTGGAAAATTCCCGCATAGACCTGGCGTCCAAACCTGTGTTTCTTGTTTTGAGAAACAAAAGGAGATGGACAGGAAAAAATACCTTAGAAAGACAGCAGAAAAGAAACTGGAAAGGAGAGAATCGGAAAGACCGAACACCATCTGTATCGACTGCAAGCACGCAGTCCCCACAGCGGACGGCAAGTATGGTTGCGAATGGTCACGGCACTTCCAGCCGGTCACCGGTTGGGTGGCTGTGCGGCGTGATCTGAAAGTACAGGGAGGGGAAGGGAAAGTCCATTTCTCCCTGTCGTACAAAGTGGAAAGCTGTCCCAAGTTCATCGAAGGATAAAAGGAAGGGCCGCCCGGTGTGGGTGGCCCTTCTTGTTATTTTCCGCTCTTTCTTTCCTTTTCAACCTTCGCTTTGGCTTCTGCCCAAGATTTCTTCCAGGGATTCGACCGTTTCGATCTGATGTAGTTGTAGTATGCTTCACGTTCTGCTTCGGTAGCATCCACGGACATAACAGTGTCGTAAATGCCGTTGTAAGAATTTACATTATATTCTTCGCCAGCCTTATCAAATTCTTGTTTTCTTTCGTCTGACATACCGTTCAACTCTTTGTTCGCTTTCTCTTGTTTTGCTTTGGCCTTTTCTTCTGCCGAAGCCGCCTCTTCCCAAGTTTTCTTTGTGTTAGCGTTCTTCAACACGTTCCAAAGTTTTTCGCGTTCTGCGGTGTCCGTTGTAGCCGCTGTGATTCCACTGTACAATTCACCCATGTCAAGGTTTCCGTTTCCGTTTGTATCCATGGTGGATTTTGCGGAAATCAACGCCTGAATCTCCTTCGGCCCTGTGAATCCTGCATCTTTCGCCTTCTGATAGAAGCTGGAAGTTTCTCCGCCAATAGAATCGAGGCCTTTGTTCTTCGCAAAATCATAGAGGGAAGAAATCATTTCTGCTTTCTCACTGTCTTCCATATTCTTGTACGAATCACTGTTTATAAATGCAGTCAAAAGCTGATACGCTTCTTGCCCCTGTGCTTTTTGCCGTGCAGACCACTGGTCAGCCGTCATTTTCCCGCCCATGAAGTCAGCAGACTGTTTTACAGAACTGGGGAACACGTCAGTATACCCCGCGTCATAAAGCCGTTGCAATTCGTCCTCCATAGCGGAAGAGTTCCAGGTAGAGGAATAGCCAGGGGACAAGAAATTGTTAAAGAAACGTTGTAACGGAGTACCTGTTTCTTCCGTTCTGCCCCAAGCATCTAGGTAGTCGATTTGGTTATATTCAAGACCTGGAACCTTGTTCAGTGTCTTGCCAATCAATTTTTGCAAGGACTTGGGCAAGGGACTGTTGGGGTCATAGAAGGTGCTCTGTCTGGTGTTCTCCCCTGTCCGTTCGATCTGGCCACCCAGAGTGGGAAGGAACTGGGTCAGGTAGTTTGTCAGGACGTTTGACACGATAGCGCCAAGGCCATTGTCGCTGAATTTGATGTTATCAATGGTGTCGTTCAGGGATTGCAGCATAGACATTTCCAGCATTGGGTCTGCGACGTTTTTCAGAACATCGAGGAACTGGAAGAAGTTTAGGCCCTCTCGCTGGTCATAAGCGTTTTTTAACTCCACGCCAACGAAGAACGGAAGAGCTTCTGGGGCCAGCCAGTCCAGTGTATAACTCTTGTCTCCGATCTGCAAGGCGTAGCTCTGAGCACCGCGTAGGTCGTTGAAATCGTCCTGTTTGTCGTCGCCGGTACTGCCAGCAGAGACCAAGCCATTCGCAAACATGAGGCCGCCCAAGGCCAGCAAACCAGTACCAGTCAGGCCAGCGGCAATGTTGTCAATGGCCTCCGCCGCCGTTTTGTTGCCGTTTCGCACCTGGGCCAAGTCGTAGGTCAGGCCCTTCGCAAGGCCAATGGGAGAATACTCCACGCCGCGAACCAGGATATTTGCAGGGGTCTTCTTGAAGGGAAGAAGACCTTCGACCAGATAGCTTGCAGCGCGTTCCACGGCGTTGTTGCTGTGTTTCAGGCGATTCAACCGAGTAACAAACTCGCTGAAAGCGTTCAGGTCTCGGTAGGTGGCTTTTTGAGCTTCCAAAATGGCATATTCCTGCGCCTTATTCTTTGCTTCCTGAGAGATCGTGTCGTTCATGTAGTCCACGGCGCTGATTTTGTTAGCCTTCAAATACATAGCGAGCGATTCTGCGTAAGCAGGGCGAGAAAAGATCATATCTTCTTTATCAAGAAGCCAAGAGTTTGCATCAGAAATCTTCTGGAACGATTTCCCGACCGGAGAAGTAAATACCTGCTGATTGTCTCGGATAATAGATTGAGCCTCATCATACTTTCCGCCATTCTTAATGAAGTCTTCCACGTTCAAAAAATCGTTCCAGCCAGCTTGCAGTAAAGCTCTGTCCGCCTTGCTTCCTACGTTAATCAACGCCTTTGTACGATCATTGACCTTGAACGCACTTTCCATAGAAGCTGCTACAACGTTTTTCATCATTCTGACAGGCATGAAACCAGCGTTGCCACCTAAGTTTCTATCGTGCGTGCGAAGGTTTGCAAGCATCATGGTATATCGAATCGTATCGAACTTATCCTGCCAGGTCGCGGGCATTTTTCTGCCGATATCCTGGTAAATTTCTTTCCGAATTGAATCCCGTTCTTCCTGGGTTTCTGCGTCCAAAAAGCGCTGGACCAGTTCAGGGTCAAGCTCAATATCCTCGAATTTTGGAAGCCCGGTTTCCTTGTCCACCTTAGATCGTCTCCGCGCCTTTTCGTTCAGGTTTTCAACAGTCTTCGTGATTGAATAGAGCTGCCCTTCCGGGGACATTTTATTGATAAGATTGAAACCCTGTAAAGCCTGTGCGGTATCCTTTGCGTAGTCGATCATTGTGTTGGCAATGTCAAGCGCTGCGATGGCGTCTCCTGCGTTCACTGCGTTGTTGTACAGGGTGATACCCATAGCGGTATTGAACTTGCTGGAATTGCCATTCTGCATAGCTCCCATCCAGTCTTCCTTCGCTCTCTGGAAGCCTACGTTTTCAATCTTCTGCCGAACCTGTGCGATGGCTTTTGCGTCGCTGTAAACCATTCTGGAAAACTCACCTCTGGCAAGAGCATCCTCCATCTTGGTTACAAAATCATTGGGAGTGATATTGGCGTTCATCAGTGTGGAAGCGGTCTTACTGGTCAGGCGACCATAGGGGTTCATGGTAGGAATTTCTTCCCTTGCTCTCCCTTGCTCTGCTTCCGTCTGCTGATAGGCGCTTTCATTGATTCTATGGAACTGGTCACCAGGCGTGTTTTCCACCCAGGAAGCAAAGTCGCCAGCAAAATTTTTGGAAGCTGCGCCCATTCCTTCCGGAAGACTGTTTTCCTCGTTGACAGCTACCGGAATGGCTTCCTTTGTTTGAGCTTGAGATTGAGGTTCAAATTGAGCATGAGATTGAGCATGAGATTGAGCAAGTGTTTGTCCTTGTTCCCACTCTTGATAAAGCTGTTCTTCCGTGATTTCTCCAAGTTCCAAAGCAAGGCGGTTCTGCTCCTTATATGCCTCGAAGCTCCCGCGTTTCACAGCCCCAGGAATGGCTTCCTTTGCCGTGATATAGGCTTCGTTGGGCGGCACTTTGCTGTCTACCTTTGTGTTTTGCTGAACTTGCGTATCTTGCGGTTGACTTTGCACAAAGTTTGGGCTATCTTGCGTCTGTGCAAAACGCTCCATCAAATCATTAGCCACCTGAACCCATTCTTTTTTAATTTCTGTGAGGTTATGTCTTGCGTTTCTTGCTCGTTCAGAAATTGCGTCTATTCTTGGGTCTTCGCTAAAAGGAGGAATTTTTTTAAGTTCGTCCCACGCTTCATTATTTTCTCGTTCAGCTGCTTTCAGAGAATCATAAAGAGAGCGCTCCTCTTCTGAAAAAGAAGCACGAACATATTCATTTTGCATTAGGATTTCTGCTTTTTTTGCAATGAGTTCTCGCTTCTTTTCAGCTATATCTTCCAGCTCTTTATAACGAAGGCGTAAATCTTCTCTATATCCTTTTTCATAGATACTTCTGGTGTCAGCCTTGCTTTCGTTTTCGATCTCACGTTCTCTCGTTTTCAACTTGAACAGCTCATTATCAAGTTCCTGATAAAGTTCTTTAGGAGGATTTTCTTCTGCAAGCTGTTCTTGCTGTGCCTGGACTTGTTGCCGGTAAGCCTGTTGTGCAGCTTCCAGGCGTTCTCTTGCACTCTGCATCTGCGATCTGGTTTCCTGGTTTTCCTGTGCTTGTTCCTGGATTCGTTGCCGGTAAGCCTGCTGTGCAGCTTCCAATCGCTCTTTTGCGCTCCGTGTAGGTTCCTGCACGGGTTCCACCTCTTGCGTTCTTGTTCGCAGGTCGGGGTGGAACGGAACGCTCAAACGCGCTTCCAGTTCTTCACGCTCGTTTGAGATTCTTGCTCTTTCCGCAGTGATCTCATTTTGCTCATTGATAGCTTCTTGCATTTCTGCGTCTGTTTTCGCAGAAAATGCGCGTTTGTTTGCGCTTTTGAAACGTTCGTTCAACTCCTGCTCTTGTTCGTTGAGTTCCAAAAGCCGTTTGCGCTGCCACCTTTTTTCTGCAACTTGTTCTTTTACGGTTGGCTTCTGTTCCTGCGCCTGAGAAGCGCGAATCAAGGGATTTGCAGATTCTTGCGTTGGCTGCTCCTGAATTGGTCTGGGAGCTTCTTCGACCGTTGGGATGGGTGTGGTGTCCTCGGTGGGGGAAGTTTGCCTGTAAGGCGTTCTACCGGCTGTCATGGCACTGCCGATCACATGTCCACCTGCGCCGAATACGCCGCCGGAGATCGCGCCAACAGCGGCGTTTTCCAGCAACTCTTTTAAGCTGAATTTGGCGTTGGGGTCTTGCGCTGCTTTGTCTGCCAGCCAGTTCATGGTGTAGGAAGCGGATTCTTCTGTTGCTTCAATGCCTGCCTGCTTTGCCACCGCCTTAATAAAGTTGGTGCCACCGCCCCCCTTGACCAGCTTGAGCAAGCTGTCCATAGGGATTTTCTCGGTGAACGCTTCGATACCACCGGAGACAAGGCCACGGGCCAAAGCTTCTCCTGCACCTGTACCATTCATTTGCAGTTCACCGGCTTTCTGGCCAGCGGCCAGAGCGCCCATGCCGCCCAAAGAAACAGCCTGACCTACACCGGGAATTGCATTAGCAGCCAAAAACGGAGCCATTTGCAGCATAGAAAGTCCAGCCTGAGTCATTAACTTTCCGGCCTCGGTCTTTCTGGATGCAACCAGGTCTTGGGTCGCGTCCCGGCTTTCTTTCAGGTTCATCATACCATCGCTGTACCAAGGCACAGGATCGTTGTGCTTGAACGCCTCGGAAGTCTCGCGCATTTTAGCCGCTTCCTGATTCAGCCGTTCTTTTTCTGCTTGGTCTGTGGTTTTGTTGGCCTTGTGTTGGAGATAATCAGCGGTGTATTTCTGAGACTGATAAGCGGGGTCATTGCGGTTCTCAATGGCGTTTTTAGTTGCCTTTCTCGCCGTTTCCAACAAGGTCTGGAAACCGCCGAGAAGGCCTTTCCCAACGGCAGTTCCCCACTTTTCGCTCTGCTCTCTGTCCCACTCCGTAGGGGTGTAGATGGTTCTTCCGTTGCCGTCTGTGTTGAGGCGTTCCGGCGCAACGTCCTTTTGCTTTTTCTCCCAGGCAAGAGCACGTTCCAAGTCGTAGCTAGCAGGGTCAAGACGGACCGCTTTGCCATACTCAGCGGCATCATCCATGAGGCCCTTGTCGCCGGTTTCCTTGCCGTAGTTGTAGTAGGACTTAGCGATCCGCAGATTTTTTCGTCCTGCGTCGGACATACCCGCATATTCATCCTGCTTTATTTCGGGCGTGATAAAACCAGCGCCGCTGTCACCACCGGAATACCCGCTGTCTCGCCGGATACTCTCTGCACGGGCGTGGGCCTCTTCCTGCATCTGTTTGCCCTGTTCGGTGTATCCGCGCTCGATGAGCTTCTGGCCGCTTTCCCACGCTTCCTTCTGGCTCCGAAGATAGAGTTGTTCCGGCTTAGAAAGATTCTTCCGGTCTGCTTTGGAAAGCGCCGTCTTGTTTTTCTTGCGCTGGGCGTTTCGCAGGTTAGATGCCAGGCCGCTAGGCAACGCAGAATCATTCTCTTCTCGGTTGAAGTTGTCCGTTCTGCTGGTCTGAATACGCTTTCCTTGTCGCCGAAGTTGTCCCATAGGAGAGGTATCCATCGTGTTTTCATGGGCTTTCTTTGCTGCGTCACTTGCCATGATAGGCAGAGACTTCTTCCCACCAAGAGCAGTCTGGTACTGTCTGGAAGAGGGCGTGGTTGTTTTTTTTCTTTTGCTATTATTACGAGAGACCTGCTTAACACCAGCAACCTTCCCGTTTCTGGTTTTGGTGGTTTTAGAAGCCGTGTTCTTCCCTTTGCTTGCGCTAGACAGGATACTAGAACCACTTTGAAGCAAAGACGCCCCTGTTTCCTTGGGGTTCTTTTTCTTCTTTTTGGCTTTATACCGCATCCGGCTCAGTGCTTCGTTGTCCGCCATGGATAAGCCCCCTTCTTAGTGATACTGCATGTAAAGTGCCGCGTTGGGATTCAAAGCCAACCAGCCGCGGCGCATGTTGTTGACCTGGTCAGAGCTGAACCCAAGTTTCAGATACCCGGAGAAGTCGCCGTATTTCGCCATGTCCTGCGCTTTCTGCAAGGTCATTTCCTGATTGTACTGGTGGGTGTCCTTGTTGAAGCCAGCAATGTCAACGTTCAGGTTGGCCTGGTCTTTTGCCACGCTCACCAGGCTCTCAGCGGCTTTCTGGTACTCCTGAAGTAGGGCGGCAGCACGCTCATACTCATTGTTTGCAATGGCCTCCGCAATGCTGTTCTGATACTCCACATACAGGCTGGAAAGCTGCTGCTGGACTTTGGTCAGGGCGTTGGCTTCGTTCGTGCGCAGGTTGCTCATGTTGCTCTGAAGCTGGTTGCCCATGGCAAGTGCCGCCTGAGAGCCATTCCCTACGTTCATGCCAGTGTAGGCGGCGCTCTCGTTGAAGTTTTGCTGCTGTTTCAGTGCCTCTGCCGCGATTTGGTTCGCCTGCGCCTGGTAGGTGCCGGGGATCTCTTTCATCGCGTTTTCCAGCTCCATACGGCTTTTATCGTAGGAGGATTGCAGAGCGGCAAGAGCTTTGTCTTTCTGCGCTTCGTAGAGGTTGTTTACATAGTCCACCTGGGGCTGATAAGTGGGTAGGCCGATCTTGTTCAGTGTGTCCTCTTCCTGCTTCAAGGGAAGATACTGGGAGCCGTCGTCGCCGCCTGAGTAGCCATACGGCTTTCTCAGTTCCTCTGCCCTTGTATGCGTCTCGTCCATCTTCTGCTTGTCGCCGATTGCTTGATAGTAAGAATACAGCTCTTGTAAAGCTTTCATCTTTTGTGCATCTTCGGCGGAAAGGTTTGCATCGTGATAGCTACCGACGGAGTTGTAGGAGCCATAAGGGCCGGTGCTGATACGCAGAGACCAAAGGCCTGTTGCCGGGTTATAGGTTGCCCCAGCCGTGCCGGGGCGAACGACTTTGTAGTTTCCGCCAGCAGTAACAACAGTATCCCCGATCTTTGTCCCAGCTGGTGCGTTTCCATCTGCGCCGACATTCCAGGTCTTGTTTCCACCTGCGTTCCCACTGTTGATTTTCGTAGACCACAAGCCACTTGCCGGGTTGTAAGTGGCCCCGGCAGTACCGGGGGCGACTACCATGTAATCACCGCCTGCCGTGTGGACGGTGTCGCCGACCCGCGTCCCGGCAGGGGCGTTGCCGTTCTGCCCCACGTTGACGACCCGGTTTCCACCGGAAGAACTGCCGCCGGAAGAACTGCCGCCACCGGAGGAACCGCCGGAGCTGCTAAAACTGCCGGGAACCGTGTAAATTCTTCCGCCCTGGTTGATCGTCGTGGAGCCGTCCTTGTTTTTCGTCCAGGTGGAACCATCCCCGCCGGTCATGGTGCTTCCGGCGGAAGCTCCACTGATAAAGTTTTTGCCCTTATCGGAGCCAATGTTATAGGTTCCTCCATTCGAGGAAGTACCGATAATGTTTGCCATACTCGTTCCCCTTTCTCTTTCCTGTGTTCAAGTAGGCCCCCGTCCGGCTTTGGGCGGGGGCCTTTGCGTTCATCTGTTTCGTTCCACGCGGTCGATTTTTTCTCGAACCTCCATGCTCCATGCGTCGATGTGTGCTTTCATCTCGTCCCACACCGTTCTGGTTCCTCGCACGTGTTCTGCGTCGTCGGTGTCCAGGATGATGTCAGCGATGTGACACAGGTTCTTTGCGTGGGAAAGTTCCTGCTTTGCCATGGACAGGTAAAGGTCTTTCGCTTCCACGTTCTTGGCGTAGATCGCTTCCTTTGCATACTTCTGCGCGTCCGATACTTCGTCCAGAGCCGCGTCATACTTTGACATGATTTTAGTCAGGTGTTCCAGATGTTCCATGTCTAAGCCTCCTTGATATAGCGGTACAGCTTGTCCAGGTCTTCCTCAGAACACTTGAAACCAGCGATGCTGACCGGCCACTTGCCCTGTGCCTGATTTTTGACGGCGGTGTACGCTTTGTCCACGTCCACCTGCTCCCCGTCCACCAGGCAGAGCATAGCGCCCAATGGATGCTTGAGCATTGCCTCGCTCTTCCCTTCCAGGAACAGAGCAGCACCGGCACCGAATAAAATGCCTTGCCATTTAGGAAGGGTAGGAACCAGCTCCCGGTCTACGAACGCCGCTACACCGCGCTTTACTTTCTCGATAGATTCCATGTCAGTACCTCACAGAAAAGAGAAAGGGGGGCGATTGCCCCCCATAGTCGTTGTTACGCGCCAGCAGCTGCCGCCGCAGTGGGAGCAGTCCAGGAATTCTTTGCAGGCATCGGCTCAGGACAGACACTGGTAGCAGGGATAACCAACTTGGTCAGGCCCTGGAGCTGGGCAACCTGCGCCTGCAAGCAGGAAATGGTTGCTCCGGTGGTGCCGTTCAGAACTGCCTGGTTCATGTTGATGGCGTACTGCTCGTCCTTGTTCTTGCCGATCAGGTCGCGCAACTCACGGTCACGCCGGTCAAGAGTGGTGTAAACATCAACCATCTTCTGGTCAATGTAGGCGTTTGCCTTGAGCAGGGAGATTTCGGCGTCCTTCGCTCCGATCTCCTGGGTCAGGTTCATCTCATAGCGGTTGACAGCGGTGTTCTCGCTGCAAGTGCAGTTGCCGTTGCCGGCGGCAGCACGTGCCACGCCCCAGCCGCCATTGAACAGAGCACCGACAGCACCGGCGATGCCGAAGCCAAGGGCAGTGCCAGCCACACCTTTAGAAGCATATTCGCGTTCCATGTTGTTGTCTCCTTCGCAGTTTATTTAGCTCGCCCAAGTCCGCGCGTCAACCCGGGTCTGCCATTACTCACAGTATACACCATATACAGAAAGTATACAAGTCTTTACTGTGCGTATTTTTTCGACACTTTTAGCCTTCTGTGTAGACACTCCACCAACGCTCATCCGTTCCCGGTACGGTGGTGTTGCCATTGATATTGGATTTGTACAGAGTCCCATTGTAGTCCACAATATCCCCCGTGTTATAGGCGTCATGCGCCCCAGTGGGTTGCGACCATTTGGGGTAGCCTGCCGGGGTCAGGCCGATGGGGGTATACAGGGCTGGGAGGGCATTAGGTAGCCAGTCTGCCTGGCTGGTGTGGCCTTGGGCAACGCGGTACAACTGGGGGTCTCCTACGTTGTTTTCGCCGTAGGTGATAATGTCCCCTTGGGTGTAGGCCTTGCCAACCTCCCATGCAGGGTAGATGCTGGGGATTTCAAGAGCCTGTTCGTCGGCCAGGGAAGCCGCGTACATCTGGATAGCGCGGCGGAACTGTTCAGCAGCTTGCAGTTTGTTCATTCTGTTACCCCCAGTAATACAGCAAGAATACTGTTCACTTCGTCACTTTCTTTCAAAATGGTTACTTTATTGATTTCGTTCGCGCGGGCTTCATAAAGAAGATTTTCTTTATCTGCCGCAACTCGCTCCTGCAAATCCTCACCGTCCGGGACCTCTACGGTAAATTCATCGTAGACCCAGCCGGTTAGTTCGTCTGACGTTTCCTCAACCGGGTTCAGGCAAAATCGTACAAACGCCACCCCGGGCTTGTTCGGGCAACTTTCTGCCGTCCATTCGGGCGGCTTCACGTCTCCGTGTACTCGCACGTCGAATCACTCCTTTCAGGTATTTCATCCCGACAGGCCGAATGTAGCGGTCTGTCAGCGTTTTCTTGGCGCATACCTTCAGGCGTCCGATTCTCGCCATGAGGCCCTGTGCCATTTTCTCTGAGATGCCGTTGCGCTTTTTGCGCTTTGCGGCGCGTCTGCACTGCCGCGTAAAACGCAGGCAGGGACGCTTGCGTAGGATAATACAGGTTCTACTGAATCGGTACCCAATGGCATCTACAGCCCGTTTCGATACAGGAAATACGGCCCAGTCTCCCTTAAGAGAAAGCCCTATCGTCTTGAGATAGGAGCCTGCCGCTTTCAGAGCCTTGTGCAGTGCCCGTTTGCTACGGGAGAACAGAGTCACGTTGTCCATGTATCGCACCTCACAGGTCACACCCTTCTGCTTGCAAAGCACCCGGTCCAACCCTTCCAGGTAGAAGTTGGCAAGCCATTGGCAGATGTAGTAGCCGATTGCGAGGCCATCCTGAATGATGCTCATCACAAGCCGAACGAAGCGCCGGTCTTTGATCTTGTGTTCCAGAGCCTTTCTTACACCGTCCGGCGGGATGCTGTCATAGAACTTACGGACATCACACTGAGCGGCGTATTTACTGCTTTTCGTGCGGCGTTGTACCATGCGCCCGATTTGTTTCACGGCTCTTGCACCACCTCTGCCCGGAATACTGGCACACGACCAGTGGTGCATGCCGCGCATAAGTACAGGTTTCATCGCCCGGACGCACAGCCAATGGACACAGGCGTCAGGGAAGAACGGAACGACTTTGATCTCTCTCCACTTCCTGGAGCTTTGATCATATACTTGATTGATCTTCGGCTTGGTTGGAACAAAGGTATCCGTGTCCAACATGACAAGCAACCTCTCAGCGTACTCATCGATGTTTGCCAGCACTCGCCGCACACTACGGCGATTTTTCTTTCTCTTGCTGGCAAGAAGTATCGTTTCTTTGATAAATGCCATACTAAGCATTTTGTTATAGAGGAATCCAACTCGTTTAGGAATGATATCACGTCCTTTTTACCTGCGGGGCGGTTCGAGAGTTTACCTACTAGGCCCCGTCCTCTGGGTATGATTTTCATCGAGGGATGAGGGAAAGCCTGCGCAATGAGACGATTCAAATTTATTGGAAAAAGTAGACGCGCAGAGATGTTCGAGTTCGAGTTCGACGACGTGTTGTTCGCGTTGA
>ENA-OROS01000482-OROS01000482.1-human-gut-metagenome-genome-assembly--contig:-NODE-482-length-26448-cov-2.930588_pt1 | contig 26448 bp, 27 predicted proteins | sample MGYA00242134_ERZ509059 | MGnify/ENA primary metagenome ERZ509059 (study PRJEB26280, sample SAMEA2338753) | human gut metagenome | biome: human gut; feature: human-associated habitat; material: faeces... | reverse complement strand
ATCTTCGTCTCGGTACGGATTTCTGCCGGCAAAGGCTCGTGCGGACGGAACCACGCCGCCACACAAGCGATTGCCAGCAACACAACTAATAGCCAGGGTAGTTTTTTCATGACCTCAACAAATAATGATTTACAACCATACCTGCACATATTGCGGCAACTCCACACAGCAAGTCTGTTTTGTTCCACTTGCCGTTATAGTAGTAGCAACGGTCGCTGTTCTCCTTGATAAAAAGCATCAGCAGTGCAGTACTGCCACCGAATACTATGGCGGTGGATAGATAGACCACCGCACCTAAGATGTTATTTCTCATATCTTATCCCAATTTTGTTTAAGCCAGTTTATCTCTTCTTCGGTGAAGCTGCGGTCGGCGATGATGATGGCGCCGTGGCAGCCAGTCCAAGTACTTCCAGGGGTATTATTGTTTTTATAAAAATATCTACTCCCTAAAATGAGAATGTCATTGCTTTCTTTTGTTCCAACATTGATAGAATTACCGTTATAAGACTGCTTTGTTTGATAAGTTATCCCTTTTTCCGGTATACCAATACTTGTCGTACTTCCAAAACTAATTGTTGTAAAACTATTTAAAGATTTTAACTCTACGCTAAAAGCACCATTACTGGGATCTTCTAAACCGCCTAATGAATTGGAAATAAAAGCGCTATATTCTTCTTTCTCAAACCACGTCCTCTCCGCCATGACCGTGTAATCCGTTAATATCGGGAAGCCGTAGCACACTGCGTACATCTTGCCGTCGTAGCAGAGCTGGTCGGGGTAGTCGGGGATTTGGGTGATGGTGATTTTAGTATCTTCTTTTAAAGATAGAGAAATAGAACAAAGTCTTCCTTCTTGCCCAAGTGAAGAGCCTGGAATTGTATATATTCCATCGTTAGATATATTAAGTTCTTTATAAATACCATCGTTATTATTATATCCCAATCTTAAAAATTTAACTTTATCATTATAGCCTTTAATTTCTACATTGATAGAATTAATTTTAACTCCATATAATGTTAGGTTATTATTTCCATTAGTTGCTATAATATATTCAGGATGAACATCAAAATTTGTTTTACTCCATGTCGTAAAATCAGTTTGATACACTCCCATCCCGCTATTCAGCTTACCCTTACCGCCGTACAGGTAGGCGTGGTTGCCGTTACCGCTAAAGTCTTTTAGAATAGAAGTGGGAAGTTGCTCAATAGTAGCTTCTTCTGTTACTGTTTGAGGATTACAATAAAAACCAAAATTCTTTTGAGCTTTAATGCTGGCAGGTAAATGATAGATACCACTTCTATTAATAGTAATAATACCCGTTGTACCATCTTCCTTGTTATATTGGTATCTTATAACAGCATTACCTGTATATTTAATATCAAATTTAGCAATAGAATTTCCAAAACCTTTATAAGCGACATTATATTTTAGTTCTGTACCAGCAGCAATAACTATTTTCTTTTGAGTAGAAGTAACTCCTGTGTTTTCAATTCTCCATTTAGTAAAATCGTCGGCATAACTTTCAATAACATCATAGTTAGTCAACCCCTGCTTCTTCGGGTCATAGATAGCCTTGATGTGCTCTTTCATACCAGCAGGCCATGAAAGACCGCCACCGCCCGAAGCGGACGGGAAACCGACAGACGGTATACCAATAGTAGGAATACCGATTGTCGGGATACTGATGTTGGGGATAGTGATTGGTTTCATAAGGCTATCCCTCTTTAATCATTTTCGCTTCTGACACTTTCGTAGCACTTCTTATTGTAATTTCCATACCTGCCGCTATGCCAATAAGACGAAATATCACATTGGAAGGACCTAAGGCTTGATTGGCATTTGGGGAAAGCGGGATAGGATTCATGCCCTCGATATTGGCAAATACAGTCACCATTCCGCCCTTGTTCTTTATCTGTATGGTAACGGGATTACCGTCACTGACAAACGTTGCGTAATACGCTGTTTTGCCTTCTTCTTGTTGAAATGATAAAACTTCTGCTGCCATGATGTTTACTTTTTAGAGTTTCAATACTTGGTTTCTGTTCCCTTCTCTTCGGTGGCTGACGTGTACCCATGAGAAGTTTTTCTCATCAATAACCTGGTCAAATGGAAGTTTCAATTCTTGTATAAGATTAAACAGTCTTTTGTTCTCTTTCGGGGTATTTGGAGTACCGACAATATCGGCAGCACACCCGTTCATGTGGTCGCTCGTTTTAGAGCCGCCTACCGCTTTATTCAGAACAGGGCAACGGTATCCGCTTGTCACTGTGATAGGTTTTCCGTAAGCCTCTCTTAACGGGTCGAGGACATTGTCAACCAACGCTTGTGCATTGGGAAGCAGTTCTTGCGGCAATCTGTTATCTATAGCTTTCTTATCAGCCGTTTCGCTTTTAACCAGTTCTGCAATTGTAAAGTATCTCATGTTATTCCTCCTTTCTAAAATATTTGTCATAAACTAAACGAGCCACCCATCCGGCAACAACACCGACACCGAATGATACAACAGTAGTCAGGTTCACCCAAAACGGTGTGTAGTGCATGTAAAGCATAACTCCCACGATGATAGCGATAACAATCGCTGCGATAATCAGTTTCTTTTTCATTTTGTTACTCCTTATCTTTAGTTATTATTTCACACTTCTTCTCTCTCTTTCTTTTATTGACACAACTCCTACACATGCTATATGGATGTCCGTGATTACACAGCGAATATTCCGAAACAGATTTATTTATTCCACATTTAGAACATACCTTCATCCCATTAATTACTTTATTAATCTTTCTTTTAGGGCGTATTGTTATAGTTCCTGTATTGTTGTATTCAACCAAAGCGTCATTATAGGATTTTTCCGCTTCTTTTTCCGAATTGAAGCAGCCGAGATAAACTCTATTGCTTTTCCCAATGCCAAAACTTGCAATATAGTACTTCCCATTTACCGAGTTACATCCCACTGGGTGCTTTCTTTTACGACAGATGGTTGTGTTCTCCCTGCTTGTTATTTGCCTGAGGTTTGATGCTCTATTATCTGTCTTGTTACCGTTTATATGGTCTACTACCAACCTTTCATCTAAGACTCCAATAAAGGTTTCATAAACGAGCCTATGTGTAAGGAAGCGATATAACTTACCATTAAAGTTAAAACAAGAAAGTTTATATCCATTTTTACTACTTTGCTGTTTAAGAGGCTTACCGGAAAATGAATATCTACGTCCATTTTTATTAGTAAAACTTCTGTCTGCAGAACGGATATTCCCTAAATTGCTGACTTGAAAAAATCCATTGAACCCTTTAATATCTTTCCATTCTTCCATACATCTTTATCTTTCATTCAAATTGTGATAAAATTCCAATCTTATATTCGCATAGACCGACTCTACATTCGTGTATGCCCTGCCGTTGTTCGCTCCGTTTTCATTGTAAATCTCCGCTTCAACGGCTTTAGCAACCTGTTCTATCCATTTCTTTTCCGTGTATTCCGAAAGCCTGTTCCCACGATACGAAAAGCAGTCAAGTTTTGAATTTCTGTCCTCGTGTATGTTTGTAAGCAATGTGCGTATCTTTCTTGCAGTAGCTTCCTTGTCTGATATATGGTTTTCTTCACGTACTTTCTTAATAATGCGGCACACCTTCTCAACGGAAAGGTCGAAGAATACATTGCTTAGCGTTTTTATACGCAGCTGAGTTTCGGGCATTAGACTTTCCGATAGCACGTTCAATCGCTCATTCTGCGCACGGGTTTCTTCCAATAGTTGCCTCATGGTGTCCTTATAGTCTTGGTTTATCTCTTTCTGTGATGTCATAAGCTGGTTTACCATATTCATAAACCAACGGAAGCACGCCACCATCAACAAGGCTGATAACACAAGGAAAAAGCCTGCGGTTATAGCCATCATTCCAAAATCACTAATACCCTTGCCTGTTTGAAGGGCTGCATTTACAACTTCTGTACTCATCTTATCGTTATTTGTCAATTATTCCTATCTTTGTGTCTCTTATCAAATAAGCTAACTACTGTCATTCCGTTTTGCTCGTGAGAGTAGGACGGGATTTTCATATCTTGCCGTAATAGCGGAACCACGCTCCCCATTTACGTTCTTTCAAGTAGTTCGGGTTGTCCTGGTTGAATTTGGCTTCCATTTCAAATGCGCTTGCACGGTAAGCATTTTTATTGACCTCTCCGTCCCCAATCTTGTTGTCTGTGAACAAGTGATACACGAAGCTTACAAACCATTCTGCCAAATAAAGAATGTAGTAGAATAGCGAGATAAGTAACAGCCACCATGCACTGACATTGAAAGCCAGCAATACGGACGGGATAGCCGCTATCTCCATACACTCGAAGAACTGTTTCTGATGTATCCGTTCATGGCGTATGGTTGTTTCGGACAACTCTTTCAGCTTCGTAAGGATGAAACCGAAGAGCATGATTGTATGATAGCTGCCAAAGAGGATAAGTTTGGCTAATTTGCTGTTGTAGTGAATTGTTTTTATATACATTATCTTATTTATTCCTTATAATCAAAAATAAAAACTACATAATCTAAATCATCGAAATCGCCAGCAATAAAAGTTTGAATAGCACTTCCAGGTTGACATATATCTTCTCTAACTTCAATTTGCGGATCACTATTACCTACTAAATAGCATTTATAGATTTCTAAATATCTAATAGCCGCATTACTTTCATTTTGTAAGTCTAAATCAATATTACTACCCAAGCCATTAGAATACCAATCTATTTTACCACTTTCGATAGTAGTAAGTTGTCCACTTCTATATAGACTAATATCGTGTGAACTAAGATTGGCTACTATTAACATTCTCGTACCACGTATAGTATCAGTAGGTGGTAAATAGGTTAAAGCATCATATAATTTGCTCCAATCAAATTCTTTGCCCGCAATCAGCTTATCTCCAGCAAATAGCCCTGAGGTCAATTCTCCTATTTTTAACATAATCATTATCCTTTAATCGGTTACACAATATGCTGTATTGGCATCCTTAGAGCCAATAGTATCGTATTCGGCAGCGGTTTTCTTGGTGAGGGTGGTGGGGTTGTCGGATTGAACTAAATCACGAACTATAAAATAATTTGTATAATTTTGATTAAGAGCTATAAATATTCTTTTTGTAATAATATTTATTTCATTGGGGCTAATAGAGGAGTAACAAAATATAAAACTTAATTCGTAAGCATTATTATCTTCATTACAATAAACTTGACTTACTCCAATTTTAAATATCTCTTTATTGTTAGAACTTAAATAAAGAGTATTTGTAGTTAATAGTTTCTTAACAATATCTTTAAAAGAATGTACATCACCAAAAACTATTGATATTTTAGTTTCAGCATCATTTCCTGAAGTTTCTTGATTTGAAATCAACTGTTGATGAGCTTCATTTGTAATCGTAAGCAAAATGTGTTTATCATCCACATACTTCTTCGTTGCAGGCTGGTAATCGCCCGTAGGGGTGAATGATGAAGTGTTGGTCTTGGTGAGGACGTCGTCCGTAAATGCAAACTCTTTCCAATTAGTCCTAACGCCCTGTTGATTACCACCACCTCTTGCAAACCATCTATTAGTTAGATAAGAGCCATAGATTTGATTAGAATGACCATAATTGGCGTTTGCGAAAATCAATGCTCCATTCTCATTAATGGGATAATTATTTTCAGGTGTTGTGTAATCAGCAATGCTTTTCTGCGTAGCAAACCCCGCTCCATTTATGTCATTTAAATCCTCTGATGTAAGATTTAAATGCTCGGGAACTTCCACCCAATCTTTATTTTTACGACCGTAGGCGTTACCGTCTTTGGGAGCATCTTCTACTTTTTCATCTTGAAGTTTTTTACCTTGAGCAGCAGATAATGCTTTCTTAGCATCATTAGTTGTTAAATCATTAATAACATCGGCACTGGCAAGCTTTTCATCATTAAGCTTCTTACCCATATTAGCAGATAAAGCTTTATCTGCATCGCCAGTAGTAAGATTATCTACAACATCAACAGAAGTTCCGCCGCCAATAGTTCCATTAGCTACCCAACCTTTGGTAGTATCGTAGATATACAATTCGTAAGGTTCAACAGTACCAACACCATAAGCGTCGCCTTGAGCAGGACTTGGAACATCTGTTTGAAGTTGTTCAAGACTATCTTTATATCCAAGAATAGTAAAGTTTTTACCATCCTTACCAGCTGCGCCTGTATCTCCTTTTTCGCCAGTATTACCAATATCGCCCTTATCTCCTTTTTGACCTTTAAGGTTTTTAAAAGCAAAATCAAATGTACGTTCAAATTCAGTACCACCAACAGTAACAGCAACAGAAGGAATTCCTACATTCGCATCTACTGTTGCAGTAGCAGATTTAATAGAAGCAGATTTACCATCAGCTCCATCAGAACCATTAGAACCTGGAGCACCAGTTGGACCAGTAGCACCAGTCTTACCAACAACTTTAGCTATATTCCATTCTTGTTTACTACCATTATAAATAGTACGAACTGCAATCCAAATAAAATTATTACCTGTCTTACTCCAATTATCCGGATTATCATCAGGATTACCGGGATTATTTTCAACAGTACTATACCAAGTTTCAGTATATTGAACATAAGTCAAATTCTTAGGAGTGCTCCAAGCTTCTTCTTGGTTCTTACCATTAGAGGTAAACATTCGAGTAGAAACCCAAAGTTTAGCAGAACCGTCGGGAATCTCAGTATTCCAAGCACTTTCAGTAGGAACTGGATTAGCATAAGAACCACCAGTCGGAGTTTTAACAGAAGCGTCATTATTACTACGCATATAAACAACTCCACGTTTTGTATCAATACCACGAATAGTTTGAACAGCATCTTGAATAACTGCAAAGGTAGTCGGACCAATAACACGAACTATATAAACATCTCCGTTATTATCAATAACATTATCTCCAACAGCAAGAACGATACCAGCAGGAGTTACAACAGAAGAAGTTTGATTATTTCCAGTAGGATTAATTTCTCCATTAAAAATAAAAGTATAATTACCTCTATCTCCATGTTCACCTTTCATATTGGTAAACTGGAATATAAACTTCGGATTAAGGTCAGTTCCTTTGTTAATAACAACAACAGTAGGAGTACCTACTTCCGCATTAACAGTAGCTTCAACGCTTTCAATTTTAGTTCCACGAAGAAGAGTAACTACCCAACCTTGTTTAGAACCATTGTAAACTTCTTGTGTAGCAAGCCAAATATAACCTTCTTGATAACCTTTTACCCAGTTTTGAGGATGAGTATCAGGAGTACCAGGTTCTTTTTCAACATTAGAAGTATAAAACTCTGTATAAAGAGTATAAGTAAGCTGAGCAGGCATACTCCATTCAGCATCTTGATTACGACCATCTTCTGTAAAAAGACGTTCAGAATACCAAAGAATACCATTTGCAGAAGTAGGTTCAGCAGTCCATTCTTCCTCTACGGGGTGTGGGTTGTCGTAACTTCCACCAGTAGGTCTAGCAACGTTCCAATCAGTAATACGACGATAAGCTCGACCAAGCCGACAAGAAGCAGCAGCTATTTCATAATCAAGCCAATATTCATCATTATCACCCCCCGTAGGAGAAGCACCAACAGGCACATCTTGTTTACTAAGATAAACATGTCCATTATGCTTAACATAAGTAAGCTTTTCATAAGCCTGCATTGCATCATAAATTTCAGGACTTGCAACAGTTACTATTGCTTTCCCCAAGTCTTTCTCTTCTATATCCATGATTAACAGCGATTAAATTATTATCTTTAATTTCAAAATCAATAGCTTGTTTATTAGCGGATTTATCAATCTCACGAAGATGCCCGGTTTCAACATCAAGCTCAAGCTTAACATCGGTTTTCTCTTGACAAGGAAGAATATCAAGATAAACATGACCATTCTCTTCTATACCATTCAAACGATACTCATAAAGAATATCGTTCTCTTTAAAATAATTATTAGCAAAAGCGATAATACAATCAAGGAAGAGCTTAATCTTCTTGGTATCTTCAAAGAAATAAGCGGCAATAAGAGATTGGAAAAGATTAAGATTATAAACAGCTTTACGAAGTTTATAATTATCTCCATGAGCATTAATAAATATTTTGACTAAATCGGTATAAACACATTTAAGTTCTTTAGGAATATAATGATAGAAGAAGTCATAAATAGAATCATTAGCACGAGCAGTTTTAAATTCTGCAAGAGCTAAAGTATCATAAACGCTAAAAGTAGCATTAATATATGTTTCGTATCTACCATCTTGAGTTCGATAATTACCGGTAGCAGCTAAACGTTCTTCCATTCCCCAACTACCAACAAACGAAACTCCAGCGGTTTTCATATAACTATTTGAAGTAAAATTCCAATCAGAACAACTTTGACCACAAGAAGTAGTAGAATAACAATATAAACCATTTCCTTGATAATTGTCGCTTTCATCAGTTTCGTTAATAATACGACCATTTCTGATTTCTTCATACATTAATCTATAAGTAGTTTCTCCACTTGTATTGTTAGGAGAAAGATTAAACGTATGTTGTTGAAGATAAGCAACTCTTTGAGTTCTAAAAGTAGCTTCTGCTTGTTTAACAGTAATCTCAACTTTAGTATCATTAGAAGCAACAAGTCTAACAGTTATCTTACCAGTTCTAAAAGCACCAACAGTATTTTCATCACAAAGAATATAAGTTTCATCTTGATTACCAACATGAAGCCAACTACTATCAGAACTTGGTTCCCAATGAAGATTATCTTCAACAGAAGTAACATTACCATTAATAACATGTCTTTTTTCGGCACGTGTTATATTAAAATAAGAATAACTTCCATTAGGATAAGCAACAACATCAATCCAAGTACTTTGAGCTTCAATAAAATATTGGTCTTCAACAGTAGAAGCAGCTTTAGTAATAGTAAGTTTTTCTACATTAGGAGTTCCGGAACTTTGAGTTTGAATAACATCATATTGAATAGATACAGTTTCGTTAGTTTGATTAAGTTCAGAAGTAATATAAATATATTCACCTTGAGGACTTGCAGTAACTCCACCATATTGACTTTCATTAGCATTGCCACTTGTTTGAGAAAGATAATAGTCAACATTTTCTCTTCCACCCTCTGGACTGCCATTAACATATTTCTGTCGATAAGACTCAACAGATATAGTTTTACTATCTGCGGTATTAATAAGAGGAACTTCATTTTCGCTAATGCTCAAATGATAAGTATAAGTAATAGAAGCACCAGTTTGATTAATTCTAACTTCAAGCGTCTTACCAGAATTATCTTGTTGAGTATAAAGAATTTTACCACTTCTTTCGCTTTCTCCGCTATTAGGAGCAACGGTAATACTATTTGGCAAACCCTCTTGAATAGTTATAAAATCATTACCAGTAACAACAGCACCAGTATAGCCAATAGGAGTTTTAGTTGTAGGTTTACCATTAATATAATATTGCTTATAAGACTGAATATTAAGAATAACATTCTGTCCAGTAGAAGGCGGAGTTAGACTTTCTTGGTCAACACTAAATACATAACTAATTTCTTCTTGAGCAGGATTTTGACTAATATCTATGATTTCAGACTTATTACTTTCCATTTGCTTAACAATAATACTATCTGTACGAACATTAGTAGTATCATTAGCAGACATATACCATTTCGTTTTATCAGAAGTATTATTTTTAAGAAGTCCTTTATCAGAAATAGCTGTATAAGGAATATCAGTTCTATCTCCTTGAGAAACTCCATTAACATAGGTTTCTTTATAAGATTCAACAGTTAAAGTAACAGGATTAACTCCGTCTGAATCAATAGTATTAGTATCAACAGTAGCAACAAGTCTATATCGAATTTCTTTATTAAGACTATCTTGATATAAATCAATTTTCTTATTTCCAGAAACACCAACTTCGTCACGCTCAATAATAATAGCAGCAGAACGAATTTCTTCAGTATTAGCTTCGGCACTTACTTGATTGCCATTGACTTTAAAATAAATACTTGAAGAATAAGCATTATATGGAACGTTAATCTTATCTCCGATTACAGAACCGTCACTATCTACAAGTTCTTTATAAGATTCAACTGTAAAAACTTTAATACCACCCTCGGCAGGTATTTCAATAGAAGTAGGTTCAACATTAATAGTATAACGATAAGTATAATCGTTTACATCTTGAGTAACTTTACCTTCAAGAATATTACCACTTTCATATTGAACTAACTTAAATTTAGCAACACGAAGTTTAGATTTATTTTCACGAATAATAAGAGTATTATTTGCGCTGGTATAACCAAGCCAAGTAGCATCTTCAGGATTATTAAGAACAAAATCATATCCAATACTAAAAATCTCTTCCTTAGTTCCAATAGCAACAATCTTCTGAGATTTAATATTAAAATAAAGAGTTTGCCCAAGACCGTCATCTTGAATATCTAATTGGCTTTCATCATTGGCTTGAAAATTATAGCTTGTTTTAGTATCAGCAAACTTATAATTATCACCAGTACAAGTAACTTCAACTTCACTATCTTCAACATGAATAGTAGAAGTACCAACATTGACATCAGTGTACTTTTTAAGTCCACGAACTACAAAGTCATATATACGATTTGCTTTATCGACATCTTCTCGATAATAAACATAAACAGCATTTTTAAAAAGATTCCAAAGTTGAATAATGTCTTTATTTTTATTATTACAAACATTATCACAACCGGCAATAGCAGATACTCCATAATCTATAAGCAAAGATTGGATTTGTCTATAAGTACAAACCCAATCAATAGGAACTTTTATATCATGTAAAACAGTATCTTCCATATTCAGAAGTATTAAATATTACATCAATTTTTTCTTTTTCTTTATCGGTAAGAAGAATATCGTAATCAATACAACTACGTATAACATCATAAAAATAAGAACTACCAAAAAGATTGGTAGAAACAAATCCAAGATTTATCTTATCTACATCTTTACAAACAACATTGTTAATATTATTACGAAGTTTATCACCGATACGTTCGAGCCTTTTATCGTTACTCATGGTCGGTATATTTATTGTTAATATAAACTATCCAATCATTAACCTTAACATAAAGAATATTATATATTTGATTAATACGGATTTTTTCTTCCTGACCGTTGTAAATAATACCAAGTATATTATTAAGACAATCTTCTTTCCATTCTTCTTTTAGGAATAAAGAAATCGGACGACCATCAATATCATATTGAGAAAGATTATGATAAACTTTATAATATTCGGCATTAATAGTTTGCTTGATATTAGCAACAACAAGATTCTTATTAAGGTCAATATTATTGTTTATAATAATGTTTCTACAAAGATGAGCAATCCTTGATTGGAAATTGGAAAACGAAAGCTCGATTACAATCTTGCTTTTTTCGACATCTTTATGAAGAGCATCTTGAAAAAGTTTATCAAGAATAGTATTAAGTCTTACAACGTTATTACTAACTTCTTTAACAGAGTTAGCCATTTCAATCATAGGCTTTTGTTGGTCTTTATGACGAAAATAATCAATTCCTTTGATAACAATAGTATAAAGAATAAAAACACAACTTGATATTATAACAGCAGTAACAGAATAGTTTTTAAGACTTTGGTTAACAAAGTCCATAACGGGCGTGAGTTCGGTCATAGGTATTAAACAATAAAAGCCACTATTACCATAAATACTTATAGTAACAGTGGCTTTGCGCATTATACAAATTATTTGCTAACTATATTAGGCAGCAAGTGCAGCCAATACTTTGTCGATAGTTGCAATAGCGGCAGTATCAGTAGGTACAGCTATTTGTACAATTTGATTAATACTCTGGTCAACTGTCTTCATTTCACGAGGTTCGGCAAAACGAATTGTATAAACAGTAAATCCAGTATCGGCGGAATCATCTTGAGCCAAAGGATTAAGTGGGAAGTCCGGATAAATCAGCTCACCAGCATCTTGGTAAGTATATTCGATACCAGCATCGGCAGCAGCCTTGATAGCCAAATCGGTAATATACTTAGCATCTGCAACAGCGGCAGTAGCATGTGTCTGAGTAACAGCAGTTCCGAACAAATCATCGCCAAGTGTCAGCTCATAATCAACGCCTTTTTCTTTGGCAGTAACCGTAACTTTACCAGCGGAAGCAGCAGCAGTAACACCAGCACCAACATTTGCTGTAATCTGCGAAGCTAATGCAGCAGCAATAGTGTCAACGGTATCGGCAGCCTTTGCGCGGACAGTAGCAGTCCATTTGTTACGTTCATTAAAACCAACTCCTTTCTTTACAACAACAACAGTATAATCACTTCCTGCTACAACATCAGCAATAGTAAAATTACCAGTGTATTGAGTAGAGGCGGCATAAACCATTTTGCTATAAGAGAAGTTATTCTTGTAAATAGGAACAACAAGTTTACCACCTTTGGCATCAGATTTACCAAGATAAATATAACCTTTGTTCTTAATCTTAGTACCGTCGCTGTCAAGAGTTTCAACTCCAGAAACAAGAGCTACGAAAGCAATCTGACCAACGGCAAGACTTGTAAGAGCAGTAGGATAAGCAACGCTCTTACCTAAAAGAAATTGCCTCATAATTAATAATATTTTAATTTACTTTTTGTTCATTAGGACGAGTAAAAGTCTGTTTATAATACTGAACAGCAAGTTCAATTATTTCTTGAATAAGATAATCAGGCATATCACAATTTACATTGTTAGCAGAATTCTCTTCATCAAGTCTAACTTTATTGGGTGTCTTAATATAATTGTAAACAAGAATATTAGGAACAGCCTTAGAACTACCATTATATATTTCAACATTCAGTTTCTCGTCAATGGAAACAGCAACACAAACGGGGTGTTGTTTAGTAGCACGATTGCAATAATCTCGAAGTGTTCTTTGAAGATATTCAGCTTCAATAATACGGCAATCGTAAAGAGCATTGTCACCAGCATAACCAATAGCAAAACGAGTATAGAACATTACTTCGCTATTATCGACCTTAGCAAGAAAAGGATGAAGCTCAGTACCACCCCCCGTAAGGGATGAGCCTGATACTTCTCCTTTCTTAGCAAGATTACGCAGAGCATTAAGTTGAGAAATGTCAGCGTTAGCTCTAACAATTAAATCATTAACAGTTTGAGCATTCTCTGCAACGATATTTCGAGTTTTGGTTATAATGGCAAAATTAAGACAAATATCAACATCTTCTGGAAAAATAGCACGAACAGTTTGCAGCCCCATGCGTTGAGCAACTTCTCTGAACGTGACGTGCATCTGTTCTATATCCATAACTTAAACAAGTTTTAGTTGATTTTCGTAAGCGGCAACAGTAGCTTCATTTTCAGCGTTCTTAAACCAAGCAGTAGCCTCTTTCATATTAGCTCCAATAAAATCACCATTAGCAGAAACAATGTTTTGACTATGCGGATGTCTAATCAGAATACCGTAAGCAACAAGACGTTCAATCAGAGATTTAACGGAAATGCTGCGGTCGGTATAAAGCTCATTAAACTTAGCAGGTTCTTTCTGGCTAAAATAGTCAAGATTTTCTTGTTTAACAAGGTCGTCTTCGGCAAGTGACGGAATAATAGGTTTATTCTTCAATACACAGTACTGAACATAAACATCTTCGAACGCTTTGTCGTTGCCGATAAGAGTAACAAAGTTACGCTTAGCATTGTTAAGTTCAAGACGTTGCTTAGCTTTAAGCTCGTTTTCCTTTTGTTCGTCTTTAAAATAAAAACGAATATGCTCTTTGTTAATAAGAGAGTGGTCTTTAGCAACATCAGAATATAACAAGCAATGACGATAAAGAAGATAATCGGCTACATTTTCCGGATTACCATATTGCCATTTAGTTGACTCAAGAGCATTGAGTTTAACAATTCTATTCTCAATAGCACGTTTGAGAGCCGTAGCATCGCCACGATTGACTTGGGCAAATTCGGTTTCAATAGCTTCTTCTTTTTTCTTGAAAGCAAGATAATCTTTATAATGATTATAATGGAAAGTAAGATTAAGACGAAGACCAAGCTTGTCAACTTTAACCTGAAAATTATTCAGATATTCTTTAACACGTCTAACGAAATTTTGGTCGTTAGGAGAAACACCAATAAGATTAGGAAAGTAAGCTTCAAGTTCACCTTTGTTTGCACAAAGAGCATTGGAACTTCTAATACAACTACCGATATATTCGTTACGTTCAGCAAGCTCTTTATCATTAGCTTTACGATACAAAGAATAATGAGAAGCAAGAGCTATAACCATATAACGAATATCAACATAAGCGGCTTCAGCTTCTTCTTGTTTTCTTTCTACCATAGTGGTAGTTGGTTTCTCTTTATCTACTGTTTCAGTAGGAGCAGCAGGAGCGGTGTTTTCCTGTTTATTTGCAGCACCACCAGCATTTAGCATTGTAGGCATATCTTTTACTGTTTAACGGTTAATTATAATTTACATTGCAACAAGAACATCTTCGTCGTGTTGTTTACCTGCAATCCCATGCTACCCTTAATCTCGTAACGGGACATATCAATTTCGGTAGCAGCACGGTTAGAAGTAGCAACACCCCAAGAAGCAGGTATCGGCGTCATACCCTCAATAACCTTAGCGATATATTCTTGTCCTTTCTGACGAACAATACGAACATTACGTTCGCCTTTGTAAGTAGAGAAGTCAATAAAGCAAGCTTGATGAGAAGTAATAGGCAGACCTGTACGAGGATGGATTTGTCCATTAGCTTTAGCAGCTTCGGCAATAGTACCCTTATCGAAGAAAGAACAATGTTTAACGGTAATAATATGTCCGTCCGGAGTAATGTATTTGTTGAAATACTTACCGTAAGCAAGACCGTTACCGTTATCCATAATCTTCTTTTCACCAAGAGGGGTAATGAAACCTTTGCTCATAGCTTCGTTCTCAATAGCATATTGGAAGTCTTGGATAAAACCCTTACCAGCCATAAGAACAATCTCCATTGTACCATCATCGGTATCTTGGTTAAGAACGTCACCGACAGTTCTTTCCAGCTTCGTCAACGTCAAGAACTCACCGTAAGTATCAAAGTTACTTTCACGGCAAATCTCAAGCATACCAGCAGTACGATAAATAGGTTTACCGTTATCGCGGTCTTTAAGTTTAATAGTACCGTCAGGAAGTCTGTTATAGGTCGACAACCACAGCCGTTCTTCGTTCATTATTCTCATGTTCAAGCCGAACTGGCGCATTTCCTCGCCAATCCAAAGATTGGTAGTACCACCACTTTCTCCTTGCTGAAATTGATATTTAGTAACAACGTTAGAAATATTACCAGCAACTTCTTTAGAGAAACGGAAGAACTCAAGCTGAGAAGTCATTTTACCTGGCCCCATAGCATTACTACGATTACCTTTAGAATAAGATTCTGAAACGGTAGGAGCAGCAAGTGACCAATAAGTTCCTTTAGCTAAATTGTCAAGGTCGCAATAAGCAGTCGGGTCGGGATTAACCGGAGCCAGAATATAAGCATAACCGTAAGCAGATTCACCGAGGTCTTTCTGAATACGATATTGAGTTCCGTCCGGAGCAATAACACCATACTGTTCGATAAACCAATGAGTAGCAAAATGTACTTCAAATTCAGCACCACCAAGACCAGGTTTAGCATTGGAAGTATTGAAATAAGTAACATAATCAATAAACTTCATACGTCCCATAGTCTTCCAAGTCCACTGTACCGTAGCAACAGTATCAGTACCTTTTGCACCTTGTCCCTCGGTCATAAACGTAAGAGGGAAACGGTCATCGTCAAGACCATAGTTGTAAGTCAAAAACGCATTAATTTCAACTGGACTTTGAAGCATAAGATTAGCAATACTTTCTTCATTGCTATATCCTCTATCGTCATAACGCCCAGTTTCAAGAACTCGCATTGTGTACATAATGAATAATTTTATTTAGTTATTAACTATAACCAAGAGCAGCAGCTATATTATTAGCAACATTCTTTGGTTTCGGTGGAGTAACTCTAACAGTAGCAGTTTGTTTTGCAGCGGCTGCTTTAAGACGAAGATTTTTCGTTTCTTTATTAGTAACAGCCAAATCGACAAGATTAGAATAACTTCCGCCTGTAAAAGTAAGATAAGCACGAAGCAAATCGTCTTGAAGTTGTTCCTTTGCATCACGAGCAGCCAAATCTCTTTCATAACGACTATAACCTTTATCATCAACTTGATAAAGATAATTAAAGAAATCATTAGGAGTAGCTGCAATTTGTTTGCCGTTCTTGTTAATAATGATAGTATCAGGTATTTTATAACCTGCAATCTCTTTACTATCAACAACAGCTTTAACACCGTTCCAGTAATCAGCTTCTGCTTTACGCTCAGCTTCAAGTCTGGCTTGAGCTTCTTTAGCTTGCTGCTCTTTAAGAGCGGCATCGGCTTGTTGAAGTCCAGCCAATTCACTTTTAGCAACATCTAAAAGAGCGTTAGTATCTTTCAGATACTTAATGTAAGCATCAACATCACCGTGACGTTTATTTTCTTTGTAGGCTTCACGAATAATAGCTTCTTGTTGTGCAATATTATTTTCGTCAATAGTAATAGAACTTCTGTCTTTAACTTCTCCAAATCCACGAGCATCGTTACCGTTAGCTACGTAGTAATTCAGAAAGTCAGCAACAATAGGATATTTATCAAGAAGAGTTTGAACTCCAGCTTGAGCAATTTCTTGCTTCTGTAATTCAATAACTTCATTGACATATTGAGCAATACCCTCAGGAGTATTATCAAAAGTAATCGGTTTGTCGTTCTCATCAGTAACTTCAACGCCAACAGCTTTGATAATTGAATTAACATCAATAGGAGTTTCTTTATTCTCGTCAACTTCAAATTGAGCAAGATATTCTTTAACTTCTGCGGCTTCTTTAAAAATCTTATTATCTTTGTCAACAAGATTACCCTCGCTATCAACAGTATAAGATTCTTCGCCAATAGAAATAACAGTACCAGCAACTAAATCGCCAAATTTATCATCGGCAGGTTTGTTACCATCACCAGCAGGTTTATCACCGTCGGCAGGTTTATCATTTCCAGCATTATCTGCTGGTTTATCAGCCGGCTTATCAACGGGTTTATTATCATCTCCAAGACCAGTAGTCTGACCAGTAGGGTCATCTACTACTTTACCTGTTTCTAAATCTGTAATTGGTTCTTGTGGTTCATTACTACCACTTCCGCCAAAACCAAAATCAATCTTAGGCATAACTTTATCTTTTATTGGATTAATATTACAAGACAAAAGTATAATATATATAATATGGTGTTCCGCAGGCGTATCCTCTACGGGGGAGATTGGTTAGTATATTTCTGCTGTCAAAAATCGTATTAGAAGTGCATCTACGCTTGCAGCCGTTATCCACATTGAACGATTTTGTCCGAAATGATTAATCTATCCACTTTCGTAGAAGCGTGGTATACTGGGCTTTAAAATGCGTCTGTTAGTAAATAATATTTACAAATTCGATTTATCTCATTAATAACAAGAGCATTATAAACAAAAATGCCGCTACTACTCTCACGAGCAATAACGGCACATAGACACAAAACACATTTTAGAAAAGATTATTTTTTATCGTATTGATTCTTATTTTCTTTAGCAATTTTATATTGAGTATCAGCTTTATAAACATCAGTAGCTGCTTTAAGTTGTTGAGCTTTAGCATCATTGGCAATCTTTTGCCGTTCATTCATTACTTTCTCACGCTCAATATTATTCTTAGCAGCATTGGCGGCATTAGTCGCAGCAAGAGATGCAGCAGAGTCACCCCCCGTAGAGGATAGCATAGCTTTCACAGCTTCAATCTGACTATCAAGATATTTTTCAAGACTAAGAGTTTGTCTATCTTGCTCACCTTGAGCTTGTATCTTATCAAGTTCATATTGTTGTAAAGCCTGAGCATTCTGAGCATCAAGTTGCTTCATTTGTTCTTCATGCTGACGATTAAGTTCTTGGAACTTATTAATAGCCTTTTTAATCTCAGCTGTATTATCTCCATCAATAGCCGCAGCAGCCATAGCGGCATCACCGTTTTGTGCAGCACTAAACGCAAACTGTTTATACTGATTAAGTTTATCTCTTTCTTTAGCAGAAAGTTTAGGCATAATTACATAATCAGCATAAAGATGAGAATTAACGTCAAGACTAAAATATTTAAGCTGTCCATTGTTCTTATCTTTATAAGAAGTTTGTAGACCGTCAACCCAAGCAAGTTTAGAATAATCTAAATCACGCTGATAATCATGGGCACGCATGTGGTCAAACATAAACTCAACAATAACACTACCCATAGAACCACGAATAATAGCTTGCTCAGTAACTCCTTTACCAGCACTATTAGCAATTTCACCATAACGTTGAGGAGTCATATCAACTTTATTCATAGCAGCTTGTTCGTTCTCAGCAAGAAGTTGTCCAAGTTGAGTAATATAATCAGAAGTCTGACTATTAAGCATACGAGTTTGTTGAGCTTTAAGCATGCCTTGGTCGTCTTCATCATCAATATAAAGAACACCGTCGGCAGCCATACGATAAATAGTATCCTCAGGAACTTTACCAAGAAGAGAACGAGCAATCATAAGCACGTTCAACTTGTTCTTTGCAATAGCCATTTCTCTGTGATAAGCAACAATATTACCAAAGACTTGGTAAGGAAGAACTATATCAATAATGCTGAAACGACCAAAACCAGGAAGAAGCTCCATAATACCATTATAAGGCAGCTTACCGTTACGATTATAAGCAATAGGACGACATTTATAAGGATAAACAGCATTGTTTCGAGTACCTATTCTATCGGCTTCAAAAACTTGCGGTTCCCAAATCCATTCAATGTTAATATCACCAGCTTCGATATTAAGTTTATAATCTTCATCAACAACTCTTTCACCAATAATACCACCAGCTTGATATGTAAGAATACCTTTCTTAACTTGTCCACGCCAAACTACATGCCAAACTTCAATAAGATTGGTATTGAAATCACGAACCATAAGCGGCTCGCTTTTAAAATACTCACGTTCCTTGTCGCTAAATTTAGCACAACGGTCTGGATAACGTTGTCTATAATTATCCCAATAAAGAAGTCCTTTATCGTCTTGAGAAATATTACGACCATTAATATAATAAGTATCAAGATATTCCTTGTCTTTATCATCAAGCATATCATAATATTCATCAATAATTTGTTGAAGCGTCATCATACGACGTTCGGCAAACATATCATAATCTTCAACAAGAACGTTATCGTTAGGAACAGGAAAAGCATCTCTATTAGAAACAACCCGTTTAATAATTTGATTTCCTTTTACTTCGGTATAAGTATAAACTCTACCAAAAGCAACCCATTCAAAATATGCACGAGCATATAAAGCGGCAGCATCAGTCAAATCATCAATAACGGCAAGAATCTCTTGTCCTTGGGCAGACATATCATCAATATAATCTTCATTGAACTTCTTAACAAAAGCTTCAATATCAAAATTATCTTGAGGATTAAATTGTTCGGGTTGTCCACCTTGTTGTACAAATGCTTGATAATTCTGTTGAATACGTTCAGCTATCTTAACTTGAACAATCTGCATAAGTTCTTGACGAAGCTTGGCATCACGAGAAAGAACTACTTCGGGATTATTAGCCCCTACAATAAAGTCATGCGGATTTTGAATATATTCTCCAACATATCTACGAATAACTCCGTTAACAATATCGTAATTGCGCATAGTAGCTGGAAAACGAGTATATTCTTTTTTCTCAGCATTATAAGGATTAAGAGTTTTCTTATAAAATTCAGGATTAATCTCCCCTTTAAGGAAAGCATATTTTTGTTCAACTTCATCATCACGAGCAATACTTTTGCCAGCAGCAATAACATAATCGCAGCAATTGGCATAGTATTCAAATTTATTCCGTTCGGCAGCACTAACACGCTGCTTAGGAAAATTAAAATTGTTACTAAAATACATATTTATATAAGGTTTAATTTAACAATAAGCAGCGTATCGACTATAAATATAAAGAGTATTAGTTAAACACTCAAGACGAATACAAAAATATTCATTGCAAAAAAGATAAGTACTAAGTTCTTCCATATTAATACCAATTACGCTTCCAAAACTTTTCTGCTGCATCTTGACTTTCAAGAAGTTTCTTCCTATTACTATTCTCACCTTGAGCTTTAATATCAAGAGATTTACTATAAATAGCTATAAGAAGCATTTCAGAAACACGGTCAAAGTTGCCCACAGGATTCCATTTTTTAAGTTCAAGAATATCTTGATAACAAGGGATACGAGTAAAAAGATAAATAGGTTTACCCTCTTCATCTTTACCTATTTCCGTATAAAGAAATTCTTTAAACAAACGAAGAGCATCAAGTTTCTTTTGTCCGTCTGTAATATTATAACCATAAGATTTACTAACAGCGCCTTTTAAAGTAGTATCCCATACAAAGAGAGGTTCAAAAGCAAGATAACGAGTAGCTTTCCATTTGTTGAAATTGGAAACAGTTTCACCACGGTTAACCTCAACAATACCAGTTCTTATACAATTATAATAACGACAAAGTTGATAAAAAATTCTATCTGCCTCTTCAAGTTTATTAGGACGTCCATAATAAGCAGCACAACATTTTAGTTTATAACCATTTCTTGCAGACGGCATTTCCCAAACATGAATACTATTATGAGAATGTTTATCGGTAATTTCTTTAGCATCTTTATTAATACCAACTGGGTCATAAGTGGCAGCATAAGTACCCTCTGGAATTTCTTTAACTTCACGGTCGTCTATGTATCGAATATCATATTGAGGATGAAACCAAATACGAATACAACCATGAGGATGTTCATTTCCTTTACGGGGTACACCTTGTATCCAATCGTAAACAACAGCATCAGGATTTTCTTCTTTAATACGTTTATTAGATTTAAAAACAAGACTGCTACCTTTCTCTTCAAATTGACCATCAACATAAAAGTTATAAACACTGTCTGTACGAAGACGTTCTTCATAGTTAACAAGTTCTTCACTTGTAAAAAGATTTTCAGTAGCACTACTAAAACTTTCAGCAGGAAAAAGAGCACGTTGACCACAATAATTAATAAACTTAGCAAAAGTCTTAGTTTTAGCTTTCATAGCTTCACGAGCACGCATAGAAACTTTAAGACCAATATCAAGATTGCTATTACCGTTTTCATCAACAGCAGGAATACCGTCTATACTTCCCTCAAGACCCCAGCAATAAGATTTAAAGAAACCACAAATCTCATTACGAGCATCTTTATCCCAAACATTTTCAAAAGGCATAAAACCAAATTCGCCAGGAGCATAAAAGTTTTCTTCAAAGACTTGCATATTAGTAGCAGTAGCTGTTCCCCAAGCAACAAGAAAACCAGTAGTAATATCACCAACTGTCATAGCAGGTTCAGTCACAGTCATAAACTCATTGAAATTCTGCATTGTAGAAAGCTCTTCTACGTTAATACCAACAGCATCTTTACCAATAGCGCAGTCGGGATTATTATTAGCAGAAACAGAAATAAGAGAACTTTGCCAACTATCTTCAGATTCTACCCCATTAGGAAGTCTAAATCCAAGACGAAAGTCCTCAGCACTACTACTATAAATACCACGCTTAAACATAGTCTTTTCTTCATAGAAACGAAGAGTATTAAGAGCAAAATCTGTAAGACCACCTTTCTTAATAAGATATTTATTATCAGCAGCAACATTGATAAAAACTTTATGTTTACGAAGATTTATAGCATTAGCTGCACGAGCAGCGTTCATATAAGAAAAACCGCCACGACGAGTTTTTACAATAATAAGATGAAAACCATTATTCTTCGCAAATTCATAAACAGCATGTGTCCAAAATTGAGCATCAACAAAACGAGGAAAAGCAAATTTCTTTTCACCAGTAGCTATACGTCCAGAAGCATTAATACTCGCATCATCAGTACGCTCCATACGAGTATAATTAAGAAAATTATAATAGTCACCACTTATATGAACATCTTCAATAGAACCGTCTGGATTTTGCCATATAGGAGCAGTAAAACCATTTTTTCTACGGTCTGCTTCACGCTTACGAAGTTGTCTATAAGGAATACTATCTTCTTTAAAATTAGTATATTTATTTCCATTGGCTTCAAAGAAATCAGCCATTTCTGTAAGTAGATGAACATTAACAAACTTACCTGGCTTAATATTCATAATAAAACCACCACTGTCACCAATACGGAAATGATTATAAGGGTCATAATAACCTTTTTCAGAAGCAAGCGGATAACGGCTTTTATCTTCTTCTATAAACGCTTTAAAAGGATATTTTTCAGCAGCCATATCTTTATTTGACTAATAACAATACAAGAAAAGCTGATGCGAAAGCACCAGCTACACCACCAATAATCTTAGTCTTTTTCTTAGACTTATCAAGATTACGTTCTAAATTTTGTCTTGCAGTTTCAGAAGCAGAAGCATATCGCTTCATTTCTTTATAACTATTGCTAAGAATATCTATCTTCTTATCTTTAAGATTAATCATACTATCTTTGAGAACTATAACAGCAGCATCAATTTTAGCCTTAGTCATTATAGCATTCGCAGTACGTAAATCATCAATAGCTACTCTAACACTGTCCCTTGCTTCAATCCCCCATAGAGGATGAGCCGATAAGCTCGTAGAATTTAGCAACAGTTGCGCTATCATCAAGATTGAGAACATCATCAATAACTTCCTTTTCATAAGTATTATAATTTATAATTGTACTATCAAGATGTTTAATAGAAAGTTCAACGGAGTCAATCCGAACCTTATTAACAACAGTATCAGGAAAACCATTTATTAGCTGAAACGAACATTCTGCACCTGACTTATTAAACAACAAAATTGTTATTAATAAATTAATTAACGCTATAATTAATACGATTATTATAAGCTTCTTCATAACTCCGTTGAATTTATTATTTAATAGCTACAAGTTTATTTAAAAGGTCAAGCGACCATTTACCAGTTTCTCTAAGGTCAAGCACACGTTGAGCAAATCTAATAGCAGCAGTCTGACCTTGATTAACAGCGGTATCAAACATTTGTTCAGCAACAAGTTGATTTGGAACATCATCAAGTTCAAAACAATCCCAATATTTATCTTTATAAAGGTCTTGAACTTTCTTTTCAAGTTCGGGAGTCTTTTTAAGAATACCTTTAAAAGTAGTAGGATGAGCTTTCTTAATAGCATCAATAGAAATCCAGCCATCCCAATTAGGATTAGCTTTACGAGATATTCCTTTATAAGTTTCACCGCCAGCGTCATCGGGGTCGTTAGAATAAATCCCCTCATTATTCAAAACTTTTTTATAAGCGTCTATAAACTTTGCCATATTAATTAGGTTTTATATAATCTTTTGCATAACAAAATTGATGTCCTTTTACATGTTTAATAGTATAACGAACACCTTTTTGATTTTTAAGAATAGTTTTATTAAGATAATGTGTCATATAAGTTCTACTACATCCAATACTTTCAGCAGCCTGTTTAGCACTTCTATATTCATTAATAATATTGTTGTTATCATCAATCATATAGACTTTATTAAAATTTCCTTTTGTAGATTTATAAATACCTTCAACAATACGGTTTTTAGTATTAGGATTATTAGTGTTTATATTAACATCACACCAACGTATATTAGAATAATGATTATTAAAAATATTACCATCTATATGGTCAACAATATTATAATTAATTTTATCAGGATTAGTACAAAAGTATTCAGCAACAAGTCTATGTATAAATCTATCTTTTCTACTACCATATTCCCAAACAAATATAGTAACGCGAAGATAACCTTTATTATTTAACATCGGCTTTAATAGACCATTATTTTTACTTCTAACACGACCGTAATTAGATATTTCATAATCAGTATTTTCTTGAATAACTTTCCAAATTTCATTAGTAGCATTAAGATTATAATAATTATTTATATAATCTTTATATTCATTAAAATATTTAGGAAGTTTAAAATTAAATTTCACCATAGCAATTTAAGGTAATTTATTATCGGGAAAAGTAAAATACCAATCTTTAACTCTAAACTGCAAACGACCAGCTTTAGCATTTCGTCTACAACAAGTAAGTATTTGACTATTTACAGTTCCACATACTTGGTTACATTCAAAAAGACTACGAAAAACATCAACTTTAGTTTCGTCATAAATACTTATACGAACAATCTTAGTCGAAGTTCCTTGTTTATTCACATACGGCATCGGTAATAAAATATTTATCTGGATAAACAATTTTATTATAAAGGTCTATGGCTTCATTTTTAGCATAATCAACTTCATCTTTATTACCATCGTAAGCTTCAAAAACTTTTATATCAAGCCAATCTTTTAGAAAAAGTCTATCGTCATAAATTTGAACTTTATAACGTTTAATAAGACCATATCCATTTTCATCTTTAATAAGTTGTTCAGTATAAACAACTCTATATTTTCCATCAGTTTTAATAACTTTCATAATATCTTATTCATTAAGTACACGATTAATCCAACCTCTAAGAAATTTAATATTATTACCTTTAGCTGCAATCTCATTATAATGACGAATACGTTCAAGTTTATATTTAGCAACAAAAAGTTCAGCACTAATAGCAGTATCAGCTTTATAAACATTAAGACTGTCTTGAGTTCTACGAAGTTGTTCGGTAAGATTAACAATAGTTATACTATCTGTGGAACTCCCCCGTAGAGGGATGTACTTGATAATAGGCTCTGGATTTTTATCATAAAGAGCAGCTCCAGAAAGTACACCAAGTATAATACCAATAACTAAACCAATAATAGTATTTTTCATAATCCAAGAGTAAAATTACGTTTAACATCTTGAGCTTTAAGTTTAGCTTTTCTATCAGCTAAAATAAGTTCAATTTCTTTTTCTCTATAAGGTATAATATAAAAAGTAGTTTTTTCAACGGGATTGTCTTTAATATGATAAAGTCCATCAGGAAAACGCTTAGGCATACCATATTCATTTAATACGTAATCACAATCAATATGTAGAAGCCATATACCTTTAAGAGTCATACCAGTAATCATTCCAACAGCCTTAGCATATAGACTTGTTTGTAAACTGTATATACTACCATTACAATTAGGAAGATTGTTAACTGGTGGAAGAAGCGTTTCTTTCTTTTCAACCCATTCGTTAGTTATTTGAACAGGTTTTTGCTTTTTATCTTTCCTATAATAACCTGATGTAAATTGAAGTTTTGCTCTATTAGTCTTATAATCACCTACAACATAATAACCGTCATCGCGTACAAGCAGAACATCAATTGTACCACTAATAAGATATGTAGGTAAAAAGAAACCTATTTCAGCATAAATTTTATAACCCATATTAGTATATTTTTGATAAACTTCATATACATCTGGATATTTATTTTCAGTAAGTTCAATAAATTGATTAATATCTAAAAGCTTATATTTAGCATTAATAGTATTCAAATCAGCAACAGTAATCATTTCTTTATCATTATCTTTACAAAGATATTGAATAGCTTGCTGAAATTTACTTCCATTTTTAACAGCATTTTCAAGTCCATTATGAGTATTATTACCAACATTACAAGCATATTCAGTAATATCTTTCCAATTAGCTTCAAGTTCTTTTTCGCTTATACCAAGTTCTTTAGATTTTTTACGAAGCCAATATGCTTTGTCAAATGTAGGAACGTATGTATGTAAAATAGTAGTGGTACTAATATAATCGTTCCCAAGACTATCTGTATAATGATGAGTAGGCTCATCAAAATAAAGACGAACACTTTTATATAATTCTGGTATATTAAGTTGCATAGTACCAATATCTTGATTTACATTTATTGTTTTTAAGTATAGCTTTGCTAATACTACTTTTATGAACTTGTAATTCTTTTGCAGCTTCGGCAATACTATTATATTCTTTTAGAACTTTCTTTGTAAAAGGACAAACAGAAATAACTTTTCTAAAACATTTATTCTCCACTTCATAAATAGGGTCATCGGGAAATTTCCAACCATAACCTTTTACAGTATTAAACTTATGTTCTCGACGACAACATTTAAGAATAGCATCGGCTCTACAACCTGTTATTTCTTCGGCATCAGCAGCACATTGAAAAGTATTAAGTATTTTACCAGTTTCAATATTAAATTGTTGAACAGCAATACCATTACTATAAACATTATTATATCTTTTAGTACACCATTCTAAATTTTCGTAATAATTATCTCGAATATTTTCGTTTATATGATTAACATAATCATAACCATCGGGACGTTTTACAAAAGCAAGTGCAACTAAACGATGAACACGGTA
>ENA-OROS01000455-OROS01000455.1-human-gut-metagenome-genome-assembly--contig:-NODE-455-length-27654-cov-3.770209_pt1 | contig 27654 bp, 20 predicted proteins | sample MGYA00242134_ERZ509059 | MGnify/ENA primary metagenome ERZ509059 (study PRJEB26280, sample SAMEA2338753) | human gut metagenome | biome: human gut; feature: human-associated habitat; material: faeces... | reverse complement strand
CTGTGGTTTGTGCAGTTAAATTGACTCGTGCTGCTCGTGGTGCTCAGGCTGCTGCTGGTAAATAATTTCAGTAACCTAAAACTACAAAAATCCTTTCAATGAAATACTTGATTGTTGGACTGGGGAATATCGGTGAAGAATACCGCGAAACCCGTCATAATATAGGATTTATGGTATTGGACGCCTTGGCTAAGGCGTCCAATATTGTTTTTAGCGACGGACGTTATGGAGCTACCGCCCAGCTCTCGCTAAAAGGCAGACAATTGATTCTGCTCAAACCATCCACTTACATGAACCTGAGTGGGAATGCAGTACGCTATTGGATGCAACAAGAAAAAATCCCTCTAGAAAACGTATTGATTGTAGTAGATGACCTGGCCCTGCCTTTTGGAACCCTGCGACTGAAAGGAAAAGGCAGTGATGCAGGCCACAACGGATTAAAGCACATTGCTGCTACGTTAGGCACTCAGAACTATGCCCGCCTGCGCTTTGGCATCGGAAACGACTTCCCGAAAGGAGGACAAATTGATTTTGTTCTCGGACATTTCGACGAAGAATCCATGAAGCAGATGCCGGAACGTCTGGAGGTAGCACAGGAAATCATCAAGAGTTTCTGTCTGGCCGGACTGAACATCACCATGAATCAATATAATAACAAATAAAAAACATGCCGGAAGCACGAATTGACAAATGGATGTGGGCTGCACGTATCTTCAAGACAAGAACCATTGCTGCCGAAGCCTGCAAAAAAGGAAGAATCTCGATCAACGGTTCTCAGGTGAAACCTGCCCGAATGGTAAAACCAGGGGACGTGGTACAGGTCAGAAAGCCTCCTGTAACCTATTCCTTCAAGGTGTTGCAGGCCATTGAAAAAAGAGTGGGAGCCAAACTGGTACCGGAAATCATGGAAACGTGACTACACCCGACCAGTATGAATTGCTGGAGATGAGTAAAATCAGCGGATTCGTAGACCGTGCCCGTGGTACAGGACGTCCCACAAAGAAAGAACGAAGAGACTTGGACGAGTTCTTCATGCCAGAATACCTGGATGACTTTGACTTCGACTTTGATGACGAGGAGGAGGATGAAGAATAAATATTGTCCGCATTAAAAATAAAAGCTGGACTTGCCTATTCACTTGTGCAAGTCCAGCTTTTTTATTCTGCCTTGGCTGTTACCTCAGAGGCTTCAAACAACGCATTCAAATTCTTTTCCTCTCCTACGACCCATACCACATCGCCTTTCTGCAATTCAAAAGAGACTTCCGGCTGCCGCAGGTTGCTGTCGTCGGCAGACTCAATTCCGACCACTAGACAATGGTATTTATTGCGGATGCCACTTTCACGAATCGTACGTCCGCAAAACGGTGAGTTACGTGCAATGACAAACTGCTTCAAGTACATCTCGCGGTTCTCAAAGTCCTCATCCTTGTAACCTTCGGCCACCTTTTCCAGCTGTCCGGAGAAAACAGACAACTGTTCGTCGGTACCGATAACCTGTAACTTGTCATTCGGAAAAATCCGGTTTCCTCCACCCGGGATATTAATACGGTGCGCACCTCGTATGATAGAAGCCACATGCACTCCGTATTTCTTTCCAAAATCAAGTTCCATCAAGGTCTTTCCTCCCCACAACGAATCAGCAGGAACCACAAAATCCGACAAGTGCAAATCACGGTCCAGCAGTCGTCCGGCATATTCCGGCTGACTCTCTCCCAAATACGTTTTCTTGATTTCCTTGGAACGGAGATTCTGCACAAACACCCTTTCCATCCCGATTGACTGCTTTTTCAAGAAACGGGAGAAAATCATCAGCAGAACGACCAGAATAGCAATACCCACCATAAGCGCGGCAGAGGCCTGGAACAGATACTTGATGATGTAGACCACAAACAATACAGCCAGCACAATGCGAAGCAATACGATTGAAATCAGCGGTGCATGATTGAAACGGCTGTCCGCCCAGAGTGCCTTGAACTCGATGGAATGATTCTTCTTCATAATCATGGCGCGCAGGAAAGGAGAAATCAACAAGATGGTCACTACCGCCCCCAAGACTTTTCCCCAGAAATCTCCCAAGGCAGAAGCCAAAAGAGGAAGGAACAGATTAAATGACAGTACCACCATCGCAATGGAAAGCACCAGGTAAATCAATGTGATACGCACAATCGCTCCCAACAGTTTTTTCCAATTGTTCTGATGATTTACAGGCTGCACTCCTACCGAATAACGCTCCAGCAAATGCTTCCAGAATACCGGAAGATGCCGGTCCACCCAGCCATAAGCAGGACCGGACAAACGAATCATATAAGGAGTAAGGAAGGTTGTTATCACGGATACAGCCACCACAATCGGATATAGAAAAGAGCTTGTCACATTCAGACTTACTCCCAATGCCGCAATGATAAAGGCAAATTCACCAATCTGTGTCAAACTGAATCCACACTGCATGGCGATTTTCAACGACTGACCTGACAGCAACACACCTCCCGTACCAAAGATAGTCTGCCCCAACAATATGGCTACCACAATCGCCAGGATTGGCCAGATGTATTCCACAATCATGTTCGGGTCGACCATCATCCCGACAGATACGAAGAAGATAGCTCCAAACAAATCTTTCACCGGAGCCACAAGCTTGTCAATGTGTTCCGATTCCACCGTTTCCGCCAGAATAGAACCCATGATAAATGCGCCAAAGGCTGGAGAGAAGCCCACACGGGCCGCCAGCACCACCATCCCGAAGCACAAGGCCAAGGACACAATCAGCAACGTCTCGTCACTCATCAGTTTGCGTGCCCTCTTCAAGAAAAGCGGAATCAGATAAATACCTACCACAAACCAGAGTATCAGGAAAAACACCAGTTTCCCGATGCTGTAAATCATCTCACTTCCTTCAAAATTCTTACTTACGGCCATGGTAGAAAGCATTACCATCAGCACAATAGCCAGAATATCTTCCAAAATCAGAATACTCAGCACCAACCCGGCAAAACGTTGTTGCCGCAATCCTAAATCATCAAATGCTTTATAGATAATGGTAGTAGAAGACATGGCCAGCATTCCTCCCAAGTAAATGCAGTCCATCTGTTTCCATCCAAACATCCAGCCCACAAACACACCGACCAGTATCATGCAGAAGATAATCGTACAGGCCGATATGACCGCCGAACCTCCCACCTTCATCAGTTTCTTGAAGCTGAATTCCAGTCCCAGCGCAAACAAAAGGAAGATGACACCAATCTCCGACCATGTCTGGATATTATCCGCATCTACCACCGAAGGAGTAAACGTGAAATGAGGACTACAGACAAAACCTGCGACAATATAGCCTAACACCAAAGGCTGCTTCAATTTCTTAAATAGCAACGTCATGATTCCGGCACTAATCAATATCAAGGCCAGATCACTGATAAGAGGAGCTAAATGCGACATAACAACAGTTGTATTTTATTTTGCGCAAAAATAACGAATTCCTTACAAGAAATATCCCCCTGAGAGACAAATATGAAACAGAAGTTTCCAATTCAACCAATAATGTTGTAATTTTGTCCCATTCTAAATAAAGAGAATATGAATACTACTAAAACTACACAAACCTTTCCGGTGCTGGACATGAGTTGCGCTGCCTGTGCCACACGGGTGGAAAAGACACTGAACCGTCAGCCGGGTGTATACCATGCTCAGGTGAACTATGCAGCCGCTACGGCCACCGTAGAATACAACCCACAAGAATGTACACCAGAAACATTAAAAGATGCCATTCAGAATGCCGGATACGACCTGGTCATTGAAACAAATGCTCAAAAAGAGAAAATAGCAGAAGATGCACATAGCCGGAAATACCGTCAACTGAAACAGCGTACTATCTTTTCGCTGATGCTTTCCGTACCCGTAGCCATTATCGGCATGTGCTTCATGGACTGGACGTACGCCAATTACGTGATGTGGATTCTTTCCACCCCCGTAGTATTCTGGTTGGGTAGAGATTTTTATCGCAACGCCTGGAAACAGTTGAAGCACCGCACTTCTAACATGGACACGCTGGTAGCCGTGAGTACTGGCATTGCCTATACATTCAGCCTGTTCAACCTGTTCTGGCCGGAGTTCTGGCTGAGCAGAGGCATTCACCCTCACGTCTATTTCGAGGCGGCCAGCGTCATCATCTCCTTTATCCTGCTCGGACGGTTACTGGAAGAGAAGGCCAAAGGAAATACCTCGGAAGCCATCAAAAAACTGATGGGACTACAGCCGGCCACCGTCACCATACTCACTCCGGAAGGACAGCTGAAAGAAATTCCCGTGGAACAAGTACAGCAGGGGCAGCGACTGGTAGTCAAACCGGGCAGCCGCATTGCCGTGGACGGAACCGTATATGAAGGCAGTTCCTATGTGGACGAGAGCATGCTCACCGGCGAACCGCTTCCTACCGAAAAGACTCCCGGTGCCAAGGTATATGCCGGCACCATCAACCAGAAAGGAAGTTTCAGTTTCATCGCCGACAAGGTGGGCAGTGAAACCGTTCTGGCACATATCATCCGCATGGTGCAAGATGCACAAGGCAGCAAAGCCCCCGTACAGCAATTAGTAGACCGCATCGCGGCCATCTTTGTGCCTACCATCCTGAGCATTGCCGTCCTTTCGTTTTTAGTCTGGATATGGCTGGACAGCAGCAACGGATTCACCCATGGCTTACTGGCTGCCGTCACCGTCACCATCATTGCCTGCCCCTGTGCTTTAGGACTGGCCACACCGACGGCTATCATGGTCGGCATCGGAAAGGGGGCTGAAAACGGTATCCTGATTAAAGATGCGGAAAGTCTGGAAACAGCCCGCAAGGTGAATGCCATCGTACTCGATAAGACCGGCACGCTAACCGAAGGACACCCCACGGTGACCGACATCTCCGACCCGCTTCTTCAATCTCCGTTAGGCGATGTGCTCTTTACCCTGGAAAGCGCTTCCGAACACCCTCTGGCACAAGCCATCGTACAGCATCAGACCCGCCAAATACTTCCCATGAAAGAATTTGAAAGTCTGACAGGATTAGGAGTACGAGGCAAAATCAACGGAACCTATTATTATGCCGGCAACCGCCGACTGCTGGAAACGCACCATCTTACCGTATCCCCTGCCCTGACGGAAGAAGCTGCCCGACTAAGCCAGGAGGCCAAGACCGTCATCTGGCTGGCCGATTCACAGCAGGCATTAGGACTGATAGCCATTGCCGACCGCATCAAGCCGACCTCCAAAGAGGCCGTCAGACAATTACAAGAAATGGGAATCTCAACTTATATGCTGACCGGTGACAATCCGGAAACGGCCCAAAGAATTGCAGCACAATGCGGCATCACCCACTTTCAGGCCGAAGTGCTTCCGCAGCAGAAAGCCCAGTTCATCAAGGACTTGCAAAAAGAAGGCAAAATCGTAGCCATGGTGGGCGACGGTATCAATGACAGTGCGGCACTGGCTCAGGCCGACCTCAGCATTGCCATGGGAAAAGGAAGCGACATTGCCATGGACGTGGCCAAAATGACGCTCATTTCGTCCGACCTGAACAAGATTACCGATGCCATCCGCCTTTCTCAGGCCACCGTACGCACCATCCGCGAGAACCTTTTCTGGGCCTTCATCTACAACCTGATAGGTATCCCGGTAGCCGCCGGTATTCTGTACCCCATCAACGGCTTCCTGTTGAATCCGATGATAGCCGGAGCCGCCATGGCCATGAGCAGTGTCAGCGTGGTAAGCAACAGTCTCCGACTGAAACGAAAGAAATTCGCACACACCGCAGTAACCGTACAGGAGGAAGTGCAACCCACTGAAGAAATCACCGCACCCGCAGTGGGAACAGCTACCCCACAGCCGGAAACAGCTGCTCCAGCCGCTTCCGAAAACCGGAAAACCTATCTGGTAGAGGGAATGATGTGCGACCACTGCCGTACCCGCGTAGAGAAAGTACTGAACATGTGGGAAGGAGCCTCCGCTCAGGTTACACTCACTCCGCCGGAAGCCGTCATTACCTTCCAAGGGAAAGTACCTGCACTTTCAGAACTGCAACAACTGATTGATGAAAAAGCCGGTGATTATACCCTGAAAGAAAAGAACTGATTGAAAGGGTTTTATCTAATCCCAGTACTTCCTTGGCAGTACTGAAGTACTGACGGCGAAGTACTACAGTACTGCCGTGAAAGTACTGAAGTACTGCAAGGGAAGTACTCAAACATTCACTGTCAGTCTTAAATGAAAAGAACTGTACTGATTGGCTTTGTTTTTATCCCATCCCCTTCACAAATTCAAAAAAAGTCGTATATTTGAAGCAACAATTCAAATATACGGCTTATGAAACGAACACATTTTTTTCATGGAATACTTCTGATTGTACTCATCCTTTCCTTTATGGCATGCAAGGATGACCACGGCCCCATTTACCTGGTAAGTGCTACCGACCATCAACAAATAACTGACGGCCAATTGGAAATCAGTCCGTTCAGTAAAGGAGAGAAATTTTTAATCCGTGGAGGAGAAGGAAATTATACCATCAAAAATGAGAACAAGGAAATCGTAGACTATCGCTACGACGGTGACACACTGACATTCATTCCAGTCAGCATCGGAGAAACCTCTACCCTCATTGCCGACCGCTCAGGCAACAGTTACACACTGACGATTGTTGTCAATAACCCGCAAAACAACTACCGGATAGAAAGCATCAGCGCAGAAGTGGAAGGTGATAATCTAACCAAAGGAGAAGAAGCGGAACTGCTTGCACGAATTGCCGAAGACGCTCCGGTTCAGTCAGGCGGACGCTTGCTATTCACCTACTCAGACGCTTCTTTGTCATACGGCGATTTGAAAATTTTCCCGAACTATACCGGAAGCTATCAAATCGGACTTTTTGAACGCACATTAAAGTACACGGAAAATACCGGTGAACCTTACCAGCAGATTCAGGTAGAAATGGCAGGAAGCACCAAAAGAACATACACTTTCATGCTGTTCGAAAACGAAACGTCTTCTACCCAGACTGCTGACAACACTTCTTCTACAAACGAAGAAGGAGCTGCCACCACCAGCTGCTTTATCAAAGAAGAGGTAACCGCACAATACAAGGGAGAGTTCAGCGGACTCACCAAGGCGTATCGGATTTATCACCTGACCAAGCAGCCCTAACATTCTGCCGACACTTTTTTGCACATGTCCCGTATCGAACTTCAATCCTTCGATTTGTTCAACCGCATCGAACGGATTCATCATCAGCCGACGGCTGCCCCCGACAATTTACAAGCTAAGTATATCCTGCTCCACAAAGTGCTGGAGCAGGCTTGTTATGAACTGACCACTGGTGTCACGCTCTCGTTCGCCAACCTGTTTTCCCGTCTGGATTACATCTGCAAGGAGAAGAAAATGACTCCCTCCGACCGCTATGCCATCCAGACCATGCGCCGTAACTGTAACGCAGCCATGGGCGACCGTTTTCAGGCCGACATGCAGGAATACCTTTACGACCTGCGGGCACTGGTGCGCTTTGTCTCACTGGGTTTTGAAGAAGACATTCCGGCTTCCATTCTTCCGGAAATCCCTCACTCCAACCGTCCGTATCAGGGTACACGCCTGTCGCACATCCCGTACGTACGGGCTTCGGTGACCAGCTGGAACGACACGCAGATTTTTGCAGCGACCGACAGCGAAACCGACCCGTTCATCATCATCAACTATGCCAAAGGAGGATATGACGGCGACCTGCTCTACCTGAAAGACCTGCTTTCAGAAAACCTGCCGCTGAACCTGCTCGATGTGCGTGTGGACGAGGAGAATCACTACATTCCCAACCTTATTGTGATTCACCCCGATTACCTGATTGACATCAGTTCGCTGGCCGCCTGCTTTCGGGAGTACGGGCACCATCCACTCAATTATTTCATGAACAAAATCAAGCCGAGAGCCAATACGGCCCCCATCCTGATGGGTAACCTGGCCAGCCAGTTTCTCGACGACTATATCAACGAGCAGCCGCAGGAGCCGGTGAGCTACCCCCGCACCATCAAGAAATTCTTTGCCGCTTCGGCCCTCGACTTCTGTACCTGCCCTCTTCCAGCCGATTTTCACGCACAGGCACAGGCACAGATGATGAACATCCGCTCGTTTGTTCACGACGTGCTGCCTCATAACATACGGAACTTCAACAAGAAGAATACCCTGCTCGAAGCCTCCTTCATTTGTGAGAAACTGGGATTGCAGGGGCGTGTGGACATGATGCAGAAAGACTTCCAGGTACTCATCGAACAGAAGGCCGGCAAGCGCGACGAATACCATCGCCGCCATAAGGAAGATCATTTCATTCAGATGATGCTCTACCAAGGCGTACTGATGTACAATTTCGGACAGGAAACCGCCCACATGCAAACCTTCCTGCTCTATTCCAAATATGCCGACGGATTGCTGATAGAACACTTTGCCGAAAACCTGTTCCGGGAGAGCATCAAGCTCCGCAATTACATCGTACACAACGAGATGCGACTGGGCGACGGAGCCATCGGAGAAATTGTAGACTCACTGAGCACCGATTTGCTGAACGAATTGCAGATTGGCGGAAAGCTGTGGAACGACTACCAGGAACCGCAACTACAGACGGCCATCAATACCCTGAAACGCTGTACGCCGCTGGAGCGGGCTTACTTCAACCGCTTTTTCACGTTCGTATCAAAGGAACAGATTCTCAGCAAGACCGGAGGAAGCAACGATGCATCTCACGGATTTGCCGGCAACTGGCATATCCCGCTGCACGAGAAACTGGAGGCGGGCAATATCCTGACCGGACTGACCATCCAAGAGAAACAAAGCAGCGGCCCTGGCAAAGGATACGACCTCATTGAACTGCACATTCCGGCACAGGATGAAGACTTCCTGCCCAACTTCCGCACGGGCGACATGGTGATTCTCTATGCGTATAAGGAAGAACCGGACATGAGAAAGCAGATTCTCATGAAGGGAAACATTCTGGAGTTGCAGCCGGACCGTATGACCTTAGTGCTGCGCAACGGACAGCAAAATAAAGATATTATTGGCGGTAAAGAAGAGGTATTTGCCGTGGAACACGATTTTTCGGATACTTCTGCCAACAACGGATTCCGCGGGCTGTATGCTTTTCTGTCTGCACAAGCCGACCGGAAAGAACTGCTGCTCGGTGTACGCCCGCCTGCACAACTGGAGGATGTCAAACTGAACGGCGATTACGGCCGCTTCAACGAACTCATCCTGAAAGAAAAACAGGCCAAGGACTACTTTCTGCTGGTAGGTCCTCCGGGCACTGGAAAGACCTCGTGTGCCCTGCGTTTCATGGTGGAAGAAGCCCTGAGCGAACCGGATACCTCCATCCTGCTATTGTCGTACACCAACCGGGCGGTGGATGAAATCTGTGCCATGCTCACGGATTCCGGCATTGCCGACCGTACCCCGTTCATCCGTATCGGCAACGAACTGTCGTGCGACAAGCGTTTCGTGCCTTACCTGCTTAAATACAGTCTGGATGACTGTCCCAAGCTGACCGACATCCAGCAGAAGATGGCACGCACACGTATCTTTGTGGGTACCACGACCGCCATCAACAACCGCCTCAACCTGTTCACGCTGAAGCATTTCCAGCTGGCCATCATCGACGAAGCCTCGCAGATTCTGGAACCCGACCTGATAGGCATCCTGTCTGCCCGTCATCAGCAGCATAACGCCATCGACAAGTTTGTCTTGGTGGGCGACTACAAGCAGTTGCCGGCCATTGCCCAGCAAAGTGCGGAAGAAGCTGCCGTGACCGACCTCCTGCTGCGGAACATCGGGCTAGAAGATTGCCGCAACTCGCTGTTCGAACGCCTTTACAAATCGAGTCCGGATACCTGCCGCAGCATCCTTCACAAGCAAGGACGCATGCATCCGGCCATTGCCGAGTTCCCGAACCAGACGTTCTACTACCGGGAGCAACTGGAGAGCGTGCCTCTTCCTCATCAGTTGGAAGAAACGCCTTACGAAGCCGGCCTGACTCCGCAAGACACCATCGACCAGTTGCTGCTGGAACGCAGAATGGTGTTCATTCCCGCAGAAGCTCCGGACCACTTGACCTGCTCGGACAAGACCAACCCGAACGAAGCCCGGATTGTAGCTACTCTGTTAGGCCATATTTACCGCCTGACGGAATCCCGTTTCGACCCGAACCGGACGGTAGGTGTCATCGTGCCCTACCGCAACCAGATTGCCATGATACGAAAAGAGATTGCGCGTCTCCAGCTGCCTGCCTTGCAGGACATCTCCATCGACACGGTGGAACGCTACCAGGGCAGCCAGCGCGACATTATCATCTATTCGTTTACCATACAGAATTTCAGCCAGCTCAACTTCCTTACGGCCAATACGTTTCAGGAGGGCAATTTCCTGATTGACCGCAAGCTGAATGTGGCACTGACCCGCGCCCGCAAGCAACTGCTGCTGACGGGCAATCCGCATATCCTCGGGGCCAACATCACCTTCTACAAGCTGATGGAGTACATCCGCCTGCACAACGGATACCTGGAAACGGATGCCCTCTCGTTCTGCCGGGGAGACTTCACCCTGCCTTCGTACCAGAAGAACTGGGAAGTGGCAGACGGTACCTATTCCCTACCAGCGCATTTCAAGCAGGTATTCCCGGAATTGATAGCCCCACCGGCACAGCTGGAAGAAAGCGAAACTTACTACCGTGAAGCCACTGCCTACGGTCGGAGCGACTTCCGCACCCTGCCCGAAGAGATGTCTCCATCTGACTTCTGCCAGGTATACAACTATTTGTACATGCGGAAACAATATGCTGCCGCCCAGGCTCTCTTTACCGGAAGCGGCAACTGGCTGCACGACCTCATCCGTAAGGTATCAGGGCGCGTGGTGTTCTGCGATCTCTCGTGTGAAGCCGGAGCTTCGGGACTGGCTTTTGCCGATGTATGCCGTTCCCTTCCCCATCTGGCCCTGACCTACACGGGCATCTATCCCATGCAGGAAATGGGAGAAACGGCCGAAGCCTTTTTCCGTTCACCAGCCTACAAGCACATTCAGGCAAACTGGTATCCCCGCCTGAGTGCCGTGCCTGCTGCCTTCTGGCAAGCCCATGCCGTACTGACCGAACTGGTGATTTTCAACCTCTCCAGCCTGTTCGACCGTATTTCTCCGCGGGAGGCACGCGACCTAGCTTTGCAAATCAACCAATTGGTGCATGCCAGCCCCCTGAACCATTACGTTCTGGTGTACCGTGACGATGCGGGGCCCTGCATGCACAACCATTCCTACACGGCATTCTGCAACCACCTGTCGGCAGAGCTGAAACCGCTCCAGCCGCAGATGCCTCTTTTCGGAAAAATCCATTGTGAACCCACCGAAGGAGTTCCTCTTTCGCAGGAATTCCTTTATGAAATACGTACCAACTGATGAATAAGAAACCTATACAGCGTGCCCTCATCGTAGGGGCTACTTCCGGCATCGGAAAAGAAACGGCCTTGCAACTGCTCCAGAAGGGATGGATACTCGGACTGGCAGGCCGACGTGAAGAGAATTTGAAAGAACTACAGCAACTGGCTCCGGAGCGTATCCACATCCAGGCCATCGACATCTGTCAGGAGGATGCGACCGACCGCCTGCTGGAACTGATTGAAGAAATGGGAGGCATGGACCTCTACCTGCACTGCTCGGGCATCGGCCACCAGAACTACCAGCTGACCCCGGAAATCGAGCTCCGCACACTGGAGACCAACGGCACCGGATTTGTACGCATGGTAACAGCCGCCTTCCGCTACTTTGCCCAACAGAAAAGAGGACACCTGGCAGTCATCAGTTCCATTGCGGGAACCAAAGGGCTGGGAGCTGCTCCGGCCTATTCTGCCACCAAACGTTTCCAGAACACTTACATCGATGCGCTGGAACAACTGGCTCACATCCAGAAACTTCCCATCCGTTTCACAGACATCCGTCCGGGATTCGTAGCCACCGGGCTCCTGAACGACGGCAAACACTATCCCATGCTGATGCATACGGAGAAAGTGGCCCGCCACATCGTACGTGCCCTGGAGAAAAAGAAACGCATTGTCGTGATTGACTGGCGCTATCGCATACTGGTGGCTCTCTGGCGACTGATACCCCCTTTCCTCTGGAAGCGACTGCCTGTCAGGAATTAGCCACCACCCGTCCTTCTTTCACCACAATCCGTTGCAAACGGCGGTACACATAGATAAATGCCGGAATCAGGAAGAGGTTGGCAAACAGCCAGGCTGTCGGGTCGCCGAAGCATACGCCCCAGAATCCCCACAACGGAACCGCAATCAGACTGACCAGCACACGGGCCACCATTTCCGACACACCGGAGAACATAGCCAGCCGTGTGTAGCCCGCTCCCTGAATGGTATAGCGCAAGATACTGAGCATACCCAGCAAGAAGAAGAAAGAAGTGTTGATGTGCAGGAACAAAGCCGTATCGTCGATAATCTCGGTCTCATCCGGTGAGATAAACAGCAGGGCAAACTTCTCGGCCAGTCCCCACATCAGGACGCCAATCGCTATGACATAGACGGTCATCATCAGCGTGGCCGACTTGATACCCATCCAGATGCGGTCCGGCTTTCCGGCCCCGTAATTCTGTCCGGAATAGGTCGCCATGGCCATTCCCAAGCTATCCAGCGGACACATCACAAACATCTTGATACGCATGGCTGCCGTGAAAGCTGCCACACAGGCCGTACCCAGCGCATTGTTCGCACTTTGCAACATGATGCTGCCGATGGCCGTAATGGAAAACTGCAATCCCATCGGTACCCCGATGTACAGCAACTGACGGGCCAGGTCGCTACGGAAACGACGGTCGGCAGGCTCGGTTTTCAGGATGTCAAACTTGCGGTACATATAGATGTAACACAGCAAGGCCGACAACCCCTGCGAGAAGACCGTAGCAATGGCTGCTCCGGCCACTCCCCACCCTAACGTAAGGATGCAGAACAAATCGAGCACAATGTTCAGTATAGTAGAGAAAAGCAGGAACCAGAACGGGGTCTTGCTGTCGCCCAGCGCACGGATGATGCTGGACAATAAATTATAGAAGAACGTACACGGCACACCGATAAAGGTAATCAGCAGATAGAGGTAAGCCCCTTCAAAGATATTCTCCGGTGTGCGCATGGAACGCAGGATAAATCCGCAAAGCAGACTGGTGACAATGGCTACCGCGACCGACATCACCGCCGCCAGCTTCAGACTGACCGATACATAGCGCCGCATCGTCACATAATCGCGAGCTCCGAACTTCTGTGCCACCGGAATGCCGAAACCTCCGCAACACCCGTTGCAGAACCCTAAAATCAAAAAGACGACCGACGTACTGGCACCAACAGAAGCCAGCGCATTGATACCCAAGAACTTTCCGACAATAGCCGCATCCACCAGCGAATACGTCTGCTGGAGCAGGTTGCCCAGCAACAATGGAAAAGTAAAATTCAGAATCAGCGGCAGACTCGGCCCTGATGTCATCTCTCTAGACTGTGCCATAATTTCCTCTCGTTATCCTTAAAATCTTAATAAGCGTGCAAAAGTACACGAAAGTCACGAAACGAAAGAAAATCATCCCGTTAAATAAGGTAATTCGAGTAGTATTTTTGCCTTAAATCAAGTACTAAAAAAACGCACTTGCGTTTCAAACCAAACACAAGTACATTCTATCTGAAACGGCCTTACATTTTACTTCAAACGCAAGGCCGTTCTGAATCAAACGCAAAGGCGTTTTTTCAACTTATCCCAACAGATTTATAAAACACAAAGAATCAACTATTTAACCACATCTTCAAAAGAGTCATCCGTTCGCGGCTGATTTGTATCGTACCTTCATACGCCGGCCATACACTCACCACGGCCTTTCCGTTGAAGTAGTGCTGAATATTGCGTATGGAATCGGCCGAGAGGATAAACTGGCGGTTCACCCGGAAAAAGACACGCCCGTCCAGCTGCTCTTCCAGCTTGCTCAACGGCAGGTCGATCACGTGTGCCTTCCCGTCCTTTGTCACGGCAAAAGTCACCTTATCCAGCGAATAGAAGTAGGCAATGTCTCCCACCTGAATCGTATAGAAGCGTTTGGCTCCCGATATCAGGAAACGGGTGCGATACTGTTTTTCCTGCCTTTCGGCAAAAGAATGCAGCAACTGTTCAATGCCCAGCAGTTTGTTCAGTTCGCCCTTCCCCATGCCCGAAAAACGTTCAAACTTCTGAATGGCACTCTCCAGCCGTTCCTTATGTACAGGCTTCAGAAGATAGTCGATGCTGTTCACCGTAAAAGCCCGTACCGCATATTCATCGTAGGCCGTGGTAAACACAATCATGCTCTGCGGCCGTGCCTGTTCGATAAAAATAAACGAATTACCGTCGGTCAGCTGGATGTCCAGGAACAGAATGTCCGGATGAGGATGTTCAGCAAACCATTTCACCGAATCCTCAATCGTTCCCGGAAGAACCGTTACCTCCCATTCCGGACGCAGTTCCCTAAGCTGCTTGTCGAGCAGACGCGCCGCCGGAAGTTCATCTTCAATAATCACTGCCTTAATCTTGGTCATATAGCAAAGGTAATTTTACGATAAATTCTTTTTCATTCTGTTCAATCACGATTTCTTTTCCACAGAGCAGGCGATACCGCTGGGAAAGGTTCTCCAGTCCCTTTCCAGAAGTCACCCCTCCCTGCTTCGGACGTACAGCATTGGCCACACAAATCCAGACATCGTCTCCCTGCGGTTCCGTCCACATCTTCACCGTCATGGGCTTTTTCATACTGATGACATTGTGCTTGATGACATTCTCCACCAGCAGCTGAAGCGACAAGGGCGGCACCGGTGTCTCGCCAAACTTATCGGCAATCCGGTTGTCCACCTGCAAGCAATCTCCCAGACGTACCTTCTGCAACAGCACATAAGTATCCAGAAACTGAAGTTCTTCGTTCAGCTCCACCGTATGCTTATCCTGACAATACAGGATATACCGGTACGTATCAGCCAGGTTACGGGTAAATTCAATGGCATTCACAGGGTTATATTCAATTTCAGAAACAAGGGTATTCAGACTGTTGAACAGGAAATGCGGATTCAACTGGTTCTGCAAGGTGCGGTAGCGGGCCTCCGCCGTGCTTTCCTCCAGCTCTTCGGCACGCTTGTACAGGCGTACCACGTCCACATAGAAACGGTTCAGGATAAACTGCCCCACAATCACCAGTTCCACCAGCCAGACCAGCAGAATCACCGTCAGTCCGCTGCGCTGAAGATGAAAGGGAGAAGCCACGCCTGCCAATGCCTTGACCGACACCAACAGCAGATAATTGGACAAAAGCAGGATAACGGCTGCCGCAATCAGTCCGGCCGACAGCATGCGTTTGTTCCGCAGAAAATAAGGGTAATACGTCAGCAACCGCTCATTAATGTAGCGCATGCTCAGTCCCACTCCGCAAAACGACACAATGACAGCCAGAAACGTATGGAAGGTCATCAGCCTGTCCTGTAACCGCACGGGAATATCGGCATAGTGCACCAAAAAGAAGTACGAAAAACATCCCATGCAGGCATACAGCAGTACGTCCCACAAATACCGGTTCACGGAATTCATTCCTTGTTTCATGCTGTATGTTTACTTTATTATTACAATCCCTTCACATCAGTACTCGCCCAAACGGCCGGCAGCCCTTTCCAGACTGCTCTTTGCCAGTTGCGCACGGAGCTTCGAACGAATATGGTTCAACTCCGCCTCCTGATGATACATCTGCGCATTGAGCACCTCAACAATAGAAATGGTACCCTCCTTGTACTTGTCCATGGCCAGCTGCTCACTCGTTGCCGCCTTGGCCAGCGAGCTTTCCGTCAGGCACACCTGACGTACGGCCTGCGTATAAGTATAGTAAGCAGTCTCCACCTCCAGACGAACGCCGTCGGCCACCTTACTCTGGTTCTCCAGCGCCCTGTTCACATCGAGCTTGCCGATGCGCCGTGTATTCTTCCGCTTTCCCCATTCAAAAATCGGTACGCTCAGTTTGGCATACACCATGTAATTAGGGTCCAAATCTGAGTTAAAGTCATATCCGGGCGAAGAATAACTTCCGTCTACCCCGACAGACAGTTTGGGAAGATACCGTGAGTTGGCAATACGGGCAGCCGACTGCTGGATAGCCACCTGATTGGCTGCAATACGTAATTCCGGACGATGCGCCATGGCTGTTTCCAGCGTTTGTTCATACACCTGGACTTCAGTCAGCGGAACCACAAGCGAATCGGTCTGTATCACCTTGTCAGAAGCCTCTCCCGAAAAAGAGTTCATCGAAAGCCGGGCCACCTCCGCTTCATTGCGGGCCTGCTCCAGCCGGAACTCGGCATCATTCAGTTTGACTTCCGCCATCAGCAAGTCGTTGCGGTCGGTATACTCTTCCTCCACACGATGCCTGACCACTTCCACCAGAGCTGCCACCGATTCCTTGAAACCGGCAGCCACCTCCACCATTTCCTCACAGGCCACCTTATTCCAGTAATACTGATCTGCCTGATACAGCACGTCGTTCGTCACCCGTTTTTCTTCGTACAAGGCACTCTCCTTTTCCTTTCGGGATTTCTCCAGTCCGGCTTTCAGTGCTCCTCCCGAATAGACAGGCTGCAACAAGGTTACGGAAGCCCCGTACTTGGTGTCACGCCCCTGAAAATACAGCGGAGTTTCTATGGACGGAAGTTCCCTGTAAAGTTCCAGCGGGTTACCCGTGTAACTGGCATTGGCATTTCCGCTCAGCGATGGAAGGAAATCAGCCTTAGCCGATTTTTCAGCCTCCTGACGGATGGAAACGGCATATCCTGCCGACTTTATATCCTGATTATAGGCCTTCACCTTTTCACGATACTCCTGCAAGAATATACTCTCCTGGGCATGGACTCCCAGCGCCAGTCCCAGCATGCAGCACATCATCATTCTTCTATTCATCTCAATATAGTTATAAAATTAGAGAAACATTTTTTATCGGGCCACACATTTCTTCTTTTTATTCACCCCGTTTGGATATTTTATAGAAAACCGTGTACAAGGCCGGAGTGACAAACAGTGTCAGAAGGGTGGCAAAGGAAAGTCCGAACACAATGGTAGCCGCCATCCCGCCAAACACAATATCAAACAACAACGGGATGCTTCCGAACACCGTGGTCAGGGCCGCCATCAATACCGGACGGGCTCTGGAAACCGTGGGCTCTATCACAGCCGTATAAGGCTCCACACCAGCCTTCTGCTGGATATTTACCTCGTCGAGCAGCACAATCACATTCTTGATAATCATTCCCAGCAATCCCAGCCAGCCTGCGATACAGAAAAAGCCAAACTGAAATCCGGTGACCCACAGACCAAAGACCATCCCTATCAAAGACAAGGGTAGAATGAGGAAAATAATCAAGGGCTGACGAAAGTTGCCAAACAGCATGACCAGAATGACCAGCAGCATGATAAGTGCCAGCGGGAAATACTTAGTCAGTGCAGCCATGGAAAGCTTCCGGTCGTACGTACGCACAAGGGGATATTCCCATGCCAGTCCGATACCGTCGGCCACCTGCCCCAGCGGAGCAGAATTACGCCCGTTCCATATCGGCAAGTCCTCCACGCTTTCCATGTCCCAGGAACCTTTGACATCCGTATGCAGCAACACCGGCACTTTCTTGTCGCGGTCACGATATACCCCTACGGCAGTACCGTCATTGACGGCTTTCACGGCATTCATCATGTCATGCCGTCCCACATTCAGCCTTCCGGCCTTTACCGGATCATAATCGGCCTTAATCATCAGTGCCATGTTTCCCCACTCATTGCGGGCATTCAGCACCTTGGGATTCTTCCGCATGATTTCCAGTGCCAGGTTGGTCAAAGAATCGAGCACCTCCGGATCGTCTCCGCAGAAGCGTGCCTCAATCAAGGCCTGCGGAATGGAGTTTATCTCAAAACTGTTCACGCGAACCAGCGCGTCCGGAAACATGGCCGGCAGACGGTCGTACAGCATAGCCTGAAGCTCACGTGACTTTTCCGGCGTGTCAGCTTCTACCAGGCATTGCGCATAATTAGGCTGCGGACCATAAGCCGCATTGGCCAGGTAATAACGGGGCGGCGTCTGCCCGACAAACGACGACACCTTTTTCACTCCTTCCAACGAATTCAGATAGGCTGTCATCTCCGTCATCTGACGGTCACTTTCTTCTATACGTGTACCCTCGGGCAACCAAACATCGACCGAAAAATATTGCTTGTTGAGCAAGGGCATAAACTGCTGCGGAATAAAGCGGAATCCCCATCCGGCAATGACCAGCAACAGCACCATCGCTCCTAAAACCACATAGCGTCTCTGTATGGTCCATCTCAATGCCTGCCGGAACAGGTCGTATGCACGGCCGCTGAACAGTTCGCCCTTCAGCTCATCCGGACGCGGACGACGCACAAACTCCTGCACAAAGAATACATTCTGCGTAATGGCCAGTACCCAGCTCAACAAAAGGGATACCGCAATAACGATGAACAGTGAAGACAGGATTTCACCAGTGATATGCGGCGACAGGTAGACCGGAAGAAAGGTAAGTACCGCAATCAGGGTCGCTCCCAACAGCGGCATGGAAGTGCCCGACACGGCATCCAGTATGGCTTTTCTTTTCCGCATGCCCCGCTGCATGTTCACCAGTGCGGCATCGTACACCACAATAGCATTGTCCACCAGCATACCCATAGCAATGATAATGGCTGCCAGCGACATACGCTGCAAGGCTATGCCGGAAAACTGCATGTAAATCAACGTACCGAAAATGGAGAATATCAGTCCGCTGCCAATCAGGATTCCATTCTTGAAGCCGATAAAGAACAGCAGTACGGCCACCACAGTCAGGACCGAAAGAATGAGATTCCACACAAATCCCTCGTTGGCCACAGCCGATTCGTGTCCCTGGTCATAGATAATATCCAGCTTATATCCGTCCGGCATTTCCTCACGCAAGTCTGACACACGGTTTGCCACCAGTTCCGCCATCTCTACCACATTTCCATCGGACACCGTAGAAATGGCTATACCCACCGCAGGCACATTCCCGACCTTCATCAGGTTTCTGGCCGGACGCACATAGCTCTCGCTAATATCCGCAATCTCTCCCAGTCGGAAATATTCTCCCTGCCGGGAAACGACTGTCAGATTTTCCAGTTCTTCCAGACTGGAGAAACTGCCGGAAGCTTCCACCCGCAAACGATGAGAAGACGTCTCCAGTCCTCCGGCATCCACCACCTTATTCTGACGCTCAAAGGCAGAGGCAATATCGGCCATGGTTACACCGGTGCTGGAAAGCAATGCCGGATTGACCGTTATATCAATCGTGCGACTCTGCACGCCGAACAATTCCACTTTGGCCACATCCTTCACGTTCAGCAACTCGTTCTTGATTCGCTTGGCCTGATCCTCCAGCTCACGATAGGTATGCGTTTCGCTGCTCAGTCCGTAGAATACGCCCAGCACATCGCCAAAATCATCGTTCACCACCGACGGTCCGGCTCCAGCAGGCAACTTGGACTGCACATCCCCCACTTTCCGCCGCAACTTATCCCAAAGCTGCTGCATCTCGTCGGCACGGATTTCCTTTTTTACATATACCGTGATTTTAGACAGACCGGCCCGGTTATCCGTTTTCAGATAATACAACTCACCCAATGACTGAATGGCTTCCTCCAGCACATCCGTCACCTGTTGTTGCACCTCCATAGGAGAAGCCCCCGGATAAGAGGTAGTGACCACTGCCTGCTTAATCGTAAACGGCGCATCCTCCAGTTTCCCCATATTGTAGTAAGAGAAAATACCTCCTCCCAATATCAGAACCAGCAACAACCAGCTCAAGGCCCTGTTCTGCAAAAAGAATTTCGCTAATCCTTTCATTCGTCTTCCTCCTTTATTCTTCGATGGTCACTTGCTCCTGTTCCGACAAAAACGGCAAACGTGTGGTTATCACCCGGTCGGCCGATGAAACGCCCGACAGAATCTCTACCCGGTCCTCCTTTTTCAACTTGCCCAACGTCACCGCAACCCGTTTCACCCGGCTCTGCCCGTCTACGCACCACACAAATGCCCCGTGTTCCGGGTCATGGCAAACTACTTTCTGAGGGAGTGTCAGGTGATTCTTTTCTCCATCGGCTGCATACGACACAGCAAGTGTACCCGACATACCTCCCAACAAACGTCCGTCCTTGTTATCCAAGATGGCAGTCAGCAAATAAGAAATGTTGTTCTCCGTAGCAGTCTGCGTCAGGAAATATTCAGAAGGCACAAATTCCCTGTCAGGAAGTGCATTGAAGCGGACCATACACGCCACAGAATCTTTTTGCCGCATCTGCAACGCTATATCCTCGGGCACGTAGGCTTCTACCTTGATGCGTGAAAGGTCGATAAACGTCACCACCGGAACCGACGGTTTCACATCCTGGTAGCGCTCGATATGCGCCTGCTGCACATAACCGTCGAAAGGCGCATACAGACGGCTGTCTTCCCACGCGTTGACTGCCGCTTCATAATCCGCCTTGGTGCGTTCGTAGTTTGCCTTTGCCTGCTCATAATTCATGCCGGAGATGTTATCTTTGGCATACAAGCTGGATATACGGGTATAATCGACCTCCGCCTGACGATACAATGCCTCCGTACGCTGCTTCTGGATAACAAAATCACGTTCATCGATAGCCGCAATCAGTTGTCCCTTCCGGAAAAACTGTCCCTGCTGCACATCAAATGCATGTACAGGTCCTCCCACCCGAAAGGACAGTTCCGACAAGCGGTAAGGCTGCGAAATAAACGTATAGCACCGTGAAGAGGGAGCCTCCATAACTTCAGCATGAACCACCTTCACGCTGGGAAAAGAAGTCTGTTCCTGTGGCGTACGGCTGCATGCGCACAAGCACATCCCTGCAAGAAATAAAATCTCTGTTTTCATTCTTCTACAATATTATCATTCTACGTCACAAAGATAGCAGGCCCCATCGTCCCCTTTCACGGGAATTATTCCCAAGCCGCGCCTGAAGTGACTGAAGCGTAGAAACCGGCCACCCAAACCTTTTTCGGTGCATTTGCAAGAAGAGACTAAAAAATGATTTATTACCATTTGTGAATTTTTTAGTGTAAGAATTGGCTTACCTTCGCAGCCAAATTCAAAAACAGAGAAAAGACATGAAAGACAGTATTGACTTCGGAAGTATGGACATTCCGAAATTATTCCGGAAATTACTTATTCCTACGGTGCTGGGAATGATTTTCTCGGCCATCTTCATCATTACCGACGGCATTTTTGTGGGAAAAGGTATTGGCAGTGACGCCCTGGCTGCCGTCAACATTACGGCTCCGCTTTTTCTCATCAATACGGGAGTGGCGCTGATGTTCGGTATCGGTGCTTCGGTCGTAGCCTCCATTCATCTGTCGCAAGGAAAAGTAAAGGTCGCCCGCATCAATATCACACAGGCAGTGGTGGTTTCCTCCTTATTGCTCATCGCCTACGCCGCAGTCATTCTCTGCAACGTGGAAAAAATTGCCTTGCTGCTGGGAAGCTCTCCCCGTCTGCTGCCTCTCGCCACGGAATACATGCACTGGTTTGTCCCCTTCCTGGTCTTCAGTGCCCTGCTGAGTTCCGGCATGTTCTTTGTACGACTGGACGGCTCGCCCAATTATGCCATGGTGTGCAACATCATACCGGCCCTGCTGAATATCGGACTGGATTATCTGTTTATTTTCGTTCTTAAATGGGGAATGTTCGGTGCGGCTTTAGCTACCAGTCTGGGATACATCGTAGGTGCCCTGATGATTCTGATTTACCTGATGCAGCCGCACCGGGTATTGCACTTGTGCAAAGTGAAATTATCATCCAAGAGTCTGCGTCTCACCCTCCGCAACACGGGTTATATGTGCAAACTGGGATTGTCCAGTTTCCTTTGTGAAGCGGCCATTGCCACCATGATGTTTACCGGCAACTACGTATTCATTCACTACTTAGGTGAAGACGGAGTGGCTGCCTACAGCATCGCCTGCTACTTCTTCCCCATCATTTTCATGGTGTACAATGCCATTGCCCAGTCGGCACAACCCATTCTCAGCTACAACTTCGGCGCCGGAAATCCAGAGCGCATACGTGCTGCCTTTCGCCTGGCCCTGCTGACCGCCATCTCCTGCGGTGTCGTGGTATTTGCCGTTACAACCCTGTTCTCCACCCAAATCACCTCGTGGTTTATCGACAGTTCCTATCCGGCACACGACCTGGCCGTTAAAGGACTTCCCCTGTTTGCTTCCGGCTTCGTATGCTTCGGCATCAACATTGTGTCCATCGGCTATTTCCAGAGTGTAGAACGCGACCGTCCGGCCATGGCCATCACCCTGCTGCGTGGTTTTATCCTCATCCTGTTCTGTTTCTGGCTGATGCCCATCCTGTGGGGAGTACCGGGAATCTGGCTGGCCGTCCCCGTTTCCGAACTGCTGACCTTTCTTTTTGTCATTACCATCTATTGTCGCAGAAAACGAAGCTAAAGATTTATTACCTTTGTGCCTGCATAAACGCAAAAAGGTATGAAAGCTTTTATTGAGATACTTCGTGAAAAATACGGACTGGCACAGCCGGAAGCCGAAAAGCTGCTGGAACAGATGGAACTGCTAACCTACCGGAAAGGGGAACATATCGTGCGAGAGGGAGAGCGTAACTCTTCCTTCTATCTGGTAGCCGACGGCATCTGGAGAGGACATTATCTGCGCGACGGAGTGGATGTTTCGCTCTGGTTTGCTTTTCAAGGTGACAGTATCTTTTCCTCCTGGGGGTATGTGGCCGGACTTCCTTCTCTGGTTTCCATCGAAGCTATGAGCGACAGCCGTGTCTACCGTATCTCTAAAAGTAAGCTGGAGACTTTTTTCTCTTCTTCCGTCTTGTTCGCCAACATCGGAAGAATCATCTTTGAGCGCCAGTTTCTGGACATGGAAAACTGGATGATAAACGGAGGTGCTGCACAAGCCAAACAGCGTTACCTGGCACTTCTGGAGCAAAATCCGGAATTGTTGCAGCACGTACCACTGAAGCACATCGCTTCTTATTTGTTTATCACACCTCAGTCGCTCAGCCGTATACGGGCAGAATTGAGCAAGAAGAAATAACGGTATGAATGCTTATCGTGACGGACAGTCAGCTAAAGGCTGAATAGAATGACTCAGATGAGTTCAGGTAAAAATCAGTAATAAATTCTATAAATCAAGTAGGAGAAAAACAAAGCAGTTTTCTTCCTACTTGATTATAGGTTATATTATATATAAGCCACCATTATATACTTATTCATCTATATTTTACAATTATAGGCTATTTAGCCTATATTTTTGGTAAGATAAAAGAAAAATCATACCTTTGTTATCAAATCAATGAACAATAATATGTTTGCAACAATTTCGGCGGATATAGTAGCATCCACTTCCCTGTCTGTGAATGAAACTATAGGATTAAAGCAAAGGATAGAATCATTATTTGGCTTGCTAAAAGTGAGTTATCCAGATTTTGAAGGTCGCCAAATCAAAGGGGACTATATAGAGTGTGTAATGCAAAATGTAGCAAACGTATTCCGGATAGCCTTTATAATCAAATCCTGCATCAAATCTTTTTCCACAGCTAAAAATGAAAAGACGAAAAATTTCCATACATACGGAATACGGATAGCCATTGGTATCGGAGATATGAGAATAGTGGATACCGAACAAGGCATTTGGGATGGTGAGGCCATATATCTATCAGGACGTGCGCTTGAGGAAATGAGTTCCTTAAATAAGGGAACCATGTCTGTACAAACAAGTAACAAGCAATTATCTGCCCCATTACAAACTATAGCCCTATTGACCGATGCCATATTTAATGATATGACTATGCGCCAAAGTGAAGTCGTTTACTATAAATTGCTTGGTTTCAAAGAGGCAGACATTGCCAAGAAATTGGGTATATCTCAAGCCAGTGTAAATAATGCTTCTACAGCCACAAAATGGTATTGTATAGAAGAAGCCATAAAATATTTTGAACAGGTAAATTTTGAAGAATATGAATAATTGGTTATTCTTAAGTCTGCTATTGGCACATGTTATAGGCGACTTCTACCTGCAAAATGATAAATATTGTACACAGAAAGAGGAAAGGAAATTCAAAAGCTGGTTTCTGTATGTACATTCGCTTGTCATCGGTGGCATGTCGTGGGTAGCTGTTCCTGTTTATGATTTCGGATTTTATGCACTTGCCATTGCTTTTTCCCATCTGGTAATAGATATTATCAAAACATATAGCCCAAAAGGATTATGGAATTTTGTGATTGATCAGGTTGCTCATTGGGCGATACTGATTATAGTGACATCTTCTTTTGACACTACAACAAAGCTACCAATCCAATCAATGGATTGCAATGGCAGCTTCTCAATACCTCTGTTCATATTAGCGATATTATTGTGCATCAAGCCTGCAAACATCCTGATTAAGTTGGTCTTAAAAAAATATCAAGTTGGAGAAACACAATCCTGTGAAAACATCAAAAATGCAGGAGCGCTAATTGGAAACTTAGAACGAATTCTTACCATCTTATTCGTTATCCTTGGGCAATATGAAGCAATCGGTTTTATCATAGCGGCAAAATCCATACTCCGATTCAAAGACACAGATACAGCAAAAACAGAGTATGTCCTTGCCGGAACATTTCTGAGTTTTGGAATTGCATTGCTGTGTGGTTTAATAGCAACAAAATAACAGATGGACAGTTTTCAAGAGAAATACAATGCGCTTGTCATTAAATACGATGCCCTGCTTGCCGAAAATGAAGAACTGAAATCTATACTTTCACAGCATGGTATAGTTTATTCCCCAATCAAACGTCCTGATGAAAGCACAGCATTTTCTTCCATAATATACCCTCCAATCAAACTCTCTCTTGATGATAAAATTGCATTATTCCGTAACTTTTTCAAGGGGCGAGATGATGTATTTGCACGACGATGGTTCAGCAAAACCACAGAAAAGGGTGGTTACCAACCTGTCTGCATCAATGAATGGCGTAGAGGAATATGTGACAAGAAAAAGCATAAATGTGCAGAGTGTCCCAACCGCAATTTTGCCCCGTTAACCCAACAAGACATATACCGACATCTGGAAGGTAAAGATGAGAACGGATGCGATGTTATAGGTCTGTACGTTGTTACTTCTGATAATAAATGTTCTTTCTTGTGTGCTGATTTTGATGACAAAAATTGCACTCATGGATATAAGAACGATGTATTGGCATTTATTTCCATTTGCAAAGAGTGGAGAATTCCGTTCAGTATAGAACGCTCACGCTCTGGCAATGGCGCGCATGTGTGGACTTTCTTTAATGGACCCATACCGGCCTGCAAAGCAAGGAAATTAGGCTATACAATTCTTACAGAAGCCATGAAGCGCAATGGACGGATTACATTCAATTCATACGATCGTTTCTTTCCCAATCAGGATAAAGTACCAGAAGGCGGATTCGGCAATCTCATTGCATTACCATTGCAGGGAAAAGCCAGGAAAGCAGGAAACAGCGTTTTTGTAGATGATCAGTTTCTTCCGTTTCAGGATCAATGGGCATACCTATACAATGTAAGAAAAATAGATGAAAGTACCGTAGATGCATTATTGACACAGCATCAGCAGGAAGATTTTGGAACATTGGCCACATCTTCAGAAAATAAACCGTGGGAAATACCAGTCATACAAGATGTGAGCCAGGAAGACTTTAACGACAGACTTATAATACATAAATCAGACAGGATATATATTCCTTTAAAATCTATTTCAGATAAGGTTAGTAATCATTTGAAACATATTGCGGCGTTCAAAAATCCTGAATTTTACAGCAAACAGGCAATGCGTATTTCCACATATAACATTCCTCGTATTATCTGCCGTGCAGATTTTACCGATGAATATCTTGCAATGCCTCGGGGGTGTGAGGATGCCATTATCAACATGCTGTATTCCCTCAAAATTGATTATGAAATAGTTGATAATACAAATCATGGTAAACCTATTGGCGTAACATTCAAAGGAAAAGAACGCGATGAACAGTTGGACGCAATCAATGCCCTCATGCTATTTTCCAACGGTGTGTTGTCTGCAACGACAGCCTTTGGAAAGACTGTTACAGCCGCAGCTCTGATTGCCCGAAGAAAGACAAATACACTTATTCTGGTACACTCCAAGGCATTGCTTATGCAATGGCATGAACGTCTGTCTGAATTTCTTGACATAGATTTTACAGAAGATGAGATTTCCAAGAAACGAGGCAGGAAGAAGGCTTTTTCTCCGGTCGGGTGTCTTGATTCTACCTCTAACACTTTGCATGGCGTTATTGATATAGCTCTTATACAGTCATGTTTTGACAATGACGAAGTCAAGCCTTTTATAAAAGAATACGGGATGGTCATTGTGGACGAGTGTCATCACGTATCTTCCATCACATTCGAGAATGTATTAAAACACGTTACGGCACATTATGTCTATGGACTTACTGCCACTCCCATCCGCAAAGATGGTTTGCAGCCTATTATCTTCATGCAATGCGGTCCGATTCGTTTTTCTGCCGATGCAAAGGCACAGATACAGAAGCAGTCGTTCCAGCGTTATCTTGTGCCGAGATTTACATCTTATAGACCTGTTACCGATGACAAACAATCGTTTACGGCACTATCACAATCCCTCGCTGAATCGGAAATACGGAATAATCTTATAATAGAGGATGTCCTTAATGTTGTGGCTACAGGCCGAACGCCTATAATACTTACAGCCAGAACTTCTCATGTAGAATTGCTTGCCGAAATGTTGAAGCAGCATGTAGCCAACATCATACAACTCACAGGAGAAGGGACAGCAAAAAACAAGAAAGAAACACTGCAAAAGTTACAGGATATACCCAAAGATGCCCCTCTTGTAATAGTAGCCACGGGAAAATATGTGGGAGAAGGATTTGACTATCCACGACTTGATACACTATTTTTGGCACTACCAATCTCATGGAAAGGATTGGTGGCACAATATGCTGGACGTTTGCACCGAGAGAATGAGAGCAAGAAAGATGTCCGCATTTACGACTATATTGATATACACGAACCTGTTTGTGAGAATATGTATCGTAAACGCCTGAAAGGATACTCTGCCATCGGTTATCGTGTACTGTCAAAAGATACTCCTACGCTGTTTGACAATACAGATGACTTACAAATATCATCGTATGAAGGACAGATTTTCAATGGTAACACATTCCGTTTGTCATTTATGCAAAATTTGAAAAGTTCAAGACAATCTATTGTCATATCCTCTCCAAAACTCTATCGTACAGAACGAAACACATTTGTTAAAATGCTCAGAGATCTTCATGTAAGTGGTGTTCAAGTTGCAATTCTTACATCAGAGGAAAACAGTCAGACGAATTATCTAAAAAGTTTGGGATTATATGTAAAGATTGTACCTAAACTATCTTTATCCTCGTGTATCATAGATAAGTCCACGGTCTGGTATGGCAGTATCAATATACTTGGCTATGTAACAGCAATAGTTCGTTAAAAATTAGCCCAGCCTAAACG
>ENA-OROS01000438-OROS01000438.1-human-gut-metagenome-genome-assembly--contig:-NODE-438-length-28595-cov-5.612929_pt1 | contig 28595 bp, 29 predicted proteins | sample MGYA00242134_ERZ509059 | MGnify/ENA primary metagenome ERZ509059 (study PRJEB26280, sample SAMEA2338753) | human gut metagenome | biome: human gut; feature: human-associated habitat; material: faeces... | reverse complement strand
TCCCCTAACGAATATTACCACTACATCACCACAGGTGAGTACCCCGCCGGTATGCTGCCGCTATGGGTCAAATGAAAATGTCCTTGACTTGGGGAGCACTTTAGAAATGCGCGGATAGGTTTAAAGAGTACCGGAGAGGAGGTTTTGCCTCCTCTCCGGTGCTTTTGTGTTCTTTTTCTGCTCACATGACTTGCGCCATGAAATTTCCCATCGTCTGTGCGGCTTCATCTTGCTTTTGCCGCGTGGCGTGGGTGTAGGTACGTAGCGTGAAGCCTGCATCGTAGTGACCGAGCATACTGCTGACCGTTTTCACATCCACGCCATTCTGTAGTGCCAAGGTCGCAAATGTGTGTCTGAGATCATGGAAGCGTATGTGTGGCAGTCCTGCGTCTTTCAGTATTTTCTTATGCAGATTTACGATGGAATCGGGATAGTACATCTCTCCTGTGATCGGTGACGGAAACATATAGGGGTTATCAGGGTGTTTGTCATGCTCGGAGATCAGTAAGTCAACGGCTTCTTGCGGTATGCTGACCTTGCGGACCGAAGTCTCTGTTTTTGGTCGTGTTAGAGCCAGTTCACCATTTGGATTTTTCACATACTGTTTGCTGACAGATATGGTTCGATTTTGGGCGTCAAGGTCAGACCAGAGAAGGGCAGTGAGCTCACCTTTGCGCAGTCCGCTGACCAGCTCCAAATAGAACATGGGGAGAAGCTCTCTCTTGTCAGCGGCATCCAGATAGTCTTTGATATGTTCCGGCTGGAGGATCTGCATCTCGAATTTCTGAATTTTGGGAGCGATGCAGTCCTCAGTCGGATTGCGCAGGATCAGGCGCTCCTTGACCGCCCGCTCGAAGGCATTGTGTAGCATCAGATGTAAGCTACGGACGGTCGTGCTGCTGAGTCCAGGGTTGCCGTGACCGCTCTTGCGGTCGATGCGACCGTTTTCCAGCAGCTCCTTGTAGAGCTTTTGCAGATCGTGGGCAGTCAGCTTGGTGAGTTTGATATTGCCGATACGGGGAATTGTGTACTGCTCAACCATCAACTGGTAGCGGTCTGCCGTGGCAACTCTTACGTTTGGCTTTGCGTAAATGTCGTACCAGCTTCGCAGCCATGTGGCGACAGTATACTCATCCGCGCGGCTGACATCGATACCCTTGATCGATTCCAGCGCAGCACTTAATTTTGCCTTGCATTCCGCCTGCGTCTTGCCGAGGACATTTTTGATGATCCGCTTGCCTGTCTCGGGATGGTAGCCAGCAGTGTAACGGCCCTCCCAGCGCCCATCGGACCGCTTGCGGATGCTGCCCTCGCCATTGGCACGTTTCTTAGCCATACGGAATCACTCCTTTCTTGGTAATCACAACACATACCACAAATCCTTGAGGAAAGCTATTACTTTTTCGAGCATCTTCTTTGGTTACAGCGGTGCGTTTTTGGAAAGGTTTTATTGACTTCAGCAGTGCAAAATATGCACGCCTCGTGGCACCTTTTGTGTTTAGTGAATCAATGGAACTGTATCGTATATCCCTCTACTTTATTAAAGTAGGTATTATTGTAGGTAATATTGCATGGTACCGTGCTCTTCTGCCGCGTTACGGAGCATTTGAATAAATTGCTGCATGGCCGTTGTTACATAACAGCCTCTGCGAAAACAGACATAACCTTTTCGTTGAGCGTATTCACTGGCAATGGCATAGTACTTTAAATTTTTGAAATAGTCCCGACTGATGAAGCGGCTGGAAAAAATAGCAGCGCCCAGTCCATAGTTAGCAAAATTATAAGCAACTGAGGATTGTTCTACTTCCAGTACGACCTCCGGTTCAATTTGCGCCTCTCGGAACAGCATATCTGTGCAGGAACGGAGATAATTACCCCTATTGAGAAGAATGAATGGAGTGTGTTCAAACTCCTGAAGCGAGACGAGCATTGTCTTGTCCGTGTTAGGGGTTTCCCATTGTAGGCAGTTGTCGGTAAGCTTTTGGTTGACCTGATATTCTTTCGGGACCGCGATGATCAGCTGTTCCTGATAGCACAACTGCACCTCATACCCATCCTGATCCAGTGGCTGGCTGGTAATAATGAGATCAATTGCGCCAGTATCCAGCATATGCTTAGCCTTGATTGTACTTGCCTCAATAACGCTCAAATGGACATTGGGATAGCATTGCTTATATTGAACCAGAGTTTGAGGCACAAAATGCGGGATGCCAAGATTGCTTGCACTAATTGCAAGTGCTCCCGTTTGTAGCATATTTAGGTCGCTGGACATACTTTTGAGGCGTTCCTCCAAATCATACACCGTTTCAATGCTTTTGATATATTCTGAGCCGAACAGGGTTAGGGAAATCGGCGTTGTTTTGCGATTGAAGATTGGCTGACCAATACTCTCTTCCTCTTTGCGGACTAAGGCACTCAGTGAAGGCTGCGATACATGAAGTTTCTCCGCAGCCTTGGTGAAGCTTTTTTCCTGATAGACGCAATAGATATAATCCCTATAGTGAAACATACTTCTTACCACCATATATAAATGTCTATGATTTTATAAATATATAAGTATTTGCATATTTCGTCAAGCGGTTTATACTGAAAATACGAACTGCAGTATTCGTAGAAAACAAGAAAGTGTTATAGAGATGATTGACTTAAGAAGTGATACCCTGACCCTACCAAGCAAGGATATGATGGCATTTGCATTTGCTGCGCCAGTAGGCGACGCCGGTCGCCAGAACGAAAGCGGTCGAAGCTGTGATCCTAGTGTAAATCGACTGGAAGATCTCGCGTGTCAGTTGACCGGTAAGGACTCAGCGCTTTTCGTGCCCTCTGGCACATTGGGCAACCATGTCGCGCTCATGACACATTGCACAGATGGAAAGTCCGTGTTGCTGGATGACAAGCAGCACAGCTATCGCGTGGAAAGGGCAGCGTTTTTCCCATATTGGGGTGGACTAACGCCGGTTTTCTTCAAATTGTCTGAAACGGGACTCCCTCTGATCGACAGTGTTGCTGCAGGACTTGACAGAGGTGTGAGCTTACTTTGCCTTGAAAACACCCACAATAGTGCCGGCGGTGTCTTTTTGCCACAGAAAACGCTGAAAACGCTCCGCGCGCTTGCTGATCAGGCAGGCGTACCGATTCACATGGATGGCGCACGCTTATTCAACGCAGCAGTTGCTTCCGGAATGAACGTTTCTGAAATTTGCAGTTATGCAGACAGTGTGATGTTTTGTACTTCTAAGGGCCTTGGGGCACCGATGGGATCACTTCTCTGCGGCAGCAAGGATTTCATTCGGAAGGCAGCTGAGACGCGCAAGATGCTTGGAGGAAACCTTCGTCAGGCCGGTTTTATGGCTGCGGCTGCTGAATATGCGCTTCGCCACAATATTCCAGCGCTGGCAGAGGATCATCGCCGCGCCAGAGAGTTGTGTGGCATGCTCCAGGATGCACAAGCGATATCCATTCCATCTGTCATTCAATCCAATATCATCATCTTGGATATCACAGGAACTCGCCTCAGCCCCAGCGAATTTATTGCAAGATTGAAAGTACGCGGACTTTGGTTGAGCGAATCCGGATCGAGTCATGTCCGTATGTTACTTTACTCCGGAATTTCTGACGAAGAAGTTCGACAAGCGGCTTGCATTCTAAAAGAATTCCTTTCAGAATTATAAGAAAGAGGAGAAAGAACATGAAAAGCGGGAAAAAAGTCAGCTTAATTATGCAGATTCTGATCGCTATGGTACTCGGCGTGATTGTTGGTGTTATTTGGGGCAAAGGAGCCTCGTGCATCCAGTTTATCGGCACGGTATGGCTAAACATTATTAAGATGTTTATCGTCCCTGTTGTTATCTGCATGGTGGTGCGTGGTGTATCGAGTCTTGACAGCCCAAAGGCTCTGGGACGCATTGGACTTAGAGTCGTTGCGTTTTATGTAATTACCAATGTATTTGCTCTCGGTATAGGTATTCTTACCACGTTTGTTCTCAAACCTGGTATCGGCTTTGTATTTGAAGCAATGACGACCGAAACTGTTGATACCACACTGCCGACAGTATCATCCTTTGTTACTGGCCTCTTTTCTACCAATATTTTTGCTACATTCAGTTCCGGCGATATGCTCCAGTGTCTTGTGATTGCGCTGCTTATCGGTGTCGCAATTGTTTTCATGGGAGAAAAGGGAAAACCGGTAGCCGCTTGGTTTTCTAATATGGCCGATCTTTGCATGGCTCTAATGGATCTTGCTATGCGCATTGCTCCGGTTGGCGTATTTTGCCTGATGGCATCTGCCATGGGCACATACGGCAGCGCTTTCCTTGGCTCAATGGCAAAACTGATTGGCACATTCTATCTGGGATGTCTATTGCATTGGTTGCTGGTTTATGCACTGTTCCTTTGGATCAACACAGGTATTAATCCCATTACTTTTGTAGAGAAAGCCTTTGCTACGATTGCTACCGCTGTTTCCACCTGTAGCAGCGCTGCCACCGTTCCAACCAATTTAAAAGTCGCAAAGGAAAACTTTAATGTTTCTGAAAGTGTTGCCAACTTCGCTATTCCTCTCGGTGCGAATATGAATCAGGACGGCATGGCTATTCTGATTGCGGCTGTTATGCTCTTTTGTGCGCAGTCGGTCGGCATGACCCTGACGCTTTCTCAGATTATTAACATGGTCGTTGTTGCAACAATCGTTACCTCTGGCAGCCCTGGCGTGCCGGGCGGGGGCATTTCGAGATTGATGATTGTTGCTGCAACTATGGGGCTTCCGCTAGAAATCATTGCCATGATTAGTGCGTTCTATCGTTGCTTTGATATGGGTACTACCACAATGAGTGTGATGGGCGATTTGTCAGCATCCATCGTCATTGATCGCTGGGAAAAAAAGGCAGCACAAAAGGCGGTAAAAGAATGAAAGATGAATTGTTGCAGTTGTTTCCCGAAATCGGGCTAATTGGAAACGCCTCTTTACAAAAGAATGTGATTGACACCTACATTGCTACACTGGAGCAGGGGAACTGGAAAGTGAAGGAACTGTGCGAGATCCCATTTACACTCGATTTTCCGGAATTCATTTTCTCCTATGCCGATCATGTGCACGGTGTAACGCAGATAAGTGCAGAGGCAGCTAAGGCGTTCAACCGAACCTATGCTTCTAACAAAAAGTATCAAGTGAATGTTGACCTTACTATTGCAGGAGCATTGTTGCACGATGTCGGAAAGCTCTTGGAGTATGAACGGAGCGAAAACGGTTACTTCAGGAAAACCGCTTACGGTAGGGCACTTCGTCATCCGGTTTCGGGAGCGATTCTTGCCCATGCCTGCGGCTGTCCAAAAGAGCTTTGTCACATAATTGCCGTCCACGCCGCAGAGGGAGACTGCTCCATACGTAGTCCAGAAGCGATTATTGTTAACAAAGCGGATTTTATTAACTTTGATATTATTAATTCGCTGCGCGGCTCCAACACTTGAAGCGGCAGAAGAATCTGTTGAACTATGGCACAAAAAGTCCAGTTCGGTCTTGTACTGAACTGGGCTTTTGTATTTAAAGAATCAATGGAACTGCATCGTATATCCCTGTTGCTGTTCAACCTCATGATCGTCCGGCTTGTGGCCGAGGGCAATGCGCTTGCGCTGAAGCTCCTGTAACCGCTTGCGGTCAATGTGGATACCACCAACCATTGGCGTAGCGGGGGCGTTGTCACGGAAGATATTACCCATGTGGTAGAGCAGCCGTGTGGCCGCCAGCATAACCGAGGACGGGTACTGCTCGCCACGATCGATACGGTCCATGAACATTCCCGCGTAGATATGTCCGCCGTAGTACGCTTCTGTGAACCACTTATAGGCGGCATCTGCATCCTTCGGAACGCTCTCGCCCATGAGGTACAGCTTTCCCAGCAGATATTGTGCGTAGGCATTTCCGTTGTTCGCGGCCTGCCACAAGTATTCTGCTGCAGACGCAGCATCCTTTGGCGTATTTTCACCGCTGAGATATTCTTTTCCCAATCGATAGGCGGCGTAGTCGTTGCCGTTATCGGCAGAGCGTTTCAGCCAATAGATGCCCTTGACAGGATCGTGAATGTCGGCATCATCGGAGAGATACAGCTTGCCCAGTGCATACTGCGCCGCGTCGATTTCCTGCTCGGCAGCGCGTTCCAGCAGCTTTTGCGCTTTGGCGGTGACCGGTATCAGCAGCCCACCGTCGCGGTACGCCGCGCCGATGATGTGCTGTGCGTGAGCATCGCCTGTATCCGCAAGCTGTTCCAGCTGCTCCGCTGCTTCGTCCCGCTCCTCTAAGGTCAGGTCAACATTGTTCGCTATGCTTTGTAGTTTTTGGCACTCATAACTCATGTCATAGGTGTTGACCTGTTCACCATCGTCCTGCATATCCGCGTCCTCGAAGGAGATTTTGTTCATGCGGATATGCTCCGCTTCCTTGATGACCGCGTTCTTGATCTGCCGGAACTCTTTCTGCTGAGACAACGGTGGACGTATCCGCTTTTTCTCTTCGGAATAATAGTCCTCCACCTGGCATTGAAGTTCCCACCATGTTTGATAGCACTCATTTACGATGGGCAGGCGCACCATCTGGCCTATGATCTCATCCACCAGTTTCTTCATTGGCTTCGGCAGGTAGCCATAGGTTTTCTTACCGCTGACCTGACCAAGCTGCCGCGACAGGTCCCAAATCATTTGCTCCGCTTCTGGATGGTCACAGGTCATCTCCTGCATCGCTTTTGACAGCTCCAGCATTGCTTTTCGTGTTTCCGCCACCAGTTCATCGCGGGACTTGCTTTTCTGTTCATAGGCATGGAGCAGCTCCTGACGGAATATCTGATTGGTGAGAGTGGACTTGATCTGCCGAATACCATCCTTGGAGAGGTATGCCTGATTCGGTTTCACCGACCAAGCCATCATGTGGACGTGGGGATGATTGCCCTCATCGTGGAACGCGGCGTACCAGTGGAAATCCTCCGGCGATATCTTCATCGCCGCGGCGATGTCATTGCGGTGGGTACGCAGTAATGTGCGCCATGCGTCCGCATGGTCATACCCCAACCGCTCCGCGTCCTCCCGGTGGAGGGAGATGATGTGCATCCACACATTGCCAGTGTAATGATTTAGTTCGTCTGTAACAGCAGTGAGGTCAACTGCATCGCCGTCACCGAACAGGCCATGTTCACCCAACCGCTCTGCTCTCGGACGCAGCGCGATGTACCCGGCGTAACCATCTGCCGAAGGGAGCTTGTCCCAATTCGTTTCCAGCGCCAGCGCGATGAGCGCGGACGCGTTTGTCTTTGTTGGATGTGCCGTGTAGTCCTCGTACTCCAGCAGCGTTTTTGTGTCAGGAAAATCTTTTACCAGCTTTGTGATGAGCTGCTCCTGTTTTCGTGTCGGCGGGCGGTCATCCGGAATGATCTCCACCCGCTCCCTCGTTGCGATGTACTTCAGATAGCCGCCAGCACTTTTCCCGGCACCACACTTGATGTACGGACTCTTGACGATCAGCCTTGCCATTCTTCGCCCTCCAACTCACGGAGCTTCTGCTCCATCCGAAGCTGACCGTTCGTTTTCTTAACTGCGGCGATACTCTTGGCTCGCTCTTGCCGCAGTACTTCTTCACTTACGTTGAGGCTTTGCAGTACGAGGGACGTCATCATGTCCATCTCTACGGCCTGTTTATAGAGCAGAGATGATATACGATCCTCGAACGGCTTCAGCCGATTGTCAATAGCGGACTGCACCGCACGGGGCAGCGTGGTGCTTTCACCTGCGGAGAGCATATCCGCATAGCGGTTCACCGCTTTTTCGATGAACTCATTCTTACTGCGGCAGTTATCTTCCCGATACCACCGCTCGATTTTTTGCTTGGTCTCCGGCTCTGGTCGGTAGGTCAAGCGATCCTTGTTATCGTTCATAATTTGCCTTCTTTCTTACTAAGACGCCGCCGAAAAGCCCTTAACTACTGGCATTTCGGAGAGCTAAGACGCCAATCCTGCAACATTCCGCTCAAATAGACGCCACAACCGCCTGCGCTGAAACCCCCGTCAACTGCCTGCACTGCGGGCAGAAGTGATTGGGCGGAGCGTCGGTTAAGACGCCAGCCCTTTATCCTGCTATAGATAAAATCCTCCGATAATCGCTTGATCTGTCCGAAATACGCTGAAGGTGCGTCCCATACGGCGAGGGGAAAGCCTCTCCGAAATAGTTTCAAATCACACTCCCACAAACGGCTCACATTCGCTTTCACACTCGAAATCGGGTACACACTCGTCCTCACTCACAAGAGCGCACACAGCGGCTCACACGGCGAAACAGGGGGCGTTTCAGATGGTGAGTGCTATCACTACTCTCGGCGCGCGCTGCGTGGTCCGGAACCTCTGCGCGCGCAGCGGTCAGAAGAGCATACTTTGCCATCTTTGCATGGACCGAGGGAACGTCGGAGAGAAGCAGAGAGCCTTCGGAACGGAGACGCGCACCGTGCGCGTCTCCGTTCCGAGGCGCCGCGGCCCCGCAGGGTCGCGCTGCTCTACTGCTGTTTCTTGCGCTGCCCCGGTAAGCTTCGCGGTTCGTTATCACTGCGACGAAGGGAAGAGAGGAAAATTTGTTAACGTGACTGTTGTGATTTTGTTTGTGGTGTGAGTTGTGGCTGCGGTGTAAGGGATTCTTCTTTGGTTACAGCGGTGCGTTTTTTGAACCACTGTTCGCGTCGATCCATGCGAGGAACTTGCCCTTTGGGACGACGATCCGGCTGCCAATTTTGAGCGCGGGGAAGCCGTCGCTGTGTGCCAGCTCGTAAGCGCCGGCGCGGGAGATCCCGAGCACCGCAGCGACCTCCGCGACGGAGAGCATCAGCGGCAGTTCGTCGTAGCTTGTGTAGGTGGAGTGTTTCATTGCGTTCGTCCTTTCCTCATGCACCGGGCAGCAGATCCATCGCGGACAGCTTGCGCTGAACTCGCTGCCGTTCTGCTGCGCGCTCGACCGCAGATAGTTGACGTGCGTGAAAGATTTCTACCGCTTCACGAATTGGTCTGAGGGTGTAGCGCAGGTTGCCGTTCTTTTTGATGCCGGAACGCATCAGGACAGAGGTTGGCTCTGTGGAGACGAGACCTTTCTCTGCAAGCGCATCGACGTACCGCATGACCGTATTCTTTGCGCGGCCAACGGCATTGCCGATGGTGGTGTAACTCGGCCAGCACTGATAGGTGCGTCGGTTTTCAAGACAGCGAAGATAGGCATACACTGCGATCTCGCTTGCGTCCAGTCCGAGCGAAAAAATTTCGTTCGGCATGGTGAAATAGTTTTTGTTACTGAATTGATTCATGGGGTGTCCTCCTGTTCGTTAGGGTGAAAGAGTTGGATGAACTCTTTTGCGGAATGGAGAACGCCCAATTCCTTGAGCTGTTGATAGCGGATCAGGTCGCAGAGGGTACGCAGACTGATCTCCGCGTATTCCAACAGCTTGTCGGTCGCCAGCATCTGCTGGCAGGCATCCAGCACAGTCGGTTCGTCCGGTGATTGGAAGAAGGTGAGCAGTTCTTCTTCGGTGGGGACGCTGTCCGGTGCGTCGTGCTGCATCTCCTGCCGGATGTAGTCGATGACCTCCTGCTCGACCTGGGAGGTCAGAGAGTGCAGCAGTTGCTGTTTGCTTTGTTCAAATGGATTCATAGTATACACGCTCCTTTGTGTTCAGGTGAGGCGGTAAGGCTGCGGCCAACTCAGCCACGCTCCAATGGCGGAGCAGATTTGCCTCTCACCTATAAGGACACTCAGAGTGCATTTGTAAACCAGAAAGGTAAAAAAATTAGAGAGTTCTGTCATGAGACAGAACTCTCTAATTTTTTGTGTAGCTTTTTCAGTCGCTTTGATACCGCCATTCTGGAGATGCCGTAGATCTGACCGATCTCCTCCATCGTCAGCTCACCGCTGTATCGGAGGGAGAGCAGGTTTTGACCTTGCACGTCCAGTTCCGCAATGGCTCCCCGCAGATTTTCAAGCCGGAGGTTCCTGAGCACCGCATCCTCCACGGGACGCTTGACGCACTCCAAACCGGACAGCACCGTTTCAAACTCACTTTTACTCAGGTGCCTTGCGTCCTGCTTCTCCTGCGCCTGTTCCCGTTTTCGATCCTGCTCAAGGAAGTCTGCGACCTCCTTTGGCACCGATACTTGCTCACTATTGTAGACGATAACGACGTTGTCGTTCATTTGTGTCCTTTCCGCTTTCGACGGAAGGGTACACACCCGCGCTGCCGGTACAGCGCCAAAAACTGTCGACCTTCATGGAGCATCCTGCGTACAGGGGTGGTCATAATGCCCTACGGGGCCCATGAATGCCTGAGGCCACACTTACGGTGTGGACCTCACCGGAAAGCTGCGAGATTAGGCTTTAGCCTATTACCAGTATAAAGTGAACGCTGGGGATTGTCAAGAGTAGGAAAATGCAGGGTAAACTACAGGCGTGGACATCCCTTGACATGCTATAGCATGAATTTCATTATAATTTTGTTCTATTGAAAGAAATTATATTGATGCAGATATTCATTGACCTATTAGGACAAAATAGTTGCCTTGATTAATGGTGGGAAGCTGATAGGAAGAAAGATAATACGCCACGCGAGTATACACCGCTATAGAGCGATTTGTTTTTGCAGCAACATGCAACATAGATATTCGATTATCGGGAAAAACTATGATACTTAAAATCAGACACATTCGAGCCCGTGCCGTGTAAAAAAGAAAATAGTTGCGAGGAAAGAATTATGCATCTCCTTATGCTGATTGTATCATCGGTGTTAGAAAATATTCAGTAGCAAAGAAAAGGGTGCTCTTACTCATAAGAGAAGTACAATCTTATAGGAAGCCCCTATAAGATTCAACAAAAGAAGTATTTCCTATAATTATATACTTATGCTATTATTTTATCATGGTAGAATAAATTTCTGAAAACGGAGGTGAGAGGGTGAGTTTCCTCGAGATAGGAATGCTGGTAGGCTTTGGTGCAGCGTGGCCTATGAATATTTATAAGTCACTGACAAGCCGTACAGCTGCAGGACGCAGTTTGACCTTTCAATGGGCAATCATATTCGGCTATGTTTGCGGGATTATCCATAAGCTGATATACAGCAATGATGTTGTCCTTTATCTGTATGTGTTGAATTTGTTGATGGTGTCAACAGACACAGTCCTCTGTTACCGAAACCGCAGACTTGACCGAATTGCACAGCATGTATAAAAAACGGGGGTTGATTGCAAATGCGCAGATATATTATAAAAAGACTGTTGCTGATCATTCCTATTCTGATCGGCGTTTCCTTTATCGTGTATGGGATATTATCCATGACACCTGGTGATCCAGGAACATCAATCCTTGGTTCCTCTGCTACGCAGGAACAAATTGACGCATTGAACCATGATCTCGGTTATGACAGACCTTTCGTCGTACGCTATGTAGACTATATGTATAATCTCATATTCAGGATGGACATGGGAGAGTCCTATCGTAGTGGCACAGCCGTCTGGGATGACATCATGAAAAAAGCTGCTGTATCGATCCGCATTGCGGTCAACGGCATGTTGTGCGCTACGATAATCGGCATCCCGCTAGGGATTCTTTCAGCCGTCAAGCAGTATTCTTTTCTTGACTTTTCTACAACAACGCTGTCCATGATCCTTGCCGCGATCCCATCGTTCTGGCTTGGAATGCTTCTGATGTACTGCTTCGCCCTCAAGTTAGGCTGGTTTCCGTCAAGCGGTATTGACACTTGGAGGCACTACATATTACCAATGTTCGCGATAGGCTTGCCCTATGCCGCCTACGAGCTTCGTTTTACCCGTTCGACGATGCTTGAGGCGATTCGGCAGGACTATGTTCGTACCTGCCGTGCCAAGGGAGGCGAGGAGCGTGTGGTTATTTGGAAACACGCGCTGAAAAATGCTCTGCTCCCCGTTATCACGGTCACGGGCAACAACTTCGGTGGCCTTCTTGGGGGCGCAATGATTACAGAGACGGTATACTCAATTCCTGGGCTTGGCGTAATGCTGGTCAATGCAATCAAAACAAAGGATATCCCGGTTGCCATGGGAACTACGCTGTTTCTGGCAGGTTTCTTTTGCCTGATTATGGTGGTCGTCGACCTCTTATATGCGTTGGTTGACCCGCGCATTAAAGCAAAGTATTCGCGATGAGGGGGGTGGCAAAGATGAAGGTCGATTCAACGGAAAAGAAAAAGCTAAGCCGTTCCGCAGAAGTCTGGCGCCGCTATCGCAAAAGCCCGACCGCGATGATCGGCTTGGCCATCATCTCGGTAATCATCCTCAGTGCGATCTTTGCGGATATTATCGTCCCCTATGATTATGGCATCAAGCAGGTAATCCCCGATCGTCTGCAAGGCCCGTCCCTCAAACATTTGTTTGGCACAGATGATCTGGGGCGTGATTTGTTTTCCCGCGTTATACATGGCTCGCGGAGCTCTTTGGTGCTCGGTATCCTAACTACAGCGGTCGCCACACTGATTGGTGGCTTTCTTGGCGGAATCTGCGCATACTACGGCAATCGCGTAGACAATATCATCATGCGTCTGCTTGATGTAATCACCTCTATTCCGAGCACACTGCTTTCCCTGTCCATCGTTGCGGCGCTCGGTCCCGGCATCCGTAATCTTGTTATTGCTATCACAGTCTCGCGTGTCCCCACTTTTGCCCGCGTGATTCGTTCCGCCGTCCTGAATATCGTGAATCAGGAGTACATCGAGGCTGCCAAAGCAGGGGGAACAAGAAATCTTAGGATTATGCTGCGTCACGTTTACCCTAATGCAATGAGCCCCATCATCGTTCAGTGTACAATGAGCATTTCACAGCTGATTCTTCAGGCCGCTGGCCTAAGTTTTCTCGGTATGGGTATGCAGCCACCCGCTCCCGAATGGGGTGCACTGCTCAATAGCGCACGTGACTTTATGAGAACAGCACCACACCTAATGCTGTTTCCTGGTATTGCTATCGTACTGGCTGCATTGGCATTCAATCTGGTGGGCGACGGTTTGCGCGACGCATTTGATCCGCGCCTAAAATCCTGAAAACGAGGAGGCGGGAAAAGTGGGCAAAAGAGACGATATCATTTTATCGGTCAATGATCTTGCGATCGAATACCGAACCGATCTGGAAACGGTCTACGCTGTAAACGGCATCTCGTTTTCCATCAAGCGCGGGGAAACGCTCGGAATTGTCGGCGAGACAGGGGCAGGAAAAACCTCCACTGCACTTGCCATTCTTAATTTGCTGCCCGATCGAATCGGAAAGATTGCAGGCGGTGAGATCCAGTTCAATGGCGAAAATGTTTTTACGATGTCTCGTGCAGAGCTTCATGCGATGCGCGGCAAACACATCTCCATGATCTTTCAAGATCCCATGACCAGTCTTAATCCAGTGCTGACGGTGGGCGAGCAGATCGCAGAGGGCATTTCATTCCACGACAAGCATGTAAGTAAGAAGGAACTCGAGGAGCGTGTCGATCAAATGCTTGAAATGGTCGGCATCCCTCACGAAAGAAAGAACGAATATCCGCACCAGTTTTCCGGTGGCATGAAACAGCGTGTGGTGATTGCTATGGCGCTCGTCTGTGAGCCGGAGCTGCTGATTGCGGATGAACCGACGACCGCGCTGGATGTAACGATCCAAGCACAGGTGCTGAAGATGATGCGCTCTCTGCGTGACAAGTTCGGCACTTCCATGATTCTCATCACGCACGACTTTGGCGTGGTCGCGCAGATGTGTGACAAGGTCGCAGTGATGTATGATGGGCGCATTGTGGAGTACGGCCGTGCAGAGGATATCTTTCTTGGCGAGGATCACCACCCATATACCAAGGGCTTGTTCCGCTCCATTCCGACGATTAGTACATCGCAGGAGCGCTTGCAGCCGATCCCTGGGTTGATGCCGGACCCGACACAGCAGTACACGGGCTGCAGCTTCCAGCCGCGTTGCACCTACTGCCGTGAGATATGCGGACAGCAAAAGCCTACATATGCCACAGAAGGAGAACACCAGATCCTCTGTCACTTTCCGCACAGCCGTGAGCAGGTAGAAGGAGGGGACTTCCATGAGTGAGAAGAATGTACCCTTGATCAAAACGGTAGCCCTGAAAAAGTACTTTCAAACGCCGCGCGGTCTTCTTCACGCGGTAGATGGCATCGATTTAAGTATTTTCAGCGGCGAGACTCTCGGTGTAGTCGGTGAGTCAGGCTGCGGTAAGTCGACACTGGGACGCACGATTCTGCGCCTTGTTCCGCATACCTCCGGTGATATTTTCTACGATGGCGAGAGTATCATTCGTAAAAATGCTAATGAGATGCGCCGAATGCGTCAGAAAATGCAGATCATTTTTCAGGATCCGTACTCCAGTTTGGACCCCCGCATGACGGTATCTGACCTGATTTCGGAGTATATGCTCGTAAACCGCACCTACAGTACGCGCGTAGCGGTGCAGGCAGAAACGAAAAAGCTAATGGACATCGTCGGTCTCGCCAGCCGTTTTGCAGATGCCTATCCTCATGAGTTGGACGGCGGCCGCCGCCAGCGTATCGGCATCGCCCGCGCATTGTCTCTCAATCCGCAGTTTATCGTCTGTGATGAGCCGGTCTCTGCATTGGATGTGTCCATTCAGGCACAGATTCTCAATCTGCTTATCGATATTCAAAAAGAACGAGGCCTGAGTTATCTTTTCATTACGCACAACCTTAGCGTTGTCAAGCATATATCTGACAAGATCGCCGTTATGTATTTGGGTAAGTGCGTGGAACTTGCTCCGTCGGACGAGCTATTCCAAAACCCGCGTCACCCATATACAAAGGCCTTGCTGGATGCCATTCCAGTGCCTGATATTCGTATGCGCGACAGAGAGATTCGGACGATTTCCGGAGAGGTATCCAACCCTATCAATCCGAAACCGGGATGCCGCTTTGCGGCTCGTTGCTCGCACTGCCACGACAAGTGCCGAGAAATTGATCCTGAATTCCAAGAGGTCGGCCCTGACCATTTTGCGGCCTGCTGGCTGATGGAGAGACAAGATGGCTGATTTTCTTAAAGAGGCTTTGCAACTCGAGGAGCAAGTCGTCGCGTGGCGCAGACATATTCATCAGAACGCCGAGATTGGCTGCGAGTTGCCTAAAACCGCAACTTATGTTGAGAGTGTTCTCGACTCACTGGAGATCCAGCACCGTCGCTTTTTCGGTTGTGGAGTTGCTGCGTGGATTGGCGAGGGTGAACGAACCGTAATGCTCCGAGCAGACATGGATGCTTTGCCCGGCAACGAGACTAGTGGATTGCCGTATGCATGCTCCACGGGAGCGGTTCATGCCTGCGGGCACGACATCCATACAAGTATGTTACTCGGAGCTGCGAAGCTTCTTCAGGCTCATCGCAACGAGCTTCACGGGCGTGTGGTGCTGATGTTCCAGCCCGGCGAGGAGTGTCTAAGCGGTGCACTCGGTATGGTACAAGATGGCCTACTGGACTGTTTTCGACCGCAGCTTGCTCTGGCCATGCATGTCAATGTGGCAGATGTTCCTAGAGGTCAGGTATGGATCAAGCAGGGCGTGTTCAACGCAGCTTCAGATATTTTTGAAGTAATGGTAACCGGTCGCCGTGGGCATGGTGCGCATCCGCAGAATGCAGTGAACCCCATCTATGCGGCCCTTCACTTGATTGCTGCCTTTACGGAAATTTCACGATATGAGGTCGCACCGATGCAGCCGAATATTCTGACTGTCTGTGCAATCGAGGCTGGGGATGTCGGCAATGTGATCCCAGATCGTTGCGTGTTCCGAGGTTCCCTGCGCACGCTGGATGAGGGCTCCCGCAACCGGGTTTTGGAGCGTCTCAGGGAAACGACCGATCTGATCGCCCGCGCACAAAGGTGCACATCGAAATTCACTGTGCTTGGAGGTACTCCATGTGCGGAAAATCGCCCCGATGTCTCTGCGTGGGTAAGAGAGAGCTTGGTTGCGCTTCTGGGAAAGGAGCGTATTCGGACACCGGTCATGACAAGCATGGGGAGTGAGGACTTTTCTCAGATATCCTCCCGCATACCTGCTTGCTATATGAGCATCGGCATTCCCCGTGCTGCTAACTGCACAGTGCCCCTTCATAACACTTCAATCGTATTTGAAGAAGAGAACTTTTACCTCGGCAGCGCAGTGTTTGCACATCTTGCCGAGAGCTATGTGAACGGAACTTATTTGCCAGAAGGATGGCATTAAGTAAATAAAAAATGGAGGATAAACAAGATGAAGAAAGCGACGAGAAGACTCGTCACGCTGTTACTGACGCTGGCAATGCTGCTGACGCTCTTTGCTGGCTGCGGCACAGAACAGACGAGAGGAAACACTGACCCAAGCGGTATCCAGTCAGCGAGAACCGATATCAAGCTCTGTGTTCCCAGCGAGATTACCAGCATGGATCCCCACGCTACAACCGCTGTCGCGGATATTCAGGTTTATCGTCAGGTTTATGAAACACTCTTCTTCCTGAACAGCAAAATGGAGTTGGAGCCGAGAGTCGCTGAGCGCTATGAACTTGCCGACGATGGCATGACCTACACTTTCTATCTGCGGCAGGGTGCAAAGTTCCATAACGGCGACGAAGTAAAAGCATCCGATGTAGTGTTCTCCTTTGAACGCGCCAAGACAATCCCTGCCATGGCAAACTACACCGCGCCCATCGACACCGTGACTGCCGTCAACGATTATACCGTGCAGGTTAAGACGGTCGATGTCCTTGCTGCCGCTCTGAGCCAGATAGACGAGATATGCATTCTTAGCGAAAAGATCGTGAACGAGCAAGGTGATAAGTTTGGCCAGTCCAATGTGGATGCCGGTTGCGGTCCTTATACGCTCTCCTCTTATGATCGCAGTACCAAAATTACGATGAAAGCCTTTGACGACTATTATCGCGGTGCACCCGCTATCAAGGATGTTACATATACCGTGATGACTGACTCCTCCGCCAGCCTCATTGCATTCGAGAGCGGAGATCTTGATCTCGTTACTGTTCCGCTCTCTAGCTGGAACATGATCAAAGAAAATTCCGCCTATCAGACTGTGCTCGTCCCGACCACGCATATCAGCTATATTGCGCTTAACCTATCCAAGGCCCCGTTTGACAATGCAGATCTGCGAAAGGCAGTCGCCTATGCTATCGACAAGGAATCATGCATCGTCGCCGCCTATGAGGGTCTAGCGGACAAGGCCGATTTCCTGCTTAATCCTGCTACCATTGACCTTGCGCCGACCGATGGCGTACATTACGACTATAATCCCGACATGGCGAGGGAGTACCTTGCTAAGGCTGGCTATCCCAACGGCATCGATGTTGGTGAAATGCTGGTCTACGGCTCTGGTTATTGGCCGAAATTTGCTGAGATCATTCAACAGAGCCTTTCGGATGTCGGCATTGTGGTTAAGCTGCACACCATGGACACTTCCGCTGTCATACAGGACATGAAAGCTGGCAACTACACTATGGGCACTGGTGGTATGGCCTGCGATCCGCAGGTTGGGTTCTTGGCTCGCTTCTGCCACTCACGCATGATCCAGAGCTCGGCTGTCAAGTTCGGTGATCCATGGATCGATTCCAAACTGGATGCGTCTGACCGCGAGCTGGATACCGCCAAACGCGCGGCTTTGATCAAAGAGGTCAATGATTATGTTATGGATAGTGCTGCGCTGCTCCCTGTGTTTTATAAGACCACTCCGTACGCATATGCCTCTGGGCTGACTGGCAACTTCGACCTGAACTTCTACTATATCTATAACTTCGGCTGGAACGCCTGATCGCTGAGGGAGAAAATACGCGGGTGAGAGAAACTCACCCGCGTATTCCGGAGAAAGAAACATGATGAAAGACGACATCTTTTATTTGACGAAACTTTGCGGCCTGACCGGCGAGGAAGATGAAGTTTCCAGAGGACTCAGCATACTCCTTGAGCCTCTTGTTGACGAGATGAAGATCGATGAGATGGGAAATCTCATTGGGATCCGCCGTTGCGCAGACCCCTACGCCGAACGCTTGCTGCTTACTGCTCACATGGACCAGGTTGGCATGGTCATCACCGATATTGTGGATGAAGGCTTTGCATGTGTTGCCGGATTAGGCGTGGATAGCCGAGTCATGCTGGGGACCAAGTTGCAGGTCCTCACGGAGTACGGAAAACTGTACTGCTGTAGTGCTGCGCTACCGCCGCACCTTCAGAAAGAAGGAGATGACAGTGCTCCGGTTTGCATGGATCAAATCTGGATTGATCTCGGCATGAACGGCGAAGAAGCGAGAAAGCTGATCAATCCGGGAGACGCCGTTGTTTTTGATGTACAGCCGACCATGCTGCTACATGACCGCGTGACTGCCGCTGCTCTGGATGATCGCGTTGGCGTGGCCTGCATTCTTGCAGCCTTGCGAGCGTTAGTCGGCAAGGAGCTGCACTGTGAACTTCAGGTTCTTTTTGCCACCATGGAGGAAAGCAACCACGAGGGATGCGCTGCAGCTATGCATTCACTTTGCCCAGACAGCGTGATTGCAGTGGATGTGTGCCACGCAAAAACAATTGGCTGCAAGGAGTATGACCGCGTCCACGAATTTGGCTGCGGTGCAGTGATCGCTTATGGAATGAACAGCATGCCGCGTTTTGCCGGCACTTTAGAGCGGATTGCCCTTAAAAATGGAATTCCTTACGAACGTGAAGCTCTGCCTGGAAAGAGTTTCACCGACGCGTGGGTTGCCCAGACTGCGAACAAGGGTGCCCGAACGGCAGTGGTGTCCATTCCGCTGCGGCACATGCATACGCCCGTCGAGATCATCGATCTTAGAGATGCAGCAGCGGTGACCGAACTGCTCAAGGAGACTTGCCTTGTTTGGGAGGGCCTGAACGATGAATGATCTGATGAAAACAGCAGCTATGCTTTGCGATATGGATGGCATCTGCGGTTATGAGGATGATGTGCGTTACTGCATACGAGAGATGGTCAAGCCGTATGCTCAGGAGATCCTTACAGACCATATGGGTAATTTGCTGGTCTTTGTGCGCGGGGAGAAACGGCGTGCAGCTCCCGTGCTAATCTGCGCCCACATGGATGAGGTCGGTGCCATCGTGTTTCGCGTCTCAGAGGATGGACTGCTCTATATCAAGCCAGTCGGCTACATGGATCGCCGTATTTTTTTGGGAAAGCGCGTTCATATCGGACGTAACGGACTCGTTGGCGTGATTGGTACTAAAGCTATTCAATTGTGTACGCCGGAGGAAAAGCGGTATTCACCCAACATGACACAAATATATGTCGATATTGGTGCGACTGATCGAGAGGATGCGTTACGCTATGTGCAGATTGGCGATCCTGTAACCCTTGAGGGGGAATGCCTAGAATTTGGCGACCGGAGGTTCATGGCTAAGGCAATCGACGACCGTTTGCTTTGCGCAGTTATGATTCATCTATTGCGAGAACCGCTTCCTTACGACACATGGTTTGCTTTCTCCGTTTGCGAAGAGGACGGTCTACGTGGCGCTGAAGCATATACAGACCGAATCAGACCACGGTATGCCATGGCACTCGAGGGGACCTCGGCAGCGGATTTTCCCAGCGTCAGCCCTCATTTGAGCTCGACCAGGCTGAGAAAAGGCGCAGTCATATCGCTCGTAGATCGAGGGACTTTTTACAACGAGAAGATGTTACGCACGATGACAAAGGCGGCCGATGAGTCCGGTATTTGCTGGCAGTACCGCACGGCAATAAATGGCCGTACGGATTCCGGTGCAATCAGTATTTGTAGCGGCGGAGCGATGACTTTTGGCGTATCCGTTCCTACGCGATACGGCCACAGTCAGGTGAGCAATGTGTATTGGCCCGATGTGGAGCAAGCTGTCAGAATGGCGCGACTGTTCATTGAACGGACGGAGGACATGGAATGATGAATTATGCGGGTCAGTGTTTTGAATTGGAGCAGTGGTTTCAGCCTTTCGGAAGGGAGGCTACCTTTCTAGAGCATCTGCGCAGTCTTGCCGAGCCATGGGTGGATGAATGCTGGATTGACGATTACGGGAGCCTGATCGCTCACCAGCGCGGAGACGGAAAGTGCGTCATGGTGACAGCACAGGCAGATGTCCAAACGGTTGTGATTACCTATATCCACGAGGATGGTACAGCACGTTTTCTTATGACGGGCAAAGGAAGCTATCATGTCACAAGGGGAAATGCGGTTCGCTTTGCAAAGCAGTTGGTTGGTGTGGTAGAATATGATGATGACTGCCAAGGTGCATCGGATTGGAAACGAATGCGTATTCGTGCGGAAAACGGAAAGCTATCCGTTGGAGATCGAGGCATATTGACTGATCAGACAGGCGGCAACCTTATGGAGATATATGGCCCGCATTGCGGCGTGGCAGCTGGCTGCATGGTGCTTTTAAGCATGATGCAACGGGAGCGCGCCAAGAGACTGGACATCTACTATGTTTTTGCTATTGGTAGCGAGTCAGACAAGGTTAGCCAGCGAGGCGTAAAATGTGCGGTCTATCACATCCACCCAGAGGTGGGTATCAGCATTGAGTCACTGACAACCAATATGAACGGGATTAAACTCGGATGCGGTCCAGCTATTTTGCTGCGGGATGAGCATTCTGTTTTGCGAAAAAAAATGAGGGTCTTCTGCCGAATGGCAGCAGAACGATTGCAAACCAAAGTGCAATATGCCGCTATCCCTGAAACAGAGCGTGAAACGGCGCTTTATCATTTCCATTGTGCGGGATCGGATGCAGCGACAGTTGCGATTCCAGTACAGCCGCAAGGCGTCTGTGCAAGGAAAATTCTAATAAGTGATTTGCAAGATACGATCACATTTTTGGCCGCCTTGCTTCGAACCCTGGAATAAAGGCTGAAGGGGAACTGATACATGAAGATTCAGCAGCTTGCATATTTTGTTGAAACGTACAAGTATCAGAATATGTCAATTGCATCAAGAAAACTTTTGGTTTCGCAGCCCTCTATTTCGGCGGCGATCCGTGAGCTTGAGCAGGAATTTGACACACCACTGTTTCATAGACAAGGTAAGCGCTTGCTTCCGACCAAGGAGGGCGACACTCTTTATGCGCTTTCTTTACAGCTTTTCGAGCAGATTGACATAATCTCAAAAACCATGAAGGAAATGAAGCGTGCAAACAATACAATTCGACTAGGTATTCCGCCTATGATCGATGCTCTGTTGCTTACGCCGGTTCTTAAAACATTCATGACACAGCACCCAGAGGTGAAGCTGTCGATTTATGAACAGGGAAGCGGCTCACTTGCCAAGGCGTTTCAGTCTGATGTGATTGATTGCGCGTTTATTACACATATAGCGCCCATTGCAAAAGAGCTTATGTTTATTCCCATCACTAACATTGAGGTCGTTTTCTGCACCCACAGAGCCAAGCGTGCGTTGGGATACCCTGACTTGGACATTCAAAGTATAGCTAAGCTGCCACTGGTACTCTTTAATGAGGACTTCCTTATTACGCAGGAAGCCCATAAACGCTTCATAGATGCGGGTATTGCGGTTAATTCGTTGAACGCCTTTTATACGGATCAGCTATCCACGGTGGAAAATTTCATTGAACATGATATCGCATCAGGCTTTCTCTATAGACCCATAGCAGAACAGATGAAAGATGTAACAGTCCTTTCCTGCTCCCCTCCGCTTTTTATCCAGTCAAGTCTGGTATGGAAAGAAGGCTTTCAGAAATATGCCCCGATGAAGCAATTCATTCGATACATCCAAAGAAGTGTATTCGACGGAATAATCTGATAATGTCCGTAATAAGTTGGCGACTGTGCTTGAAGACATGTATACAGAAGTTCAGCGGAGATAGCCCATGCAGGCTATCTCCGCTGAATGACTTTTATTGACTACAGCAGCGCATAATATGACGATGTAAGGTAAGCGTAAAAGTAGACGACGCATAGACACGCAGTAAGCGTCAAACCTCCCCGCGCATAAAAGACCGCCATCTCGGTGAGCAAAAGCTCCTTGAGATGGCGGTCACTATTTTTGATGTGTGTAAATTAGGACCGATCACTGTGCAGTGCATCGTGTATCCGTTCGGCCAGCGCCCTTGCCGTAAAAGGCTTCGGGAGCACAAAGCTTGCGCCCAGACGGTATGCCTCCTCTATGACCTTGTGCGTCGGCAGAGCTGTCATAAAAATCGTCGAGATTTTGTACCTGTCCTCGCGCAGATGCTGCATAACGTGAAAGCCGCCCTTGTGCGGCAGCAGAAAATCCAGCAGAAGAACGTGAGGTCGGTGCCGGTGGAGCGCCTTGGTTGTCTCGTCCTCATCCTTTGCGTGAAATACATGGAAGTTTCCGCGCTCACGCAGGGAATCCGCCAGGAGCATGCTGAGGGCTTCATTACTGTCTGAGAGTAAAATCTTCTTACGGTGCGGCATTTTTATCCGCCTCCCCCTTAAAAATTTGATTTTACACACTCACCTTGTATAAAATAGTCCTGTCGGCTCATTTTTTCAATCCGCCGTACAGTATTTTAACGGTTTTTTAACTCGGCTGGATCCGGACTTTCGCAAAAAGGAAGAGGAAGACCTGAGAAACTTGCCAAGAGAGGTTGTCGTAACGCCCCGCTTCCGGCATCATTCACTTACGGAGAGACCGCTGCCCCGGCATTCCTGTATAGCTATGTTCCATTCCTGCTTCTTGACTTCGTGTTTCAGTTCATTGCTCGTCATTTACTGTACACCCCTGAACGCGTTATAGTGGGGGGAAGTTTTGCAACTTCCCCCCACTGTCCCATGTGTGTCCAGCCGTCCTCGGCTTTGACGCTTACGATGTAAGCGCGTGTATGACGGTTTTTTGCAGCTTTCTGATTTTCGGTTTTTTGACTATAAAGAGAACGCGAATGCGGTGGGCGTACTCTTTGATTGGTACAGCGGTGCGTTTTTGGAACGAAAAGTGTGGCTGTGATGGCTTCAATTTGCCACTTCATTTTTTGCGAAAGCTGTGGTATACTGTATCATAAAAAAGGGGGGGGCGAAGCCGATGTCTGACCATATCTACGCACAGAGTGAGATTTTCGCTGTAGTACGGCAGTTGCTAAAAAAGTATCATGCGGAAAGTGCGATTCTGTTCGGCTCTTATGCAAGGCAGGAAGCGAATGCAGCCTCTGATATTGATTTGATCGTGGTCGGCGGCAGCAAATTTGATCCGACGGATATTTTCTGCATTGCGGAGGAACTGCATCGCACCATGGGGAAAGCTGTGGACGTTTACGAACTGCGAGAGGTCAATACTGGTTCCGCTTTCTACAATACGATCATGGAGGAAGGAGTCCGGATCGCATGAAATACAGTGACCAGCAAAGAGTTGAAAAAATGCGGGAGACAACAGAGAAGCTCCTGCGTTATGTGGAGAAAGAGAATATCACTCCTGAAAAAATATTTGCAGAAGAAGCGGTTCAATGGACCATTACAACACCGCTCTACAATATTGGAGAGCACGCCGCTAATCTATCAGAGGACTTCAAGAAGCGATATCCAGATATCCCTTGGGTGAAGATCGCGGGACTGAGGCACAGGTTGGTGCATCATTATGAGGATACGAACTGGACGGTCATCTGTGCAATCATATTTGATGTTTTGCCTTCGTTCCTTGATGCGTTGAAAAAGCTCTGACCCACACCGTGACCCACACGGGGAAATGAGCGGATGGAAGCAATGGAACAAACAGGCTGCGACCTCATCCTTTTTGGACAAAAAACCGCCGGAAAGCCTTGTGTAGCAGGGGCTGGAAGGCTCTACGGCAGTTGGTAAGGATGAGGTCGGCAGTTCGAATCTGCCCAGCAGCTCCAACAAAGCCCTGTAATCGCAATGGTTACGGGGTTTTGTGCATTTCTGACAAAGCATCAAAAACGCGGAAATTTGCTAAAAAGTCAGCTAAACTTTTTCTTTCTGCATCAAAGTTTGCTAATTGCAGAGGATAGCAATAAGCGCAATAACTGCTGAGAGAGGTCCGGATCTTCCTGTACTTTTGCGAGAAGATCTTGGGCCTCAAATTCTTTTTTTGCATGCACCGCTGTTTGAGCAGTGGTTGTGGGCGAATAGAAGCTTTCCTCTACCTTTTCGGATAGAGCACGCTTTTCGCAGTCCTGCGCTTCATTGTAGTTGCTCATCAAAACTTCCGGGGACTGGCCGGCAGCCTCCGCGACCAGTTGGTAGTTATTATTCGACAAGCGTACCTTGTGCATCTGACCTGATTTGCGCAGCCCCTGAAACTCCAACATATCCTCTATCTTGAGCCGTCGCTGTGCATCCTTAAAGGCGTCACCGATTGATTTGGGTTCAATAGGTGATCCATCAGCAAAGCAGAGCAACAATCCCTGGTCCTGGTACTCACTACCGAAGACAGCCTTATTATCTGCAATCTCATCCAGGCGCCGTTGGATCTCCTCGACCAGCGGTGTTGTCAGGTAGAGCTTTCGGTAGCTTTCTTCTGTCTTCGGAGCCTTCAGGATGAGGCTGCTCTTTGAGGTTTTCTTCTTTTTAGGAAACACATGGATAATTTCTTCCCTCGGCAGCGTTGCCAGTGACTCATCGGAAACTCTTTGCAGTATGCGCTTGATCCAAAGGCTTTTGTCCTTTAGATCTATGAGGCTGGTGTCGATGCCGGCCACTTCACCGGCGCGCAAAGAGCATACGAAACCAATATGCACGGCCAAGTGAAGCATGGGATCATCTTCGATCAATTTGAGGAAATCATGGATCTGCTCTGGCTGCCAGTAGTTGCGCTTCCGATATTTCTCTGAAGGTGGGGCGACATCTGGGATCTCGGTCACATAGCGCCATTGCTTAGCAGTAGGGAAGCCAACCATGAGGACATTGAAAACCTTTTTAATGGTTGGGGAAGAGAGCCGCGGTACTTCCGACGGCTTCTTTTTGTATCCTTTGCTTCCTGAGCAGGGCTTCTGGCTGAGGTAATCCAGAAACAGGTCAATGTCCTCAGCGGTGATAGTGCTCATTACCCAGTTGCCGAAATAGGGATAGATGTGATTGTTCAAGTTGCTGACGTAGCTGTCATATGTGTTTGGGGAGAAACGCTTTTTCCGTGCATAGAAGGGGAGGAAGCGTTCCATAAAGTGCTTGAAGGTCTGATGCGTGTTGTCTTCCTTCGTTGACGGCATTGGGACATTTGGAAGACCTGCGTTTGCCTGAGCAAGCTCACGCTGCGTCTTTTCAATAGCTCTTCTGCGCTTATAGTCCAGTACCGCCAGTCGGATATCGTCATACCGCTTCTCTTTTTGCAATAGTTCAATATAGGCCTTCCGCTGTATAGCTTCCAGCTCGGTTTCGTAGGTCTCCCAATGCTGTTTGCTCTTACCGTCATCGGTGCGATAGAGGTAAATAATGTTATGGGAGGATCCACGGACCTGATATGTTGCCATGTAATGATCGTCCTTTCGTTGGCGCGATTAGGAAACGCTCGTCTGCCCATCGAGCCATCTGTCAAACGACTCTTTATGGACGCGCAGGCAGCGTTTGCCCAGCCGAATTACCTTAAATTCAGTTGTGCGCTCGCAGAGATAATATGCAGTGCGAACGCTCACACCAAGGATCCGGGCCACTTGCTCAGCGGTATAAGTTCGCTGAGAATCATTGCTGCAAATCGTGTTTTCCATAGTGAACTCCTTTGCAGCTTGGCAACCTGTTTGATTGTGTCTACACCCTCCCTTCGCCAAAATAGCAAGTAAGTTCATTGTAGCACACCATATGCAGATAGCCAAGCGATTTTAGATAAGGTGGTAATTCTAAGTACAGCAGGCGGCAGTTGGCTAAACTGCTCCACGGGTGAACACCCCCAGGCTCCTCTGGCTCCTTCGCAGCTCGCTACATGGCTCCACTGAGACTGCATTGAAGAAGGTGTATCATCATCGGGCATATGGATTATGGCCGCAAGTTGCCATAGCTTGCTTGTCCGCTATCTCGCTCGCCTATATAATATAAATGTATAGGGTCGTGGCGTAGTCATTACGCACGGCTGCCCCTTCCGGGCCATATGCTTAACGTGCCTGCCGGCGATATAAGGCAGTGGAAGCCTGTTTTTCAAGGTACAGATGATACCTTCCCGAAGACGCATTTTCGTCTTTCACTCCCTATCCCGATATGCAGAACATGAATTGCCCAGCAAAAGATGAAATTTTGAGAAAAAGTTGTGGATCAGTGGAACGCACTTTGAAAATTTGATTTCCATATTGACCTACACAACAGCAAAGCGGACGGTACAAACCGTCCGCTTTGCTGCGCGATTATTACTATTTTACGGTTACACCGTACTCTCTGAAAAGATAGCATCCCCTGATTTGTTCCCTTGCTTCATCGGTGATGCGAATGTCCAAGCGCCGTTGCTCGTCCCCAGACTTTAAGGTTAAGGGACGCGTCATTCCCCGGATTGTTGTCTTTAAATTCTCGAAATCCTGATACGAGTTCAGATCTTTGGTGGAAAACCACGGTCCGCAAACACCATTTTTCTCATACTGTACCTTTTTCGGATAGTGGAACTGAATGCCCATGAAATCCTCTGTTACCATGGTATAAGCGGTTGAGCAAAACAGTTTCCCGTCATCATACCTGCCGAGACCCAGACGGCCGGGAACAACTGCTACAACAGGTTCGTCAAATGTAGCCCTTTTATACTGTTTCCCATCTCGCAAACGTATTTCACCATATCGGCATCTTGCCAGATTCGATGTAATGCCGCGCCATAGGTCTAAACTGCATGTAGTTATTTTTTCACCACTACACAGTTGCTTATACGTTTCAGAATAAGCAGACAAGTACTCGCTCAATTCGGATTCAACGTAGTCGATTGGAACAGACGAGTTTATTAAAGTAGACACGGCAAAATAACCTCCCATCGGTTGCCGTGTCCCTGCAAGTCGTCATTGGTTTGTGTTAACGCAAAGAAACGGCGGCCCTGAGTCCATCAAAACCGCCGACAGAATAATGAGCTAAATGTGCGCAGGAAATCATCTGCCCCGTCCAACGATTTTTTTCTTTCCCCGGACGGGGCAGTATTTGATAGTAGTTTTGTTTCTCCTCAAATGGCAATTAAGCAGCCAATTAAACGTTTGTAATATTACTGTGCAAACTGACTCATATACAATGCTTCGTATTTTCCATGTTGTGCCATTAACTCTTCGTGGCTGCCATGCTCAAGAATATCACCATGTTCCATGTAAAGGATCATGTCAGCATCCCGAATCGTAGAAAGCCGATGGGCAATCACAAAAGAAGTACGTCCGTGCATCAATTTTGCAAGTGCTTTTTGGATAAGCTGCTCCGTATGCGTGTCCACGTTGCTGGTGGCCTCGTCCAAGATCATGATTTCCGGGTCAGACGCCATCGCTCGGGCGATGGTCAGCAGTTGGCGTTGACCTTGTGAGATATTTTCCGCCCCTGTGGAAAGTTCAAAATCATAACCGTCTGGCAGGGTCTTGATGAAGCTGTCCACGCTGGCGGATCGTGCGGCGGCGATGATTTTTTCCTCCGGCAGATTGTCCTGCGCGTAAGCTATGTTGTCCCGGATGCTGCCTTCAAAGAGCCAGGCATCCTGGAGCACCATGCCAAAGCGATCCCGTAGCTCGTGACGGGTCATTTCCTTGGTGTCTACCCCGTCCACTAAAATACTACCGCCGTCCACATCGTAGAACCGCATGAGCAGATTGATGAGGGTGGTTTTGCCAGCCCCGGTGGGGCCCACGATGGCCACTTTCTGACCGGACTTCACCGTGATGTTCACATCATGCATCAGCTGGTGCTCCGGGGAGTAACCGAAGGACACATGGCGAAATTCCACCGCGCCCGTGCTGACCTGAGGCATCAGTCCGGGAACAGGGTCTGGTGTCTCTTCCGAGGCATCCAGCAGAGCGAAAATGCGCCCTGCGGCAGCGGACGCTGCGCTGAAACTGCCCGCCATCCCCGCAATGCTGGTGAAGGGCTGGGAGAACTGCTTGGTATACTGGAGCATGGCTTGCACGTCGCCGATCCGCATCTCACCACGCAATACGGACAGACATCCCAGCAGGGCGCTGACAGCGTAGCCAAGGTTATTTACCAGGTCGGTGATTGGAGTGACCTTACCAGATGCAATCTCGGCACTCTGAGCGGTACGCTGGAGTTCCCCATTGATTCGATCAAACTCCTCTTTTGCTCGATCCGTGTAGTTGAACACCGACACCAGCTCCTGCCCTTGGTACACCTCCTCGATGTAGCCGTTGAGCTGTCCCAGGAGTTCCTGCTGCCGGGCGTAGTGTATGCCTCCCGTTTTCATAACGCCTAGAGAGGCCAGCAGAGACACCGGCACCATAACCACTGCGATGGCCGCCAGTATAGGACTGGTTGTGAACATCATCACCAGGATACCCACAGCGGTGACCACCTGGGTGACGATTTGGGTCAGGTTCTGGCTCAGGGCGTTGTTCACCGTGTCCACATCGTTGGTGATGGTGCTGAGGATTTCCCCCTGGGTATGAGAGTCGTAATAGTCCAGCTTCAGGTGGTGCATCTTCCGGTCAATATCACC
>ENA-OROS01000429-OROS01000429.1-human-gut-metagenome-genome-assembly--contig:-NODE-429-length-29014-cov-10.557720_pt1 | contig 29014 bp, 28 predicted proteins | sample MGYA00242134_ERZ509059 | MGnify/ENA primary metagenome ERZ509059 (study PRJEB26280, sample SAMEA2338753) | human gut metagenome | biome: human gut; feature: human-associated habitat; material: faeces... | reverse complement strand
GCAGCTTGCTGTCACGGCATTTGCGTCCATCCGGCGTGACGTAGGTGATATTCTTTCGGCTGTCCGTCCATGCGGCATCGTAACCCTCAGAGCGGAGCAAGATCAGAAATTCCTCACGATTCCCGGCGCAGCGCATACACTCGTCGATCACGCGCATCAGCTCCAGCTTCCAGCTCTCGCCCTTGGCTGCTGGATAATATTCCGCGTTAGACATCCCACTTGATTTCCGCTGCTCGTCCTTCTGGAATTTTGGAAGTCTGAGTTCCTCGCAGATTTGATCATTACGAACGCGCAGCGCCTGGATCTGCTCGTCTGCCATGTGGACTTTCTTGCCGGTCTCAAAATTGACGCTGTTGATGATGCAGTGCGAGTGAATGTGTTCGCGGTCGGTGTGGGTGCAGATGAGGATTTCGCAGCCCTCGAAATACCCGGCAAGCCACCGTGCCGCTTCGTGCGCTGTGCGCGGGTCGATGGCAACGCCTTTCGGGAAACTCTGCACCATGTGGTAGAACATCACGCCGCCGTCCTTGTGGTGCAAATGCTTCGTACTCAGGAACTCATCGAACGCCGTTTCCGGCTGACAGCCGATGCCGCTGATGAGCTGCACCCCATTCCAGAGCGTCTTATTTTTCTGCGCCACATACTGCATCACGCTTTTCATGCAGCCGCGCGTCTGTGCGCCTTTCTTGTAATTCACGAAATGGACGATTGCGATTTTCCGCACCCTCCTTCCTGCATCTGCCGTAGGGTGACGTTGATTTTTGCAAACTCCTGCGCGGCTGTGTCCAGATTGGCGAACTGAACTTTTCCCATGTTCGCCAGCACGGTAAGCTGGTTGAGGTTGTTGCCGATGGCTTTCTGCTGCCGCAGGACTTCTTTGAGACCATCCATGACGACGATGCGCTTGCCAAGGCAGCAGGCGGTCACATAGTCACTCATGGACATGCCCGCCTTCTGTGCCAATGCCCGGATTTTTTCGCGGTCTGCGGACGCCATGCGGGTGCTGAATTTGATGTCTTTTTTCATGTGTTCTCCTATCGTTGATAAAGTGGGTTTGGGCTTCTGCCAAAAAACTGTGCGGAAGGCGGGCAGCGGCGTTGCCGCAGACCAGACAAATGCGATGCTGGCTCCTCCCGAACGGGAGGATTTTTCCCGCTGCGGCGGGGCTTTTCTGGGTTTCTAACCTGCGTTTTCCCGCGTTGCCTGCACGTCGGTGCAACGTGGGCTTTTTCTGCCACGCCGCACACACACTCGCTGTCGGGGCAGAAAGCCGCACACAGCGGCGACACGCGGCTCACGTTGCGCTCCGGGCGTTCGACACACCCGCAGGGTCGATCGTGCCGATCTTTTTCACGGGCGGAAAATCGGCACGATCGGCACGTTTGAGGGAAATCCACCGTTTGCCATTGCTGCGGTATGTCTCTGCTAAAATCCCGTTTTCTCTTAGAGCCGCAACGCTTTCCCGCACCAGCCGGGTGACCTTTTTGGGCGTGATACCGAGACTGCCATCAGGGTCGATCTTCGCAGACAGTGCCGATGGCGAGCCGAGGTATGTAGGATCGGCACGGAGCAATTCAGAGAAAAGATGTACGAGTTGAAGCGTTGAAATCTTAGAAGCGCCGCTGCAAGTTTTGCTGTCTTCAAGCAGCTTCCAGACGTGGTCGTCCTCACCAAATTCGAGTTTCAAAGTCCGGTCAGGGATATCACGACCGGTGCAATGCAGCGAGGCAATATTGGCAAGTCGAGAGTGCTTTTGCAGAACGAAGGTTGAATCAGCCGCACCGCTTAAGCCTGTCGAGCCGGAGATCATGTTCATCGGATCGTCATCGTGGAGCTTCCGCAGATGATGAATCAATAGGATTGCAATGTGCTGATTGTCTGCAAGTTTTTTCAGAAGCCCGATGTCCTGATAGTCATTTGCGTACAAATTGCTGTCGCTGCCAGTGCCTCGAACGCGCTGCAAGGTATCAATCACAACGAGTTTCGTTGTCGGATGCTCCATTAAGAACTGCTCGATCTGCTGTTCCAACCCGTGCTTGAGCGTGTCAGCCATGATCGCAAAGTGCAGCGTCGATGGCGCGTCCTCGGTCAGATCAAAGAGCCGCGTCTGGATACGCTGGAACGAATCTTCAAGGCTGAGATACAGCACTTCGCCCTGTGTTGTTGCAAAATTCCAGAGAGGCTGCCCCTGCGAAATGCACAAGCAGAGCCATAATGCCAGCCACGATTTGCCGATTTTCGGCGCACCCGCGAGGATGTGTAAGCCCTCCGGGATGAGTTCGTCGACGAGAAACGGCGTTGGTTCATACGTCCGATTTTGCAGATCTTCTGCGTTGATGGTTTCCAGTTTGGTCATTTTTTCACTTCCTTTCGATTTTATTTGTTATAGATACATTCTCTACAAATCTACAATCGAATGATAGCACAACCATTGACATTTCACAATAGGTAATGTATCATTCAAGCGCATACACTACACAAACGAAAATACATTCTCTACAAAGGAGGCGCACGCACATGGGCGTTTTGGGGAAAGATTTATTGGATTTTCATCGGCCGCGCACCAATACGAAGGTGGAGTTCGGCGCTTCCGGCTATTGGGTCGAATCCCATCCGACGATGCAGCCCTACGGCGCTGTGCTGACGGAAATTCTGAATCTTGACGCTGCGCCGTTTCAAGAATTATTGGATCAATATCGGAAGACCGTTGCAGAAAAGGATGCAGAGCAGGCAGCGCGGGCGTTTCAGGCTGTGACAAATGGATTTGCATCTTTACCGCTTTACCGCCTGTATTGGAATGACGTTCAGCTGTTTGCAAGCATGGATGTGAGTGAATTATTCGTGGGAGAAGCGCAGGAAGCGTTCCGCGAATATGTGATGCAGGACGATACGTTGCCAAGGTTCATGCAGGAGCAGCTGGACGCCATCCGATTAATTCAGGAGCGCTATGTGTGGTTCCTGGACGGCATTTTTGCTGGCAAGCCGTTTGAAAAGAAAAAGGGTCAGAGAAAAACTTCTCTGGCCCAGCAGATTGAGAAAAAAGGCTTGGAGCCGTTCGTCAGCGGCGTCAGCCTTGGCGCAGATTCGAAGGTGGACGTGCCGAAGGTAAACGCGCAATTCTGCATCCGTGGCACTGGGCGCGAGGCGGAGGTGGTTGAAAAAATGTACTTTGACCGGCTGCTGGATTTTGTCTATGTGGAGTTTATGAAGGGACTGCAAAAGGGATTTGTGCCGAAGCGCTGCGCCAACTGCGGACGCTGGTTTTTGCAGGCGCCGGGCGCGACCTTTGCCTATTGCGCCGGTCCTGCGCCGGAAGACCCAGGTAAAACCTGCCGGGAGATCGGCGCGGCCAGCAGCTTTAAGGACAAAGTTGCGAACAATGAAGTCTGGCAGGTGCAGCAGCGGGCATATAAGAAATACTACGCGCGCACGATGCGGAAGGATATGACCAAGGCCGAGTTTGAGGCATGGACGCGCGACGCGGAGCAAAAGCGGGACGCCGCGCTGGAACGATATGCGCGGGCAGAAAATGAGGAGGAACGGCAGCGCATCGCGCAGGAGATTGCTGAGACACTGAATGCAGTGTGATAGAAAGATGGGGTGAATCGCTACGCATATGCGGTTTGACTCCTATTAGACATGTACACCGAGCAACCAGTCTGGCTTTCGTTCGATCTCTCGCATGAACTTCAATAAGGGGAGCAACTGGCTGATCATTCACTCCTTGGGCTTTTATGTCCGGACGAAAGATTGTCCATCATCACCTTATAGGCATAGCAACTGGATAGAATGCAGCAATGTAGCAACAACGTCCATATCCACCCCGTTAGGTAATCTCATTTCTGTTCCCGGGTAATGAATTCGATATCTCTCCAATAAGGTTTTGACTTCAGCTTATGGGCTTGTGCTTCCTGATTGCACAGTTTCTGCAACCAGTAGTAGAGACTATTTTCCGTGATCATTTATCATCTAAATTTTGGCCTGCACTGCCAATACATCTGCCATTTGGCTCCTTCCCGATCCGGTTTCCTGAAAAACTTGCAGTGAATCTTTTGGGGTTTGGAATATTATCTCATAAAACAGCTGAGATAATAGTGGGTGTTGACCACTTATAAAAGAACTTCTAAAAATCATATTTTGCAACAACTCTTTCATTCTGAAGACCAAAAAAGCGGTAGGAATTACGACGTAATCGTAATTCCTACCGCTAAAATACTAGGTTATTGCCTGAAGAACTTTTTCGCAAGAACTTCTTCATGAATCATAATAATCAGGATTTGCTTTATCTCTGCACTCTGCCTGTCCCATCGCCGCCCATGAGCTTTTCTACGTCAGAAGCACCGACACGGTTAAAGTCACCGATCACGCTGTGCTTCAGGCAGCTGGCCGCGACCGCAAACTCGAGCGCCTGCTTTTTATCCTCATAATGGTTCAGGCCGTAGATCAGACCGCCCGCGAAGCTGTCGCCGCCGCCCACGCGGTCGATGATGTCCCGAATTTCGTACTTTTTAGACACATAGAAGTCCTTGCCGTCATTCAGGCACGCTGCCCAGCCGTTCCAGTCCGCGCTGTGGCTCTCGCGCAGCGTGATGGCGATGCACTTCATGTTCGGATAGGTTTCCAGCACCTTGTTGCCGAGCGCGCGGTACTTTTCGCGATCCAGCTCGCCGGACTCCACGTTCACATCGACGGTAATTTCGAGCGATTTCTGTACGTCTTCTTCGTTGGCGATCGCCACATCGACATACTTTGCAAGCTCCCGCATGACCTCGCTGGCCTTTTTGCCATATTTCCAGAGGTTCTTGCGGTAGTTCAGGTCGCAGGACACGGTAATGTTCCGCTTCTTCGCTTCCTTGACGGACTCAAGAGACAGCTCCATCGCGCTCTCCGAAATCGCCGGCGTAATGCCCGTGATGTGGAACCAATCCACACCCTCGAACGCTTTGTCCCAGTCGATATCGCCGGGCTTTGCCAGCGCGATCGAGGAATACGCGCGGTCATAGACGACCTTGCTCGGCAGCTGGTTTGCGCCGCCCTCGAGATAATAGATACCCATGCGCCCTTCGCCGCGGACGATCTTTTTTGTATCGACGCCAAAGTAGCGCAGCTCGCGGATGCAGCACTCCGCAATGTCGTTTTTCGGCAGAACGGTCAGAAATTCCGCGTCCATGCCGTAGTTTGCAAGGGAGACTGCCACGTTCGCTTCGCCGCCGCCAAAGGTAGCCTCGAGCATCGGACTTTGGAAAAAGCGCTCGTGTCCCGGCGCTTTCAGGCGGAGCATGATCTCACCGAATGTCAGAATTTTCATGATTGCTCCTCCTCACTTTTGCAGCAGATGCACGGCAAAGCCGCCGAATTCGTCCTTCAGGTACACGGCGATCATCCGCTCACCCTTGTACTTGGCTGTCTCCATGTCGCACACGAAGCCCTTCTTCTCCAGCTCCGCAACGGCAAGCGGAACGGAATTCGTGCGGATGGCGATGTGACCGTTCTTGCCAAGGTACATGGATTTCATGACCTCAATACCGTTGGAGGCGAAGTTGGAGGAATTGCCCTCCTTCACGCCGAGCGCAAACGCCTCGTCCAGCTTCTTGCAGACAGCCAGCGAGTCCTCGCCGTTTTCGCAGTTGACGCCGATGTGCGCCACCTCAAAGCCGAGCGCGGCAGATCTTGCCTGCTTGCAAAGCGCGGTGATCTTCTCAAAATTACCGGCTGCAATGTCCGCCTTCGGGCAGACCCAGCTGCCGCCGACCGCGTGGATGAACGGCGCGGCGATAAACTCGCCGATGTTCTGACCATTGACGCCGCCGGTCGGGATGAATTTGATCCCGCCGAACGGACCCGAGAGCGCCTTCATGGCGGAGAGTCCGCCATAAACGCCAGCCGGGAAGAATTTCACAACGTTTAAACCCAGCTTCATCGCCGCCATGATTTCCGTCGGTGTCACGCAGCCGGGCGTCACGGCAACGCCGTTTTCCACGCACCAGCGGACGACCTCTTCGTCAAAGCCCGGAGAAACGATAAACTTTGCGCCGCACTCGACAGCCTTTTTGCACTGCTCGAGCGTAATGACCGTGCCTGCGCCAACGAGCATATCTGGGCAGCTTTCCGCGACCGCCTTGATCGAATCCGCAGCCGCCGCCGTACGGAACGTGATTTCCATCACGTCCACGCCGCCGGCAATCAAAGCCTTTGCCGTCGCGACCGCGTCCTTTGCATCGTCCAGTACCACAACCGGTACGATTGCCGATGTAGCAAAATTTTCTAAAATATTATTCATAATTAACACCTATTTCATAAGACAAAATGTTGGTTTACATATTTGTCAAAGTTTTGCTTGAAAAATTCAATATCAGGTTAACCAAACGCCTTGTAAACCAGAATACGCAGTTTGCTTTCCGGATTTAAAGAATATCATCTTCTGTAAATCGTGCTGTTAAGATGTCATGCTCCATGATATACGCATATCGTAACAGACATGGTTAAAACGTGCTTCGATTTCCTTTGTGTCTGAATACGTAAACTTAGGTTTCCAAGGTAGCTACGTCATCACCCAAGAATGTCTGATGCGTTTTGGCGCTGCGCATATAACAAAGGTATGCCTCTTTAGTCAGAAGCGGAGGATTTTCTTCCACAATTTTCTCCAGTTCCTTTGCGCCGTCTTGCAAGAGCCGATACGCGGCGAGAGAAAAAATCTCAGCTGGACGAACGTAAGCCAATTCCTCATCGACAATGTGCAGACTGATGTCATGGAGTGAGCCTTCATAACCTCCGGTTCGGAACTGTAGGACAGGAAGTAGCTGCGAAAGGTCGCCAAAGTCTGTGGAGCCGTTTTCATGGAAATCTGCGTTGCGATAGACCATGCTGTGCGTACTTGTTTGATACTCTTCCAGAAGCGTGGTTAATACAGAAGGATCGTTCACTGGAACTGTAGGCAGATAGCCGGGAATCGTATCAATTTCTACGCGACAGCCAGTTGACATTGCGCCAGCTTTCATGGCGCGGTCATATTTGAGACTTGCGTTCTGCACGGCGAGAATATTACAGGCGCGCACGGAGCTTTCGATAGATGTCATGGAGGCTACAACGTTCATTGCTTCACCAGCCATCGGCAGAAAGCTGTGGATGCGGACGTGATCCTGATCACGGAAGGTTTCTCTCTGGATATCTACCGCGTGAAGCGCAAGTGTGGCGGCGCTCAGTGCGTCTACTCCCTTATGAGGCGCGTCGGCAGCGTGCGCAGATCTACCATGGAAGGTTGCGATTTTGTTGACGAAACCATTTGTCGTGCCATTTGCAATGGCGTAACCTATATTGGGGATTGTGTGGTGGCCAAGCGCGACGGAGACATCGTCAAAGACGCCGAGCCGGATGAGCTCACATTTTCCGCCACCAAACTCCAAAATGCCTTTTCGGATGAGGCCATTTTTAAAGCTGATGTCTACATATTCTTCTGCTGGAACAGCCAAAAAGGCAACATTTCCATCCAACACATGTTTGATTTCCGGGCAACTCAGAGTATAAGCTGCGCCGAGCAGCGCTGCCATTTGCGCGTTATGTCCACAGCAATGAGCTGCGCCTGTCTGCTTGTTGGCGTCCGGATGTTGATCCATTGGCAACGCATCCATTTCGCCAATTAGCGCAAGCACACGTTCACCGGGGACAGGCGGCTTTAGATAAGCTTTTACGCCCGTGACGGCAAGACCTGTTTGGATGTGATAAAGACCACATTCACGAAAAACCGCTTCGGCCAGTTTTGCAGTTTCGAATTCGCGAAAGCCCATTTCCGCATGCGTCCAGATCTGACGACCGATTTGCTGAATCCGTTCCTGTTTATCCGCAATGCGGCGCTTGATCAGCTGTTCCACAGCTTGTTGCTCCATAACGTATTCTCCCTTAAATCCGACCAAAGTGCGCAAGCAGGGTCTCTGCTGTTGCACCGTTTAAAATCGCTTCGCGCTGACGAATCTCCAGATCTGCCTGTTGCTGCGCTTTCGGGTAAACCTGCGCCAGAAGCTCACGCGGTACAACACTCACTCCAATTTCGTCAGCAACGACCAAATCTCCAGGATTGACAATAATCCCACCGCAGACAATCGGCACATTGAACGCAATCGGCTCTTTTCGACCAGAGGTTGCCGTATGTGCGGCGCGTGGGCTTACATAGCGAGAGGTAATGGGAAAGCCCAAAAGTGTAGCCTCATCCGTATCACGGCAAGAACCATCAATGACAGCTCCAGCAATTCCGGCATTGCGCGCAAGTCCGCTCATGAGCCCACCCCAAATGGAGGTCGAGCGTTCAGAAAATGCATCAATCACAACAACGTCTCCTGGCTGTGCTAAGTCAAAAACGCCAAGGCAATCGACGATATCCCCGGGGGTAAGACGAACCGTTAACGCCGGACCGATGATTTTTTTCTTTGCTGCGCGCGGCTTCAGCTCTGGATCCATGGTGCATTCGCGCTCCATAGCGTCGCTGATAACGCACGACAGGGATAATACATTCGCCATCTGACGGAACGGCGCAAGAAGCAATTCGTCGGATGGGTAACGTGGGTTGGTAATTACGTGCATGTCAGCACCTCTTTCTATCAAATTGTGGCGCGGAGCCATAAAAACGACTGCGATATTCACTGGGGGTTAACGTGGTTGCGCGGCGGAAGGTTGCCGCAAAATATTTGGGATCAGAGAAACCACAATCGACAGAAATTTTGTGGATACGCCATTGCGTTGTTACGAGAAGCTGCTTGGCGTAATCGATACGACGTGCAGTGAGCTCAGCGACGAATGATTCTCCGCACTCTTTTTTATAGAGGATACCGAGGTAATTCGCTGTGACATGCAGTTCGTCAGAAAGTTGCTGCAAGGTTAGTGAAGGATCCTGAAAGCGCTCTTCCAGCGCCTGCTGCACATAGGCAACCTTGGAATCGCAGAACTGGCTGCGTTGCTGCAAATATAGATGGATGTCAGAAAGAAAATCGCGCAGCAGCGCAAACACTTCATCTTTTCTTTCCAGACCGGAGATGAGCGCTAGAGGGTCATCCCCCATGACAATATCATGCAAGTCAATGCCGCCCTTGGCCAGCATCTGCGTCAAAGAAATTGTTATTTCCCAGGCGAACCGTTTGGCAAAATTCAGGCTGACATTGTGGTTTACAATCTTACTCCAATTTTGCATAAACAGTTTCTGTGCGCTGTCAAGATCACCATTTGTCAGCGCGTAATAGATGGCCTCCAGATTTTGAAGATTAACTACGACATCCTTATAAGTGTATCTTCGCTGATCGCTGTCAATCAGTTCCGGAAGCTGTGTGTTGGAAAGCTGCTTTTTTCGAAATATGATGGCCTCCCTAAGAAGATTTGTCAGCCGATCAAGCTGAATGGGCTTGAAAATATAGCCTAGGATAATGTGCAGCTTGATGGCCTGCTGCAGATATTCATAGTCATCATAGCCGCTGATAATGATGGTTGCAGGAAAACGACCTTTGCTGCTTGCCGCATTGACAAGTTCAAAGCCACTCAGGTATGGCATGCGGATGTCTGTTATCAGAATGTCAATATCCGTGTTGGACAGAACCTCCAGCGCCTCACGACCGTCTCGCGCGCAGGCGGTCACCTCAAGACCGAGACCATCCCAGTCTACATACTGCTGTAGACCTTCTAGCGTTATTCTGTCATCGTCTGCGATTAGAACATGCAAAGCAGTCTCCTTCTCCTTTCCTCAATACATCGGTTCTGCCGGAATGGTAATATTTGCAACGACCCAGTCTTCGCGCTGGTAATACCTCAGACCATAGCGTGCACCATAGGCAGCTTTAATGCGCTCATTTACGTTCCAGATGCCATAGCTTTTTGTGATTTGCTGCTGACCGCTTAAAATCTTGCGAATTCGGTCGAGATCCGGGATTTTACCATTGTTTTCAATCTCAAATACCAGAAGCTGCTTATCCAGATATCCGCGGATGCGTAGACACTTCTTTCCACTGAAGGTTTCAAGCCCATGAATGATCGCATTTTCCACAAGCGGCTGCAAAAGTAGCTTAACCATCTTCTTTTCCATAATTTCAGGCGCGAATTCATACGTCACATGAATGGCGTTGTCATAACGGTAGGACTGGATGGTAAGATAGCTTTGCACCTGACGAATTTCTTGATAGACGGTCAAGATGTCGCGCCCACTGTTGAGAGAACACCGGAGCATGGTTGCAAGCGAGCAGACAATCATCTCGATGTCTGCCGCCTGATATTTGCGTGCCATCCAGCTGATAGAATCGAGTACGTTATAGATAAAGTGCGGGTTGAGCTGCGCCTGAAGCATCTTCAGCTGCGTTTCCCGTTCCCGTTTGTTCGTTTCGTAGAGCTCTTCCAGAAGAGTATTAGCCTGCTCCACCATGGTGTTATAGCTGGTATATAGCGCAAGATAATCGCGGTTGAGTTTTTTGGGAACATCAATGGGATACAGATACTGCGGGTTACGGATATGCTGGACGAGATGCAAAATAGGCTTTGCGTGCTGATAAGAGAAAAACATCGCAAAAAACATGGAGCACAAAAACGCACCGATTGCGCAGAATAGGACCTGTTTGTAAAGAGCCAGCGTCCTTTCATGGATGCCTTGCGTGGAAAACAGCAAAATCATTTGCCAGTTGGTGTGGCTGATCGGTGAACAGATAAAGTTGTAATGCGCCAGAGATCCGGTGCCACAGTCAATTGCGGTATGAAGATATTCTTCCGATACAGCGGCAGGAAGCTGATATGGATACTGAATCTGAGCTGCGCTGTCGCATAAAAACATGCTGCCGGAGGAACCGAGGTTATTTTTTCCGATGTACAAAACAAAGGAATCCATCGGCACATCGGCGGCTAAAACAGCGAGCGCAGATGTCCAGTTGCTCATGTCGGTGACAAGCATAGAAAAGCGAATATATTGAGTACCGTTTTGCTCAATTGCGGTCAAATGCAGTCGACCACCTCTACCGATCGTTTCCTGAATCCAGTCCTGCTGCTGCAAAAGAGGAGCCACCTTGTAGGTTCCATCTTCTGTTTGCGCGTATAAAAGTCCGCCTCGCATGGGATAGACACTGAATTGTGATGTCGCGCTCTGAGGTACAGATAAGGAGTCACTGAGCGCGCCCTCAAAACGGAACGCCTGTAAATGCAATTGGAATGTCTGGTCAACCGCCAGCGTAAGCATATCGTCCTGAACGCGCATGATGTAACTGTTACACCGCTTTGTAATGCTGTCAGCGGAAATCCGGAACGCATCGAGCATGTCCTGACTTTGGATGCTGTCTGAATATCCAGCGATGGTAACAGTCATCATGGTGGTTAGAACCAAAATAATAATCAAAAACGAGATTACTAGTTTTCGAAACATAATGCGCTCCTGTCAGTTCTTCTTTAAAATTATAGCATCGTGCGACAAAAAAAGTAAATATGTAGATTGTCTAAAAAACGGTTTTGCATTTTTTGCGGTAAATTTGAGAATATTCCACCTATTTAGAATTTTTAGAGTATGCTGAAAAGTTGAATCGTGCTATCTTAAAAACACAGGACATGCAGGAACGCATGCAAAAATAAAGGAGGAGCTACATGAAAAAAACAATTGTATGGCTGCTTGCCGTCATCATGATGCTCAGCCTGTTCGCAGGCTGTGCTACAAAGACGGAGAAGCCAAAGGACACAAAGCAGGACACGCAGAATGAGACGGCTGCCACGACTACACAGGACGCAGAAGAAACGACCGATACAGCGGGCAGTATCTACATCGGCATCTCCTGCCCGATTACCGGTGACTCTGCTGAGTATGGTCAGCAGTTTACCACAGCCGCGAAGATTACTGCCGATGAGATCAATGCAAACGGCGGTATCAACGGCAAAATGCTGGAGTTTATCGTTATGGACAGCAAGAGCGACGCGAAGGAATCGTGCGACATCGCGCGCGTCTTTGTTGATAACCCTGACGTTGTTGCTGTGATTGGCGACTTTACTTCGACCTGTTCGATGGCGGCAGCCCCCATTTATCAGGAGGCTGGTCTAACCATGATCAGCCCGTCTGCGTCCCATGTCGACTATGCACCCATTGGCGACTATATCTTCGGCACCATGGCAATGCAGGCTGACGAGTCCCGATTCCAGGCAAAATCCGAAAAGAAATTCCAGGGTCATGATTCCACCGCCATTCTCTATATTAACAATGACTGGGGCGTTCTGGCAGAGGAAGCATTCAACGAAGGCGCAAGCAATGTCGGTCTAGAAGTTACAGCCTGTGAGTCCTATGTCGCGGGTGAGACTGACTTTAAGACAGTTCTGACGAAGCTCCGCCAGACCAATCCTGATGTACTGACCATTCTCGGTCAGTACGCGGAAGCATCTTCCGTTGTCAATCAGTGCGCAGAACTTGGCTGGGATATTCCAATTGACGTGGCGGGCTCCTCTTTGTCTCAGCAGTTTATTGACCTCTGCTCCGAACATGCAAACGGTATCTATTCTCAGGCTCCGTTCTTCTATGAAGAGAGCGATCCGGCGCAGGCAGCCTTCGGCGCAAAGTTCAAGGCAGAGCTTGGCTACGACCCGACGGTTTTTGGCTGCATCATGCATGACACAGTCGAGCTCATGGCATTGGCTATCGGTACAGCCTCCAGCGATACCGACCGCACAGCAGTTCGTGACGCGATCCGCGACTATGAAGGCTACTCTGGTCTGATGGGTCCGATCATCTTCAATGAAGATGGCGCCGTTATCCGCGACTTCCGCGTAGCAGTCATTCAGGACAACGCCTGGGTTCCTGTTACAGAGTACGGCGCGCTGGAATAAGCGCCAATAGAGTGTGCGGCAGATCGATTTTCAAGAACGGTCTGCCGCACTTTTCTCCAAAAGCAACCTTTGCCGCAAGGCATCTATCCAGAAAGTAAGGTGAAACAGCATGTTATCCTATGTTTTAGAACAAATCTTCAATGGTCTGTGTCAGGGTGGCATCTATGCGCTGATGGCGATTGGCTACAGCATGATCGCCGGTGTAACAGGGCTTGTCACGTTTACCTATGGCGAAGTCATTATGATTGGGGCATTCGCCTCATATTACTGCTACACGCTTTTAGGCGGAAGTGTCTGGCTCGGCATTCTCAGCGCATTTGTCTGCTCTGGTCTGCTTGGTATTTTGATTTATAAAGTCTGCTATGAGCATTTTTTGAATGCGCCGTCATATATCTGCCTGGTTTGTACGATTGGCTTCAGTATGATCATCAAAAGTTTGGCGCAGGTATTCTTCGGCGGTGAAACGAAGGGCATGCCTACGGTATTTGAAAAGAAATTCTACGATTTGGGTCCTCTGCGCATCTCAAATCTTCAACTGCTGATTTTTGGCGTTGTGATTGCGCTGTCGCTGCTGCTGACAATCTATCTTCTAAAAACAAAGGCTGGAATGGCGTTTCGCAGTGTCTCGCAGGATAAAACGGCAGCGGCGTTGCTCGGCATTTATGTGAACAGAACGATGCTGCTTGGTAACATTGTCGGTTGTGCACTTGGCGGCGTCGGCGGTGCTTTGTTTGCACTCTATTACACGAAAGTGTATCCCCTCATGGGAGGCACCATTGGTATGAAAGCGTTTTCGTCGGCGATTCTTGGTGGTTTGAACAACGTTGCAGGCGCGGCTGGCGGCGGTGTGATCATCGGCGTATGTGAAAACGTTGGCTTGATGTTTATCTCGACGGGTCTACGTGACGTGATTGCGTTCGGATTCCTGATTATTGTTTTGCTGCTCAAGCCGCAAGGGCTTTTTGGGCGGAAGAAAGTGGTGAAACTATGAAGCAGAAAACTAACGCATCGACATTATCCAGCCTTTCAGATGTTATAAAGAAGTACCGTACGCCGCTTCTGTGCCTCGTGTTTGCGCTGCTGCTTGCGTTTCCTATTTTTGTGCAGCAGTCGAGCTACATTGTCTCCATCGGCGTAAAAATCCTGATGTACGCAATGTTGGCTACAGCGTTGAATGTGGTCAACGGTTATACGGGACAGCTAAATATCGGTATGGCAGCGTTTTATGCGATCGGCGCTTATACGGCGGGTCTGCTTGCAACCAAGGCCAATGTTGATTTCTGGATTCTATTGCCCGCAGCAGGGCTAGTCACGGCACTGTTCGGACTTTTGGTATCCCTTCCCACAAGACGACTGGCGGGCACATATCTAGCGCTTGTCACGCTCGGCTTGTCTGAGATCGTCCGCCTGATCATTCAGAACTGGAACACCGTGACAAATGGACCGATGGGTATCAAGGATATTCCGCGCGCAGTCATTTTGGGTCATACAATCAAAAGCGCAACAGACTTTTATTATTTGGGGCTGTTTCTAACGGCAATCACGGTCTTTGCTATTGGTCGTGTCGTGCGCTCAAATATCGGAAGAACCTGGATTTCTATCCGCGAGGATCCAATTGCGTCAAAGTTTCTGGGTGTTAATGTCAACGCCAGAAAGACGCTTGCGTTTGTATTTTGCGGATTCTTTGCGGGCATTGCTGGCGCATATTGCAGTTTCTATTACCAGTACATCTCGCCTGATATGTTCAAAACAGATGAGAGTTTCAGCATTATGACCATGGTCATCATTGGCGGTCAGGGCACGATGCTGGGACCGCTGATCGGGTCGGTGCTGGTAAATGTTCTCAATGAACTCATGCGTGCGGCAACGAAATACCGTCAGGTGGCTTATGGTCTGCTGATTATTCTGATGATGTGGCTGCGTCCGGCAGGCATTGCAGGTGACGCAAGCAGCTTCCGCGCTGTCAGCCTGTTCAAAAAACGACAGAATTCCAAATTCAAGCAAAGGGGGGCGCAAAATGACACCACTATTTGAGGCAAAGGACGTCTGCATGTATTTTGGCGGTCTGCATGCTGTTGATCATGTTAGCATTCAGGTTGAGCCAGGCATGATCTTTGGCATAATCGGTCCGAACGGCGCAGGCAAAACAACATTTTTTAACGTTTGCTCCGGCAGTTATGTTCCGACGGCTGGCAGGATTTTTTTCGATGGTCATGATATTACCAACAATCGTCCGGATCAGATTGTAAAATTTGGTCTGTCGCGCACATTCCAGAATATTAAGCTATTCAGCAACATGAGCGTTCTGGAAAATGTAAAAATCGGGTTTAATATTCACACGAAAACAAATGTTGTCGATGCGATCCTCCACACTGCGCAGTATCGCCGAGATGAAAAGATGCTGGAGGAGGAAGGCAGGCGGCTTCTTTCGCGACTTGAACTAGGGCAGTACACCGATATGAAGGCTGGCAACCTTCCATATGGCGTGCAGCGGCGGGTAGAGATTGCCCGCGCGCTGGCTACAAATCCGAAAATTCTGATGCTTGACGAACCGGCGGCCGGCATGAATCCGCAGGAAACAGAGGCTCTGCTGCAATTCGTGAAAAAGCTCAACCGCGAAGGTCTTACCGTTATGCTGATCGAGCACGATATGAAGTTTGTGATGAATATCTGCGACCAGATTGCCGTTTTGAATTACGGCAAAAAAATCTGCGAGGGGCTTCCGGCGCAGATCAAGGAAAATCAGGAGGTTATCGACGCGTATTTCGGGAAACCTCTGAAAATTGGAATCGGAGGGGCAGAACATGCTACAAATTGATCATCTGTCCGTAAATTACGGCAATGTTGAGGCGGTCAAAGATATTACCATAACGATCCCCTCCAACCGCATCGTCGCGCTGATTGGTGCAAACGGTGCTGGCAAAACTACAACGCTGATGGGTATTTCAGGAATTGTACCAAAGGCGTCAGGGAAGATCGTTTATAACGATTTGGACATTACGGATATCCCAGCGCCGCAGATCGTCAAGACCGGTATCCAGCATATACCGGAAGGACGGCATATTTTTCCGCGTATGTCGGTGGAAGAAAATATTCTGATTGGAACAATGGGCGCAAAAAAGAAGTTAAGTAAAGCTGACATTGCGGTTATGCTCGATCAGCAGTATCTTATGTTTCCGCGGCTCAAGGAACGCCGCCGGCAGATGGGTGAGACGCTCTCAGGCGGCGAGCAGCAGATGCTGGCGATTGCCCGCGGTATGATGGCTGATCCGGATGTGCTGATGTTTGATGAGCCGTCGCTTGGTCTGGCACCAAAGGTATCTCTCGAGATTTTTGAGATGATTGTCAAGATTAAGGTGCAGGGTAAGACCATTTTGCTGATTGAGCAGAACGCCAATATGGCGCTGAGCGTTGCCGATGAGGCCTATGTTCTGGAAACAGGGCGCATTACCCTACACGGAACAGGGGCAGAGTTGCTCGATAACGAAGATGTGAAAAGAGCCTATCTCGGTATGTAAGGAGGACGTTATGGAAATGCAAAAACATGATCACGGCGCGGAGTGTGAAGCAATTCGCACTGCCATGGAAACCCGCGCGGCGCTGATTTATTTCTTCGTAAAAAGCGCGAAGGATATGGGTCTGGACTATCTGACGCTTGGACGCAAGGCAATGTTTGCAAATGGCGCGTACAAGGCAAAGACAGTCTTTACCCAGACGTCTGATATTCCTGAGTTTTCCAAGCAATATATGCAGCCGCAGACACTCGAAGCTTTTGACGGCTGTGTGACGGTTTGTAATGAAACATGTATGCAGGAAGAGTCTACCTATTGTCCCCTGGTAGAAAGCTGGAAGAAGTTGACGGACGATGTGGGCTTCCTCGCAGAGCTCTGCGATATCGCAATGTGCGGTGATCGCGGCATTCTGAGCTGCTATCCCGATTTTGACTTTGCACTGCTTGGCACGCTCTTTGACAGCGACCGTTGCAAGGTTCAGGTTACAAAAAAGGAGCGTTAATGTATGAAATCATACGAGCAAACGAAGTTTACCATCATTGGCTTTGGCTTTTTGATGGGCTATATTGCGCCGTGCTACACACAGTTCTTTTCGCCGGAGGCACTAAAAGAACATGTGGTTGCTGTTACAGCGGATGAAACATCGCTCGAGCGCAAGCGAGCACAGTATCCGTTTGAGATTCTGCTGAACGATAATGAAAAAGCATTGAATACTATGCAACCGGATATTATCCTTTTTGCACCGCCTCCTTCGGTAGCACCAGAACTGGCTGAGTCTGTTCTGAAACCGTATTTCGAGCGCTGCCGTAAAGAAGAAAGGCAGATGCCGGACCTTTACGTGTTCCCTCCTTCGCCGCAAGGAGACTTTTATCTGGATTTGTTGGGCGAGGACATTCATGTCTGCAATATTCTGCCCAATATGATGAGCGAAATCAATGGTGTGAGCCTCAACGGCGCAGAGGGAAATACGCATGTTACCATTCCTGCGCGAGCACCCTGGCCGGAAGAGAATAAAGCTAGGCTGGAACAGATTTTCGCGCCCTTCGGCGGCGTTGTATACGTCGCGGCTGAGCATGTTCTAGATATGCTGGCGGCGCTTTGCGTGATTGAGATTGTGCCGCTGATGCTCTTTGATCTGTCGGATGCGACAGGGCTTGATTCCTCCGTACTTGCCAGCGCAATGCGGGCGGCGCATCAGGTGCGCTTCGAGTATCTTCCTATAGGCAGCACACCATGCAGCATGGCGGATGCACCGCAAGAATCGGCGCAACTACTCGCGCAAATTGACGTGCGTTGGATGGACGCAATGGTTGGCTTCCTCACAGGACTTGGCATGGAGCAGGAAACCGCGGAGAAGATTCTGATTGCAAACCTTGATCTGAAGCTGCATTGCTGTCAACTTCAACCGAGAGCCAAATCAGAGGATGATCTTCGCAACCACGCGACGAAGGGCGGCGTTGCGGAGCGGGCACGGATGTGTTATGATCTACTGCTTGCCCCGATATTTCATGAGAAATTTGCGGAATTGCCGAAAACATTAAACGACGAGATGTTTTTTGCGCGTTGTCAGAGTATTGCAGAGGAAATCTGCCGCATTGTCGCGATGCACAGCCGCAGGCTGCATGGCGGATGCGAGGAAATTATCCTTGCTCCAGATCACGCAGCAATGCTCTTTGCACTCTTTGTCCGAAACGCCTCTGCCATTGCCGGGGAAGCAGGCACGCAGGCTGCACACCAGGGGCTGCTGCTCTATGCCAACCAACGCGGAAGCCGCATGGCTAAACGCGCTGCCGCGCATGGGGATGAGGCGACAATGCTTAATTACATGGTCTATGGAGAATGGTCTCCACTGCCTGGAACCATGGAGCAGGAAAACGTTGCGCTGGAGCCGGCAGTTGTTACACACGTATCGAAGTGTCCGTGGTACACGGTCTGGAACCGCCTTGGTTTTCTGAAAGAGGGTGAGGAATACTGCAAATATATCGATTACAATTTGGTCAAGGGCTATAACCCGGAGCTGGAACTTGGCGTTTCACAGGTCAGAACGTGCGGCGCGCCTTACTGCGAGTTTATCTGGAACGGATGTGCGCTGACGCAGGAAAACGCGGCATATTTGAACACGCGTAAGGCAGAGCTCGGCGACAGCTGCAAAAAGGATTGGCTCTATCATACGCGCCATACCTACGGCGCGATGTCGCAGGAACTACAGAAATTGCCTGAAGGGGAGAAAATCATCTCAGATACCATGCATGATTTTGAAACGCTCTACGGTGCGGTGGTCCGCCAGGCTGTGGAAAAAGGACGGGAGATGGACTTTTATGCGGTCTGATCTGCAAGAGAACTCGCGGCATGTATCCTCGCTCATGCAGAAAATCGTTGAGGATATGTACGAGGGGCTTTCCCATACGGCGCTCGCTTGTGAAAAGCAGGATATTTTCGATGCGGCTTGCAGTTACCACGCCTGGAAATGGGGGTTTACGTCCGCGCAGGACTACACCGTACAAAAGTCCGTGTACGACCTGCTCAAAAAGTGCGTCTTTCACTGGTGCGAGGGTGTTGCGCTCGCTTTGGTGTGTAGCGGAGAAGCGCGGCGGCAGGCGGAAAATGAGGCGGCTGGGCTTTGTTATGCGGCGCTGCAAACCCCCATGCATTGCGAAGCTTCTGCCCTGCTGGAAGAATATAACGCCAAGATCGCGCCACGTATTCGCGCGCAGTATGAAACTGCACCGCAAGTTCCGTGTGATGACTGGTGCGCTTGGCTGGAGCTGGCTGCAGTCAAGCTGATGACTTTGGTACAGGAATAGAGGAAATCAAATGAACAAAACAGATAGGCGCTATCAGATGTATCTTGATATTTTACAGGAGGAGTTGCTTCCTGCACTTGGCTGTACGGAGCCGATTGCCGTAGCCTACGCGGCTGCAAACGCGCGGTCGGTACTGCCCGGCGCGCCAGAACGGCTGGAGGTTGCTGTCAGCAACAATATTGTCAAAAACGTAAAAAGCGTCATTGTTCCGAATACAGGCGGTCTGAAAGGAATTCAGGCTGCGGCAGCCATCGGCGCGGTAGCTGGAAACGAAAAATTAGCGCTTGAGGTCATCAGCAGCGTTACTGAGCGGGATCGGGAAAGTTTGCGCAAATTTCTGGCAGAAAAGGAAATCCTGGTCAAACCAGCGGAGAGCACGGATGTTTTTGATATCCGCGTTGATGCGTTTGACGGCGAAGGAAATCACGGCGTTTGCCGCATTCAAAAGACGCATACCAATGTGACGTTACTGGCAAAGAACGATGTGATTTTGCTGCGGCGGGACGATGCGCAGAGCGACCGCCAGCTTGCGAACCGGGAGATGCTCAGCGTAGAAGGAATTCTCGATTTCGCGCAAACCTGTGAATTGGAAGACATAAAGCCTGTCTTGTCCAGACAAATTCGCTGCAATTCGGCGATTTCCAACGAGGGCTTGAAAACGCCATACGGCGCGAACATTGGCAAACTCTTTACCAACCGGCAGGATTTGCGCAGCCGCGCGATCGGCAGAGCCGCCGCTGGCTCGGATGCGCGAATGAGCGGCTGTGATTTACCAGTCATTATTAACTCCGGAAGTGGAAATCAGGGCATGACAGCGAGCCTTCCGGTTCTGACCTACGCAGAGGAATTGCAGGTCGGAGAGGAGAAAACCTATCGCGCGCTGGCACTGTCAAACCTGCTGACGATCCATCTTCGCTCCGGTATTGGAACGCTGTCGGCGTACTGCGGAGCGGTAAGCGCCGGAAGTGCGGCGGGTGCGGCAGTCTGTTGGCTGCAAGGCGGGGACTACGATGCAATTGCCCATACCCTTGTCAACTCACTTGCAATTGTGTCCGGCATTATCTGTGATGGTGCAAAACCCTCATGCGCGGCAAAAATTGCCTGCGCAGTGGATGCTGGACTGTTTGGGTGGGAAATGTACCAAAATGGACAACAGTTTTTTGGCGGTGACGGGATTGTGGAGAAGGGCGTGGAAAATACCATCCGGAATGTTTCGCGCCTTGGTCGGGACGGTATGCGCCAGACCGACGATGAAATTGTCAAAATTATGATTGAATGTTGAAAGGAACTGCACACATGAAAAAATTAAGGGGCGTTATTCCGCCGATGATTACGCCGTTTCAGGAAAACGGGGATCTGGATGAATCGGCGATTCGCGAATTGGTTACGTATCTTTCGGATAAGGTGGATGGACTTTTCATCTGCGGTTCATATGGTTGCGGCGCGCTAATGAGTCTAGAAGAGCGGATGCGCGTTGCGGAAATCGTCAAAGAAACGGCGAGACCCGAAACGACCATTGTCGTGCACACAGGCACAACGAACACCCGGGACACCATTACGCTGACGCGGCATGCTGCAAGCATCGGCTGCGATGCAGCCTCCGCAGTGGGACCTTACTACTATAAATATGCCAGCGATGCAATTTATAAATATTACTCCGATGTTTTGAAGGCTGTTGGCGACACCATTCCTTTTTATGCATACCATAACCCAGGATTCCAGGGTTATGAGACTGATCTGAACGTGTTCCGCCGCCTGAAGCAAGAGGGGCTGGCAGGTATTAAGGATGCTACGTTTGATGTTATGAAATTTGCCGTCTATCAGAGAGAATTGGTGGATGAAAGCTTTGATGTGGCGCTCGGTACCGAAGCAATCTGGGTTTCTGCCCACGCGTTGGGCTGTCAGGCCTATATTCCTGGTATCGGAAATGTTTTCCCGGAGCTTTGCAAAAAGATGTGGAGTCTGTCGATGGAGGGCAAGGCAGACGAAGCGCTCAGAATGCAGTTTACAATCAACAAGCTGCGGGACATCATGTATCTTGCCCGGTCGACGCAGCTTGCCATCTATGCTATCGCTGAGATCCGCGGTATCATCAAGGCCTATCCCCGCGCGCCGTTCATTCCGGCGTCTGCCGAGGAAAAGCAGGCGATTGCCCGAGCATTAGACGAGGTTGGTCTGCTGGCATGAGCGTTCTGGTTATCGACTGCGGCACAACAAATACTCGCGTGTATCTCTGCACACAAGGAGGATGCATCCTCGACACGCGCGCCTGCAAAATTGGCGCAAGAAACGCGTCGATGTTAGCGTCCAACGAGGTGCTGCGCAGAGAAATTTCCGGGATGATTGCGGATTTGCGCCGCGCGCACCCGGAGCTGTCTGTCAGCGCGATCTTCGCATCTGGCATGATTACCTCAGAAATCGGTCTTTACGAGCTGTCGCATCTGGTTGCACCTTGCGGAAAAAAAGAGCTTGCGGGCGGCATACAGAAGGTCTCGGGGCTTTGCTTAACGCGCGATGAAATTCCGGTCTATTTTGTGCGTGGCGTGAAAAACGCACCGGAAAAGTCTATACTGTCGCCCTTTGCAGCTGCGGCATGTGCTGATTTTATGCGCGGCGAAGAGACGCAAGCGATGGGACTGCTGGAACGGCATATGATGTCTCTTCCCGGAATTATGCTGGTTCTTTCGTCGCACAGCAAGTGGATCTTTTTAAGCGAGACCGGCGAGATCCTTGGCAGCCGAACAACAGCCAGCGGTCAACTGTATGCTGCTATTCTAGCAGAAACCTTTGTTGGAAAGTCTGTCGCAGCAGATCCGGCGCATCCAGCGCCTGCGGACTATTTTGACGAGACGCTCGTTCGGCACGCAATGGAGATGACCCGCAGCGCGGGCGTGGCCAGAGCAATGATGGCACCGCGCTTTCTTGATGTGCTTTTTGACACGGCTTGGTATGAGCGAAGACTGTTTTTTGAGGCGGCAATTGCTGCGGATGATTTACTGGCTGTGCACGGCGAGACAATGCAGATGTTTTTGGGCGCAAGGTCATTCTTTCTGACCGGGCAGGCGGAACGATGCAAACTTTATCGGTATTTGCTCCATCAGATGCTCCCGGATGCGGAAATTACAGAGTGCAGCGATGCGTTGGCACTTGCGCAGTTGACGGTAGATGGAATTCTCGCCATCGCGCACGAGGCGGGTATTCTGCCACCAAAGTATGAACACTGAATCAATATAGGAGGATTCTTATGAAATATCAGGTAAACGAGGTAAAAGAAAAGCTCTATTCCGGCGTTATCAGTGATGTCCTGGATCAGCATGGCTACCGATTTCAGTCGCTGCCCAATGATCTGATGCCCCTGATGGAAGATACTGTGCTCTTTGGTCCTGCATTCACCAGTATCGGCACGCAGGTTTATTCTATGCCGGAAGACCCACTGACGGCACAGTGCAAAGTTGTGGATCAATTGCAGTCCGGGCAGATTTATGTTCTGGTGACACGCGGTGAATATTGTTGCGCAGTATTTGGTGAGCTTTTCGCAACGGCGGTGCAAAAACGCGGCGGCGAGGGTGTTCTGCTCGACGGCTACGCCAGAGATCTTAAAGCGCTCAAGAAGATGAAATTCCCACTTTTCTATAAGGGGCGTGACCCGCGCACCTCCAAGGGACGCTGTGAAATTAATGAGTGCCAGGTTCCGGTAACGCTTGGCGGCGTAACCATCCATCCAGGTGATTATATTTTTGGAGATTTGGATGGCGTGGTCGTTATCCCGAAAGATTCTGTGGATGAAATTCTGGAAGACTCGTTCCTGACGGTAGAAAAGGAAAATAGTGTCCGCGAAAAGCTCCAGGACGGTGTCAGCTTGCAAGAGGTTTATTCCGCAGTCGGGGCAATTTAAAGTTCCTGTTTTCATCAAGATATCCGGGTATCGGTCTCCGCGCGCAAACAGAAGTTGCAGCGTATTGGCGCTGTTAAATGTATGGGACAGTCCAGAGTTCTTGATCTGCTCTATTCTATGTAAGTCTTTGCGGGCAGAGAATTTGCAGAAAAACATTTGAAATCTCCATCCGAATCAGTTATAATAGGCGTACAGCGTGTGGCGTTTCTGCGTAAATCCAGTTGCGGAGCAGCCACACGCCTTTTTTATGGAATCGGGTGAGAAGCGGCAGAATGGGCGAAAATTTCATAGGCAAATCGTGTAGCAGAAATGCGTAAGTCCGGATATTTGGGGACTTACGCATTTTTTATTTTTTAAAAAAAAGGTGAATTATATGGAAACCGAAAATCAGTTTTTGGGGACGGAGCGTATCGGTAAGCTCATGCGGCAGTACGCCATCCCCTGCATTATCTCGCTATTGGTAGGTGCACTCTATAACATCGTAGACCAGATCTTCATCGCCAACGCCAGCTACCTTGGCTCTTACGGCAACGCCGCCAACACGGTGGTGTTCCCACTGACCGTGGTGGCGCTGGCTATCGCTGTTATGGTAGGCGACGGCTGCTGCGCCTTTGTCAGTATGGCGCTGGGCAGAAATGAGATGGAGAAAGCAAAGCGCAGTGTTGGCAACGCTGTTGTGTTATCAGTTGCCAGCAGTCTTGTTTTAACGGCAGTATATCTCATTTTTGCGGACAACATTATTGCTATGTTCGGCGGCACGGTCAATGCGGAAACCTTCCACCACTCGCAGGAGTATTTCTTCTATATCACGCTGGGCATCCCGTTTTATATGTTCGGGCAGGCCATGAACCCCATCATCCGCGCCGACGGCAATCCCAAGTTCGCCATGATCTCTACGCTCGCAGGCGCCGTCATCAACATCATCCTCGACCCCATTTTCATCTTCTGTTTCAAATGGGGCATGATGGGCGCGGCAGTCGCCACAGTCATCGGACAGGTCGTAACGGCGATCCTTGCGGTGTGGTATCTGCTGCATATGAAGATCATCAAGCCCTCCGCCGGTGACTATGCCCTGCGCCGGAGCGTCTGCGGACGGATGCTGACGCTGGGCATCACCAGTTTTCTTTCGCAGATCAGCCTCGTGGCGGCGATGGCGGCCATCAACAATATGCTCCGCAAATACGGCGCGCTGGACGCTGTGTTCTCTCAGGAGCAGTACGCGCAGATCCCCATGGCGGTGGTGGGCATCGTGATGAAGTTCTTCCAGATCGTCATTTCCATCGTGGTGGGCATGGCGGCAGGCTGCATCCCCATCGTGGGCTACAACATGGGCGCGGAGAAAAAGCGCCGCGTGCGGGAGCTGTTCACCAAGCTGCTGGTGGCTGAGGCGCTGGTGGGCGCGGTGGCGCTTGTGCTGGCGGAGGGCTTTCCCCGGCAGCTCATCGCCATTTTCGGCGCAGCCAACGAGAGCAGCTACTACACCGATTTTGCCATCAAGGCTTTCCGCACGTATCTGTGCATGATGATCCTCGCCTGTGTCAACAAAGCGTGCTTCATCTTCTTGCAGGCAGTCGGCAAGGCACTCTCGTCCACGCTGCTGTCCATGTTCCGTGAGATGGTGTTTGGCGTGGGCTTTGCCCTGCTGCTGCCTGTGTTCTTCGGCCTGGACGGCGTGCTGTATTCCATGCCGGTGTCGGATATTCTGACCTTTATCATCTCGGCGGTCATCATCGTAAAAACCTATCGGGAATTGAATGCGGAAAGAGTGCAGAGCGCATGAAAAATCGAGTCATTACCATCAGCCGTGAGTTCGGCAGCGGCGGACGCACCATCGGCAAAAAGGTTGCGGAAAAGCTGGGCATCCCCTGCTATGACGCGGAGATCATTCAGGAGATGGCGAAAGTAACAGGCTTTGCGCCCGGCTACGTGAAGGAGGCGGGAGAATACGCGCCCGGCGGTTTCCTCTCGAACGCTTTTTCAAGCCGGATGTTTGGCCCCACCAATGAGGATATTCTCTGGGAGCACCAGTACAAGGTCATTACAGACCTTGCCGAAAAGGGTCCCTGCGTCATCGTGGGACGCTGTGCAGACTACATTTTGCAGGACACGGCGGACTGCCTGAAGGTCTTTATCCATGCGGACATGGCGTTCCGTGCAAAGCGCATCGTGGAGGTCTACGGCGAGCGGGAGCAGTCCCCGGAGGAGCGTTTGCGGGATAAGGGCAAGCGCCGCGCGGCGTATCACCGCTTCTACACCAACATGAAGTGGGGCCACGCCCAGAACTACCACCTGACGCTGGACAGCGGCGTTATCGGTATCGACAAGTGTGTGGACATCATCGCGGAGCTGTATTGATAAGAAAAAGAGGTCGGCTGCTTTTGCAGCCGACCTCTTTCTGTATTTATACCACTTTTTGATATGTCTTTCTCGTCAGCAAAACCGCCACAAGACACGCTCCTGCCTCCGCCACAGGCAGCGAGAGCCAGACGAGGCTTGCGGCATTTTCTGTCAGGGAAAGCGCCCATGCCAGCGGCAAAGCCAGTACGACAAAACGCAGCAGCGAAATGACCAGCGAGTAGCCGCCTTTGCCCAATGCCTGACACACGCCCTGCAAAATAATGTTGGCACCAGCAAAGAAGAAGCCGCAGGTAATGATCCGCAGCGCCAGTACACAAAGCTGGTGGGATTCTTCCGTAACGGAGAAAATGCCCACGATTTGACGGGCAAAAAGCTGCAAGAGGGCAATGCCGATCAACATGATGACCGAAACATAGAGCAGTCCGTACCGAATGGTCTGTGACACACGCGCCTTATTCTTAGCTCCGAAGTTATAAGAGATAATGGGGATGGAAGCGTTATTCAGCCCATACCCCGGCATAAAGATGAAGTTTTGCAGCTTGTAATAGACACCATAGGCCGTGACAGCCGAAACGGAGATCGTACCCAAGATCAGGTTCAGCGCATAAGACATGATCGGCGTCAAAATCTGCATGACGATGGCGGGTAGACCGATGGCGTAAATGCTGCCAAGGGTTTTCTTCTCCGGCTTGAGATAGCGCATACCGCTCTCTAAGCCGACACCTTTTTTGAAAAATGCCACCGCAATCACGATGAGAGAAACAAATTGCCCGATGACCGTAGCCCATGCCGCCCCGGCCACACCCATAGCGGGGCAGCCCAAAAGTCCGTAGATCATAATGGGATCGAGAATGATGTTGGTCATCGCTCCTGCAAGCTGGCAGATCATGGTGATGGTTGTTTTTCCTGTTCCCATCACGATTTTTTCAAGGCACATATAGCCCAAAGTGCCGAGGGAGAACACCGTGATAATACGGAGATAGGTAGTCCCCATTCCCGCAATCACCGTGTCCGCGGTCTGTGAATTGATAAAAACCTCGGATGAGGTCAGTCCGAAAAGAAAAATCAGCACAAAATAGCACAGCGTCACAAACATGGCGTTGCCCGCCGTGCGGCTGGCCTGCTCCCGATCCCCGCGTCCTAAATTTTTTGCAATCATGGCATTGATGCCGACGCCTGTTCCGACGCCCAGCGCCATGATCAGCATTTGAATGGGAAACGCCAGCGTCAGCGCATTGATGGCCTTGTCGCCCATATCCGCGATCTGCGCCGTATCGGGGATGTGAGAAACGAAAAAGGTATCCACAACATTGTAAAGCGCCTGCCCCAGCATGGAGATCATCATGGGCGCACCCATGTTGAGCAGCAGGTTTTTAATCGGCATTTCTGCCATTTTATTTCCGCCCTGCGGATTCATATTTGATCGCTCCTGTTCCTATAATTACCACTTGTTAAAATGTACCCGGTCTTCCTCGTAGCGGCTCTCGCGAGGTGTCGTAATGTCCTCTGTCGGGTAGCCAAGGGCGATGATCGAGTGGGGGATCACAGTATCAGGCAGGTCAAAAAGCTCCCGTTGGCGCTGCACCCGATCCATCTGTGGCCATGTGCCGAGCCATACCGAACCGATCCCCAGCGCGTGGGCGCAGAGGCAGATGTTTTCGGCGGCAATCGCCCCATCCACGATCCAGTAGTCCTTGGCAGGCGGAAAAGCTCGCTCCAAGTCACCACAGACGAGAATTCCAGCAGCGGCGTTTTTCAGCGGGCGGGCAGGCTCTCCGTTGGCAGCAGCCATCTGCCAGAGCTTTTCTTTTTCGGTCACGACCACGAACGACCAATCCCTTGCGTTCACACAGCAGGGGCCGCTCATGGCGGCGTCCAGTATCTGATGCAGCTTTTCGCTTTCAATCGGCTGCTCTGTAAATTCCCGCGTGCTGCGGCGGGTGAAAATTGCGTTGATCGCATCCATGTGTTTATTCCTCCGTATTGCGGTATTGGTATTCTTCCTCGTTGATGGGAATGTCCCATGTATGCAGCAGGCTGTCCAGAAGTCCCGCAAGCTGCTGCTTTTTCCGCTGCGGTATCGTATCGAACAGCTCGTCCGCATAAGCCTGCCGGTTTTGCATCGCTTCTATCGCGGCCTTTTCGCCCTGCTCGGTCAGCTCAACGTCCACATTCCGCTTGTCCTGCTCGTTTTTGCAGCGGGAAATCAGACCGGACTTCTCCATGCCGTCCAGCTGCTCGCTGAGCGTTGCGGAGCGGCGTCCGGTCAGCTCGATCAATTCCCGTTGGGTCAATGCGCCATATTGGTTCAAAAGAACCAACAGCCGCCCCTGCCCACGAAATTTTTCCTGTGTCTGCATGAGGTAAGAGATTTGGTGCATCATTCCCAGCAGGCGCAGATTCAGTTCATTGTCCATGAAATCACCTCAAAAATCGTTAGGGTGCTTGCGATTAGAGTATAGCACAGACATTCTCGTTTTACAAGGTGCCTAAAGAAAAAGTTGAGGCATAGAAGAAAAAATCGTTTGAAATCGAGTTTCAAATCTGCTAAAATATAAACATACAAAGGCATCATGGGAGTGCATCCGGTGCAGCGGGCGTTGGCGGCAGACTGGCGCTTGCAAGCTGTTTGTTCACTGATCATCTCTCTGAAAAATGGCTTCCGTTCTGACCGGGCGGAGCTGGGGGAGGTGAAATGAATGAAACGTGTAAAGGCAGCCTGCATCCTGCAAACACTGGTGTTTGCACAGAAAGACGATTGCGGTTTGACCCATGAGCAGCAGCTCAAAGTCAACCACGACGAAGTGAGCCGTTATAAGGCGACGATGGACAGAAGCCGTACCCGGTATCAGATTACCGAGGAAACCGAACAGAGTGACGGTTCTGTGCTGGTCCGAGTCCGCAAGCAGTATAACGACAAAGCCGATGTAAGCGAATATTTTAACTGACACCAGACCCGCCTGACTTCCATCAGGCGGGTTTGTGATAGAAAGCGTGGGTATAATGAGCGATAATTATGAGCTTGAACAGATCCGGCAGCGCATTTTGGAGCGTTATCGGAGCAATCCCAGCATCCGTATCAAGGTTTCCCTCCGGCGACCGAAGCTGCATTTGGACAATGTCCCGGTGGTAATCACAGGTGTCTATCGGCACATCTTTCAGGTTGAGGAAGCCTCATCTGGGCAGCCGAAGCGCCATGCGCTGCAATATGCGGATGTGCTGACGCACGATATTGAGCTTTTGGATACTTGAATGACGGGGCGTATGCAGAGCAGCGGCGCTAAAAGCGGATAGGGCTCGTTCGTCCGTCGGCGTGAGGGACAAAAATCGCGCAGGCAAAACGAACACAAAAAGCACTTTCCTGACAAGTTTGTATGGTGGAAACTTTCCTTTTCGTGCCGTATAATGATGGCACAGACAAGGAGGTGGTCAATATGCTGGCAGAGAATCTGGCGCTCCTGCGAAACCTCCGCGGCATGACGCAGGAGGAGGTGGCGGAGGTCATCGGCATCTCGCGCCAGTCCTACTCCAAGTGGGAGCAGGGAGTTTCCCAAAGTTAAAGATACCACATCAATCCCACGCTGACTTTTGCTCAACCGATACAGCCGGAGGGCTGGATAACAAGAAAA
>ENA-OROS01000413-OROS01000413.1-human-gut-metagenome-genome-assembly--contig:-NODE-413-length-29951-cov-3.790942_pt1 | contig 29951 bp, 24 predicted proteins | sample MGYA00242134_ERZ509059 | MGnify/ENA primary metagenome ERZ509059 (study PRJEB26280, sample SAMEA2338753) | human gut metagenome | biome: human gut; feature: human-associated habitat; material: faeces... | reverse complement strand
TTTTAATTATTTTTTATGCCTCTGCCAGCTTCTTATAGGATGCATATTTATCCTTTGCATTTTCTGCTGCTTCCTTCAACAGAACCTCTGCGGTTTCGGGGAAGGTACGAACCAGAGAAGCGTAACGAACCTCACCCATCAGGAATTCATTGAAGTCCAGTGTAGGCTCCTTGGAATCCAGAATGAAGGGATTCTTGCCTTCCTTCTTGAGGTCGGGGTTGAAGCGATACAGGTGCCAGTAGCCTGCCTGAACAGCCAGCTTTGCTTCCAGCTGTGCATTTGCCATGCCCTTGGAAATACCATGGTTGATACAAGGTGCATAAGCAATAATCAGGGAAGGTCCTTTGTATGCCTCTGCTTCCTTCAGTGCCTTGATAAGCTGGTTGGGGTCTGCGCCCAGTGCAACCTGTGCAACATAGATGTAGCCATAGCTCATTGCCAGCATACCCAGATCCTTCTTTACAGTAGGCTTACCGCCTGCGGCAAACTGTGCCACAGCGCCGATGGGGGTTGCCTTGGAGGACTGACCGCCTGTGTTGGAGTAAACCTCGGTATCTACAACCAGTACGTTTACGTCACGGCCGCTTGCCAGAACGTGATCCAGACCGCCGTAGCCGATGTCGTATGCCCAGCCGTCACCGCCGTACATCCACATGGATTTCTTTGTCAGGTGTTCGCTGTTTTCCAGAATGAAGTCCTTCAGCTCTGCTGCTGCACCGTCAACCTGCAGCTCCTTCAGTGCTGCGATAACCGCACGGCTGTCAGCCTTGCTTCTGTCGCCGTTATCCCAGTTTTCCAGCCATGTTTCAGCTGCTGCCGCAAAATCTGTGCCTGCGGTCAGTGCCAGCAGATCCTTCACCTTCATGGTTACGCGGTCTCTCTGCTGCTCTACAGCCAGAACCATACCAACGGAGAACTGTGCGTTATTTTCAAACAGGGAGTTGCTCCATGCGGGGCCCCAGCCTTCCTTGTTTGTGGTGTAAGGTACGCAGGGAGCTGCTGCACCCCAAGCCTGTGTACAGCCTGTTGCGTTTGCCAGATACATTCTGTCGCCGTAAAGCTGTGTCATCAGCTTCGCATAAGCTGTTTCGCCGCAGCCTGCACATGCGCCGGAGAACTCCAGCAGAGGCTGTTCGAACTGAGAGCCCTTTACGGTGAATTTGCTCATGGGGTTTTTCTTATCAGACAGGGTCAGGGAGAAGTCCCAGTTGTCCTGTTCGTGCAGCTGTGTTTCCAGAGGCTGCATCACAAGTGCCTTTTCCTTTGCAGGGCAGGCTGTTACGCAGACACCGCAGCCCTGACAATCCAGAGGGTCAACCTGCATACGGAATTTGTACTGCTTGATTTCGCCTGCGCCGTTTGCATCCAGAACTGCGTAGGATGCGGGAGCATTTGCTGCTTCTTCTTCTGTCAGCAGGAAAGGACGGATTGCAGCGTGAGGGCAAACGTAGGAGCACTGGTTACACTGGATACATTTTGCTGCATCCCATGCGGGAACGTCAATCGCAACACCGCGTTTTTCAAATGCGGAGGTGCCAAGAGGAACTGTGCCGTCCTCTCTGCCTGCGAATACGGATACAGGCAGCAGGTCGCCCTTCAGTGCGTTCATGGGAACCATCAGCTTTTCAACATATTCGGGAAGAACCTTCTTGATTGCTTCCTGATCTACGTCCTTTGCATCCTTCCAGCTTGCGGGAACGTCAATCTTTGTCAGACCGGAAAGCCCTGCGTCAACAGCGGCATAGTTCATGTTGACAACCTTTTCGCCCTTCTTGCCGTAGGATTTTACGATAGCCGCCTTCATGTATGTAACTGCGTCATCAACGGGGATGATGTTTGCCAGCTTGAAGAATGCGGACTGCAAAATTGCGTTTGTCTTGTTGCCCAGACCGATTTCCTTACCAATCTTGATTGCATCAATGGTGTAGAAGTGGATGTTGTTGTTTGCGATGGTTCTCTTTACCTCCGCAGACAGGTGATGATCCAGCTCCTCGGGTGTCCATGTGCAGTTCAGCAGGAAGGTGCCGCCGGGTTTGATTTCGGAAACGATATCATATTTTTCCATGTAGCTCTGGTTATGACAAGCAACGAAGTTTGCGTTCTTTGTTACCAGATAGCTGGAGCGGATGGGCTTGTCGCCGAAACGCAGGTGAGAACGTGTGATACCGCCGGATTTCTTTGTGTCATATTCAAAATAAGCCTGTGCGTATTTATCTGTGTGGTCACCGATGATTTTGATGGAGTTTTTGTTTGCGCCAACCGTACCATCGGAGCCAAGACCCCAGAATTTGCAGGATACGGTGCTTGCGTCAGCCAGATCGGGCTCTGCGCCAACCTCGATGGAGCTGTTGGAAATATCATCAATGATACCAACGGTGAAGTGGTTTTTCTGTGCGCCCTTCATGTTGTCAAATACTGCGATAATCTGTGCAGGAGTCACATCCTTGGAGGACAGACCGTATCTGCCTGCCAGAACCTTTGTGGTTCTGCCTGTTTCGATCAGTGCGGAACAAACATCGCCGTAAAGAGGCTCGCCCAGTGCGCCGGGTTCCTTTGTTCTGTCCAGAACGGTCAGAACCTTTACTGTTTCGGGCAGAGCTGCTGCGAAGTGTGCCAGAGAGAAGGGTCTGTACAGGTGAACCTGCAGGAAACCAACCTTTTCGCCCTTTGCGGTCAGGCTTTCCACAACCTCCTGCGCAACGCCTGTTACGGAGCCCATCGCTACGATAACATGCTCTGCGTCAGCTGCGCCGAAGTAGTTGAACAGCTTGTAATTTCTGCCTGTGATTTTGTTGATTTCGTTCATGTATTCCTCTACGATTTCAGGCAGTCTGGTGTAGAAGGGTGTGCATGCCTCTCTGTTCTGGAAGAATACGTCGGGGTTCTGTACGGTGGAGCGCTGTACGGGGTGTTCGGGATTCAGTGCATTCTTTCTGAATTTCTTCAGTGCATCCTGATCCACCAGCTTTTCCAGATCCTCATAGTCCATTACTTCGATTTTCTGCAGCTCATGAGAGGTGCGGAAGCCATCGAAGAAGTGGATGAAGGGAACGCTGCCCTTGATTGCGGAAAGGTGTGCCACACCTGCTAAGTCCATAACCTCCTGTACGGATGCGGAGGAAAGCATTGCGCAGCCAATCTGACGGCAGGACATAACGTCGGAGTGATCGCCGAAGATGGAGAAGGCATGTGTACCAACGGTTCTGGATGCAACGTGGAATACGCCGGGCTTCAGCTGCCCTGCGATTCTGTACATCGGGGGAATCATCAGCAGCAGCCCCTGAGATGCGGTATATGTTGTTGCCAGTGTGCCTGCCTCCAGAGCGCCGTGCATTGCGCCTGCGGCACCTGCCTCGGATTCCAGCTCCAGCAGACGTACGGTCTGACCGAAGATATTCTTTTTGCCGTTTGCAGCCCAGCTGTCTACGTGCTCCGCCATAGGGGAGGAGGGAGTGATGGGGTAAATCGTTGCGACCTCTGTGAAGGCATAGGAAACGTATGCCGCAGCTTCATTACCATCCATGGTTTTCATCATTTTTGTGTTCATGGTGTGGACTCCTTTCATATAAATAGTAAGGGATAGAAATAGTGATTTGTTATCCTGTATCGGGTTCCCGTCTGAATGGGGAATTGCTATCTTTTGTATAATTTAATGTTAGATTATTGAAATTTTGTTGTCAATACTGTATGAGAAAAAGAACTTGTATTTTGTGTACAAAATTAAATACTTGTAAGTTTTGCATTAAGAAAAGTACAAACGGATGTAATTTTTTGGAATCGTATGGAGTTTTAAGGAAAAAGCAGGCGAATTTCTCTGACAAAACAGGGAAAAGCCTATCGGAAAAGGGGGAATAGAGCATGGAACCGGCAAGAGTGCGATTTCTGGAAGAGGGGGAGGAGCCTGTCCTTCCTAAGTGGACAAAGCTGCTGCCGCAGCGGTGGAGACAGAGAAAAACAGTGGACACTTACCCGTACACACTGACACGAGTGGACGGGGTACTGACAGGCATTTTGCAGGCAGAGCGGACAGCCGTACTGACAGCAGATTGGAGAAGGGGGGCATCACGCCTTCTGGCAGCCCTGGAGGAAGCGGGTGCCGCCATCATTGTGCCGCCTGCCGAGGGAGAATTTCCCAGAGAACGGCTTCCCTTTGCCGAGGGGCGCAGGCTGGCACAGCTTTTTGCCTTCGCAGGTGCGGCAGAGGCATTGCGCCGGCAGGGCAGAAATCCGGAGGAATCGGCATTTCTTCTGGCAGGGGGCGAGCCGCATATCTGGGGGAGGGTGCTTTCCTCTCTGGGAAATGAGGTGAACCGCCTTGCCATTTTTACGCAGGAGCCGGAAACGGCAGAGGGCGTGGTGCAGCGGCTTTATGCGGAGCGCGGCTTGATGGCGGAGGTCTTTTCCTCCCCGAAAAATGCTGCGCTTGGGGCGGCGGATGTGGTGCTTTCCTGCGGCATGGAGCAGCGTGCCTATGAGCATATTCTGAAGCGAGGGTGCATCTGGCTGGATTTCGCAGGCAATCGCCCTGTTCTGCGGCGGCTTAGGAGTCTGCGTCTGGATATTTCGGCGGCGGAGGGGTTCTTTTTCCGCATGGCGGCAGAGGGCGGTGAGCAGATGGAGGGCAGGCTTGCCGAGGCGAGGGCATACCTTGGCTGTGAGGCGTTTCGGGAAGGCTTTTCGGCAGAGGATTGGGACGGGGAGCGGCTGTTTTCCGCCTTGCAGGAGAAGGGCTTTTCCATTTCGGGCTTTTCCGCCTTTGGCAAAAGGGTAAAAATAAAGCCGCATCCGGATAAGAAGCCTTGATTTTTCAAGGAAAAAGCGTTGACAATCCGGTCGGAATCAGTATATAATATTACGATAGTTCGGGAGGGTAATCGCAAGCCTTCCTTTTTTCCTTGTCTAAAACGAGGAAAGCATGAAATGAGACTAAAACGAGGAGTGACACACCCATGACAGAAAAGAAAGTTGTTTTGACCTATGACGGTCTGAAAAACATGGAGGCGGAGCTGGAAAACCTGAAAACCGTCCGCAGAAAAGACGTAGCAGAAAAAATCAAAGAAGCAAGAGGTCAGGGTGACCTTTCCGAAAACGCCGAATATGATGCAGCGAAGGAAGAACAGGCAGAAATCGAAGCGCGTATCGTGCAGCTGGAAAAAATGCTGCGCAATGCAGAGGTTATCGATGAAGAAGAGGGTGCAAAGGATACCATCAGCCTGGGTACGACCGTAACGGTGCTGGATGTGGAATTTGACGAGGAAATGGAATACACCATTGTAGGCTCTGCAGAGGCAGACCCCATGAACGGCAGAATTTCCAACGAATCCCCTGTCGGTATGGCACTTCTGGGACATAAAAAGGACGATATCATTATGATTGAAACACCTGACGGCGAAGTGGAATTCAAGGTGCTGAGATTTACAAAATAAAACCATTACAAAAGAACGGACAGGAGGAAGAAAAGTGGCAGAAGAAAATAAGGAGTTGACCCAGCAGGAGCTGAGTGAACAGAATAGAATCAGAAGAGAAAAGCTGGCACAGATGCAGGAAGCAGGCAAGGACCCCTTCCAGATTGTAAAATATGACGTGACACACCACAGCGACGAAATCAGAGCGAACTTTGATGTGCTGGAAAATAAGGATGTTTGCATCGCAGGCAGACTGATGAGCAAGCGTATCATGGGGAAGGCATCCTTCTGCAATATTCAGGACAGAAACGGTCTGATGCAGTCCTATGTCAGCAAGAATGACATCGGCGAGGAGGATTACGCTGCATTCAAAAAATATGACATCGGTGATATCATCGGCATCAAGGGCTTTGTATTCAAAACAAAAACAGGCGAAATTTCCGTACACGCAAAAGAGGTTGTTCTGCTTTCCAAGAGCCTGCAGGTTCTGCCCGAAAAGTTCCATGGTCTGAAGGATCAGGAGCTGCGCTACAGACAGAGATATGTAGACCTGATTGTAAACCCCGAATCCAGAGATACCTTTATCAAGCGTTCCAAAATTATTACAGAAATCAGAAGGTTTTTGGACGCAAAGGGCTTCTTAGAGGTAGAAACTCCCGTTTTGCAGACCATCCCCGGCGGTGCGTCCGCAAGACCCTTTATCACACACCACAATACACTGGATATTGATATGTACTGCCGTATTGCGCTGGAGCTGCCCCTGAAGAGACTGATTGTCGGCGGCTTTGAAAGAGTATATGAAATCGGTCGTGTATTCAGAAACGAGGGCATTTCCGTTCGTCATAACCCCGAATTCACGCTGATGGAGCTGTATCAGGCCTACACAGATTACAAGGGCATGATGGACATTACGGAAGAAATGTTCCGTACCGTAGCACAGAACGTGCTGGGCACAACAAAGATTACCTATGGCGGCTATGATCTGGATCTGGGTCAGCCCTTCGCAAGAATCACAATGACAGATGCCGTAAAGCAGTTTACAGGTGTGGATTTTGATGCAGTGAAAGATACGGAAGAGGCAAAGGCGATTGCGAAGGAAAAGGGCGTGGAATTTGAGGCTCGTCATGTGAAGGGCGATATTCTGAACCTGTTCTTTGAAGAATTCGTAGAAAAGAATTTGATTCAGCCTACCTTCATCATTGATTACCCTGTAGAAATTTCTCCTCTGACAAAGAGAAAGCCCGACAAACCCGAATTTACAGAAAGATTCGAGCTGTTTATTGTCGGCAGAGAATACGGCAACGCTTATTCCGAGCTGAACGATCCCATCGACCAGCGCGCGCGTTTTGAATATCAGGAATATCTGCGCGAAAACGGCGACGATGAGGCAAATATGATTGATGAGGACTTCCTGACTGCGCTGGAATACGGTATGCCCCCTACAGGCGGTCTGGGTGTTGGTATCGACAGATTTGTTATGCTGCTGACAGAATCCGTTTCTATCAGAGACGTTATCTTGTTCCCGACAATGAAGCCTCTGGACGCTGATAAGAAGGCATCCAAGACTTCCGAAGCAGCACCTGCAGCAAAGGTCGCTGAGAGGGTTGATTTCTCCAATGTGAAGATTGAGCCTATTTTTAAAGAAATGGTAGATTTCGATACATTTGCAAAATCCGATTTCCGTGCGGTTAAGATTCTGGCATGTGAGGCAGTTGCAAAATCCAAAAAGCTGCTGAAGTTTGTACTGGATGACGGTGAACGTAAGGATCGTGTGATTTTAAGCGGTATTCACGACTATTATGAGCCGGAAGAACTGGTTGGTAAGACAGCAATCGCTATCGTGAACTTGCCGCCGAGAAAGATGATGGGCATTGATTCCGAGGGTATGCTGATTTCGGCAGTACACGAGGAAGACGGTCACGAAGGACTGAACCTTCTGATGGTAGATGACCACATTCCGGCAGGTGCTAAGCTGTACTAATTTTATAGAGAGAAAAAAATGAGGACTTCTCGTAGGGGAAGTCCTGTTTTTATGTGGTTATCGGCAGAAGGCTTGCTGAGAGACAGTGAAGATGATATTATGCTTTAAAAGCCTATTTGATATGAGGGAGTTAAAGTATGAGAAAAACCTTGTTATATTATGAACAAAATGCAGAAAATTTTATCCGTGAAACAAGAGAGGTCGATTTTAGTGAGGTACAAGAGCTTTTTTTGAGTAAGCTGGAAAAGGGTGCTTTGATTTTAGATTTTGGCTGTGGTTCGGGGCGTGACACAAAATGTTTTCTAAATAGAGGTTATTTTGTGGAGGCGGTAGATGGTTCTGCTGAAATGTGCCATGCGGCAAGTCGATATACGGGTATTGAAGTGAAGCAAATGTTATTTCAGGAATTGGAGGAATATGAAAAGTATGATGGGATTTGGGCGTGTGCGTCCATTCTTCATTTAACCCATAATGAATTAAAAGGGGTGCTGAAAAAAATATTGCTTGCACTCAAGAAAGAGGGGATTGCCTATCTTTCATTCAAATATGGGGCTTTTGAGGGAGAGCGAAGGGGAAGATATTTTCTTGATATGACAGAGGAAGCATTTGCGAAGATATTGGCAGAAATAGATGGCTTTGACATAGAGGGGAAATGGATTACCGGCGATGTTCGACCGGAAAGAGGAGACGAACGGTGGCTGAATCTGATTCTGAGAAAACGAAATGAAGGGTGATTGCAATGATAGTAAATTCGTGGACAAGAAGTGAGTATTATCGAATAAAGGCAGCCTTGCACGGAAAAGTTCCGATAAGAATGGAGCTTTTCAGAATGATGAAGGAGCCGCAATATTTATCCTGCATAGAAAAATCTAAAGAGAATATTTTCAGACAGTACCTTGTTGCACTGGAGGAAATGGGCGAGTTGAGTGCAGAAGATGAAGAATTGAAAATGAGTAGGTTACAAAGGACTTCCCGCAGGGGAAGTCCTGTTTTTATGCTAAAGCTCTTGCAGGCACAGCCTTTTTATCCATGCTTTTCTTCGGATGGCATTTACCCATTCCTGCGGCATGGCTTCATAGTGATAATACAGCCCTGCCAGACCGCCTGCGATTGCGGCAGTGGTATCGGTATCATCGCCGAGATTGACTGCGCGGAGCAGGCAGTCCCGAAAGCGATTGGTATGAAGCAGACACCAGATTGCCGCCTCCAAAGCATGCAGAACATAGCCGTCGCTCTCGATTTCATCTTCGGGCAGGGAGAAAAATTCATTTAAGTCGCGTAATCTCTGGAAGTACATCAGCTCCGCAAGGCTTTCGGGCGTGTGATAAAAAGCAAAGCCTTTTTCTAAGCCGTATTGGATACAGGTTTTCAAATCGGCATTTTTTGGTGCCATTGTGACGATGGCTTTTGCGATAAAATAATACAATCCGCTTGCGATATGACACCGCAGATGATTATGCGTAAGCCCTGTTGCCAGATGGATTTGCCGAAGGGCATCCGCATCTGAAATGTCTTCCTTCTGAATGAAATACAGGCAGACAGGGAGAATTCGCATCAATGCGCCGTTGCCGTTGGAATATTCGCCCGTTTCGCCGCAGGTTGCGAGGTCGTGGCTGTCACGATACTTATAGATGGCGTTGCTGCAGGTATTCCCCTCATCAAACGCCTCGCCGAAGGGGGTATATGCGCCATGAAATTCCCAATCGAGAAAGCGTTCCATGATATCCCGCAGATCGATACGGTTCTGTTCGTTGATGCTCGCAAGGGTCGCAAGTGCCATACTGCTGTCATCCGTCCATGTACCGGGGGGCATGTTATAGGTGCCGTAGCCCTCCATTTTGGTGACGGCTCCACGCTCCCGAAGCTCCTCTCTGTCGAGAAACTGAACGGGACACCCCAGTGCGTCCCCGACAACCAGTCCCATCATGCCGTCTAAGACCATTTTTCTGTCATTCATGTGCATACTCCCTTTCTGCATACCGTTCTTACCAATCCTCCCAGTAATCCTCTGCATCACTGTCATCCGGCATATAGCCATCCCAGTCATCCATGAAATCCTCATAGCTTTCATAATCGCCGCAATCGGGCAGTTCGGGCTTCTTCTGTGATTTGGGGGAGGTATATACGGGGGTGGGAGTTGTTTCAGCAGGCTTACTCTGCTCGGAAGGTTTACTCTGCGCAGCAGGCTGATTCTGTCCGGAAACAGGCTTGCGCTTCGCACTTCTGTCGGAGGAGGCAAGTTGTTCTTCCCGACGAAAGACATGCTTATGCTGATCAAACAGAGAGCCATTAAGCGAAACAAACAGCGTTTCCTTTTGTGCCGTGGTGTCCAGTGTAAGCGTCAGCGCACCGCGCTGCGGATGCCATTTCGTAATGGTATATGAAAATACTGTGCCGTTTTCATAGGTTTGTATTGCGGTATCCCCATGGATGCTCCATGCCTGTCGTTCCCCTCTCGCGGTGTAATACACAAAGGTATCCTGCAGGGCGGACTGCATTTCCTCCTGTGAGGAATAAAGCGTTCTTTCTGCAAGATTGTTGCGGTCGGTAATCAAGCATGTGACAATGAGAATAAAAATGACCGCGGCCCAGATAAGAAGGGTACTCCTTTTTTGTGACATTATCTGATCCCCTCCAATCATTCCGTTTATTTTCCGAGCCTCTGCTTGGCGAGCATTTTTCTCTGATAAGCAGGGAAGTCCCTCTGCGCCAGTTCATACTCTGCCAGTTTTTCATCATATCTCTTTTTGGCATTTGAGGTTGCCATGATGATAAAGGAAACACCGACAACAAGCCCGACAAGAAAATAAAAAGCGTCCATCAGAAAGAGACCGAAAGCGGCATCAAACAGACCAATGATGCCGATACCCATAAAAACCTTTTCGCCGGATCCCATTTTGTTTACCGGCTTTTCGGGCATCCGGATGCGGCTGAGAAGAAGCGCTTCTGTAGCAGGGTCGGGCTTTCTTCTGATAGTAGGGATGGTATCCTGCCATCCGGTATCTTCGGCAGAACAATCCCGTTCCGCTTCCTTTTTCGCTTCCATAAAGGCAACGAATGACATAAATTTCAGAAAATCCTTATCCATAGAAAGTTCCTCCTTTGCGAGAAAATGGCTGATTTAAGCTTATCATAGGGGATTTTTGCGAGAAAAGCAAGTTGGTTGCAGTCAGTCCGCGGTTTTATGGATTTCTGACGGGATCGGGGGAGAAGATGCAGATTTCCGCATCGGAGCATCTTAGAAAAATCTGCCGACAGCATGCAGATGCGATTGATGACGAAAATCTTGAATTTATGCGGATGTTCGCATATACTGGAGATAGTATTTCAGACAGAGGACATCCTTTTGCGGCGCAATGCCTTTCTGTGCTGAGAGGATGCGATGGAAAGGAAGTGAACGGCATGGCGATGGATGAAGAGCTTTACAGGCAATATCTTTGCGGCGATGAAGCGGGGCTTGTGGCATTGATGAAAAAATACGGCAATCCGCTGACCTTATATATCAACGGCTATCTGCATGACGTTCACGAAGCGGAGGATTTGATGATCGAAGTCTTTTCCTATTTATTTACGAAAAAGCCACGTATTCGAGACGGCGGCTTAAAGGCCTATCTGTATAAAGCGGCACGGCACATGGCTTTGCGCGGCAGAAGCAGACGGCGGCTTTTCTTCAGCCTGGATAATCTGACTGAGGAGCCGGACGGACAGACGCTGGTGGAGGAGGTTGTCCGCACAAAGGAGCGGGATCGGATTCTGCATTTCTGCATGGCTGCGTTAAATCCGGATTACCGAGAGGCGCTTTATCTGGTCTATTTTGAGGGCATGAGCTATTTGCAGGCTGCTGAGGTTATGGGGAAAAGCGAGAAGCAGATTACCAATATGGTGTATCGGGGCAAGGGCCGTCTGCGCGGATTACTGGAACGGGAGGGAATCACAAATGCGGAGTCATGAGGAACGAATTGCAGAGGTAAAACGGCGGATTGCGGAAAAGGAGCGTCAAAGAAGGCAGCAGCAGGAACGGATCGCCGCCGTTTTCGGCGTGGCGGCGTGCCTTGCGGTAATCGTTGGGGTTTCCCTTTTTATGCCCGATATGGTCAATCGAATGGAGCCGGGCATGTCCTCCGGCTTTGGAACAGCGGCAACCATGCTAGGCGGCAGTGCTGCGCTTGGATATATCGTGACCGGACTGCTCGCCTTTGTCCTTGGTGTGTGTGTGACAATCGCGTGCTTCCGTATCTGCCTGCTGCATAAGGACGAACAGTCGGAGGAGCAAAAGGGGGACAATGCGAATGGAACTTGCCGATAACTTTGTGCAATTCTCTGTTACCCTTCTGGGCTTTTGTCTGAGCGGGATGCGATATCTGAAGGGCAGAAAGCAGGCATATTTTCTGCTGACCTGCTTTTATGGCTGTTTTGCGCTCGGCTCCCTGTACTGGACGCTGTATCTGTTTCTGTTCTCAAAAACGCCGCAGGTTTTTTATGTATCGGAGTTTGGCTGGGTGGCAAGCGTTATTTTTCTTTCTATTTTGCAATACTCCCTTTCCTCTGCGGAGGAAAGAGGCTTTGTGTGCCGAAGGGCGCGGATTGCCTTCCTGATAGGCGTTCCCTTATGTATATTTTACTGCACCTTTGGGGATGTTCTCTCGAATCTGCTTTGGTGCGGCATGATGATTGCTGTTTCCTATCATGCGATACGGGGGCTTACTTACGCGCGAACGCAGACGGGAGCGGCACGGCAGCTGCGACATTTCCATATCGGGGTGCTGTGCTATGTGGCGGCGGAATATATCCTTTGGACTTCCGGCTGCTTCCGGCAGGGGGATTTGGCTTCCTTCCTCTATTATGGGTTTGATGTTCTGCTGACGGGCTGCATATTCGCTCTGCTGCCTGCCACAGGAAGGGCGGTGCAGGCATGACATATATGGAAAATATTTTTATCTGTATGGCATCGCCTCTGCTGATTGCCGCCCTGTGCATGGGAAAACGGCATACAGGGGTTTTTCTGTTCTGCTTTGCGGGAATGGGCATGTGTCTGCTTTCTGCATATCTCAATACCTTTTTCGCCGCGCTGTATGGGGCGGATGCCTTTGCCGCCACTGTGGAGATTGCGCCTGTGGTGGAGGAGGGGATGAAGCTGCTGCCGCTGCTCTTTTATCTTTTGGTATTTGAGCCGAAGGCGCGGCAGATTGGGATTGCCGCAGTGATTACTGCGCTTTCCTTTGCTACCTTTGAAAATATCTGCTATCTGATTCAAAACGGAGCCGCGCATTTCTCCTTTATTTTCTTCCGTGGCATCGGAACGGGAGCAATGCATGTGATTTGCGGAGCCATCGTCGGCGGCGGGCTTGCGTATGTGTGGCGGCGGACGTGGCTAAAAATTGCCGGAACCTGCGGACTGCTTGGGGCGGCGATTACCTTTCACGCGATTTATAACCTGCTGATTGCCTACGGCGGCACAGCGCAGTATATCGCGTATCTTTTGCCTGTGGGGATTCTGGCGGCAGGCAAGCTGATTTTTTTATTTTTTTTAAAAAAATTTGATTTTTAGGTGAGAGTTTTTCCGTTTTTTTGTACCTATATAAGTGAAAGGCTCTTTCTGCGGTGTCTGCATGGCACAGAAAAAAGGAGGGAGCGGGATACGGAAAAGGAAATGACATGACAGCAATGGAGGGAGGAAAAACGAATGAAAAAACAAAGAAAACGGATTTACACGGCACTGCTTTGCACCTGCTTCCTGTTTTCTACGGCTTCTGTGCCGGTATCGGCGGCAGAAACGGAGCAGGAGGAAATGACTACCCTATCAAATACAAAGGGAGTCATTACCGTGGAAAGCGTACAGGCTATGATTGACGCTTTGCCGGATGCGAAAAATATCAATGACGATAATATGGAGAAAGTGAGGACGCAGTTTCAAGCCGTTGTAGATGCAATGCAGCAGCTTACTGACGAGGAACAGAAGGAACTTAATACATCACGTTATAGGAAAGTTGCTGCTGTGCTATATGGGCCGTTTTTGGGTGTCCCTATACCTATCCCCGGAACAGATGTTGAATGGATGATCAGCCAATACGAGGACGGGGTGCTTACGGACTGGACGCTTACCATATCAGGTAAGGGTGCAATGCCTGATTTTGAAGGTACTGGCGATCCGGTTTGCCCGTGGGAGAACGAAAAGCAAAAGATTAAAAAGGTAATTATAGAGGAAGGCGTGACCAATATTGGTAAAAGCGCATTTCGTGGATGCTCGGAACTTGCCGAGGTACATATTTCCAAAACAGTCAAGAAGATAGGGATTTCTGCTTTTCAGGACTGTACTGCTCTTACGCAAATTGATATTCCTGACAGCGTCAATTCTGTGGGATCGTTCGCATTTATTGGATGCACAAGACTTACGGAGGTTCATACCCATTGGAAGAATTCGTATGAAATCAACTTTGGATTATTCGTATTTTATAAGTATGGGGATTCCTGGCCCGAGAATCGAGTGATATATGTTCCTGACGGGTATAAGGACAATTTTAAAAGCAATCCAAATGGGGCATGGGGTGAGTGGAATGTACAGGGCGAAAATTACACCGTTTCTTTTGACGGCGGTAACGCATCTGGCTACATGCAACCGGTTGGGACATCCGGAGATTATACCCTTCCGGATTGTGGCTTTACATATGATACGGCTGCTTTTGAATATTGGGCACTGGAGAGTTCTGACGGAAAGAAAGCGGGCTCCCCTGGAGAGGTTTTTCCTGTTACGGAGGATGTGACACTTTACGCCAACTGGACACTGATCATAGTGATACCGGACCCCGAGCCTCCGACAGTATGTATCCACAACTGGGGCGAATGGACTTCCAACGGCAATGGGACGCATACCCACACCTGCTTGAACAACAGCAGTCACACCGAAACGGGCAACTGTTCCGGCGGTACGGCTACCTGTACGGAGAAGGCTGTCTGCGAAATCTGCAATGCAGACTACGGCGAATTAAACGCAAGCAATCATACGGGCGGCACTGAGGTGCGCGGCAGAGTTGAGGCCACCACCAGTGCGGACGGCTATACGGGTGACACCTACTGTAAGGGGTGCAATACCAAGATTGCGACAGGTGAGAGTATTCCGAAAAAAGACAGCGGCGACAGTCCAAGCGGCGGGAGTTCAAGCGGCAGCAGTTCAAGCAGTAGCGGCGGCGGTGGTGGCGGCGGCACGACCTACTACACGCTGACCTTTGAAACCAACGGCGGCGACAGCATGCAGGCAATCCGCGCCGCTCGCGGCAAAACGCTTGACCTTTCCGCCTATACCCCGATGCGTGACGGCTATGACTTCGGCGGCTGGTATGCCGACAAGGCTTTGACGCAGAGGATTACGGAAATCAAGCTGAGCGGCAGCAAAACAGTTTATGCAGACTGGAAAAAGAGAGAGCCGGATGCAGTGAAGAATCCCTTTGCGGATGTCAATGCGGGCGATTGGTTTTATCAGGATGTTTTGTTTAGCTACGAAAAGGGACTGATGTCCGGCATGGATACGGCAGTCTTTGCGCCTTATGCGAACACCACCCGTGCGCAGATTGCGGTAATTTTCTACCGCATGGAGGGCAGTCCTGCTGTCGAGGGAGAAAACAGCTTTACCGATGTTGTGCGTGATTCCGGTACGGCATGGTTTTATGATGCGGTGACATGGGCACAGAAAAACGGCATTATGGGCGGCTACGGCAACAGCAGCTTTGCCCCGAATGATCCGATTACCCGTGAACAGCTTGCGGCGATTTTCTATCGCTACGCGCAGTATAAGGGCTATGATACCACACAGGGCGGCATGGCAATTCGGGAGTTCGACGATTATGAGAGCATTTCCGATTATGCAATGGGCGCTATGGCGTGGGCGGTGAATACCGGTCTTGTAAAGGGCGACAGCAATCTCCTTTATCCGAAGGGCACTGCTACGCGTGCCGAGATTGCGGCGCTGTTCCACCGCTTCGCTGAAAACGGAATGAAATAAGCAAACAAAAAGCAGAAGCTCCTGCGAAAAAGGAGTTTCTGCTTTTTTATTGGCGTTATACCTTCAAAACGAAATGGTTTTTATGAAAATCCAGCAGACCCTCATCCCGCATTTTCCCAAGCTCCAGAGAAAGTCCGCTGCGCTCCACCGCGAGGTAATCCGCAAGCTGCTGTCTGGAAAAGGGAATATCGAATTCATATTTTCCGAGCCGCTGTGCCTCTGCGGAAAAATAGGACATCAGCTTTGCGCGCGTTGTGCGCTGCCCCATGTGGGTCAGCTTTTCGCTGAAGCGAAGGTTTTTCTCCGCAAGCTCGCCAAGCAGATTTCGGATGATATGGCTATGATGCGTGCAGGCGGAGGAACACACATGCAGCACACGCTTTATGTTCAAATACAGCACCGTAACAGCTGTTTCCGCCACAACGCTTACATTCAGCACAGAGCCGGGCGCGCAGGCATAGGCGGCGGCAAAGGTCTGCCCCACCCCTGCCTTGGAAATGATGTTGCGGTTGCCCCAGATGTCCTCCTGTATGATTAGAATACTGCCGGACAGCACAAGACCGATGGCATCTGCCGTATCCCCGATGCGCAGCAGCAGGGCATCCTTGGGAAAGCTTTCCTTTCTTGTTTCCAGACAGGAGAGCATTGCGGTCAGTTCCTCCTCGGAAACGCCCGAAAAAAGCTGAGAGGAACGGATGATGGGAAAAAATTCTTTCATAAAAACCCTCTTTTCGTTGAAAATTCAACCGACTTGTTGAATTTAGCATACTATAATGAAAACAAAAAAGCAAGGAGGTTTTTATTGTGAAAAGAAGAATCATTGAAATTGATCAAAATAAATGCAATGGCTGCGGTGCTTGTGCCGCCGCTTGTCACGAAGGCGCAATCGCTATGGTAAACGGGAAGGCGCAGCTGATGCGCGATGACTACTGCGATGGTCTGGGCGATTGCCTGCCTACCTGCCCCACTGCCGCGATTACCTTTGTGGAGCGCGAAGCGGCAGCGTATGATGAAAAGGCTGTGGAGGAAAATAAGCGTAGAAGGCTACAGGAAAAAATGCAGACAGAAGGGATGACACTCCCCTGCGGATGTCCGGGAAGCCAGTCCAGAACAATCGCACACGAAGAATCCGCCGCGGCTTGCAATACAGAGGCGGTCAGCCGCCTGTCCCAGTGGCCTGTGCAGATTAAGCTGGTTCCCACGCGAGCACCGTATTTTGACGGCGCAAAGCTGCTGATTGCCGCAGACTGCACCGCGTATGCCTATGCCGCCTTCCACGAAAAATTCATCAAGGGACATATCACCCTTGTGGGCTGTCCGAAGCTGGACAGTGTGGATTATTCCGAAAAGCTGACCGAAATCATTCGTGAGAATGATATCAAAAGCGTCACCATTGTCCGCATGGAGGTTCCTTGCTGCGGCGGTCTGGAATTTGCGGCAAAAACGGCATTACAGCAGAGTGGGAAATTCATTCCATGGCAGGTTGTGACCATCTCCACAGACGGCAGAATTCTAGATTAAAAAGAGGACAAAGAAGAAAGCGAGGGTTTCAAATGGGCAACAAAATGTTTTGTTTTCAGTGTGAGCAGACGGCGGGATGTACCGGCTGTAAGGGAAATGCAGGCGTTTGCGGCAAAACCGCTGATGTGGCACAGCTGCAGGATGAGCTGACAGGGGCGCTGATTGGGCTTGCGCGCGCAACGGACAATGCCCCCGATGTGAATGACGGCACATGGCGGCTGATGATTGAGGGATTATTTACCACCGTTACAAATGTAAGCTTCAACGAAAAGACACTGCGCGAGCTGATTGACCGCGTACATGCGGAAAAGGCAAGGCTTGTGCCCGACTGTTCGGACTGTGCTGCTCCGTGCGGTCGCGCTGCCGATTACGATATGGCAAGGCTCTGGAATGCGCAGGAGGATATCCGCAGCCTGAAATCCCTGATTCTGTTCGGGGTGCGCGGCATGGCGGCCTATGCGCATCATGCGCTGGTGCTGGGCTATACCGATGATGCGGTGAACGATTTCTTCGCAAAGGCGCTTTTTGCTGTCGGCGAGGATTGGGGCATGGAGGAGCTGCTGCCCATCGTGATGGAGGTCGGTGAGAAAAACCTCAAGTGCATGGCGCTTCTGGATCAGGCAAATACCGAAAGCTACGGCACGCCCACACCTGTTACCGTTCCGCTGACTGTGGAAAAGGGGCCGTTTATTGTGATTTCCGGTCACGATCTGCATGATCTCAAGCTGCTGCTGGAGCAGACCGAGGGCAGGGGTATCAATATTTATACCCATGGCGAAATGCTGCCTGCACATGGCTATCCCGAATTGAAAAAATATGCGCATCTCAAGGGCAACTTCGGCACAGCATGGCAGAATCAGCAGAAGGAATTTGCAGAGTTGCCTGCGCCGGTGCTGTTTACCACCAACTGTCTGATGCCGCCGAAGGCAAGCTATGCCGACCGCGTATTCACCACAGAGGTGGTATCCTATCCCGAAATGACGCATATCGGCGCGGATAAGGACTTCACCCCTGTGATTGAAAAGGCGCTGGAGCTGGGTGGCTATGCCGAGGATAGAATGTTTACAGGCATCAATGGCGGCAATACAGTGATGACAGGCTTTGCACGCGGCACGGTGCTTGGGGTGGCGGATAAAGTCATCGAGGCTGTGAAAGCCGGCGCAATCAGACATTTCTTCCTTGTTGCAGGCTGCGACGGGGCGCGTCCCGGACGCAATTACTATACGGAGTTCGTAAAACAGACCCCTGCGGATACGGTTGTGCTGACGCTTGCCTGTGGCAAATACCGCTTCAATGACCTTGACCTTGGCACCATTGGCGGTCTGCCCCGTCTGATGGATATCGGGCAGTGCAATGATGCTTACAGTGCGATTCAGATTGCCGTTGCGCTTGCCGATGCGTTCGGCTGCGGCGTGAATGATTTGCCGCTGTCCATGGTGCTTTCCTGGTATGAGCAGAAGGCGGTGTGCATCCTGCTGACCCTGCTGTATTTGGGCATCAAGAATATTCGCCTTGGCCCGACCCTGCCGGCATTTGTTTCGCCCAATGTGCTGCAGTACCTTGTGGAGAATTTCGGGATTGCACCAATCACGACTCCGGAGGAGGATTTGAAGCAGCTGCTGCAGTAAAATAAGATATCTCTCATGAAAAGGCAACCCAAATGGGTTGCCTTCTTTTTTATTGTAGTGCCTTTAAACGAAACAAAACCACCCTCTTACGAAAAAATATTACAAATTAGGATATTTTTTATAAATTAAGGTTGTAATAGAAATCCCTTTTTGCCATAATTCAAATTGCATAAAATAATAAATTCCGCAGAAAACAAGCATAATTCGGCAAAGTAGGCGAAAGCCTATGACGCAAAGCTACAGGGCCTTTCAACTGGCAGCCAGCTGCAAAAAAACGAGCATTGCCGGATAGGGGCGGTGCTTTTTCTGTTTGTGAAGAAAAAAGGAATTTATTCGCATTGGGTATAAAGAAAGTACAGATAAAGGGAGGAAAAAATATGAAGAAAAATTATTATGCGAAGGTACTTGCGCTGACCGTAGCGGCAAGTATGGTTTCTGTGCCGGCATTCGCGGCGGAGGGGACGGACGACCCTCAGGCACAGGAGAAAACGGTGGAGCAGGACGAGCAGAAAGGGGAAAAATCTGCGAAGGAAGAGCAGGAAAAGACCGAGCAGTTCGTAAAGGAAGAAAAGATAGAAGATGGAATTTCCGCAGCTTCTGATGATGACCAAGAAACTGCCGTTGCAAAAGGGGACTGCGGTGCAACGGAAGAAGATGAGGTTTCGTGGAAACTGGTAAAGAATGACGATACATTATACCGCAAGGCGGAAGAAAACGGATATTCCTACGCAACAACAGCCGAGGATGAATACGAAAAGGTAGATGGCTATACCTTGACTATTTCGGGGGAAGGCAACATTGCCGATTATTTCGGAAAAAATATTACGATTGATAGCTTTGAGGGGGATATTGCTCCTTGGAGAAGAGCCTTACTCAGCGATATCGAGGCTGACAGAACAACACAGGAGGTTGTTCCAATCACAAAGGTTATTGTAGAAGATGGCATTACAGGAATCGGTACAGATGCATTTTCTTATTTGGCGCTGAATGGGACAATTACATTTAATGAAAACGTAACCTATTACGGCAGCGGTGTTTATTCGTACTGCCCTTTGATTACGACGGTTGATTTTACAAATTTCAAGCCTAAAAATGTTTCGGATTATTGGATACCGGGTCATGAAATGCTGACAGGCAGTGCCGTTCCTTACGGATTTTTTGACAGAGATAAAAGCCTGAATACCTGTATAGTAGACGGAAAAACCTACACCGGTGAGCTTGCCCTGCCGGAACGGATTGACACCATCTGTACGGCGGCATTCCGCGGAACAGGATTTGACACTATCAATTTTGACAATGGCTTGAAGGATATAAAAGAAGTAGGCCCCTATGGCATGAGTAATCTGGCAAATATTGATACATTTACCTATCCGGGGAATGTGGACTTTTATAGCGGCGAGAGTCCAAACGGCAACAAAACGTCCAGTGTTGTATTAACTGGAAGCAGCATAAAAAAACTGATTATTCAGAAGGATGTAAAGGAATTGCCTGACGCTTTTGCTTATCAGCTGAAAGCGTTAGAGGAAGTTATCTTTGAGGGAGAAATAGAAAGTATTGGCTCGAATGCCTTCGGCGGATGCGAAAAGCTGGAATCCGTAGAGCTTGGTAAAGTGAAATCGATGGGGAATGGTGTATTTATCAACTGTCCTTCTCTGAAGTCCCTTAAAATCGAAGGGGATGAGAACTTGGTTCTTTCTTCTAATACCGTAGCGAGCTGGGGAACAAACTGACCCGGTGCCGCACCCTTGGAAACCTTTGAACTGGGTGCAGGGACAATCAATTTCAACCTGAACGGGAAAAAGGATACTCTTAAAGAGGTAAAGCTTGGTGACGGGGTTAAGGATATTCCCGATTATTTTTTAAGTGGATGTACCAAATTGGAAACACTTGAAATCGGGAACGGCATTACAAAAATCGGGAATCGTGCTTTTCAACAGACAAACATTACAAGCATTGCAATTCCGGACAGCGTAACAGTTATTGGGAAACAGGCATTCAATAGATGTACTTCTCTTAAAGAGGTAAATATTTCAAAGAATTCTAAACTTGAAACAATTGGAGACGGTGCATTTTATGATACAAGAGTGCTGAAAATGTATCTTCCCGGCGGAGTAAAAACGCTTGGCAGCGGTGCTTTCCAGAGAACACCTGTGGAAATTTATGATTTGAGTGATGTCTATTCTTCTGATTTTACCATCGGGGATTGGTGCATCAATAACTGGTATAATACTAAAGAAGGCGAAGTGGCACCTGAATGGGCAAATAATCATAAGGATATTTATGTAAATAACAACGACATCTTAAATGCCTTATTAGCTGACAAGAAAGCCGGTTCTGTGACTAAAACCTGCTATGTGACAAACGGCGGAACAGTTGATATGACAAAGACAGGCTTTGATGCAGTTTCTCGTCCGGGCTACACTGTGGAATGGCACAAAAACGCAGATTTTTCCGATACGGCATATACAGGTGAGCCTCAGAACGGCCAAAACTACTATGCAAAATGGACTTTGAATGATTCTACAAATACGATTGAAGTTACTTATGACGCGAATATCAGCGGTGTAACGGCAAAAACGTATGCTGAAATTAAAGGAAATGAGCATCTTGCAAAAGCAAGCAGCTTTAGCCGTGCAGGCTATACATTTACCGGATGGAACACAGCGAAAAATGGCACAGGCACTGCCTATGCGGTTGGTGATATTATTCCCACGACCGCGGATATTACCGTTTATGCGCAGTGGAAGCTGAATGCACCTACAGTTTCCGTAACAGGCAATGCGACAAAGCAGTATGACGGCGGGAATGTTACTCTCACAGCGGCAACGTCTGTTTCTGGTGTTACATATCAGTGGCAGAGGGACGGCGTAAATATTGATGGTGCAACAAATGCCACATATACCGTGAAAAATGTTGCGGACAGCGGAAGCTATACCGTTAAGATTACGGATACAGAAGGTAAAACAGCCGTAAGCAATGCGACAGCAATTTCCATTACAAAGAAAGAGGTAGCAGTGCCTACGGTGGAAAGCAAGATCTATAACGGCACAGTATTGACAGCAGATGTAACCGCAACAGCTGATTATGATGTTACAAAGAATGAAGGCGGAAAGAATGCCGGTGTGTATGACGTTATTTTAACCTTGAAGGATGCAGATAATTATAAGTGGGCTGACAGCGAAGAAGCTGCAAAAACGATTCCTTTTACAGTTGCACCCAAGAAGGTAGAATTAACTGTAGATAATAGCACATTGAAAGGCGCAGGCAGCGTTACATTTACGGTTGACGGCGTTTGCAACGGAGATACAGCAAAGGTTGTATGCGACGTTGACAGCATTAAGGTAGAGGGCTTAAAGGCTTCTTTGCCGAATGCAACTATGGAGTATACATTTACAACAGACATGGGCGGCAATTATGAACCTGCAAGCTGTGTTGTTTCCGTAACACGCAGAAAATCCGGTTCTTCTTCCTCTGACACTTCCGCCCCGACCTACGGCGTAAGCACAGGCAAGACGGAAAACGGCGAAATCTCCGTTACCCCCGCGAAGGCAGAAGCCGGCGAAACAGTGACCATCAAGGCAACCCCCGACAGCGGCTATCAGCTGAACAAGATGACGGTAAAGGACAAAAACAACAGCGCCGTAAAGCTGAAAAAGGTGAACGATAACGAATACACATTTACCATGCCTGTCGGCAAGGTTTCCGTGGATGCGACATTCGTGCAGAAGGATGCGGCGGATGATAGCAACGCGGCTGAAGCAGGCAAGACCATTAAGCTGCAAATCGGCAGCCGTATCGTTAACGTGGATAACGAAGCAGTGATTTACGATGCTGCACCCGTCATCCGCAATGACAGAACTCTGGTGCCTATCAGAATTATCACCGAGGCTCTGGGTGGCAAGGTGGATTGGAACGGCGCGACCAAAGAGGTTACGCTCTCCATCAACGATAAGGAAATCAAGATGACTATCGGCAAGACGCTTGAAAAATATGGCGTTGCACCTGTTATCATCGACGGACGTACCTTCGTACCCGTGCGCTTCGTGGCAGATGAGCTTGGCGCAAACGTCGCTTGGGACGATGCAACCAAAACAGTGACAATCAAAACCGCTCGATAAGGCAATTCGGCGTTCATCAGAAATGGTGAACGCCATTTTTTTGTCCCGTTTGCGAAAAAGTATTTGACAACAGGGGGCGTTTTTGGTATACTAACTATTGCAGTAGGCGTTTTGTGGAGATGTACTCAAGAGGCTGAAGAGGTGCCCCTGCTAAGGGTATAGGTCATTAACGTGGCGCGAGGGTTCAAATCCCTCCATCTCCGTAGAAAAGAGACTATCGAAGGATAGTCTTTTTTATTTTGTAAAATTGAACCCATAAGGTGCGCCCAGATAAGAAACCATGAATTCTGAAATGCTGAAAGGTACGTCTACTACGTCAGTTTTCCTTGACAGCCTAAGTCAAAGGATGCCTGCGGGAAACTTCCTTGTATCCGTAGCCTTTCCGCTATTTCATTTTCTTCATGTTTTCTTATTGGGGCACACCTTTGCGCCACAATGGCGCGGGAGTAGAGGGCGACCGCTGCCGGTGGCAGGAGGAGGGAGCCCGAAACTGCGAGAAATAAGGAGTGCATGGAGAGAGCAAAGCGAAGGACAATGCACGACTATATTTCGAGGTGGGCAGTTCAAATCCCTCCATCTCCGTAGAAAAGAGACTATCGAAGGATAGTCTCTTTTATTTTGCAAAATTGAACCCTTTTTTGTGGCGCAATGCAAATCATATTAATAGGAAGCTTTTTGGCGTTTCGATTCCCCGAAACGTCTTTTTTTATACCTTGAGACTCCCTGAGACTTGGCATCTGCTATTCTCCATGACAGAAAGGAGGAGAGCAAAATGTATGTTACAGGGGACACGATTATCCGCTTTGCGACCGTTCTGGGAGCATTAGGTACGCTTGGAGCCCTGCTTTACCGCAGCTTTCACTGGATGGAGCAGCAGAAGGCACAGCAGGCGGAAATCGAGAACATCAAAAAGGAGCAGTGCGTTATATGCTACGGGCTTTTGGCAACACTGGACGGGCTCAAGCAGCTTGGCGCAAACGGCAATGTCAGTGATGCCTATCAGAGACTGGAAAAGCATCTGAATCAATCGGCGCATGAATGAAAGGGGGAAATGGAATGAAGGAAATTTGGAAAGAAGCTGTCGGAAATCTGCTGACGGTGAAAAGTATTGTAACATTGGTGCTGACGCTGGTATTTTCCGTTCTGGCAGTCACAAGCCGTATTGACGGCGGGCAGTTTCTGAATATTTTTTCGATTGTGATTGCATTTTATTTCGGCACACAGCACAGGAAAAGCATGACACAGGAAGTGACACAGGAAAAGGGGGATGCGGAATGACGGGGAATGAATTGGTTGCATTTGCGAGAGGAAAGATTGGCACGCCTTATGTTTATGGCATGAAGGGCAAGGTGCTGACGCAAAAGACGTATGACCGGCTGAGAATCCTTTTTGGGTCGCTGGTCTGGGAGAGCGACGCGGCGAAAATCGGGCAGGTTTGTGTAGATTGCAGTGGTCTGATTTCGTGGGGGACAGGCATCCTTCGCAATTCGCAGGGCTATCATGACACAGCAGATGCGGTATTCCCCATCGCGACCATCGGGCAGGCACCAATTGGGGCGGCGGTCTGGCGCAAGGGACATATCGGCATTTACATCGGCGGCGGAAAATACATCGCGGCGGACGGCAGTGCCTACGGTGTGCGAATCGGCACTGTTGCGGGCAGCGGCTTTACGCATTGGTTCCGCTTGAAGGATATTGCCTATGAAAGAAAGGAGGACGAAATGGTTACAAAGGAAACGATTTTTTATAATGATAAGGCATACACCGTCAGCCTCATCCGCAAGGACGGCGTAACATACCTGAAGACCAGAGATATTGCGGAAATTTTAGGCTTAGCGGTCGGCAGCAGGGGAAAGGCACCGGTCTTAGCAGACAAGTCTACTGCATAAATAAAACAATTTCATATCAGAATTTTATCCCTTTCGGACGAAAGGGATTTTTTGTTTAATTGAATAAAAATATAACAGTACGATTTTTTATTTTTCCTGTGCGAAGGAAACAAAGAGCAGGAAAATTTTTCATCTGATATTGTTCAGTTTTCATTTTTGCCAATAAAAGCGTATTTTACTTTACCCAAAAAAGAGAAAATGAACTATTTTTCAGTCTATTTTCCTCTTTTTCACAGGATGCGGTTGGACATTTTTTCACATCGTTCAAAAAAATGTACGAAAAACTATACAAAAATACCTGAGTTTGTAGAAAATTTCAAAGTACCCCTTGCCTTTCTCAGGAAAAGTGGTATACTGATACTGTATTCGGGTAGGGATTTTCAGGGATTCATTGTGCGATTGGATATACGCTGAACTTTTTTTCAGGATGTGGTTTGCGCGTATCGGCAGAATGAGCCGAAGATCCTCCGAGAAGAGTACGCAGTTCTTCAAATACAAAATATCTATATCAAAAGGAGAAGTGAAAAACATGAGAATTTCCGACAGAGTGCAGGCAATGCAGAACTCCCCTATTAGAAAATTTAACCCTATGGCTGACGCAGCTGAAGCAGCAGGCGTTAAGATTTATCACCTGAACATCGGTCAGCCCGATATTGAAACACCTTCCGTATTCTGGGAAGCAGTAAAAGGTTTTGACCAGAAGGTACTGGCTTACGCTGGTTCTTGGGGTCTGCCTGAACTGCAGGACGCTATCGTTGATTACTTCAAGAGATTCGACATGAATCTGGAAAGAAACGACGTTCTGATTACAGCAGGTGGTTCCGAAGCGCTGACACTGACATTCCTGTCCATCATCAACCCCGGTGATGAAGTTATCGTAGCTGAACCCTACTACACAAACTACCTGACATTCATTCAGGCTGCTGACGGTGTTGTAAAACCCGTTACAACATACGCTGAAGAAGGCTACAAATATGCAATCAAGGAAAGACTGGAAGCAGTTGTTACAGATAAGACAAAAATGATTTCCATCGTTAACCCCGGTAACCCTACAGGTTGCGTCCTGTCCAGAGAAGACATGAGAGTTATCGCTGACTTCGCTAAAGAACATGATCTGTGGATTCTGGCTGACGAAGTTTACAGAGAATTCGCTTATGACGGCAGAGAAATGACATCCTTCGGTCAGCTGGCTGACATCGAAGACAGAGTTATCATCATCGACTCCGTTTCCAAGAGATTCTCCGCTTGCGGCGCTCGTATCGGTTGCATGGTTTGCAAAAACAAAGAATTCATGGCACAGGTATTCAAGATTGCTATGGGTCGTCTGTGTGTTCCTACACTGGACATGGTTGGCGCAACAGCAATGTACAAACTGCCTGCTGACTTCTTCAATAGCGTAAGAGCAGAATATGAACACAGAAGAGACGTTGCTTATGATGCACTGATGAAGATCCCCGGCGTTGTTTGCCAGAAACCCGGCGGCGCTTTCTACATCACATGCAAACTGCCTGTTGAAAATACAGAAGATCTGCTGCTGTTCCTGCTGAACGAATTCAGAGAAAACAATGAAACAGTTATGTACGCTCCCGCTGAAGGCTTCTACGCAACACCCGGTCTGGGCAGAGACGAACTGCGTATCGCTTACATCCTGAAAGCTGAAGATATGGCTAGAGGTATTGAACTGCTGGGCAAAGGTATCGAAGCATACAAAGCAAAAGGCGGCAAATAATTCAAGCTACATAAATTGAGTTAAGCATTGGCTTTGCACATGTTAGGGCACTCCGCTTGGAGTGCCCTTTCTCTATGCCGAAAAGCAACGAAACAAATCTGTTATATCCGTTACAAATGCTTAACAGATTTACAACAGATTTATGACAAATTGCACGATTTCTTTCTTTTTTTCGGTGCTTGTGGTATGATGAAAAAAATGAGTTATGGGGTTTTTTAGGAATTTTAAGGAGGTTTTGCAAATGGAGGAAAACAGAGAATTGACAAGAGCGGAGCTTGTGGAGCAGGATGCAAAGGAATGCTTCAAGCAGGGTCTGAACTGTTCGGAATGTGTGATGACGGCATTTCTGAATCATTTTGACACAGGGCTGCCCAAGGAGGTTGTAAAGCTTGCAACCGGCTTCGGCGGCGGCATGGGGCATACAAAAAACACCTGCGGCGCGATTACGGGTGCGGTTATGGCGCTGAGTGCCATTGTGGGCAGAGAAAATCCTGCGGCAAAGGAAACGGTAGGCGAGAGAATTACCGAATTGCAGCAGGGCATTTATCCCATTGTCGGCAAAATGGTAAATGAAATCAAGGATGAATACGGCACACTGATCTGCTCTGAGCTTTCTAATCCCTTCGGTGATTTCGCATGCAAGGAAAGAAAGAAAAACTGCATGACTATGATTATGCACTGCGCAAATCTGGCGGCGAAATATGCAGAAGAAGCGCAGAAATAAAAAGCAATTATAACGTAATATAAAAGGAATATTGTAATAACGAACATAAGATTTGGTGATTGAGATGAAAAAAGTATTTTTGGGGCTTCTGGCGGCGCTGATGCTTACCGTGCCTGCCTTTGCCCATCCGTTGATTACGGTTTATGTAGATGGAGAACAGTTAAGCTTCGACCAGCCGCCCATCATTCAGGATGACCGCACACTGGTACCCATGCGGAAAATCTTCGAGGCACTGGATGCACAGGTAATCTGGGATGAAGCAGACCAGACGGTTATGGCAATGCACAATGAGGATATCATTATGCTGCAGATTGGCGAAGCAGGTCTGTATAAAAACGGCGAATTGGTTTATACCATGTCTGTCCCTGCGCAGATTATCAATGACCGCACACTGGTGCCTCTGCGCGCCGTTGCGGAAAGCCTTGGCGCATCCGTTGCGTGGGATGGCGTGAAATATGTCATTGATATCCATTCGGACGGCACCTCCAAAAAGCCTACGGGCAGTGAGCAGCAAGCACCGCAGGTTGGCGGCTATACGTCCTCTGTCCTTGCGGCGGACGGCACAGAGGTGCTGCATGTGGAGCTGAAATGTGACGAGGTTGCGGGGCAGGCGGCAGTCAATACTGCCATGGCACAGGCTACCTTCAACGAAGGCAAAGCCTTTTTGCAGACCTATAAGGCACAGGCGCTGCAGGCATACGCCAATGATCCCAACGGCTTCCAGCCCTATTACTGCGTGGGTGCGTATAACGTGACACGCAGCACAAACGGCTATGCATCCTTCTTGGGAACGGTTTCCTCCTACGCAGGCGGCACAGAGCAGGCGCAGTATACCTCTCATACCTATGCCATGAGCAGTGGCAGGGAGTGCGCCTTGAGCGAGCTGGTTTCCGATAGTCAGGCGGATTTGCAGGCACTCTGGAAGGCATCCTTTACAGCGCTGATTGAAGCGGACGAGGATGCGTTCTACAGCGATGCGGAAAGCAGATTGGCAAGAAGTCTGAATCAGGTGCAGTTCTACCTGACAGATAGCGGCATTGTTTTCTATCTCTCCCCCGGCATCATTGCCCCTGCGGCAACGGGTGCGGTGTCCTTTGAAATTGCATATCAGATTTAAGAAGAAGGCATAAAATAGAATTTTTTACGAAAAATAGAGAAATAAAAGAAAAAAGGAGGGAGTGCGGATGTGTACCGCAGTGAGCTATCACACCAAAGATCATTATTTCGGCAGAAATCTGGATTTTGAGTGTTCCTATGGGGAGAGCGTAACAATTACCCCCAGACGTTTTTTGTTCTGCCTTCCCGAAGGGGCGGAATTTCGGACAGAGTATGCCATGATTGGCATGGCGCACGTTGCCGAGGGAACGCCGTTATATTATGATGTGGTCAACGAAAAGGGGCTTGCCATGGCAGGCCTGCTGTTCGCGGGCAATGCAGTCTATCAGAAGCGGCAGGAGGGGAAGGACAACATTCCCTCGTGGGCGCTGCTGCCTTGGATTTTGGGGCAATGCGAAACCGTAGCAGAGGCAAGGGAGCTTTTGGAGCGGATTGCAGTGACAGATGAGCCGTTCAGCGAGGCCTTACAGCCCAGCCCGATGCACTGGATGCTTGCGGATGCGGCGCAATGCCTTGTGATAGAACAAATGGCAGACGGACTGCATCTTTATGATAACCCGATTGGTGTTTTGGCGAATAATCCGCCCTTTCCCTTTCACAGAGAAAATATCAGGCAATATTTGAATGTTACCGCAGATCCGGCGCAGGATCGCTTCAGCGGACAGGAGCTGCTTTCCCCCTTCAGCCGTGGCATGGGTGGGTTTGGACTGCCGGGCGACCTTAGCTCTGCCTCTCGGTTTGTGCGGGCTGCCTTTGTGAAATTAAACTCTCGTTCCGCAGAGGGCGAAAAAGAGAGTGTCAGCCAGTTTTTCCATATTCTCGGTGCAGTGGAGCAGCAGAGAGGATGCTGCTATCTGGGCGAGGGAAAATATGAGATTACCATATACAGCTCCTGCTGCAATCTGGAGAAGGGGATTTACTATTATAAGACCTATGACAATCACAGCATTACGGCAGTGGAGCTGCACAAGGAAAATCTGGACGGAGAGGAATTGATTTGTTATCCCTTGGCTTAAGCCGTTTCTCTCCTTTACGATACAATGCAAAAAGGAGGATATTATGGAACTGATATTGGCTTCGGCCTCACCGCGCAGGAAGGAATTACTGGAAAAAATCGGGCTGCCCTTTACGGTACAGCCTGCCAAAGGCGAGGAACGCATCACGCAGAAAAGCCCTGCGGCGGTTGTTATGGAATTATCCCGACAGAAGGCAGAGGAAATCGCAGCAGCGCAGACCGGGGATTGCATTATCATCGGGGCGGATACGGTGGTTGCTAAGGGCGAGAAAATCATGGGCAAGCCGAAGGACGCGGCGGATGCAAAGCAGATGCTCAGAAGCATTGCCGATGACTGCCATCAGGTCTATACGGGTGTCACGCTTATCCGCACGGGTGCGCATCCCCAAAGCGTCACCTTTCAGGAAAAAACAGACGTATGCCTCTATCCGATTTCCGATGCGGAGCTGGATGCCTATATTGCAAGCGGCGACCCGATGGATAAGGCGGGAGCGTATGGCATACAGGGCGATTTCGCGATTTATGTGAAGCGCATCGTAGGAGATTACTATAATGTGGTGGGTCTGCCGATTGGCAGAGTCTATCAGGAATTGAAGCGGATGCTTTTTGTCAAAAAATGAACGGTTTTTCACTTTTTTTTATGAAAAATGAAAGATTTGTCAGTCTTATTGTTGACAGACAATAAAAAATAGCTTGTTTAATGATGAAAATTTGTGCATTTATTTGGTTGACACTAAAATATATTTTAGTTATACTTGTAGACGTTAAAAGTAATAGCTTCCATATATACAATTTACTTACCTTCCCCCCTGAAGTACCGTTCAGGGGT
>ENA-OROS01000407-OROS01000407.1-human-gut-metagenome-genome-assembly--contig:-NODE-407-length-30211-cov-3.723107_pt1 | contig 30211 bp, 19 predicted proteins | sample MGYA00242134_ERZ509059 | MGnify/ENA primary metagenome ERZ509059 (study PRJEB26280, sample SAMEA2338753) | human gut metagenome | biome: human gut; feature: human-associated habitat; material: faeces... | reverse complement strand
TGAGATAAATACCTAAAAGACTTCTTAATAACAGTCCTTTTTAAATGTACAAAAATACGATGATTTATTGAAATCACAAAGGACGAATGAACACTTAAAAACAGGAATCTAGAGTCTTTTTAATATATTCATCTCATAATCAAGTTCCAGAAAAGTCACCCCACTCATAAGTCCATTTCACTCTTTCTCCCCACCACATACACCGGCTGATACTTCGTCCCCGCATTCTTCAACACCCCATCCTTCACCAACTCCCGAATCACCCGAGTAGACTTCGACGAATTAAACCCAGTGAGCCGTTCAAAATCGCGGCGTTGCAGGAAAGAATGCGCCTTGAAATACTCCGTTAACTTCTGTTTCACCTCTTCCTCGTCCAACTTAGTAGAATGATGCGCCTCGTCTACCTTGCGCTCCAGATACACACTCTGGAAACGGTCAATCAAGTCTTTGTCGGGCGTGAACTTGATGCTTCTCACCTGTACATCGTCATCCTTAATATACTTCGGATTAATGTCCGGCGCACACTTCAGGCTCAGACTGAAATAGCCGATTCCTTCCAAATGCACCGCATATCCGTTGCTCAGGTTCTCATAGAGTTCATCGTTCAGGGCCGTGATGACGGCTGCCACATCGGCTGGAGAGACGGTACATTTCCTGCGTATCGCTTCACGGATTTCACGGGTGGTCACTACATCTTTGGTAACCACTTTTGCATGCAACTTCGGTACGGAAACTCCCTCCTTTACCGGATTCTCAAACAAATCAAATTTTATAGCCATAATCGTTTTAGTTATATTGTAATTATACTTTTTTAAAAACGCTTATACAAAAATACCTCGACACGTAGCTGTCAAGGTCGCGACACGAACGTGACGAGACATCAGCACGAACGTGTCAAGACCTCGTCACGTACGTGTCGAGGTAAATTTAACTCAATTTTTAGAAAAATGCAAGAAGGTGCCTAACTATATTAAAAAATAAATACATAAGCTTTCGTTTTTAAGCCGGACAACATATTGCGACAAATAAATTATCATTACCTTTACAAAAAGATAAGAATCAAACAATCATGGACGTCCTCTCCAAAGACCAGCGGCACAAAAACATGGCTGCCATTCATTCGGCCAATACCAAGCCGGAAATGATAGTCAGGAAGTATCTGTTTGCTCACGGATTCAGATACCGTCTGAACCATCCGCGTCTGCCGGGACGTCCGGACATTGTGCTGCGGAAATACCGCACCTGCATCTTTATCAACGGCTGTTTCTGGCATGGTCATGAGGGTTGCAAATATTACGTCATTCCCAAATCGAACACGGAGTTCTGGACACGAAAAATCACACGCAACATCGAGCGTGACAAACAAGTACAGCAGGAACTGGCACGAATGGGGTGGCACTGCATGACGATATGGGAATGTGAACTGAAACCCAAGAAACGGGAACAGACGCTCCTGGCACTGGAATATACGCTCAACCATATTTACCTGAAAGACCATACCGTGAGCTATTCCTTTGACGAAGAAGAGAAGCCGCTTATGGCTGCGGAAGAATCAGAAGATACTTATCATACCCCGAACAATAAATAAACCTCACAATATGAACTCCTTTATCCCCATCTTTTCAGCCTTCTTCATCCTGCTCGGACTCCTCGTCTGGAGATTCCCCAAACTCATTGCAGGATACAACACCATGACGCCCGAGCAACAGAAAAAAGTCGACGTCAAAGGGCTCAAAGCCTTCATGTGCCGTGTGTTCTGCGCAATCGGCGTGCTAGTCTTCGTGAGCTACCTGCTCCTGCGGCTGTTCATGGACGAAGCATCGGCCATCAACATCAGTTCCATAGTAGTGCCCATAATAGGGGTTATCTATCTGCTGGCCGGTGGCCAACGGTACGACCACAACTAACGGGATGCCTGGGCGATAATCTCCTTCACTTCGCAGCACTCTCCTTCCCGACGGATGCACCAGAACGGGACAGACTTGGCGTCGGTGAACTCTTTCATCCGCCAGGCTGATTCGAAACCGCTGGCCACGAAATGCATGGGCACGAACAGACCGATACGGAACACGTCGAGGAACTGACGGGCTCCGCGGGTGTAGCCGTTGCCGATGCGTCCGTCTACGGGGAACATCACCACGTCGAAACGATCGGTGAGCTTGCGGATGTCTTTCAGCTCGCCCAGGAAACGCTTTTCTTCCTTGGCAGGGTCGATGTCGATGCCGAAGTCGGGGCTGTAGACCAGTCCCCCGTGATAGTCGTCGGTCAGGAAACGGGCATACCAGTTGTTCAGGTCGCCGGCATGGAAGATGCGCTTGCCGTCGGTCTCTATCACCCACGACACGCCGCTGTCGTTGCTTCCGGTAGCCGTCACGCGGAGGAATTCGTCTTCCCACGTGGCACCTTTCCCCAGCCAGGCGTCGGCTTCTTCCTTCTGCGCCCGACGGTGTTTCAGGATGTCTTTCGAAAGGATGTAGCGCACGTTCGCTTTCCGGGTCCGCCAGGAGAAAATGTCGCGGTTGAAATGGTCTTCGTGGAAATGGCTGGAGAAGACGTACAGGGGCTTGGACGACTGCAACAGACGGGGCACCACGCCGGCAGGGTCCATCCAGTAGTCGAACACGAGGATGCAGCGGTCGGTCTCGAGGGCAAAGCCGCTGTGGAAGATATAGGTGAGTTGCATAGGCTGCTTGAATAGTTTGTGCAAAGATAGCGTTTTTGCCGGAAAAGAGCAGCCAGCCCCGGGGATTAAGGGGCTGTGCCCTCCACTTTATAACGGATGGAGCGTTCGCTGCGTTGCAGGCAGTCGGTGAACACGTGCAGGTCGTTGGTGTAGTTCATCAGTTCCCACACGAGCTGCATTTCTTCGTCGGTCCAGGCTGCTCTGTGGCGCGGATATTTTTTCCGGATTTCCTGCAAAGGTTCCGGATTGGAATCTTCCGGAAGTTTCAGCCGGCTGGCCCGTTCACGAAGATGTGTCAGCACACTGTTCCAATAGTTGTGATAGAGAGGCTGACAGAAGAAGTCTGCACAGAGAATCTTCTGCTTCGGCGGACAGTAGAAAAGAGCCTCCCTGTCAATGGCTTCCAGTTCTTGCATCAGCTGGTCGATACATGCAGCGGCGGCCGGAGCCTGCACCAGGATAGAGCATTCATGGCGGGCATCGGCCTTATTCCGTCGGGCCGAAAGCCAGTTGAACGAGCCTTCCACCAGCAGGCGGTCGTCCACCACCAAGGTCTTGTTGTGGATGCCTTTCAACACCCGCAGACTAACGTGGTGTTCTACCAGCGCACGGCGGGCTTGCAAACTTTCCTCCTTCCACAAGCCGTTTTTCTTATCCAAGTAATGGTCGGTATACACCACCACTTCTACCCCACGTTCCACTGCTTCCTGAATGAGGGGCAGCAGGTGGTCGCTTTCAAGGGCGCGGATGGACAGGAAGGGCGACACAATCACCACTTTCCGGCGGGCGGTCTGAAGGGCCTGACGCAAGATGTCCGTATGGGCCTCAAGGGTGGACAGACGGCAGACTGCGGCCGACTGACGGGGCACGTCGAGCGACTGGCTCAGAAGGGGTTCCTCGTCCTGGTAGAGAAAGTGGGAGGAGATTTCGCTCTGCTGACTGTCGAACAGCCACTTGGCCAGGTTGCCCGACGGGGTGTCCCGGTCGGGATGGAAGATGTTCATGTGGCCGAACACCAGGAAGTGATATTGCGCACGCGACACAGCCACATTGAGCATATTGTACTTTCCGCCTGCTTCCATAAAGTAGGAAGTGTCGTCGGGTGAATTGACGGGCGAGAATATCACCAGCGGGTACTGAGCTCCTTGCAGCGAGTGGACGGTGCCGACGGTCATCGTAACGAAGTCTGCAGCATCGGGCAGTCCGGACAGCAGCTTGCGCAAAAGGCGTTCCTGTGCCTTGAACGGGGTAACAATGGCGGCTACCTGAGGAATAGGCTTTCCGTAAGCTTCTTCCAGCTTTCTTTTCTCGCGCGACAGCCATTTCACAATGGCAGCAGCTTCGGCTTCATTAAACCGGCTTCCGGTCTTTCCCTTCTGGCTGTATCCGTTCACATGGACATAGCCTTTGGAGGGAAGAGCCGCGTATTTCGGACGGTCGCCTTTCAAGGGAAGCAGTCGCCCGTGGTACACATAATCGTTGCAATAGGCGATAATGGAGTCCAGGCAACGGCGGTGCTCGCGCAGGAAGGCCCCGCGTTCGCCGTCCACCTGATAGCTGCCACTCTTGCGGGCCATTTTCATCAGGCTTCCGGAAGAGGACAGGAAACCGTGTTCGGTCAGGAAAGCATACAACGGAGCTTTTGACGAGGTAACCACCCCGGAGCGGCGGAGATTGATGAAAGAATATTGTCCGGTCACGGGCCAGATGGGCTCTATCTGTTCGATGTCGCCCACGAGGATGGCTTGCCGGGCCAGACTGAACGAGGGTACGGCCAGTTCGGGCGACACCTGTCCGGACTCATCGACGATGAGCAGGTCGATGGAATTGTAGAGAGGCACGGAGAGATTGCCCTCGCTGCTGCAGGTCATGTAGCGCGGAAGAGAATGGAAGGTGGAGATGAACACCGGCATCACGCAGGCCAGCCGTCTCAGACGCTCGAGGTAGACGGCACGGTCCGAACGGTTCAGGTTTCCGGAGCAACGGCTCAGGCGGCGGATGAACTCAGCCTCCCGGTAGTGGATGGCATACCAGAACATCTGGTAGCGGTAGCTGATGTCCAGGCGCACGGCCATGTCTTCCATGCAGGGCAGGTTCCTGTACTCCTCTCCTTCCGTCAGCCGGGTGTAGCGTTCCCTGAAATCGTCGTTCTCCTCCCAGCGGGCCACGGTTTCTTCGTAGGCGGAAGAAGTCTTGCGGAAGTGTTGCATCATCCGGACAAGCAGATTCTTTCCTCCATTTACACCACCGGATTCTTTCTGTGCAGCAGACTCCAAGCCCGTTTCAATCCAGTTCCTCAGCAGGGCCATCTGTCCACGAAGGTAGTGCTGACACTCTGTTTCATCCTTGCACGAGGTGTGGAAGTAACGGTTGAACAGCTCCAGGTAGTACGTGCGGTACTCGTCCACCCGCTCCGGATTGTCGTACGTTTCGGGAAAACCCTTTCCTCGGGTGTTCAGCATCATGGCATAGCGTTCAGTCAGCTCTTCCTTTCCGGACAGGTACAGGCCTAACGTATCCAGTTCCGGCAACCAGCGTGCCGCCAGGCCTACCTCGGCCGCATCTGTCTCAGCGGCTTCCATCTCGAAATCCTTAAGGATGTTGGTAATGGCCTGGTTGTTGACCGAACTGGCCACAATAAGCTCAGGTTCTCCATCCGTCAGCACGGAATGCACCAGCCGGTTGGCAATGACCGTCTGCAGGAAAGTGGTCTTTCCCGTTCCCGGAGGACCGTTGACCGCAAAAATCCGGCTGCCACGAGGATGAGTGTACATGGCGAGCGTTTCACGCTGAGAAACGGATAAGGGGAAATCACTGCTCATCTGGGCCAGGTGCCGCTTGTTGGCATAAATCTCCCGACGGGCAGGAAGCGGAAGCAACGGTTCGCACCCGCAGCGCGTCAGGCACTCCAGCAGCGGGAGATCTTCCTTGCACTGCAGCAACTTGTCGTACAATCGCAGGATGTTCTGTGCCATCCCCGTGACGGGCGCCTTCGTGATGACCATCTCTGGCTGGTCGGTGTAGTTCATTTCGGCAAACGTCATCCCGGTGGCCTTCCGGAAGAGGGCTTCGCATGCCTCCCAGTATTCCTCCTTTGTAGACACATCGGTCTTGAACGCACTCAGCAGGCTGTCCACCTCGTCGAGGGAAGCAAGAGTACGGTCGTCCTTGGCATTGGGCGAAAGGAACTTGCGGACGAACATCGGCACACGGTCCATCGGATTTTCAGGCAACTGTAAGGAACCGTCGGGGCCTAGTGTCGCCGTAATGAAGAAAGGATATTCAGGAAACGTCTTACCAATAGGTTTGCCATTCTCATATTCGGGAAGCAGCACACAGGGGGCAATACGCACCTTACATTTTTTGCCGTCTTCCCTTCCGTCGGGGAAAAGCAGTTCGATGTCTTCTTCCAGTATTGACTCCGGCATACGGTCTTCAAACGCCAGCGTCACACGCGGCTCTTTATAGAACATGCTGTTACTCCACTCAGCATCCAGCAGGCAGTTTTTCCAGTATTTAAGCAGTTTCTTGTTCATAGGTACACAATAAGGGACAAAAATAGACGCATTCCACCACAATCGAAACAATGCGGCGGTAATAAAGCGTAATTTTACCTAAAAATAATTGAAGAGATATATCCTTCCTGCTCGTAAACCCGATGATAACGGTGAATCATCTCTACCAGCGGAATGAGGCGTACATCCTCCGGCACCAGATGGCAAAAGCGTGCATACTGGCGGTCGTACAGGGTGGCATTTCCATTCTTCAGCTTTATTTCAATATCGTCCGGCACAAAGAAAGAAGACCGGTTGCCCAGGTATTTATAGAATTCGGTGAGATAGATATGAATGCCGGCCAGGTCGAAATCGCCAAAATGCAGGTAATCATTGGGAACCGAAAGGAGCCAGTTGCGCAAGTCATCCGACTGAGGATAACGTGACACAAAGAGTACTTTCCGGGCCTTGAACCACACCCACCACAAGCACATCGGAGGGTATGCGGAATTTCTCCGGTTCCTGCACAAAAAAAGCCATACCTTCCAGCGGAGAGAGGGTGAAAGATTTCTCTCCCATCGTCACCTCCAATGGCTCGCAACAATTTACCAGAAAGCCGCGGAAGGTCCGCACACGAACAAGCTTGGAGTCGCCGGTTTCATTTACCAGTGCACTCCGGTCCAGATCAGGGTTGTGTCCATCGGTCAGCTCTATCCACCGGGACAGTTCGGCCCCACCCGTATACTTGTTCTTCACATAACGGATGCTTGCCTCTACATCCAGCAACCGATAAGAGTTACGGCTTCCATGAGTGATGACAGAAAGCAACCCTTCTTCTTTCAGTTCATCGGCAAACCAACGCGGGAAAAGGCTGGAAGGAAGTGTCTCTCCCTGTATAAGACGAAGTACCTTACGGCATATTGACGGAGTAAATTTTTTCTGTTCCATAAACTATTGCTTGCGTGTGAGTAAAGGTACCACCTGCGTAAAACTCTGAGCATCCTTACTCAAAAGATAAGTATAACGATAATCCTCCACATTGTAGGTGGTAGGAGAACTGTTGACCAGTACGATATTCCGGCAGTTGGCAAAAGCCAGAATACCTTTGACATTGTTGGGATGAAGCTTGCCGATTTCGTCCATCATGCAATGAATCCGGAAATCTCCGAACTTGCGCGAAGCTTTCTCCTTGAACACGTTAATCAGCATGATGTTAACCATGGCTTTTACCAGAATATCCGTTCCGTCCGACCCTACATTGGCTATCTTTTCGGTCCATCCGGTATCGTTATCATTCTCTTTCACACGGAACTGCAGATTGAACGTGTCAGACAATACCAAGCTCTTGCGAGACGGATTGTCTCTCAGCTGCCGGCTGAATGAATAAAGATACTTCACCGCCTTTTCGTTCACTTCCATACGCGAGTCCTGCGAGAAAAGATCAAGAGCTCCCATGTTAAACTGATGTTCTTCATTGAACTGTTTGATTTCTACCAGAAGCTGCATCAGCTTGTCATCGCTGGCCTGAGTCCGCAGCTCGATGCCACGGATGACTCCGGCAAAGTTCCGCCTTACAAAGTCTTCGTTTATGGCACGAATGGTTTTCTGTATCTCACTTTCATGCTGGGTCAAATCGCCCGTCTCCTTCGAGATTCGCTGGATAATGTTGGTGTAGCGCTCACTGATACGTGTCTGATATTCCACAATTTTGTTATCTTCCACAAACTCACAAAGATTTGCCGCAAAATCATAGAAATCAGAGTCGCTTACCAACGTTTCGGGGAAATGGAAGGTGTTCTTAGCCGTAAAATTGCCATGGAATGCATTGACCGCCCGCTTGAACTGGTCCAGCTCTCTATGAATGGAAATAATAAGCGACTTCAAGTCTCCGATAATGGTTCCACAAGACTTCCGGGTAGGACGCATTTCCGAGGTATACGACTCGGACGGACAGAGGCCTTCATCTGCGCGGAAAGCTTTCAGGCTGGCCAAATCTTTATGAATGTCTGCATGCTCTTTTCTCCTGGCTTCCAGTATCTTATCCGCCTCACTCTGCTGGCTTAGCAGACGCTCCATACGAAGCTTGTACTTATTTTCCAAATCTTCCAGCTGCGCATCGTTTGTTTTTTTCTCGTTGCGCAGTTGCGGCTCCCGGTCGAAATACTCGCGTTTGTCTTTCTCAAAATCGGATACCAAAGAACGTTTACGGACAATGTATTCCAGCTCCTGACGGATGTCGGCCATACGTTTCTCGTAACTGGTAATGACAGACATATCCGCCCCGCTTCCTTCAAGTTCCTTGGCCTGTGAGCGCCGCAGCTCTGCCTTTTTCGTTTCCATTTCAACTCGCTGACGAGTAATCTCTTCATGGATAACGCCAGTTTCCTGCCGAACGACCTCCTCTTCAGCCTTTTCCGTTTTCCGCAGTTCTTCGGCCAATTGCTTCAGGCGTTTCTCCTTTTCCGCCCGTAAACGCTTGTCTTCATCTTCCCAACGCACCTGTTCCTGCGACTTCTGAGTCAACTGCAATTCTACCTGCTCTGTCTGCTCCCGTTTCCATTCGGCCTCTTTCCGCTGCCAGGAGGTAAGTTCAGCCTGCAAGTGTTTCCGTCTGGCAGGAATCTGCTGCAACTGGGCCTCCAAAAGGTGCTGTTTGTCGGCTACCTCCCGAATCTGCCGGTTATATTTCTTCTTTATCTGGCCGAGTGTTTCCTCCCGACGTCCGTTCAACTGAGCCAACTCGCGGACATACGACTCACGGGCAGCTTCCTTTTCGGCCAGTTCTTCCTTTAAACGGGCTGGCGTACGCAATTCTTTCGCCACTCCCGAAAGTTCAACCCGTACGCCGAACAGCGTATTGTCACTGTCCCCAGCCAATACCGGATGCAAATCCTGTGCATACAGAATCAACTCTTCATCTGCCACTTTCCCGATTGTTTCCTGCCACCCCGGCTTGTGCGCGTCCAGCCATTCACAGAAGGAACCTTTCCAACGGTCAAGAAGACTGGTAAGGGTCTGAATTTCTTCGGCCAATGCCGTACGACGGCGCACCAGTTCCTCAGCTTCTTGCTTGAACTGCCACTCACTCTCTTTCATCTCATCGGTACATTTCTGCCGCAACTGGTCGCACGTGAGTTTCAGGCCGGCTACCTGCCAGCTTGTCTGCCTTTCTTCATCTTTCAATGCATCCAACTGTTCCTGATAGTCCCCGGTTTCTTTCTCAAAATGGCAAGTCAGCTGAATGCGAATCTTCTGCTGACGAAGTGCGGAAATTTCTTCGGTGAGCCGTATCCGGTTTTCATTCCACGTTTTTTGTCTCTCCTCATACATATTCCGCACGTGTACCTCTTGTTCCCGATAACGAGCATACAATTCATTTCTCCAGACGTTCAATTCATTTTCACGGGCCAGCACAGCCTTTCGCCGTTCATTCTCAAATGCGGTAAAGGCCGCCTCTACCTTTCCGACCAGCAAGTCGTATTTCTGCAACACATCCCTGTAAGTAGCGGTCAATTCTGCATACGTCTGTTTCAAACTATCCTGCTCATGCAGCAAGGCTGCTTCACCTGCCACACGCCGCATCACCTCTTCTATGCCTTCTTTCTCATAATACAAGCGCTTTTCGCGGATACGCTTCAAATCGTCGGCTATCGCCCCTTCCCGGCGCACCAGCTTGTCACGTTCGGCAGAATACTTGCCTCTCTCTTCTCCTACAAGCCGCGCCAACCGTGCCCGCTTCTCTTCTGCTTCCTGAATCTGTTCCTCGAGCACCGGCAACATGTCATGAGCTGCTTTCTCTGCATAATTCAATTCAGCTCTTCCTTCTTCCAGCTGTTTTTGAGAATAAAGTAAGCTCCGGTAGCGCTGAATGACCTGTTCCGCCTGCTTGCGCACCACAATCTCCCCATTCTTGTTGGGACGCAGCCATCGCATGACATCATCATATTCCTGCTCAAAAGCTTCTATCTGGCTCCGGTAATAAGTCAGGTCGATAGACACATCTTCCTCATTCATGGACTGGATGATGGTATCTTTCACAAAATCGGCATCCAAACGGGAATTCAAGAATACATGCTGAATAGTACGAGGAATGTTCTGATACTTACTACTTTCTACAATGGCAAACTTACGATAAGACACCATATCGGGCTTGCGGTTGTTTCCAAAGATGATGTCACGAAACATTTCATAGCTCGTAACAAGCGGAGTAATCGTACAACGGGCATCCGACTCAAGAATACGTGTACGCACCTCGCTCCAATCGGCAGATACCTCGTGACGGTCGTTCACAAACCATGCTTTCCGATAAGGAGCATCTATCAGGCGGAAAGCAGCCCGTCCCATAGATTTGGACACCACTACGGAATATGCGCTATTCTCACGTACCACCTCGTACACGATATACGAGTTGGCATAGGGCAAATAAAAAGCGTCGAAATTCTGCTTTTCTTTCGGAATGCCCAGATGCAATTTGTCGGCATTATAGAAAAACAAGATAGCTCGCAGAAGAGTACTCTTTCCCACTCCCTGCGTACCAATGAAATGCACATTGCCGTCCACCCGGATTTCGGCATAAGGAATATGCGCACTATTCAGGAATATGACTTTATTCAGGTATCTCATCGCTTGTATCCTCCAATATCGTGATGCAGTCCACCATTTCTTCCATATAGTGGAATGCGGTTAGTACTTTATAGGTTTCATCGTGCTCGTTTTCCAGTTCAATCATCCCAGCCTTTTCCAGCTCTGCCACCAGCTTCTCCACAACCTCTCCGAATTTCTTCTTGTCGGAAAACAAGCGGGAAGCCTTTTCCTTCAGTTCCATGTTACATCCTATCTGCACCTCAATATCTGCCCGTCGGAACAGGAATCCGGGACCAAAAGCCGAATGATACGTTTTCAGGAAGCTCAGGTAATCAATCCATTTGCCTACAGCTTCCAGCTTTCGTTCCAAATCGACCCGGGTTTCCTGACGTGTAAAAAGGTAATATCCGTTGCCCGCTTCCAGATAGAAGCCGATACCTTTATAATAATCGTAATACTCCGTAAAATCTTCTTCAAGCGCATCATAGTACCGCTTGACGGTTGACGAGACACTATTGGCGGAAATAAATCCTCCCCTGCTCAGAATATTGAATATTTCTTCCGTGTATTTCATCGTTTTATCAAGTATGATTAAAGGTTTTGTCGTAAATAAATCAAAGGGTACTCCACCTCAGAGGTTGACTCATAATGGTCGGTAAAATCCAGCTCATCCGCATACTGTGAAGCCAGCTGGCAGAAAAAAAGCAGCTTGTCTTCTTCCGCCACCGGCTTGCCATAGGAATAGTTCATTACGAACCGGAACAAATGTGTGCCAGAGGCAGCAAAAGCATTGAATACTTCCTGCAAATTGACTCTGTCCATTACCTCACCTGCCTGTGACAGATAACTTTCCGGAATGGCTCCGGCCACATTCCGCGGACCACGCGCGTCCTTCTTCCGCCGCGACATCACCTTACGAATCAACTCCAATGCCACTTCAGAAGTATGCAGATTTGACAGAGACAACTTGATGCGATAGTTGGGCTGCGGTTCCATCCACACCGGATTCTTTTCGCCAATGACCCGACGAATATCTGTATTCTCCTCAAGCAGGAACTGATCGCGCAGGTACTTCAATCGCCTTACCTTTTCAAAAATACGATTCTGGTAGGCTATCAAGTTCAAGTAATGAATAATCTGTTTTTCTATTTCAATCAGGTTATGATACGAATCGTTCAGCTGAAGCTTTACATCACTCACCACAGCCCGCATCTGTACATCCATAGCCACACGGAAAAAGGTAGGTTGCTGTGAGTCTATCACTTCTTCACTCCGAGTTATAAGCAAAGCTATGTTACGCCGTTTTTCATCCAGTTTTTTCAATTTGGCCAGTTTCACCTGATAACTTGGTTCCGTTTTATAAGTTACATCCAAATTACGTTTCAAGTCCATCACATTACGTACGGTAGCCAGTGCAATGTTTTTCAAACAACGTCTCACCTCTCGCTGATACGCATACTTCCGCTGTTCATTGTTCTCCTTCAGGAAATAATCGATGTTGTCATTCAAATGATTCAGATAATCTTGCACGAACGATACATTGATTTCCTCGTTTATTTGCAGAACCTCTTCGAAAAACTTCAAGTACAAATCTTCCATTTCCAGGAAATCACCGCTTTCCCGCAGCACGCCGTATTCAATAAGAAAACGAATACGCTCTTCCTTGTATTCAGTTAATTCAAGGGCATAATCATAACGGAATGAGAGCTGTTTACGTTTGTAAAACATTTCCTTGAGCAACACTTTTTCCCGCTCAAACATTTTCACAAGTTCATCTATAGAACGGAATGTATTCATCGTATCAAATATAATGTCATTAAAGCAAAGGCGTTTTTAGCAAAGATAGGGATTATCCGGAAATCTCCACCAAATATCGTTATCTTTTCATAAGACGGGATGCGGTTCAGCATCGTCTTTTCTCAAAAGCGGGCTTCGGGTTTGACACTGCATTCACCTTTTTGTATCTTTGCGCCAAACTAGCTGCTACATGAAAAGTACAAAACAAGACATAAAACGCATGCAGTGGGAAAACGACCCGCTTTACCGGTTGATTAGAACCATCAAGAATGTGATGGACCGATACTACCTCGATCCTCTTATCGGATTGTTTTTCCCAACGGCGGGCGATATTTTCTCTTCGGCCATGACACTGCCTTTTCTCACGGTATCGCTGTTCAAAATCAAGTCCATTTCCCTCACCCTGGCCATCCTCTACAACATGCTGGTGGACATGATGCTGGGTATCATTCCGCTCTGGATTGGCGACCTGCTGGATATTTTCAGCCGTTCGTACGCGAAAAACTACCGATTGATTGTGGGTTTCGTGGAAGGTGACAAGGAGGTGATTCAAGAGGTGAACCGCAAAGCCGTGGTGACAGCCGTGGGCATCCTGGTGCTGTGTGTAATTATCTACTGGATGGCCAAACTGGCTATCTACCTGACCACGACACTTTGGGAATGGATAAGCGGACTGTTTTAAGTATCCCGGAAAATACGTACCTTTACGCCAAAATCATTCATAATGGGAAAGAAAGAATACATGCAGGCCAACAAGGACTGGCTGGCCGAAAAGGCAAAGGAAGAGGGAGTGATGCCGCTCCCGAAGGGTATTTATTACAAGGTGCTGGCATCGGGCCAGAACGACGGCAAGCATCCCACACCGCGGAGTATCGTCACCGCGCACTACACGGGATGGACTATCAACGGCAAGAAGTTTGACAGCAGCCGCAGCGGTGCGCCCGTAGCCTTCCGCCTGAGCGACCTGATTGAGGGATGGATTATCGCCATGCAGCAGATGTGTGTGGGCGACAAATGGGAGGTGTACATCCCGTCGGAAATGGGATACGGCAAGTTCTCGCAGCCCGGCATCCCCGGCGGCTCCACCCTGATTTTTGAGATTGAATTGTTTGGAATAGCCTGAGTGCAGGCTATTCCGAATTATCTTTATCTTACAGCGCAGCCTTCAGAATAGAAAGGATGTCCTGTTCGTTCAGCGGAGCAAACGTGCCCGGTGCGTCCAGTCCCTCATTCACGGCAATGTGGTGTGCCATTTCTTCCAGACGGGAATCGTCAATGCCTACCTCACGCAAGGTCATCGGCATGCCCAGGCTCTTGAAGAACTGTGCGGTACGTGCGATGGTCTGCTCGGCAATTTCCGACGGAGCCTGATCGGCAGCCAGTCCGAACACGTTCACACCAAATTTCACGATGCGTTCCTGTGTGCGCTCGTTGAGCACGTGGCGCATCCAGCGCGGTGTGATGATGGCCAGACCTTCTCCATGCGTAATGTCATAATATCCCGACAAGGCATGTTCAATGCCGTGCATGGGCCAGGGAGAACCGCCGGTACCAAGGGCCAACAGGCCGTTGCAGCCAAAGGTGCAGGCATACATGATTTCGGCACGTGCTTCGTAATCGTCCGGTTTCTCCAGAGCAATCGGAGCATATTTCATCAGGGTCTTTACCAGTGTTTCACAGAAACCGTCGGCCACGGAATTGGAGGCATGAGTGAAATACTGTTCCATCACATGGTTGATGGCATCGGCTACTCCTGCTGCCGTGTGCTTGGCATTGACCGTGAAGGTGTGGGTCGGGTCAAGGAAAGAGCAGGCCGGGAACAGATGCGGGTCGATATAAGCCACCTTGTCGTTGGTCTCTGTGCGGGAAATGACTCCTCCGGCATCGTACTCACTGCCTGTAGCGGCCAGGGTAAGGATGTCCACAATAGGCAGTGCAGCCAGCGTAGGAGCCTTGCCGATAATCAAGTCCCAGGTCTCGCCGTCGTATTTGGCACCTCCGGCAATGGCTTTCGAACAGTCGAGTACCGAACCGCCACCCACAGAAAGAATCACGTCAATCTGCTGTTCCTTGCAGATGCGTACGCCTTCCACTACACTGGTAGAGTATTTCGGGTTCGGCTCAATCCCACCCAGTTCAAAGATTTCAAAGTCTTTCAACAGTTCTTTCACGCGGTCGTACAGGCCGATACGTTTGATGCTTCCGCCACCGTATGTCAACAGGATGCGACGTCCGAACGGGCGCATCACCTCTGGCAGTCCAGCCACTACATCCCGGCCAAAAATCAGACGGGTCGGGGTTTGATAGTCAAAGTTCTTCATTGTTTGTTCCTTTTTGTCGTTTTAATTATGGATGTGGCAAAATTACGCAAAAGAAACCATAGACAATGATACAAATTACCGATGTTTCTACCCCAATGCTCGATTTTACATTTGTTTTATATCTGCCATTCTATAACACGGATATAGGTATTCCCGAGAATAAGTATTACATTTGCCTGAAAATAAAATTGACAGATGATGAAAGAAGAAGTGATAGAACTGGACACAGTGGATAAATACAACAAATTCTTCGGAGTGGAGACGTATCATCCCATGGTTACCGTGGTAGACCTTTCAAAGATTACTCAGCCTGCACAGCCATTTACCATAAATTATGGCATCTATGCCTTGTTTCTGAAAGATACGCTCTGCGGAGACATTACCTACGGCCGGCAGCCTTACGACTACCAGGAAGGAACCATTGTCTGTTTTGCACCGGGACAGGTGGCTTCCATCCACGCGCAGGAAGGAACGCGTCCCACCGGATACGGACTGCTCTTTCATCCGGACTTGATTCATGGTACCCAACTGGGACACGACATCCGGAATTATTCTTTCTTCTCTTACGAAGCCCGCGAAGCCTTGCACCTCTCGGAAGAAGAACGGCACACGGTGATAGACTGCCTGCATAAAATCGATACGGAGCTGAGACGTCCTGCCGACAAGCACAGCCGGCGGCTGATTACGGCCAACATCGGACTGCTGCTGGATTACTGCATGCGTTTCTATGAGCGGCAGTTCACCACACGCGAAGCCTCCAACAAGGACATCATCGTACGTTTTGAGCAGCTGCTGGACGAATACTTCGACGGCCAGACACCTCAGGAAGAAGGATTGCCTACGGTGAAATATTTTGCTGAACGGGTATTCCTCTCGCCCAACTATTTCGGCGACATGATCAGTAAGCAGACGGGAAAGACGGCTTCCGAGTACATCCAGTCAAAGGTAGTAGAAAGAGCCAAGGACATGCTGCTTTCTACCACCAAGCCCATGAGTGAGATTGCCTACAGCCTGGGCTTCCAGTATCCGCAGCACATGAGCCGCATGTTCAAGCGGCTGGTAGGTCACAGTCCCAATAAATACAGAACGCAGCAAAGGGGCTGAACCGTCTTTTTACTTGTTCTTCTGATTATCCTCCGCATACTTGGAAGGAGACACGCCAAACATATCCGTAAAATGCTTGCGGAACGTGGGCAGATCATTGAAGCCCACGCGCTCGGCTACCTCCGTGACCGGGAGACTGGTTTCCATCAGCAGGAATGCGGCCTGCGTCATGCGGATGTGGCGAATCAGTTCCACAGCCGACAGGTCGGTGTGCTGTTTCAGTTTGCGGTAGAGCGTAGCCTGACTCATGTGGAGTTCTCCGGCCAGCACTTTGACATTAAACTCGGGATTGCTGGCATGGCCCTCGATGCACGACAGCACCTGTTGCATGAACTCACTTTCGGTGCCTTCGGGTTTCTCTGCCGATACGGAAGAAGTATGTAGCAGCGTACGGGTGTAAATCTGCTTCAAGCGACGACGCATGTCGAGCAGATGGGCCACCTTGGCCAGCAGCACTTCCGGATTGAACGGTTTACGCACATAATCGTCGGCTCCACGATAAGAAGCTTCCACACTGTCCTTATCCTCTGCCTTGGCCGTGAGCAGCAGAATGGGAATGTGAGCCGTTTCCTTCCGCTTGCGCAACTCGGCACAGCAGGTAAAGCCGTCCATCACCGGCATCATTACATCCGACAGTACCAGGTCGGGCACTTGTTCTACGGCCACCTTCACTCCCTCTTCCCCGTTCTCCGCTTCCAGTACCCGATAGTATTTCTTCATCAGGTCGCGCAGGTAACGGCGCATGTCGGTATTGTCTTCTATGATAAGCACCGTCTGGCGGGCGGCGGTACGTTCTTCCTCCGTTTTCTGTGAGGTTTCTTCCGCTTCCGGCAACAGCATCAGGTCTGAGATATTTTCTCTTCCCTTTTCTTTATCATCCGCGTCCGGAGTTTCATCCCACGTGCAGTCGTCTTCTTCGAAATGCGATTTTCCTTCGGGCAGGTACACAGCGAACGATGTTCCTTTTCCCGGTTCACTCTCCACGTTCACTCGTCCGTGATGCATCTCCACGATGTGCTTCACGATTTTCAGTCCCACTCCCATGCGGGTAGAAACTGACGGATCTGCATCGCCGGTTACGAAAGGCTCAAAAATATGCTGCAGCAATCCGGCATCTATTCCTTTTCCGGTATCCGTCACCGAAATGCAGCAGAAAGGTTTCTGATCGAACTCCTTCCGTTCTACCGAGAGACTGATTTTTCCTCCTTCGGGTGTGTATTTAAAGGCATTCGAAATCAGATTCTGAATGACCGATGAAAGTTTCTCCCGGTCGGCCCATATCGTAATATGTTCCGACCCCTGCACCCATGCATACGTTATCCGGCGTTCGGCCGCCAGCGGCTGAAAACCTTCTGCCACATCCCTCATCAGGGATAGCACGTCTACCGCAGACAGACGCAGTTTCACCATGCCCGCTTCTGCTTTCTGGATATACAGCAAACGGTCGGTCAGGGTATGCAGTCCTTCGGCATACTTGAACATGACGGACAGACGACTATAAAACGGATGTGCGGGTGTAATTTTGGAGAGCAGTTCACGCAGCGGAGACAAGATAAGGGTAAGCGGAGTGCGCAGTTCATGGGCTGCCATCGTGAAGAAAGCCTCACGCTCCTTGCGAAGTTCCACTTCCTTGTTACGTTCCATATTGACCGTAAACAGTTCATGCTCCAGGCGCAGTTCATATTGTATCCGCTTTTGCTTCAACCGCACACGATGCAGGTAAATCAACACGATACTGATCAGACCAGCTGCCACAAGCAGGCGGAACCAGAGAGTTTCACTCCAGTGAGGAGCAATCACCACCTTCAGGGTACTGACATCCCCTTCACTCTAGTCCTGGAAAATGGTCTTCACCTGAAAGGTATAGGTACCGGCCGGCAGACGGTCGTACGAGATTTTTTCTCCTTCATCGGCCATAATCCATTCCTCCTGATAAGGATACAGGCGGAAAAGGTATTTCTGAAGTTTGGTCAGATAGAGCAAGTTAGTAAACAGCAGGGAGAAACTGCGGTTTTCATGTGTCAGGTGCAGTTCGGAAGTATAAAGCAACGACTGGGGCAACACCACCTGCCCGTTGACCTTCTGCCCGATTTGCACGGGAGTATGGTTCACTTCCAGGTCGGTAAAAATCACCCGTCCCTTTTCCTTCGGATAATTAAAGCAAAGGTCGGAAGGACGGAAATAGGTCAGCATGCTGTGGTTTCCCCAGAAAAGAAAGTCCTTGCCGAAAAAGACGGAGCGGTTGCTACCCGAAATATAATAGTTATAGAATGACTGCAAATGACGGCTCAGGCGGGAAATACCGGAGTTGGAGCCTACCCAAAGAGAGTGGTCATTGTCTTCGGCCAGTGCGGTCACAAAATTGCTGCACAACCCCTGGGCGGTAGTATAACGGGTCAGGATGCTGTCTCCTTCCGGCGAACAGGCCACCAGACCGCTTCCGGCGTATCCTGCCCACAGTTTCTTGTCTGTCCCATACAGCAGGGCACGGATTTCGATTTCCGTATCCGGCATACCGGCCCTGGCTTCGTATCCGGCATGTGTCCGCAGCACCTTGGTACCGCTCATCCACAGCCGAAGCAAGCCTCTTCTGGTTCCCAGCCATAAAGTCTGATTATCACCGGCCGCCAACGCACGTATATGGATATGATCCGGGATTTGCGGATTACTCCAGCCGATGTGCGTTGAAGTTCCCCGCTGAAAATCCACCCAGTACAGGCCGTCGCTGGTACCCGCCCAGCACTGTTCGTCCGAAACCATAAGCAGGCTCCATACCACTGGAGAAGGCTGTCCGAGAGTGCCAATCCGCATGTCATCCCATTTCCGGTCTTTTCCGTAACGAAGCACCCGTCCGTCCTGCGTACCGAACCAAAAACCTCCATTCTTGTCCGGCGAACTGCAAAGCACGGTTTTCAGGCCCGGAATGCCGGTATCAAACGATTCAAACGACAGCGAATGTGATACGTCAAAAGGCTGCGTGCTCCGCAACACTCCCTTGTGAAACGTAGCCAGCCAGACGTAACCATCTTCGTCCATCTGGATGCCACAGATTTCATTGGAACGGGTCTGTGCATACTGGTGATAAAACAGCTGGCGCAAGTCGGAATACAGCACCCCTCCTCCTTCGGTGCCAATCCACAACAATCCTTCCTCGTCGTAATAGCCCGAAATCATGCGTGTCTCGAAATATTGTTTTCCGTTATGAATGAAAGACTGAAAATCGCGCAACTTGATTGCCCGTTCCGGCGTAAGACTCAACAAAGTATATCCGTTCCATGTAACGGCCAGGTACCGGGAATTCCCTATCGGGAGCAAACGAAAGACATCGTTATGCGACAGCTGCTCCCCCATTCTTTCTGAAATATACTGCCAGTGATGCAACTTTCCGTTTGTCAGGTCGTAACCATACAATCCGTCACCCACGGTAGGAATCCAGATGAACGAATCATCGTTCAGCAAAGAAGATACCCACCTGCCGGACGACAACTGCCCGTCACAGACTTTCTTCAACTGCCTTTGTCCGGGCGTAAAACGATAGACAGTTCCATTCCGGCTTGCACAATACAGCATCTTCCCGTCTTCTCCCATACACAGCACCACAAACGGATCACTTTGTGAATTGTTCACCACATGACGCACAGAGACAAACGCTGTGTCCTGCACAAAGGAGGACGGGAAATTCACTTCCGACAATTCACCGGAAGATACGCCCCAGCAACTGCCGTCAGAATCGGCCACAAAATCGGCGAACATCACAGGCTGTTTGCTCACCGAATCGCACACGGGAAGAAAGCGTTCGTATTTCTTGTCGAACAAGAACAGGTCCTGTTCCGAACGGAGAAGCAGGTAATCCGTATCCAGCGATACTACCCTGTCTATTCTCCGGTAAGAGATTCCCGGCATCCGGAACACTTTGAAGGTACGTCCGTCGTAACGGTTCAGTCCGCTGCCGGTTCCGAACCACATGAATCCCTCCGTATCCTTTGCCACGGAATGAATGTCATTGTCCGACAATCCGTCGTTCATGTTCAATACCTGAAAATCCTTCTCGGAAAGTGTCTGTGCACCCGCCGGAAGAAGCGAGAAAATACAAAGAAAAGATACAATGAGCAGGCAGTATATATTTTTCATTTCTCAGATTAAGCTATGTAATGGTTGCGCAAAGAAACAAAAATCTTGTCTAATAAGTCAGAATACCGGTAAAAAAAACAGTTTTTACCCCCATAAAAACGCAGATAAGAAGAATACCGACTGTTAATGCAACGTTTACCCACTGCCCTTACACCATTTATTTCGGAGATTTGCAACAGGAAAACCTGAAAACTTGTTTAACCATCTATATATAAACTTTAATCTTAAAACCATGAGTCACATGAAAACACAATTCATCTCTCTGCTCATAGCCTTGCTGGCGGGACTATTACCACTGCAAGCGCAACAGGTGAGCATCTCCGGAATTGTTACAGACAAGAAACTGAATGAGCCCATCATCGGAGCTTCAGTAGTAGTTAAAGGTACAAGCAACGGTTGTATCACCGACCTGGACGGAAACTTCCAGCTGAACAACGTTGCCTCAGGAAGTACATTAGTAGTTTCCTACATCGGTTATCAAACCCAGGAAATCCCCGTACAAAAAGGAAAGACTTCCTATCAGGTCACTTTGTCCGAAGATACTCAAACACTCGATGAAGTGGTAGTTGTAGGTTTCGGTACACAGAAGAAAGTGAACCTGACCGGTGCCGTGGCCACAGTCGACACCAAGGCTTTGGAATCAAGACCTGTGTCACAAGTGGGACAGGCATTGCAGGGTACCGTGCCGGGACTAAACTTATCAACTGCTGACCTGGGTGGACAGCTCGGACAATCCATGAAAGTAAACATCCGTGGAACAGGAACAATCGGTACCGGTTCAAAGGGTGAACCTCTTATCTTGATTGACGGTATGGAAGGAAATATGAATACTCTGAACCCGGAAGATATTGAAAGCATCTCCGTACTGAAAGACGCTGCATCTTCTTCTATCTACGGTTCACGTGCTGCCTTCGGTGTAATCTTGATCACTACCAAGAAAGGTAAAGCTGGAAAAATGACCATCAACTACAACAACAGTTTCCGTTATTCCGGTCCGACCAACCTGCCGAATCAGCTCGATTCTTACCGCTTTGCCAACTTCTTCAACGAAGCAGCCGTAAACCAGGGTGATAAAATTATTTTCGACGAAGAAACTATCGGACGTATTCAGGACTACATGGCAGGTAAAATCACTACCACTACCATTCCTAACGGCAGCAACTGGCATTTCCATGAAAAAGCCAATGACAACGTCAACTGGTACAAAACACATTTCACCTGGGCCTGGAGTCAGGAACACAACCTCAGCATGAGCGGAGGAACCGAAAAACTACAATATTATGTATCGGGAAGTTATCTGAACCAGAACGGTAACCTGCGCTACGGTAATGATAACATGAAACGTTACAATCTGAGTGCAAAAATCAACACAAAAATTAATAAATATATTGATTTCAACCTGAGCACAAAATTCATCCGCTACGACCTTGACAACCCAATTTATCTGGAAGAAGGCGGCTTGCTGTATCATGACATTGCCCGTATGTGGCCGACAATGCCATTTAAAGATCCGAACGGACACTATATGCGCAACGGAAAGCTGGCACAGCTGACTGACGGCGGTCGTTCCAAAACACACAACGATGACATCTATCTGCAAGGACAGGTGATACTCCACCCGCTCAAGAACTGGAATATCTATGCAGAAGCTGGCATGCGCGTCATTAACCAGAACAAGCAAGTGAACCTGAACAAGATTTATGAATATGACATCAACGACAATCCTGTAGAACTGGCATTCAGCGGTAGCTATGCACCGGGAGCCACTTTTGCCCGCATGAACTACCTGAATAGCAACTTCTACACCACTTCTTTCTATACCGATTATACCCTCGAGAAGAATGACCATTACCTGAAAGTAATGCTGGGTATGAACACAGAAGAATACATTGTACGTTCTCTGTCGGCACAGCGCAGTGATGTCATTTCAGGACTGATTCCGGAAATCAGCGCTTCGGTAGGTGAAGATAAAATCAACAATGACGACAATAATCCTACCCAATACAGAAACTGGGCTACCGCCGGGTTCTTCGGACGTATCAACTACTCTTATAAAGAACGCTATTTGTTTGAAGCCAACCTCCGTTACGACGGTTCTTCACGTTTCCTTCGCGACCAGCGCTGGAACCTCTTCCCGTCATTCTCTTTCGGATGGAACATGGCACACGAATCATTCTTTGCTCCGCTGACCAAAGTTATCAATACGTTCAAACCACGTGTATCATGGGGTATGCTGGGTAACCAGAACACCGATGAGTTCTATCCGTTCTATCTGACACAAAATGTAGTAGCCAATGGCGGAAGCTGGCTGATGGGCGGTGTACGTCCTACTATTTCCGGTGTGCCAGGACTGGTCAGCAGTACACTTACCTGGGAAAAGATTTACAATACCAATATTGGTTTTGACTTCGGATTGCTTAACAACCGCTTGACAGGTTCATTTGAATATTTCATCCGCCGTACCAAAGGTATGGTAGGTCCTCCGGCTGAAATCGGTGCTGCACTGGGTACTACACTGCCTAATACCAATAATGCCGAACTGGAAAACAAGGGATGGGACTTGAACATCTCCTGGAGAGACCGTATCGGACAAGTAAACTACGATTTGGGCTTCAACCTTTCCGACAATCGTGCAAAAGTGAAAAAATATCCGAATGCATCAAAAGCTATCTATCAGGCCGACGGTGTAACCTATGCTTACTACGATGGAAAGACTATCGGTGAAATCTGGGGATATGAAACTCAGGGTATTGCACAGAGCGACCAGCAGATGCAGGAATGGCAGGCTGCAAACGATCAGAGCAAACTGGGTTCTCAGTGGGGCGCTGGTGATATCATGTACAAGGATTTGAACGGTGACAAAGTGGTTGACGATGGTTCCAAGACAGTAGACGACCACGGTGATTTGAGAGTTATCGGTAACAGCGAACCTCGTTTCAACTTTGGTCTTCACCTTGGTGCCGACTGGAAAGGCTTCGATGTACAGATGTTCTTCCAGGGTGTATTGAAACGCGATCTCTGGCTCAGCGGTCCGTTATTCTGGGGAGCTGACGGAGGAGAATGGCAGTCTGTAGGTTACGAAGAACACCTCGATTACTGGCGTCCGCAAAACACAACTTCTATCTTCGGTCCGAACACAGATGCCTACTACCCGAAAGCTTATATCGGCGACAAAGGAGATAAAAACAAACTAACACAGACCGGTTACCTGCAAAACGGAGCTTACATGCGTATGAAGAACCTGCAAGTGGGTTACACCTTCCCGAAAGCATGGACCAGCAAAGTCAATATCGAAAAAGTACGCGTGTACTTCAGTGCAGAAAACCTGTTTACCATCAGCGGTATTGCTGATATGTTCGACCCTGAGGCCATTGCAGCCAACGGATGGTCCAGCGGAAAAACTTATCCGCTTTCACAGACCTTCTCATTCGGTATCAACGTGACACTCTAACCCTTAAACATTTGAACGAACCATGAAAAAAAATATATTATTCGCCATTGGAATGACAGCCCTGGCCTGCTCCTGCAACGATTTTCTGGACAGAGAGCCAATGGATGCAGTACCTGTAGAAAAATATTTGCTCAGTGAAAATGACCTGGCAGCCTATACGGCCAACCTATATAACTCACTGCCTTCGCATAAACCCGGAGTGTACGACATCGGTGTCTTCGCAACCGATAACAACAGTGACAACCAGGCAGCTTCCAACCCGGAAAAGCTGTTCGTAAAAGGTGAAAACCGTGTAGCACAATCAGGAGGTGCCTGGAACTTCAGCGAAATCCGTTCGGCCAACTACTTCATCAACCGCGTACGTCCGTTGCTTGAAGCCGGTGAGCTAGGGGGCAATGAAGCCAACAACAAACATTATCTGGGTGAAGCCTATTTCTTCCGTGCATTCTATTATGCCAACAAGCTGGACTCACTGGGCGACTTCCCCATTATCAAGACAACCATTGCCGACAATTATGAAGCAGTAAACCAAGCCAGCCAGCGCCGTCCGCGCAACGAAGTGGCCCGCTTCATCATTGAAGACCTTGACTCAGCTTACTACTTTATGTCGAACACTCCTCCGGCCAGTAACCGTCTGACCAAGGATTGTGCAGCCTTGCTGAAGAGCCGTGTAGCCCTGTTCGAAGGTACATGGGAAAAATACCATAAAGGTACGGCACGCGTTCCGGGCGGACCGGGATGGCCAGGTGCACAGAAAGACTATCTAAAAAACTTTACCATCGACATTGATGCGGAAATCAGCTATTTTCTGAACGAGGCCAAAAAAGCCGCCCAGATTGTAGCCGATAACTATCCACTTTACAATGACTATCCGGCTTTGTTCAACAGCAACTCATTGAGTTCCATGCCCGAAGTCTTACTGTGGAGAGCTTACGATGCCAACCTGACACCAGCTGTGAACCACTTCGTAGTGGGCTATCTGCAACGTAACGGAGGCGGAAACAGTGGCTACACCCGCAGCATGATTAATACCTACCTGATGCAAAACGGACTTCCTATCTATGCTGCTGGTACAGATTACAAAGGCGACCGCACTTATCAGGATGTAGCAGAAGGACGTGACCCGCGTCTGACTTACAATACCCTGATGCCGGGCGACATGCTGACTGAAAAGGCTGCCATGACCGAAGCCATCATTGACGGAGCCGGATATTACTATCGTGCCCCGATTACAGAAATGGCTGAAAACCGCAGCACAACCGGTTATTCCATTAAGAAAGGTTTGAATACCGATCCTTCACAAGGTCCTACCTTGCCGTCTACTACCGCATGTGTCATCTTCCGCGCAGCTGAAGCTTATCTTAACTACATGGAAGCAGACTATGAACTGAACCACTCGCTTGATGCGAAAAGTAAAGGATACTGGGAAGCCATCCGCAGACGTGCCGGTATGGATACCGACTACGAAAAGACTAACCGCAATACAGATTTGACGAAAGAAATCGACCTGGCACGCTACTCAGGCAATAATCTGGTAGACGTTACGCTCTACAATATCCGTCGTGAACGCCGCGTGGAACTGGCTGCCGAAGGATTCCGCCTGCGTGACCTCCGCCGCTGGTGTGCACTCGACAAGATGCAGAACTATCAGGTAGAAGGATTCAACCTGTGGGCAGAGAACTACAAGCGCTATGCCACTCCGGATGCCGGCATCAACGGACAGAATTTCGACAAAGCACTGACTGTTATCGACTTGAAAGAAGCCGGTACAGAAGGAGCCAACGTTTCTGCCAAGAGCGATGGAGACTACCTGCTTCCGTACCGTGTCATTTCCAGCAACATTGCCTATAACGGTTACAACTGGAACCCGAACCGTTACCTCTTCCCCATTGCTTTCGATCATTTCCGTCTGACAACCGAAGTGGAAGGTTCAGGTGACTATACTTCCTCTCCTATCTATCAGAATCCGGGATGGAAGATTGAAACAAACAGTTTGCCCGAAGGCGAATAATAATATCCCAACCTTGTAAACCCCAAAGGAGAAGTTCTTATGAAGATCACTTTTTCCCCTGTAATCTTCTTAAAAACTTCTCCTTTTCCGATTTTTCTCCTACCTTTACCTCCATTGATATGAAACTGACACTACTCGTTTATACCTCTGCCTTAGGCGCCGTGCTTCCGTTCTCGGCATGTTCCCGCCCGGAATCCAAGCCCTCACGTCCTAATCTGGTCTTCATCATGGCCGACCAGTTCAGAGGCGATGCTATGGGATGCATGGGAAAGGAACCCGTACAGACTCCGAACCTCGACCGCCTGGCTTCCGAAGGAATCCTCTTCACCGATGCCGTAAGCAGCTATCCGGTATCATCGCCCGCACGAGCCATGCTGATGACGGGGATGTATCCGGCAGCCAACGGGGTGACGGGCAACTGCAACTCGCAGAATACCCCCTACGGCATGGAGCTTTCGGAAGAGGCTGTATGCTGGAGCGACGTGCTGAAGGAAGAAGGGTATCGCACGGCCTACATCGGCAAGTGGCATCTCGATGCCCCGTACCGCCCCTACGTGGATACGTACAACAAGGGAGAAGTGGCCTGGAACGAATGGTGTCCGCCTGAACGTCGCCACGGGTTCGACAAATGGATTGCTTACGGCACGTACGACAATCACCTGAAACCGATGTACTGGGATACGAAATCCGGACGGGAGGAGTTCTACTACGTCAACCAGTGGGGACCAGCCTACGAGGCCGACCGCGCCATCGAGTTTATCCGTACGGAAGGCACAAAAACCGACCCTCCCTTTGCCATGGTGGTGTCTATGAATCCCCCACATACGGGCTACGAACTGGTGCCCGAAACCTACAAACGGCTGTACGACTCGCTCGATGTGGAAGCACTGGCCCGACAGTTGCCCTACATTCCGGAAAAGGGCACTCCTGAAGGCGACTACTTCCGCGAGAATATCCGCAACTACTACGCCTGCATCACCGGAGTGGACGAACATGTGGGACGCATCATCCAGGCCCTGAAAGACTGCGGCGTGTACGACAATACCCTCATCGTCTTTACTTCCGACCACGGTGTCTGCATGGGCGGACACGGAGTGAAAGGCAAGAACGTGTTCTACGAAGAATCCATGCGCATCCCCATGATTTGCTGCTGGAAGGACAAGCTGTATCCGCAGAAAAGTGACCTGCCCATGGCGTTTGCCGACCTGTATCCTACCCTGCTCTCGCTCATGGGAATGGAAGCACAGATACCGGCATCCGTACAGACACACAACTGGGGCCCACTGTTGCTGAACAAGGAAATACAAACGCCCAAAGAGGCTTTCCAGCCTTATTACTACTGCGTGCCCTCGGATTCTACTTCCGGCCGACGCGGCATCCGCACCGCACGCTACACGTATGTGACAGAGGTGGAAGAAGGCCAGCCCACACACGTATGGCTGTACGACCGGCTTCACGACCCGAGCCAGCTGCACAACCTTGCGGAAAATCAGCCGGCTCTTTGTGATTCACTGAAACGAACTCTTTCTTCATGGCTCGAACAGACCCATGACCCATTTGAAAAATACTTGAAACCATGAATATGAAAAAGACATTACTGACACTACTGACTCTGTTCGCCCTCTGCGCGACCACTACCGCAGCCCGTAATACCGACTATGAAGGTCCCTGCCCGGCTCCTCACCAGCTTAAATGGCACGAAGCCGAACTGGGCGTGGTGTTCCACTATGACCTACACGTATTCGACGGACTGGTGTACGGACAGGGTAACAACCGCATCAACCCGATTGAGGACTATAACATTTTCCATCCCGACCAGCTCAACACCGACCAGTGGATTCAGTCGGCCAAGGCTGCCGGAGCCAAGTTTGCCATCCTCACTGCCACTCATGAAACCGGTTTCGGATTGTGGCAGAGCGACGTGAATCCTTACTGCATGAAGGCCCTGAAATGGCGCGACGGAAAGGGTGACATCGTGCGCGACTTCGTGAACTCCTGCCGCAAGTATGGTGTGCAACCGGGCATCTACATCGGCATCCGCTGGAACTCCCTGCTGGGTATCCACAACTTCAAGGCAGAAGGTGAAGGCGAGTTTGCCCGCAACCGCCAGGAATGGTACAAGCGCCTGTGCGAAAAGATGGTGACGGAACTCTGCACCCGCTACGGCGAACTCTTCATGATCTGGTTTGACGGCGGTGCCGACGACCCGAAAGGAATGGGGCCCGACGTGGAACCCATTGTGAACAAGTACCAGCCCAACTGTCTGTTCTATCACAACGTGAACCGTGCCGACCTGCGCTGGGGCGGTTCGGAAAGCGGTACCGTAGGCTACCCCTGCTGGTCGAGCTTCCCCTACCCGTACAGTCACAGCAACGCCACCGACGGAGTGACCGACCACAACAAGCTGCTGGCACACGGCGATCCCAACGGCAAGTTCTGGGTGCCTGCCATGGCCGACACACCTCTGCGCGGATACAACGGACGCCACGAGTGGTTCTGGGAACCGGGTGACGATGACAAGGCCGTCTATCCGTTAGCCAACCTGATGGAGATGTACGAAAAGTCAGTCGGCCGCAATGCCACGCTGATGGTGGGACTTACCCCGAACCCCGACGGACTGATTCCGGAAGGTGACGTGCGCCGCCTGCAGGAATGGGGTGCCGAAATCAACCGCCGTTTCGGCCAGCCGCTGGCAGAAACTTCAGCTACCGGCAAGAAGAAAGTATCGCTCTCGCTCGGCAAGGCACAGCCCGTCAACTATTACCAGATTCAGGAAGACATTACCGGCGGCGAGCGCATCCGCGCCTACCGGGTAGAAGCCCAGGTGAACGGCAAGTGGACTACCGTGGCCAAAGGTACTTCCGTGGGGCACAAGCGCATTGAATCCTTCCCTGCCGTAGAGGCCAAATCCTTCCGTCTGGTAGTAGAAGAATGCACGGCTGAGCCCCTCATCCGAAACTTTAGCGTTTATCACGTAAATCCTTAATCTAAAGAAAGATATTATGAACAAAAATCTTTTATCACTACTCGGGATAGCCCCCGTGCTTTCCCCGTTACATACCCTGGCCAACGACCGTCCCGACACGCGTCCGAACATCATATTCTTCCTGGTGGACGACATGGGATGGCAGGACACTTCACTGCCTTTCTGGACAGAGAAAACCATGTACAACGAACGTTACGAAACTCCTAACATGGAGCGTCTGGCCCGTCAGGGAATGATGTTCACGCAGGCCTACGCCTCGAGCATCAGCTCGCCCACCCGCTGCAGTCTGATGACCGGAGCCAACGCCGCCCGCCACCGGGTGACCAACTGGACCTTGCAGAAGAACAAGACCACCGATGCCCAGAGCGAGGTGCTGCAACTTCCCGACTGGAACTACAACGGCATTGCGCAGGTGGAAGGCACGAACCACACCTTCGTGGCCAAGTCGTTCGTGCAATACCTGAAAGACAGTGGCTACCACACCATCCATTGCGGAAAGGCACACTGGGGAGCCATCGACACTCCGGGAGAGAATCCCTGCCACTTCGGCTTTGAAACGAACATTGCCGGTCATGCAGCAGGCGGACTGGCTACCTACCTGAGTGAACTGAACTACGGACACGACGAGAAAGGTAACCCCACCTCGCTCATGTCGATTCCGGGGCTGGAGAAATACTGGAAAACAGGCACCTTCGTCACCGAGGCCCTGACACAGGAAGCCCTGAAAGCCCTCGACAAAGCCAAGGAATACAATCAGCCGTTCTACCTCTACATGTCGCATTATGCCATCCACATCCCTATCGACAAGGATATGCGTTTCTATGACAAGTACAAGAAGAAAGGCATGTCGGACAAGGAAGCGGCCTATGCCTCCCTCATCGAAGGCATGGACAAGAGTCTGGGCGACATCATGGACTGGCTGGAAAAGAACGGAGAAGCCGACAATACCATCATCCTATTCTGTGGTGACAACGGAGGATATGCCACCGGTGCCGGATGGAGAGATGAGCCGCTCTACACGCAGAATGCTCCCCTAAACTGCGGAAAAGGCTCTGCCTACGAAGGCGGTATCCGCGAACCGATGATTGTGAGCTGGCCGGGCGTGACTCAGCCCAATACCCGCTGCGACAAGTACGTCATCGTGGAAGATTATTTCCCCAGCATCCTCGAAATGGCTGGCATTACCGACTGGAAGGCACCGCAGACCGTGGACGGCGTAAGCTTCGTACCCCTGCTCAAGCAGACTGGCGACCCGTCGGAAGGCAGAAGCCTTTACTGGAACTGTCCGAACCTGTGGGGCGAGCAAGGCCCGGGCATCGGCGCTACCTGCACCGTACGTCAGGGAAAATGGAAACTGATTTATTTCTACGAAACGGGCAAGAAGGAACTGTATGACATTCCGGCCGACATCAGCGAGAAGCACAACCTGGCCGAACGCTATCCGGACGTAGTGAAATCGCTCTCGGCCAACCTCGGCGAGTTCCTCCGCAGCTCCGGTGCACAGCGTCCGTCGTTCAAAAAGACTGGAAAACCCTGCCCGTGGCCGGATGAAATCTGACCCTCGAAAACACACCTTTGCGTTTCAGTAAAAACGTGTAGTGTACTAAATAAGTTGACACAATTTATTTAGTAACATGCGTAAAAATCGA
>ENA-OROS01000368-OROS01000368.1-human-gut-metagenome-genome-assembly--contig:-NODE-368-length-32436-cov-4.278805_pt1 | contig 32436 bp, 41 predicted proteins | sample MGYA00242134_ERZ509059 | MGnify/ENA primary metagenome ERZ509059 (study PRJEB26280, sample SAMEA2338753) | human gut metagenome | biome: human gut; feature: human-associated habitat; material: faeces... | reverse complement strand
CGCCTCCCGCCGCCCCTGTTGTTCCTGTAACGCCTGCCTCTGCTCCCGTCACAATGCCCGCGCCTGTCTCTGCCCCCACAATGCCTGTGCCGACCGACCCTGTCTCCGCTCCTGCCGCCCCGGTTGCGACCCCTGCGCCCACCGCTGCGCCAAGCTATACGTCGGAGCAACTCGCAAAGGTTGGCGCCGATCTCGTGCAGGCTGGCAAGATGCCTCAGCTTCTTGCGCTTCTGGCGCAGTATGGCGTGCAGGCAGTGACACAGCTTCCACCCGAGCAGTATGGGCCGTTCGCCCTTGCACTCCGCGGTCTTGGAGGTAACATCTGATGCCGCCCGCCGAATATCATGCCACGCTCGGCCCTTCGGCCGCAAAGCGTTGGATCAACTGCCCCGCGTCCGTGTCTCTGGGCGCGGGGGTAGAGAAGACCACCAGCAAGTACGCCGAAGCCGGACGCACGGCGCATGAGCTCGCAGAGCTCAAAGCCCGCAAGCGCTTCACGCCCATGAATAAGCGTACTTATACCTCGCAGCTCAAAAAGATCCAGGCAGGCGAGTTCTACGCTTCCGAGATGGAGGGCTACACAGATCTCTATGTTGAGGTGCTGGAGCAACACGCGATGTCCTTCGCGGCTCCTCCGTTCATCGCGCTAGAGACGGCGGTACCCATCGGAGCTTACACCAGCGAGCTGAAGCCGGACGGCTCACCAGCCACTGGTACAGCCGACTGCATCCAGATCGGCGGAGACACATTGTGGATCACCGACTATAAGAACGGCTCCGGTGTTCCGGTCGACGCAGACCACAATCCGCAGATGCAACTATATGCGCTCGGTGCGCTTCAGCTCTACGCCCCAGTGTACGGAGATATGATCCGAACTGTTCGCATGACCATCGTGCAACCGGCGCTCAAGAGTGTTTCAGACTTTGAGATCGGCCGCGCAGAGCTGGAAGCGTGGGGGCGTGAGGTAGTGATACCTGCTGCAGCACGCGCGACGTCGGCAGACCCCGGCGCACCCTGTCCCGGCGAATGGTGCCGGTTCTGCCCCGTGGAGCATACCTGCCGAGCCCGTGCTGAGAAAAACCTCGCGCTGGAAGCTTTCGGCTTTGCGCAGCCGGCGAATGGGGAACAGGTCGTTGCCGGCGACACCCGCCTTCTGACGGACGCAGAGATCGGCGATATCCTCCGCCGCGGCGCTGACCTTCTCGCCTGGTATAGCGGCCTCAAGGACTACGCGCTGCAGGCCTGTCTCGATGGCAGAGAGATCACCGGCTTTAAGGCTGTCGAGGGGCGCGGCTCCCGTGAGTGGGACGACCTCGATGCTGCATTCCGCGACCTGCAAGCCCGCGGTATCGCCGAAGCGCTGCTGTGGGAGCGAAAGCCTGCTACGGTCGCCGGTCTCGAAAAGGCGATCGGCAAGGCGAGCTTTGCCCAGCTCGCGGGTGACCACGTTCGTAAAGCGCCGGGCAAGCCTACATTGGTCGAGGCGTCGGATAAGCGCCCGTCATACAACGCCGCGCAGATCGCTTTCGGGGTGGTATCGGATGGAATGTGATTTTATCCGTATCCGCATCGACGACTACGCAGCCGACATCAATCTGAGCACGATACACACCTTGCCGCGGAGCAACTTCCGCCGCATCGTCCGAATGCTTGTGGACTCTCGCAACTTAATGCGTGAGGACGTCGATACTCTCGGCGGATATCTGCAGGAAGAAATATCACGCCGAAAGGCAAAATGGGATGAGGCCTCTCGAATCTATGTCAACGAATGGAAACTCATCCCCCGATCGGAGATGCGCAAGAAGAAATACCGTGAAATCTTAGCGCATAACCGCGAGCTGAAATCCGATGTCAAGCGGGCGAAAGCTATGCACGACAAGTACCAAGCGCTGCTGGACATCTTTATCACGATGACCGCAGACTATTTTGAAAGGAAGGCATCATTATGAATAACAAGACCATCACTATCGGTGAAGTCCGCCTTAGCTACTGCAATCTTTTTGTCCCCAAGCCACCCTTTAATAATCCCGCGGGAGAACCGAAGTTCTCCACGACCATTCTCGTTCCAAAAAGCAATCTTCAGGCAAAGGCGGCCATTGACGCAGCGATCAACGCCGCGATTGAAGAAGGTGTAGGCAAGTGCTGGAAGGGCGTTCGCCCCCCTGTTCCTGCGATTTGTGTTCATGACGGCGATGGCGCCCGTCCGAGTGACGGCTCTCCCTTCGGTGAGGAATGCAAGGGCTGCTGGGTGTTCACCGCGAGCTGCAAGCCCGAGCGCGCTCCGTTTGTTGTGGACGGCAACGTGCAGCCGATTATCCAGCAGTCGGAGATCTACTCTGGCGTGTACGGCAACGTCAATGTCTCTTTCTTCGCCTACGAGAACAGCGGCAAGAAGGGAATCGGCTGTGGCCTGAACGGCTTCCAGAAGACCCGCGACGGTGAGCCTCTTGGCAGCTCAATCAGCGCTGCTGAGGCATTTGGCACCGTTACCCCTGCCGCTCCAACGTATCCGCAGCAGGCAGCGCCTGCTTATTCTGGCTATGCACCTCAAACTGTGCCTGCAGCTCCCGCGTATCCGCAGCAGGCAGCTCCAATCCATCCTGGCTACTCGCCTCAGACGGCTGCCCCAACCTATCCCGCACCGCAGCAGTACCCCGTTGATCCCGTCACCGGACAGCCCATGCCGACCGGCATGCCCGTCATGGGTGTCTGATTTGAGGGGGCCATTTGGCCCCCTCCATCAAGGAGGACGCCATGCATCATCTTTCTATTGATATTGAGACTTACAGTCCGGAGCCGATCGCAAAGACCGGACTGTACAAATACGCGCAGCACCCTGACTTCAAGATCCTGCTCTTCGGTTATTCCCTCGACGGGGAGCCGCCAATCGTGATCGACATGACGCAGCCGGGCGCTGCGCTTGATTATCAGCTCGTGCAGATGCTGTTCGATCCAAATGTACAGAAGCATGCCTATAACGCTGCCTTTGAATGGTACTGCATCAGCCGGCACTTTAAGGCGGATGACCAATGGACGGCATCCTGGCTTCCACAATGGCGGTGCACGATGCTGCAGGGGCAATACTGCGGATATCCCGCCGGATTGGACACCGTCGGCAAAGCGCTCGGCCTGCCCACAGACAAGCAGAAGCTCACAACCGGCAAAGCGTTGATCAAGTATTTCTGTACGCCCTGTAAGCCGACCAAAGCCAATGGCGGTCGGACGAGAAACCTGCCGCAGCACGATCCAGCGAAGTGGGAGCTGTTCATCGACTACAACCGCCAGGATGTGGTTACAGAAATGGAGGTCGCCCGACGCTTCTCTTCTTTCCCAGTTCCGGATGCGGTGCAGAAGCAGTGGGAGCTCGACCAGCTTATCAATCTGCGCGGCGTCGCTGTGGATCTTCCGTTGGTAGATGGTGCGTTGTGGTGCGGACAGCAGGCCCGTGACGAGGCCATCGCGGAGGCGACACAGATATCCGGCCTCGATAATCCGAATAGTGTTGCACAGCTGACCGAATGGCTGCAGCGCGAGACCGGCGAAGAACTGGGCGACCTGCGCAAGGATACTGTCAAGGATCTTCTTGACCGCGGGGTATCCAGCGAGGCAGCCACAAGGATGCTTCAGATCCGTCAGGAACTCGGCAAGACTTCTACCAAGAAATATGACGCCATCGAGACCTGCGTGTGCGCAGATGGCCGTGTGCGCGGCCTGTTGGCCTTTTATGGAGCCAACCGTACTGGACGCGAAGCTGGGCGCCTTGTGCAGGTGCAGAACCTTCCGCATGATACCGTATCGCCGGAGAGCTTTGCCCGTGAGCTCGTCAAAGCGCATCAGCTCGACGCCTTGCGTGTGGTCTACGGAAGCGTACCGGTCACGCTTGCGGCGCTGATCCGCACGAGCCTTGTCGCCGGCGAGGGAAAGGTGTTCATTGACGCCGACTTCAGCGCGATCGAAGCCCGCGTGATCGCGTGGCTCGCACAGGAGAGCTGGGTGTTGGATGTCTTTCGAACACACGGCAAGATCTACGAGGCTACGGCGTCGCAGATGTTCGGTATCCCGATGGATCGCATCAAGAAAGGCAACCCCGAGTACGCCTACCGCGCGAAGGGCAAGGTGGCCACACTGGCGCTCGGTTATCAGGGCGGCCCCGGCGCGCTGATCAACATGGGCGCACTTCGCAGCGGCCTGACCGAGGATGAGCTGCCGGATATCGTCAAGCGGTGGCGCAGAGCCAATCCCGCTATCGTGCAATTTTGGTATGAGATCGAACAAGCTGCGCAGGCTGCGGTCGCAACCGGAGCAACGACGCAGGTCGGGCCGGTCACGATCAGCCGCGAACTCGACGTCATCAACGGGCTTGATTTTATGACTGTGCTGCTGCCCGCGGGACGGAAGCTCTACTATGCGCAGCCGCATATTGGCTCTAATCGCTTCGGCTCGGAATCGCTGTGCTACCACGGAATGAACCAGACTACAAAGAAGTGGGCGACTGTAGAGACCTACGGCGGTAAACTCGTCGAGAACATCACGCAGGCGGTTGCCCGCGACTGCCTTTTCTTCGCTATGGAAAACCTGGAAGCTGCCGGCTATCACATTGTCTTCGATGTGCACGATGAGGTCATTATTGAAGCACCGGATACCGGCAATCATGACGAGCTGCTTGCTGGCGTCGTGCGGATCATGTCACAGCCTATTCCGTGGGCCCCGGGCCTGCCGCTCAATGCAGACGGCTGGGTAGGCGGCTATTACAAGAAGGATTGAGTTATGGAGAAGTGCCGAGACTGGACAACAGAGGAAGATTGTTATATCCGCAACCATTGGAAGTGTCAGAATGACGCTGAAATGGCTGCAGCGCTTAATCGATCTGAAACCGCTACCAGCGCCAGGCGCAAGGAACTCCATTGCTCCAAGCAGAGACCGTGGACGCAAGAAGAGACCGAATACCTGCAGGAAAAGTGGGGGGCTGTATCGGTTCCGGATATCGCAAAGAACCTGAACCGCACAAATTGTGCGATTGTCGTTAGAGCACAGAGACTTGGGCTCGGTGCACTACTTGAAGCGGGCGATTATGTGACTCTCAATCAGGTGCTTCTGGCGCTGACTAACGGAGCCAAAACGTACAGATATAAGATGCAGAGCTGGGTAAAAAATCGCGGCCTTCCCGTACATACCAAGCGCGTCAATAAGTGCGTCTGGCGCGTGGTCTATCTCGAAGAGTTTTGGGCGTGGGCGGAGCAGCACCGCAGCTTCATCGACTTCTCAAAAATGGAGCCGCTGGCTCTCGGCAAAGAGCCTGCATGGGTTGCCGATCAGCGTCGCAAGGACTATCGGGCCTTCTCGCTGCAGCGTAAGGACCCGTGGACGTCAGCAGAGGACGATCGCTTAAAGAGACTCCTGCAGCAGCACAAATACGGCTATGCTGAGCTCGCTGAGATCCTCAACCGCTCAGAGGGGGCAATCGCTCGCCGGTGCCGGGATCTCGGCCTGAAAGAGCGGCCGGTACGAGCGGACAACCACAGCAAGGAAAGCACGTGGTCCGATGCGGATTATCAGGCTGTTGCTGAAGGTATCCGACACGGGGATAGCTACCCACTTATTGGCAGAGCTGTAGGCAGATCTGAAAAAGCAGTTCGCGGGAAAGTCTACTTCACCTATTTGACTGAAGATGCTGATAAAGTCCGCACCATGATGCAGGACGGGCCGTGGGGATTTGGAGCTCCAGAGCCGACTGTGAGGCAGGGATTCAGTCTGTCAAGAACACGGACCGAAGTACGCAGGAATCTTTCGATATTAGATGCTCTGCTTCGGAAACGTATCAACGACCTCGGCTACGATCCATACTGGCAGCGCTTCATGTGCACAAACTGGAACGCGATCAACGGCTGCACCGCAGGCTGCACGGACTGCGACAGCTGTACAGAATTCAGACGCATCAAGCCCCAGTATTGCGCCCGCTGCGGCGCAACCTTCTATGAATGCGCAGAAAATCGTTTCTGTATGCCCTGCAGAAAAGCAAGAAGAAACCAGGCGGCGCGGCGCTGGTACCGCGAGAACGCCTAAAAAGGATACCTCGCACGGGGCGAGGTATCAAGCCGAGAGTTATAGTTACTTTTGCTTGATGCGTGCTTCGAGCTTTTCCCGCTCTTCTTTGACGCATTTGGGGCAGGCGGGATTTCCGTTATCAAGAAATTCACACTCGGTCGCCGGAAACATTTTCCCGCAAACAGGGCACTCCATTTTTTCAGACATGCCAACACCTCCGTAACTTAGTATGGAACAAGTATATGTTATTTTTTTGTGCTTGTAAAGAGAGGAAAAAGAGATGCGAGTAATCTACAAAGCGCCCGGCGGTAAGCCGGAGATCCGCGATATACCCAATACCCTTGAGGAACTACAGGCAAGCGTTGACGGCTATATAGAGTCGCTCACATTTGCTACAAACGCCGCTATCATCTCAATGCAGATGGCTGGGTAGGCGGCTACTACAAGAAGGATTGAATGAAAAAGAACGCCCTCAGATGAAAGCGTTTTTTTAAATGCACCTTGACAAGTCCATATTTCAGACTGACATTTTCATAGAATCTTCTTGACATTTTACAAACTTACAATTATAATGAATTTGTAAGTTTGGAGGTGATTTATTATAGAGCGCACACTTGCTTTCAGAATTGACGAGGACTTTCACAAAGAATTGAAGGTAAAGCTCGCAGAACGGGGCATAACACTGAAAAGCTATGTTTTAGGCTTGATTGAAAAGGACCTAAGAAATACAGAGCGTGAAGTGGATATTGACGCAGTTCGAGCAGCCGCTGAAAAAGCCCAAGAAGGCTTATCGGAAGTCCTTGCTTTAACTGAAAGATAATAAAAGGACGCCCACCCTCCGACCAAGAAGTTGTGGACGCCCTATGCACCAAACCACAGGGGTTTGATAAATCTATTCTATCAAACCTCTGCGGGAAATTCAAGGAGGTTTTTATGGAAAAGACGGTATCATATTTGAAAGCATACTTTGACAAAACGAATATCCCCATGCAAACTCGCTATAGGTACTGTATGTACTGTAGTGATATAAATGCTCTGTATAATCATCTTCCGTTTGATGTTTTTGGTACGCTTTGTCTCGCCTTTGATTATGGGATGGCAAAGGGCTACCGGGCGGCAAAGGCGGAGAAAAAATGATAGAACAGCAAAGTTTTATTCATGAGGATTTTGGTACGGTGCGAGTTGTTGAACAGGATGACACACCGTGGTTTGTGCTGAAAGATGTGTGTGACGCCATCGATATTGGAAACAGCAGAATGGTTTTTGACCGGCTGGACAATGACGAAAAGGGTGTCAGCCAGATTGACACCCCCGGCGGAATCCAAAGCATGAATGTCATTAACGAGAGCGGCCTATATAATGTCATTCTTCGCTCAGACAAGCCGGGAGCGAAGAAGTTTAAGCGGTGGATTACACATGAAGTCCTGCCAGCATTGCGCAAAACGGGAAGCTATAGTGTTTCTGCCCCATCTGTGATGCCGACAAGAAGTATTACTACCGATGATTATCTGCGAGCTGCGGCTATTGTAGCAAACTGTCGTAATGAGCGCTTGCCATATGTTCTAAATTTTCTGGCGCAAGGAGGGTTTTCTGTCCAACAGATAGGACAGACGCAGAAGTGTGCTCAAGTATCACCTCAGCATGAAGTCGCTCGTTTAATTAATGTTGCAATCGAGGAGCACGGTTTGTCCATAACAAAAATTGGAAAGCTCACCGGTCTTCAAAAGCAACAAATTAGTCGTTACCGCACGGGGCGTACACATCCAAAAGCAGACCGAGCACAATATCTTATCGAAACGCTCGTAACAATATGTAGCCAGAATCTCTAAATTAACTTTAATCTGCCAGTCTGAAAATGGACTGGCAGATTTTTATTTTAATAAAAGCAAACAACACCACCTGAGAGGGAGCAAGCATGATCTACGATAGAAGAATTACGATCTCCTGCGGCACGAGCCGCAGAGCGGTCAACTGGGCGTCGCAGACGATTATGATTTCGGAGCTGTACGCTAAGCTCGCCCATCCGCAGCGGAGTACGGAATCGCTCGCGGCCTACATGGCGATGCCGAAGGCGCAGCAGGACGATCTGAAGGATGTCGGTGGCTTTGTAGGCGGCCAACTTGCTGGAGGACGCCGCAAGGCCAGTGCTGTGTTGGGGCGCGACCTTATCACGCTGGACCTCGACCACGTCGCGCCCGGCGGCGCCCCCGCGCTCCTTCAGCGTATCGGCTCCCTCGGATGCAACTACTGCGTGTATTCTACACGCAAGCACTCTTCGGCTGCGCCGCGCCTTCGTGTGTTGCTGCCGCTGGATCGCACCGTAGCAGCGGACGAGTACGAGGCGATCGCCCGCAAGGTGGCAGAGATGATCTGCATCGACGCCGCTGATCCATCCACCTTCGAGGCTTCGCGCTTGATGTACTACCCAAGCTGCTGCGCCGACAGCGAATACGTCTATACATACGGAGATCTGCCGCTGCTCTCTGCTGACGGTATGCTTGCGCTCTACACCGACTGGCACGACATGACGAGCTGGCCGCAGGTGCCGGGTGCAACGAAGACCCCGCAGCGCCTCGCAGCAAAGCAGGAGGATCCGGAGACCAAGTCCGGTATCGTGGGCGCATTCTGCCGCACCTATGATGTGCGCCGTGCGCTGGAGGTGTTCCTGCCCGGTGTCTATGATGCCGTAGACGGCATGGACGACCGTCTCACCTTTACCGGCGGCTCTACGACCGGTGGCGCTCTGATCTACGATGACGGCAAGTATCTGTTCTCGCACCATGCGACGGACCCCTGCAGCGGCAAGCTCGTCAACGCCTTTGACCTCGTGCGTCTGCACAAGTTCAGCGACCTCGATGACGAGGCGCTGCCGGGCACGCCGACCAACCGGCTGCCATCCTACGAGGCTATGCAGCGGCTCGCTGCCGATGACGCCGGTGTCAAGTCTACGATGGCCCGTGAGAAGGCGGCACAGATCGCCGAGGCTTTCGGCGGTACCGCAGCAAACAGCGCGGACGTGGAGTGGCAGACACGCCTGACTACGCACTCGAAGACAGGCCTGCCGCTCCCCACGATCGACAATATATGGCTGATCCTCGAAAATGACCCGCAGCTGAAGGATAAGTTCGCCCTGAACCAGTTTGCCGGCCGCGGCGAGGTGCTCGGTCCTCTGCCGTGGGATAGGGAGACTTCACGCCGACCGTGGAGCGACAACGACAACGCCGGCCTGTACTGGTATATGGAGCGATTCTATGGCATCACAGGCAACGGGAAGATAGACAGCGCCCTCTCATTGCACTCAACGCGGCACGCCTTCAACAACGTTGTGAGCTACCTCGGCGGGCTGCAATGGGACGGTACGCCGCGCCTTGAGACGATGCTCATCGACTATCTCGGCGCGGAGGATACACCCTATATCCGTGCTGTCACGCGCAAGGCATTCACGGCCGCTGTGGCACGCGCTATGACGCCCGGCTCGAAGTATGACCAGATGCTTATTATTGGCGGGCCGCAGGGCATCGGAAAGAGCACACTGCTCTTTAAGCTGTCCCGCGGTTGGTACAACGACAGCATCCGCACTTTCGAGGGCAAGGAAGCATCAGAGCTGCTGCAGGGAGTGTGGCTTGTCGAGATCGCAGAGCTGCAGGCATTCCGCGCGAGTGACACGAGCCGCATCAAACAGTTTGTGAGTCAGCAGGCAGACCGTTTTCGTGCAGCTTATGGCCGCCATGTCAAAGAGATGCCGCGGCGTTGCGTTTTTTTCGGCACGACCAATAGCCCGACCTATCTGCGGGACTATACCGGCGGCCGCCGCTTCTGGCCCGTCGATGCAGGGGTGCAGCCGGCAAAGAAGAGCGTCTTCCGCGAGCTCGACGGAGAGGTCGACCAGCTGTGGGCCGAGGCCGTTGCGTATTGGCGTATCGGGGAGCCGCTGTATCTGACCGGTGCTCTGGCCGACGCCGCGGCGGAAGAGCAGGAGAGCCACCGCGAGGTGTCACCGCGCGAAGGAGCGATCGCAGAGTTCCTGTGTCGACAGGTGCCGGCGGACTGGTCAAAATGGCCGCAGCAGCGCCGCATGATATTCTGGAACGGCGGCACGGTGGGTGAAACGGTCTCTTTGGTTGGCCGAGACCGTATATGCGTGCAGGAGGTCTGGTGCGAAGCTTTGGGCGGCGATCTGAAGCTGATGAAGTACAGCGACGCGCAGGAGATCAACGAGATCATTGCACGAACGCCGGGCTGGAAGAAGGAAAAGAAGGCGATGCGATTTGGCCCGTATGGACCACAAAAAGGGTTCACAAAAGTGTAACTTTCAAAGGTTACAAAGCTGTTTTGAAAGTTACAAAAGGTTACACTGAAAGTTACACAAAAAATCCTTATGTATCAAGGCTTTGAGGGCATTTTGTAACTTTGTAACCTTGTAACTTTCGAGTAGAAGTTTTGTTGAATTAGAGAGTTTAGAGGGGGTATTTCCTCTCTAATCCGCCTAAATGCGTTACGTTACACATGCATGTGCATGTGTGTGCGCGCTGCGCGCGCGTAAGAAAGGAGCAGGCATGGAAGCAAGTGAATGGCTGCAGGGCTATCTGAAGGACGGGCCCAAGGAGGTATCGGAGATCCGTGAGGCCGCGAGGAGAGAAGGCTACACACGCCTTCAGTTGAGGGAAGCAAAGGCGCTATGCGTCGTTCGTGTGACAAACGGTCGGAGCGACTCAAGCAAGAAGCGAGGAGCAACGGACCGCTGGTATTGGCAGCTAACGGAGGAATCGGCATGAAGGAGAGCCAGATCGAGGCCAAGCTTGGGAAGATGGTCCGGGCAAAGGGCGGCCTTTACTACAAGTTCGTTTCGCCGGGCAATCCTGGCGTGCCGGACCGCATCGTGATTACCGCGGACGGCCGGTGCATCTTTGTCGAGCTGAAGACAGAGATCGGCCGATTGTCCGCGCTGCAGAAATGGCAGCGTGAGGAACTGCGCCGCCGAGGGGCCGACGTTCGAGTGCTGAAAGGCATGGCAGATGTTGAGGAATTTGCGAGGGAGGTTCTGGCCTATGCAGTTTGCCCCGCATAACTACCAGCGGTATTGCATCGAGCGAATGGTGACGGAACCGAGGCTTGGGCTCTTTCAGGATATGGGCCTCGGCAAAACGGTTGAGACGCTGACCGCGATCAACGACCTTCGGTATAACCGTTGGCAGGTCTCCCGTGTGCTGGTCGTGGCGCCGAAAAAGGTCGCAGAGGCAACGTGGCAAAACGAAGCCGCGCGATGGGATCACCTGAAGCATCTGCGGATCATCTCCGTTCTCGGTACAGAGAAGCAGCGCACAAAGGCGCTGTATACGCCGGGCGACATCTGGGTGATCAACCGAGAGAACATCCCATGGCTCGTTGACTACTATCAGCAGAACTGGCCCTTCGACATGGTCGTGCTGGATGAGAGCAGCAGCTTCAAAAATCCGCAGTCACAGCGCTTCAAAAAGCTGAGACTTGTGCTGAGGTTCATCAAGCGTGTGGTGCTGCTGACCGGCACGCCGGCGCCAAACGGATTGGAAGATCTGTGGGCGCAGATATATCTGCTGGACGAAGGCCAGCGCCTCGGCCGGACTATTACGAGCTACCGTGAGCAGTTCTTTACGCAGGATTACGCGCATCCCGGGCAGGCCTACCGGACCTATTCACCGCGCACCGGAGCGGACACAGCTATCCAGAATGCTATTTCCGATATCTGCGTCAGCATGAAGGCCGAGGATTATCTTGACCTTCCGGACTATATCGAGGATATCGTGCCGGTCGTGCTGGACGGCGCGGCAAAGAAGGCATATGAGAAGCTGGAACGCGAGATGCTGTTGACGGTGGATCAGGAGACGGTCACAGCCGGCAGCGCGGCGGTGCTGAATGGGAAGCTGCTGCAGCTCTGCGGCGGCGCTCTGTACAACAACGAGGGCGGTGTCCTTGATGTCCATCGGTGTAAGATGGACGCTTTCATGGAAGTGATCGAGCAGCTGCACGGTGAGCACGCGCTGGTGTTTTACTGGTTCCAGCATGAGCGGGATCGCATTCTGCAGGCGCTGAGCAAAAGCGGACTGCGCGTGCGCGTCTATCACGGCGCCGAAGATGAGAATGTGTGGAACGCTGGGCAGGTTGATGTACTGCTTGCGCAGCCGATGAGCTGCGGATACGGCCTCAATCTGCAGCGCGGCGGCCACCACGCGATATGGTACACGCTGCCGAATTGGGCGCTGGAGATTTACCAGCAATCCAACTGCCGCCTTTATCGGCAGGGGCAGACTAAGCCGGTGATCTCCCATATCCTGCTTGTGCAGGGCGGAATGGACGTCGATGTGATGGCGGCTTTGGAGGGAAAGACTGACGTGCAGGATAGCCTGCTGGCGGCGCTGAAGGCGAGAATCCGAAGGTATCAGGCGGTCGGCTGACACCCGGCAGACGAGTACCCAAAAACGGCCTATTTTTCGGCTTGAGGCGCTGCACATGACCTGCCGGGTGTAAAAGCCAGTAATATCAAGGCTTTGAGGGACAAAAAATCGGCAATTTTTCGCGCTTCGTCTGACTACTATGCCCACCCATCAGATGGGCGTCAAAATCCGAGCGCACCGGCAGCGGCGCGAGAGGGTTTTGACGCCTCGCAGGAAGGGAAAAACGCAACTTTTTTAGGCCCTTGTGCATATCCGATTTCAGGGCCTTTTTGAGGGGCAAAAATGGGATACTCCGCAACGCCCCTCAAATCGCTGAGAATACTGCATTTTTTCATTCCGGCGCGCACCGTTTTTTACCCAAGCTATAGACACCTACGGTAAAAAAACGTTCTGAGGCCAAAACAAATTCACAACTTTTCCACACAATCGGGCGCGCAAAGTAGGTATCATTTCGACCGTTTTTCGGCGCCTCGAACGATACCCGCATAAGAAGACCGCAAACCGCTGCAAACGCTGCGTTTTTTGCCTCTTGTGCGCCAAATTTTTCGCCCAGGTTATAGATACCCTGGGCGAAAAACGCTGAAACTTTACAACTATTTTTGAAGGAGAACAAAATGATACTTGAAGCGATGCAATACTCGGCAGCCGCGTTATGGATCATTGCTGCACTGTTGTGGATCCGTAACCAGATCCGTATAAAGAAGGCTATCACAGAACTGAACCGGGAAGTAACGAGATTGAAGGAGAGCGAGAATGAGCAGTCCAATGCCGGAAAAGTACTTTCCCCAAAAACTACAGTCAATGAGAGAGCGGCGTCACCTCTCGCGGCAGACGTTAGCAGATCTGTGCGGCCTGACTCAAAACACAATCGCCAAGTATGAAAGGGGAGAAAGATTCCCTACGATAGAAGTACTTATCATGCTGGCAGACTTTTTTGATACCTCTATCGATGACCTTGTCGGGCGAAAATAATTTTTGTGGGGTGCGCCTATCTGTCCATTATAGAACTCAAAACCCATGTTATGCTGGTATCAGGAAGATCATAGTTCCTTTTCTGGCTACGCGCGGTCGGGCTGATCTTCTGACGAAGGTAGTTGTCCGGCCGCGCTTTTTGTGTGGAGGATTCGTCTTGCTGAAATCTTGCAGTTACTGTGGCGGAGTACATCCGCAAGGGTATGTTTGTCCGAAGAAACCGAAATCAGCGGAACATCGCAATAGTAAAGTCGCAGGATTCCGGAAAACGTACAGATGGCAGAAGAAGCGGGGGCAGATTGTCAGGCGCGACTTTCATCTTTGCCGCATTTGCAACGAGGGGAGCTATGGCACTTTCGGTGTGCCTGGGCTGGATCAAAATTTGTCGGTGCACCATATTGAACCGCTGGAGGAACGATTTGATCTACGGTTGGAAGATGAGAACCTGGTGACATGCTGCAGCAGGCATCATCGCATGGCTGACGACGGAGATATACCGAGGAACTATCTTCACAAGCTTGCGGAGACATCCCCCCGGTGGGTATGAGGTTCTACAGACGGCCTGTATCAAGACCAACAGCGGCCCTCAGCGCACATCATTTTCCTGCAACGAAATTCCAAGAGAGGAGACAGCGATGCCAAAAGCGAAGAGTGCGGCCGTGAAAAGCGGCCACCAGACCAAAGCTGAGAAGGCTGCCCGCCTTGATGCGGAGGAGCAGCTGCGCGGCGACGCCGTGGATACGCTGGAGCCTCCTGAATATCTCAACGACCGGCAGCGGCAGATATTCCGCGAAGTCTTCGCCCTGCTGAAGCCGACGAAGATCCTCAACGCCGGCGACGTCTATATGCTCACGAACCTCGCCATCAGCATCGAGCGCAAGGAGTGCATGGACGACATGATCAACGGCAAGCCGGAGCTGATGGCGAGCGCCAATTTCATGGCCAGCCGTGAGCGCTACGAAAAGAGCTATCTGCGCTGCTGCGCGGAGCTGTGCCTTTCTCCCGCGGCACGGGCCAAGATGGGTCTGATGGCGGCGCAGGGAAAAGCCGACGCCGATGATCCGCTCGCAACTGCCATGAACGGGGGCGCCGATAAGTGATCAAAGCACACCCGGCCTACCGGTATGCGCAGAAGGTGCTCAAAGGCGAGGTGAAGGCCCCGAAATATGTGATCTTGCAATGCGCCGAGTTTATCCAGGTCGCCAACGGCAAGAGTCGGAAGTACATCATCGACGAAGATAAGCTCGATCAGATTATGCGCCTGCTGAGGCTGTTGGTGATGCCGAAGGGCCTGAAAGCCTATCAGACGGTGGCGGAGGCGCTCGCCGGCTTCCAATGGCTGTTCATCGTGGCGGTGCTCTGTACCGTGTACCGCAGCAACCGCGCAAAGCGTCGGTATCAGACGGCCATCCTGGAAATCTGCCGAAAGAACGGCAAGACCTTCCTTGTGGCGGTGCTGTTTATCCTTCTGCTTCTCACAGAGCCGAAGTTTTCCAAGTTCTATTCCGTTGCGCCGGATGGTTCGCTTTCCCGTGAGGTAAAAACAGCCATCGAAGAGATCATCCGCAGCTCGCCGGCGCTGATGGGGAAGCTGAAGGGCAAAGACAAGTTCAAGATCCTGCGCGATTCTATCGTCTGCAACGTGCAGGAAAATACATATTTTCCGCTTAATTACTCGACGAGCCGCCTTGACGGTAAGCTTCCGAGCGTGTTCCTTGCCGACGAGGTTGGCGCGCTGCCGAATGCATACGCGCTGGAGGCTATGCGCTCCGGTCAGCTGACGATCCTCAACAAGCTCGGCTGCGTGATCTCCACGAAGTATCCGAAGACCAAGAATCCCTTTGAGGATGAGATCGGCTATGCCAAAAAGATCCTCGACAGCATCATTGACGACGAGACGGTCTTCGCGCTGCTCTATGAGCCGGACGATCCGACGAACTGGATGAGCGACGATCTGATCCTGATGCACGGAAATCCTCTTGCTCTGGAAGTACCGGAGATCATGGAGGACCTGAAGCAGAAGCGCCAAGCTGCCATCGAGGTCGAGGGCCGGCGCGAAAACTTCCTCTGCAAGCATTGCAATATCATCTACCAAGGCATCGGTACGGAGACGTATATCCCTGTGGCGGATGTGCAGGCCTGCAAGGTCGAGCACATCGACTGGACCGGCCGCGAGGTCTATCTTGGCGTCGACCTGTCCATGACGAATGACAACACCTCCGTTGCGATGGCAGCCTATGACGAGGAAAGTGAAAAGATCCTCGCCGATGTCGTCGCGTTCGTCCCGGAAGGGCGCATCGAGGAGAAGAGCCGCGCTGAAAAAATCGATTACCGGCAGTTTATCCGCGCTATGAAGTGTATTGCCTGCGGCGACCGGACGATCGACTACGCCGTGGTCGAGGATTTCGTCTTTAACATCGAGGCGAAATACGGCGTCACGGTCATGGGGCTCGGTTTCGACCGTATGAATTGCCTCTCTTCTGCCCAGAAATGGGAAAACGGCCGTGAAGCAAACGAATTTCACCCGGCGAGCGCCGGTTATACGGTGTGCGAGGTGAAGCAGCACTCCAGCGTGCTGCATCCGGCGACGAAATGGCTCTCGGAGATGATCACGGACGGCAAATTTGCCTATGAGGCCAACGATCTGCTGGAGATCAACTTTGAAAATGCCCGCTGCACCTTCGATACCAACCTCAACCGGTATGTGAACAAAAAGCGCTCGGCGGGAAAGGTGGACATGGTGGTGGCGCTGATCAACGCCGTCCACATGCTGCAGCAGAATGCGCTCTTCGGAGAGGCTCTTGAGTGGGGCGCGATCGTGATTTGATGAAGTACGAGGTGACAAAATGAGGCTTTTCGGCCGAACAATCGAGATCCGCAGCGAGCAGGCATTCGATGATAAGAATCTGGACATCTCGCTGCGGGCCGCTCTGGGCGGCAGCGCCGTGACGGTAGCGAGCATTTTGAATATTCCGGCGGTCAGCGGCAGCGTCAATTTTGTCGCGGGGACGATCGCTTCGCTGCCGATCCGGCTTTACCGCACGGAAGGTGGGAAATCGACGGAAGTGACCGACGATTACCGTCTGGGGCTGCTCAATCAGGAGACGGGAGATCTTCTTGATGCCTTTTCCTGGAAATGCACGCTAATCCGCGACTATCTGCTTGCAGGGAATGGCTACACCTACGTTGCATGGGTCAAAAACCGGATCGAGGGGCTGTTCTATGTCGACCCGATCCAGGTCGGCATCGAGGTCGGCACCGATCCGATCTTCAAGTCAGCGCATTTCCTGATCGGCGGCGGGCAGTACCGTGCGTATGAGATATTCCGGCTGCTGCGCAACACGAAGGACGGCGCGACCGGCACCGGTCTCGTCACAGAAAACCCGATGCAGCTGGAGCTGATGCTCAATGCGCTGAAGTATGAGAACCGCATGGTGCGTACCGGCGCAAAGAAAGGCTTCCTAAAGGCTGCTTCGGGAAGAAAGCTGACGCAGAGCGCGGTCGATGAGCTTCGGAAGGGTTGGAGGATGCTTTACAGCAGCGACAGCGATGAGACCGTCGCCGTGCTCAACGACGGCATTGAGTTTCAGGATGCCGGCCAGACGGCGGTGGACAGCCAGCTCAACGAGAACAAAAACACCAACGCTCGTGAGATCTATCACCTCTTCGGCATCGCGCCGTCTATCTTTGAGGGCGGCGCGTCGGCTGAAGATCTGAAGAACACCGTGCGCTTCGCGATTAAGCCAGTCGTGATAGCGCTGCAGACGGCGCTCAACCGTTTCTGCCTGCTGGAGAACGAGAAGGGCGCGCTTGCCTTTGAGATCGACATGGACGCCCTCGATGGAACGGATATGCTTGCGCGCTATCAGGCCTACGAGATCGCTGTCCGAAACGGCTGGCTGCAGCTCGATGAGGTGCGCTATGACGAAGGCCGCAATCCGCTGGGGCTTAAATTTATCCGCCTTGGCTTGGATACCGTGATCTACGATCCCGATACCAAGATGATCTATACACCGAACACCAAGGAATGGGCCAGTATCGAGAAAGGAGGGAAGCAATTTGCAGGTAGAAATCAGAGCTGACAAAGCAGGGAAAAAGAGCGTGTGCGTAAGCGGCTATGTCAATGTCGTCGAGCGCGAATCGCGCGTACTGCATGACCGCAGCGGCCCGTATATCGAAAAGATCGCGGCGGGCGCTTTTGCCAAAGCCATTGCGGCCGGAGGCCCGATCGAGCTGCGATTCAACCACAGGACGATCCTCGGCTCCACAGAGGACAAGTCCGTTGAGCTGCGCGAGGACAACATCGGTCTGCGCGCGGTCGCGCCGTCGGTCACAGATCCGGCAGTTGTTGCGGCGGCCGAGAAGCAGGAGCTGCGCGGCTGGTCCTTCGGCTTCGTCAAGAAGCAGGATAGCTGGAGCACGGATGACAGCGGTATGCGCCACCGCACGCTCCATGAGCTCGAATTGCGAGAGGTCTCCATTCTCGATAAGACGCCCGCGTACATTGCCACAAGCATCGAAACGCGTGGTGAGGATGAGATCCTCGTGGAGTACCGCGCCGACGTAATGGTCGGCGATGAGGGCGTCGATTACGCCAGACAGACCGAGCGCAAGGTCGAAGAAGAGACCCACACCATCACCGGAAGTGACGAATCCATGATGTTCGTCGCCTCTAAAACCGTAGAAATCTACAAGATGAAAAGGAGAATGAGAGAATGATCCCTATCAACGTCAAGAAGTATAAAGAGCGCCAGACGGAGCTGATCACCAAGCTGGAAGGCATGGTGCAGACCTGCCAGACCGAGACCCGCTCGTTCAACGAGGCCGAGCAGGGCGAGTATGCTTCCATCATGCAGGAACTGCGTTCCATCGAGGATACCCTCGGGGCCGCGGGCGTCGTGGAAGCTTCTCAGAAGAAGGTCGACAAGCCTGCCGGCGGCACGGAGCAGCGTTCTCAGGAGGAAGTGGAGACCCGCGCATTTGAGTGCTATATCCGCGGCATTGCGCCCGATGTGGAGACCCGTGCGGCGGTCAACATGACCACCGGCGACAACGGCGCCGTGATCCCCACGAGCATCGCCAATAAGATCATCGAGAAGGTCATCGAGATCTCCCCGCTGTTTTCCATGGCGACCCGTTACAATGTCGGCGGCACGCTCAACATCCCCAAGTATGACGAAAGCACGCAGAAGATCACGATGGCCTATGCTACCGAGTTCTCTGCGCTGACGAGCACCGCCGGCAAGACCACCAGCATCTCCCTGTCCGGCTTCCTCGCCGGTGCGCTGTCCAAGGTGTCCATCTCCCTCGTCAACAACTCCAAGTTCGACATTGTTTCCTTTGTTATCCGCAAGATGGCAGAGGCCGCTGCGGACTGGATCGAGAACGAGCTGATCAACGGCACTGCGAGCAAGATCGAGGGCCTTTCCTCGGCATCTGCGGCTGTCACGACCGCCGCGTCTACCGCGATCACCTCCGACGAGCTGATCGACCTGCAGGACAGCGTTCCCGATAAGCTGCAGGATGGCTGCATCTGGCTGATGACGCGCAAGACCCGCAGCGCGATCCGCAAGCTCAAGGACGGCGATGGCAATTACCTTCTGCAGAAGGACTTTACCTCTAAGTGGGGCTATACGCTGCTCGGTAAGCCCGTCTACACCTCCAAGAACATGCCGGAGATCGCCGCCGGCAAGAAGCCGGTTTTCTATCTCGACCCGAAGGGCCTCGCCGTCAAGGTCGCGGAGAACCCCTCTGTGCAGGTCCTGCGTGAGAAGTTCGCGGATGAGCACGCGATCGGCGTGATCTGCTGGCTCGAGATGGACGCCAAGATCGAGAATGACCAGATGGTTGCGGCGCTGGCCATGAAGCCTGCGACACAGCCCGGAGGCTAAGAGAGGAGCAGGCGGTCATGAAGTATAAAGCAACGGTCAGTTTTGCCGGCGAGATCACCATGGGCCGCGGCGAGGTGCGCGATGTCAGCGATGACATCGCCGCCCCTCTTGTCGCAGACGGATATCTTGAGCCGGAGGGGGAAGCCGGCGGCCAGGCTGATCCGCCCGACAGACAGGAGGAGCTTGAGAGCCTGACCAAGGATGTGCTGAGCCAGAAGGCGGAGGAGCTGGGCGTTGATGTAAAGTCCAACTGGAACAAGGCGGACATCATCAATGCGATCCTCGAAGCCGAGAGCGCTGGTTCAGATACTTGAGGAGGGCGCGATGCTGTGCATTCCTAATGTCACGGCGGAAGAGACCGCCGTATTTGCAAGGCTGTGTTTGGACAAGGAGGGGTATGCGGATCTGCCGGAGAGTGAACGCAACCTTTGCCAGTCGGCACTATCCGCGGCCATCGGCTTTGTTAAAAGCTATACGGGCGTCAAGCTCGATGAGCAGACGGCGAAGGAACAAGGCGTTGACTGCGAAACGGCCGCCGAGCTGGGATATGCCGTAAAGACGGTCGCAACGGAAATGATCGACAATCGTCAGGTCACGGTGCAGTACGCCGGGCGGAATCCGACCGTTATGCAGATTCTCGACATGCACAGCGTGAATTTGCTTCCGAGCGTAGAGGGATAGGTGACAGACATGGTCGATGTGGGAACGATGCGTGAGCGGCTGAATGTATTGGAGCTTGTTTATGACAAGGACGCCGATGCTTACCGGTGGAGGGAAAAGCGCAGGGTCTGGGCTGGCGTTGAGCAGGACGACCGGAACAATCTCTTTTCCTCTGTCGGTATCGGTGTACGCGGCGTGACATTTACGATCCGCTGCGATCCGGCGCTTGATCTCCACAACGCCTACAGCTGGAACGGCAGGCATTGCTTCCTGACGCGCATCCGGCCAGATACGCCGACGCGAGGCTTTTGGATGGTCTCCGCTGCGCCCGTCACGGTGCGCAGCTGCCGGAAGGATGCGGACAGGACGCCGGCCGGAAGCACATTTCCCGCTGTCCTGACGGAGAAGTATGTAGGGCATGAGCAGCCGGATCTCCACGCCGAAACGGTAACGGATTATGTCCTGGTCACGCCGAAGGAGATCGAGCTTGCGCCGGGAAGCTGGGTGACGGTGGACGGCGCTTATTACCGCGTTCTCGTTCCACATGTGCTCGATGAGTTCAAAAACGAATTTGAGATCCGACGGAAGGAAGATTGCTGATGCCGCAGGCATGGTTTGACCAATCAAGATGGGATCGCTTTTGGGAGTACTGGAACACCGTAATCAAGCAGGTACCGCACGTCAAAAAGGAAGCCCTTGAGTCGATGGGCGGGGCGGTCCGAGACAAGGTTGTTCAGCAGCTCCGCCAGCGGGTCAATGATCCACAGGGAAGAGTTGCGCGCTGGCAGGAGGTTCGGACCGGCAGCAGAGGCGGCTATGTGGCAGTTTCTCCGACCAACGGCGAAACCGTACAGGTATCCCGCACCGGGCACGATACGACCTCGCGGGACTTGACGCGGTATCTTGAACGCGGCCACGCAGTCCGTTCTCCGTCCGGACGTGCCAAGCGGTACACGCCGCGGCTGCGCGCGGGAAAGACCTATGTGCCCGGAAGAATGTTCTACAGCTGGGCGAAGGTGGACGCCGAAAAGCTGGCGCTGAAGGCCGCGGACGAAGTCCTTTGCCGCATTGCAGACGAGATCGATTACTGAGGAGGCTTTCTCTTTGAACATCACACCGCAGAAAATCGCCGACGCTCTGGGGGAACAGCTGAGCACCGCTTTCCCGGGGGAAACGGTCTATATCGACTTGACTCCGCGGGACTTTGACCGGCCCAGCAATCTGGTGGAGCTCACCAAGATCGAGCTGGACGCACTCTCAATGGGAATGGCCGCTGTGGCAATCCGCTACCAGTATAAGATCACGACGTTCTGTGAGGTGGATCAGGTTCACGATTCGCATTTGCCAGCGTTGGATCTGCGCGCCGTCCTTGTCATGAGTATGTTTGGCAGCGGGTATTTGAAGGTGGACGACCGTGCTCTGAAGGTCGTCAGCTGCGCCGCTAATACAGAAAGCTATGATGCAGCGGAAGTGGCCGTTACGCTTTCTCTGACCGTGGACCGGAGCGAATTTTCCCCGGCTGAAATTTATGAAACCATGCGGGAGCTGACTGCCCGCTACGACCTGAAGGAGGAAAAATAACATGAGTACTTTGACTATGCCGACGCTGACGGTAGCCTTTCAGCAGCGGGCGAGCTCTGCCGTTGCCAGAAGCCAGAAAGGCATTGTCGCCTACATTATCCGCGACGCCGCAGCGGCATCGAAGGATCTGACCTATGCGCTGTCTTCTGCCGCGCAGATCCCCAAGACACTGGGAACGGCAAATCAGAACGCCGTGCGCAGAGTTTTCCTTGGCGGTGTGAATCCGCCGAAGAAGGTTCTCCTGTATGTGATCGGCGCTGAGGCATCGATCACCGCCAACAGCGACGTCCTGACCTGGTTGGCCACGCAGAAGTTTGACTATCTGGCGGGGCCTGACGATCTGACCACGGCGGAAGCCGGCGTTATCAAGACCTGGCTGCTGAAACAGCGCAGCGATAACAATGCCGTCTATAAAGCGGTTCTGCCCGATACAGCGGCGGACAGCGAAGCAATCATCAACTTTGCGGCCACCGGCATCATGGTGGAAGGCACGGAGTATACCGCCGCGGCATACTGCGGTCGCATTGCGGGTCTGATCGCCGGCACGCCTATGACGCAGTCCATCACCTATGCCGCGCTTCCCGAAGTGAGCGACATTGACCGTCTGACGCCGACCGCTATGGACACCGCTGTTGGCGCCGGCAAGCTGATCCTCTGCCACGACGGCGAGAAGGTCAAGTGCGGCCGCGGCATCAACTCGCTCACTACCGTAACCGGCAAGAGTGACAGCTGGAAAAAGATCAAGATCGTAGAGATCCTTGATATGATCCAGCAGGATATCCGCCTGACGATTCAGGATAAGTATATCGGCCGCGTGTCCAACAGCTACGACAATAAGCTCCAGCTGGTCACGGCCCTCACCACCTATCTGCAGGCGCTTGCCAAGGACGCGCTGATTGAGGCGGATTTCACGGTCGGCATCGATGTGGACGCGCAGGATGCGTGGCTGCAGGAGCAGGGCGTCGCCACGGCTGAGATGTCGGAGCAGGAGATCAAGGAGGCCAATACCGGCACGCAGGTATTCCTTCAGATCTCGCTGACGCCGGTGGACGCCATGGAAGATGTGACGGTCAAGATCTATCTGTAAGGAGGGAACAGAAATGGCAATGGACAGCGCAGCCCGTGTAATGAACGGGACCTTCGGTTCGCTTTGGGAGGACGGCGTTGAAATCGCAGAGGTTTCCGCATTTCAGGTCAAGGTGGCCAAGAATTTTGACACTCTCAACATCTGCGGCCAGATGGCGGAGGACCGTAAACTCACCGGCGTAAAGATCACCGGCAGCATGACGCTGCACAAGGTCTACTCGCGCGGAGCGGACGACATCAAGGCGGCCGTGGCCGGTCACGACCTGCGGAAGTCGCTGGTTGGAAAGCTGGCCGATCCCGATGCTTACGGCGCGGAGCGAGTTGCGGTCTATGGCGTCAGCTACGACGAACAGACTGTGATGGACTGGGAGGCCGGAAAGGCCGGCAGTGCGACAATCGCATTTCAGGCAACCGGCATCGAATATCTCGACAAGGTCGATCCGAATTGATTGAGGTAAGAGCGGCGCTTCTTCTACTCAGATGTGCCGCTCTTTCAGAAAGGAACAAAAATGGAAAAAGCCAAAGATAATATCAGCGTGCTTGATCTGCTGCTGCGTCCGGAGCTGCCGGACGTGCGCAAGGTTCTGCCGGAAAAGAAGGTCGAGATCAAACGCCTGAGCGAGCTGGCGGGTACGCCGGTTGTGTTTACGATCCGCGCGTTGACCTACGACCAGACGCGCAAAGTGCAGGATCGCCCCAGAGGAGAGCAGGCTGTCAATGGCGTGCTGCTCGGCTGCGTAGAGCCTGCGTGGAAGGACTGCAGCCTGCTGGACGTCTCCCGCGGCATTGCAACACCGATCGACGCGATCAAGTCCAAGTTGACCGCCGGCGAGATCGACGAGTTGTATGCGGAGATCCAAGTGCTCAGCGGGTATCTTGTCCGGACGCTGAATGACGTAAAAAACGCCTGAGGGCGGGAAGCGATCCTGAGCTGAATCTTCTGTTTTATTTGTTCCGCCGAGGCTGGGGCTATCGCGATCTGCGCGCGCTCTGGGAAAGACGGGATGGCTGGCAGGAGATCATCTTAGCGCTTGCCGCCTACGAAATGGAACTGCGTGCGTAGTCCTTGTGGCATGAAAAAAGCCCTCCCATAAGGGAGGGCGGGGAAATCAGTACAATATAGTCAGTAATAATGCGCCTAAAAGGCCGGCGGCTGACAGGGCCATATATACCCAGCCCATTGCTCCAAGCTTGAATTTCATAGCGCATCCTCCTTTTTTCTTAATTATATGCAAAGGTACCACTCTTGTCAAGAAAGGAGCGTGATCCAAACGGCAAATGAAGTCAGTATCGTCATGAAAATGACGGACGATATCAGCGGTACCATGAAGTCCATCGCCAGCTCGTCCAGATCGCTGAATAAGGAATTTGAAACGCTGCAGGGAAAAGCAAAGGCCCTCGGCACACGGTATGAAGCCTTGCGGAAGTCGTCGGCCGAAAGTCGAACGGAAGCAGAATCCCTGAAAAAGGAAATGCGCGAGCTGAAGAAGGTCGTAACGGCCGGTGGAGAAGGTGCGGCGGACGCCGCAAGGGACTATCAGAAGCTTGTCGAGAAGTACGATACCCTGATCGATGCATCAAAGGGATACAGTGAGGCTGCCAGAAACACCATCCGTGACATGAACAATATCTCGGAACAGGCGCGAAAGCTCGAGGATAAACAGAACGGCAGTTGGATCGAAAAAATATTCGGTTCAGGCCTTGGAAGTGGACTGGCGCAGTCTGGTATTCTAAAAGACCTTGGCTCGTCAGTTTCGGGACTTGCTGGAGCATGGATTACCAGCTCCATCGGACAGCCAACGGCGGATACGTTGAGTCAGGCCATTAGTGGTGCTTTTTCTGGCGCAGCAGCTGGCGCTATTGCCGGGCCAATGGGGGCTTTGATTGGAGCCGGTGTCGGCACCGCCGCTGGCGTGATCAATGCCGCAAGCAGCAACTTCCGGAAGAAAGACGACGCCTTCCGGGATTATTATAAGAACCTTTACGAAACGGTCAATGCCAACACGGAGGAATCGCTGACCTCGGGTAAAACGCTTGCCGCCAGCCGCGAAACGACAAAGCTCTCCTTTGAAACGCTGCTCGGCGGAAGCGAGCAGGCAGACGCATTCCTCGCTGACGTGCTTCAGACAGCCAACACGACGCCGTTTCTCTATGACGACCTCGTCAGCATCTCCAAAACGCTGCTGAGCTTCGGTACGGCGGTCGAGGATGTCATTCCGACCTTGACCACGGTGGGCGACGCCGGCGCGGCTATGGGTCTTTCTACCAGCGACATTGGCACGGTGAGCACCTACCTCGGCCGTATGAAATCCAGCAACAAGGCGACGCTGGAGTACTTAAATCCGCTCATGGAGCGAGGCTTTTCCGTGTTCCAATGGCTCGCCGATGCGAAGAACACTTCGGTCGGCGGAATCTATGACGCAATCTCCAAAGGTACGCTGAGCGGTACAGATGCCGTTGAGATCATTCTCGGCAAATTTAATGAGCTGTATGCCGGGCAGATGGAAAAGCAGGCGCAGACCACGGAAGGCTTGGAGAGCACCTTGCAGGGCCTTCAGGAAAATATCCAGTCTGCTATGGGCGCCGGTTATAACGAAGTCCACAACGAGGGTGTGCGGGCCGACATTGCCGCCTATGGCGGTGAACTCGGCAAAGCGCTGGAGGAGTGGAGCGCAGTTGCCGGCGAAAACAAGGCATACCTCGAAAATCTTCAAGGCCAGTATCAGCGTGAGGCGCTGGAGGCGGTCCTGCTCGGTAAGCAGACGTCCGTGTATGGCGGCGAAGATGCTCAAAAGCTGGAAGAGATGCGTGCAGCCTATCTTGAGGCCACAGACGCTTATGAGAAAGGCAGCCAGGAGGCAGGCCTGAAAATGGAGCGTCTGAAGGAGCAGGCGGACGCGCTGGCAACCGCAGCCTATGAATCCAGCGAAGCTTATCAGACCTATCACGACGACCAGATCGATCAAATCGAAGCGATCCGCGAGAATACGAAGGGCCTGTCCGCAGCCACAGCTGCTCTTGAACTCTCCAATGCGCTGAGTAAGGGCATGGCTGGAAGTTCAAGCGAGTGGACGGCCGGTATGGGAGATCGGGCGCAGGAGCTTGAGGATCGCCAGACGGACTACTACCGGTCACTCTACATATCGTCATCGTCTCACGCCTTCGGCCTGCGCCGCGTGCCTTTTGACAATTACCCCGCGCTGCTGCACGCAGGAGAACGCGTGCAGACGGCAGAGGAAGCGAGGCGGAGCGATCGCGGCAGCCGACCCATCTCAATCACCATCCATGAAATGAGTGTGCGGTCGGACAATGACATTGAGCAGCTGGCAGAGCGGCTGGCGGATGAACTGGAGATGCGGGAAATGGCATACGGAGGGGCGGCGTCGTGAAGTTTATCTTTTTGAACAGCAAGACAAATGAAAGCCTTACCATGCCGGTAACGCCTGCGGAATGGAGCCTGGAGGAAGGCCGTGCAGTCGAATCGCTGGATATGGCGCAGACCGGTCAGGTCAATCTTCCCGGCCTTTCCGCTTTGTTTAATGAGCAGCTCACATTTCTTCTGCCCTCATCGGTCCGTAATTATACGGACGAATCTTATAGCGGAGATCCGTATTCCATCGTTGCCATGCTGGTACGATGGAGCAAGGACGGCAGCCCGCTGCGGCTTATCATCTCGGACACGACCGTCAACACGCTTGTCCTTTTTGCCCCAATCCGCTATAGCGAGCGCGATGGCACAGGTGACGTCTATGTAACGCTTACCATGCGTCAATACCGTGAGCTGATTGCCGAGACCACAGAGAAAGCCGAGACCGGAAACACCGGAAGAAGCCAGCCGGAAACGGCCGCAAGCGCGGAGACGACCTACACCGTCGTGAAAGGAAATACCCTGTGGGGAATTTGCCGGAAATTCTACGGAGACGGTCGGCTTGCGTGGAAGCTGGCGGCTTTTAATGGAATCAAAAATGCGAATTTGATCTATCCCGGCCAGCTCCTTCGGATACCGGCCAAGTCAAATCTGTGAGGTGCGCAATGGCATACGACGATCTTTTGAAAATTAGGACTTGGTCTCGTGACGGAGTAAAAACGTCTCACATCACGGATCTTGTGGAAAGCCTGACGTGGAGCGGGAGCTATACGGACTGTGCAAGAAGGCTCGGCTACACGGTCATGTCCGAAGCGCTGAGCGAGATCGGTGGCTGCGTGAGAATGTACCACGAGGCAAACCTTCTCTTTTCCGGTATTGCGTTTGCACGCCGGCGGAGCTCGCTCGATCATACAATTTCTGTTACGGCGTATGACCGCGGGATTTATCTCAAGCGCAACGAGACCTACCGGAAGGTAAGGAATCAAACGCCGGAGGCGGCCGCTGCGCAGATCTGTCGGGAATTTGGCATCGAAGCTGGAGTCTTTGCGCAAACGGGAATCCAAATCAGCCGGAATTTTTTTGGCGTTTCCATTTACCAGCTCATTCAGACGATGTATACGCTCGCATCCGAGCAAAACGGGAAAAAGTATCAGATCCGGTTTCACGGCGACAGGCTGGAGGTTGTCGAAAAGCAGCAGACGAGCGAGACGATCCGCCTGATCCCCGGAAGCAATCTGATCTCCTGCAGCAGTCAGGACAGCATAGAAAATCTTGTGACTTCCGTGGCCGTTTATAACGATGATTATAAGTGCGTGGCCACCTACGACAGTCCGGACGGCCTGCGTGAGCTTTACGGCCTTATGCAGCGGGCGATAAAGGCCAGCGATAAGGAAAAACCCGAACAGACCGCGCGCCAGCTATTACAGGATAACGGCGTCAAGACAACCATTAGTGCAAAATGCCTGGGAAACACAAAGCTGATTTCGGGCAACGCTGTGGTCGTACATGAGCCCGTCACCGGCACGGACGGATTATTCTGGATACTCAGCGACAGTCACACGGTTACGCGCGGAGTTTATCTTACGACGCTGACGCTGGACTTCAGGAATCTGATGGACAAGAAAACCGCGGGCAGTGTGCCAACGGAGTAACGCGCCCGGGCATGGCGCATTTGGAGGAAACCATGAATCCCTATGATCGTCTATTTCATTCAATGCTCTCTGCGGCCGATGAGGCTGCCAAAAGCGGTCGGCTTATGCTTCGGAGGGGAAAGATCCTCAGTACCTCTCCGCTGAAGGTTGAGGTTGCAGGCACAGATCAGGAAGCCTCTCGTTTTTGGGTATCACACCGTCTTTTGAAAGGACACAGCGAGAAGTACGAAGCAAGCGGTTCGCTGAGCATTTCGACCTCCGGCTTGCATAGCACCATGAATGTGAATGGCGGAACGCTGATGCTGACGACCTCCGAGCCGGTGCTGCAGCAGGGCGATAATGTTTTGCTGCTGACTGATAACGATCAGGAGTTTTATCTTATCGACAAGGTGGTGCGCGCATGACAAGTATTTTCCCGGCGGTACAGCCGGAGGCGGAAGAAACCAAAACGGATGCCCTGCCAGTATGCAAAGAGGTTGCATGGGATTTTGACCGCGGAGTGCCAGTCTATTCTGCGGGAATGCCTGTCATCGTGACCAGAGCGGCCGCTGTGCGGGTATGGATCTGGAAGGCCCTCAAAACCGCACGGTGCGCCTATGATATCTACACGTGGGACTACGGCTGCGAGATTGAAAATCTTGTCGGGCAGGCGTACAGCGCTCAGATCAAGGAGCAGGAAGCGGTTCGCTATATCCGCGAAGCGCTGATGACGAATCCGTACATTACCGATGTACGGCAGATCGACGTGTCGTTCGGCGAATCGGAATTGCAGATTGCCTGCAAGGTCATGACAATTTATGGTGAGGTGGACGTCAATGTATGAAGGAATTACGGTAGAAGCGATCAAGGAGCGGATTCTCGGCCGATTGAGCACGGACTTGCAGACGCGTGAAGGCAGTTATACCAATGATATCATTTCGGCCGTTGCTGCGGAGATTGCGGAGGCATATCACAGTATGGACGCCATGATCCCGTCCTTCTACTTAGACGAAACCAGCGGGGCATATATCGACCAGCAGGCGGCCGTTGTCGGCATTGTGCGGCGCTCCGGTACAAAAGCAACTTGCGCGATCTTATTTGCCGGTGCAGACGGCGCCAGCGTTCCGAAGGAGACGCCTTTTTTCACAGATGCCGGCCTGGAATTTCGCCTGCAGGAGACTATCACGATCGTTGACGGCGCGGCCAGCGGAATACTCGAAGCTGCCGAGCCCGGCGGCAGCTATAATATCGGCGCGGGCGAGATCACGCAAACGATGCGCAATTATACCGGCATCGGCACCTACAGCAATCAAGCGGCGTCGGGCGGCTCGGATCGGGAGAGCGACGCCTCGCTCCTGGAGCGGTATCATGCACGTATGCAGCAGGCCGCAACCTCCGGCAATCCATACCATTACCAGCAATGGGCGAGAAGTGTTGACGGGGTCGGAGCTTCCCGTGTGATTGCAAAGTGGAACGGCGCCGGAACGGTAAAAGTCATTATTACAGATCCGGATGCAGAGCCGGCCGATGCGGAAACGGTAAACAAATGCGCAGCCTATATCGCGGCACAGCGACCGATCGGCGCGGACGTTACTGTTGTTGCGGCAACTGCGGTCGATCTTTCCGTTGCCGCGTCTGTGACGATTGACGGCAGTACGACAAAGGCGGCTGTGAAGGCGGCTTTTGACGCGGCGCTGAAGCTGTACCTCGCGGGCCTGGTTAAAGCAACCTACGCCAGCAATCTCGATGCAGACCTGGACGCGATATCCGCTGCGACTTACACCGTCAGCTATAACCGGATCAGTGCTTTACTGCTGACGATCCCCGGAGTGATCGATCATACGTCGCTCACGATCAATGGAGGCACGGCAAATGTCAGTATCGCCGCTGATGCCGTTCCTGTTCTGGCGGAGGTGAGCGCAACATGAGGTCGTTAATCTCTCGATACCCGGATTTTCTTGCCGGCTCTGCCGAGTTCAGAGATATACAGGAGGCTATGGAGCCAGAAGTGCTCGCGCTTTGGGAGGCGCGCGACGGACTGCTGGCCCAGCTGGAAGTGGAAACTGCGACATGGGGGCTGAAATACTGGGAAACGTCTCTTGCGCTTGATGTCGATGAAAGCAAGGACGCAGACTACCGCCGCAGCCGAATTAAGGCAAAACTCCGTGGAGCAGGTGTTACAACCGTGGCTTTGGTTCAGAATGTTGCCGAGAGCTTTTCCAACGGCGCGGTTTCCGTTACAGAATATCCGGCGCAGTATAGAATCGAGATCAAGTTTACTGGAACAATCGGTGTTCTGCCGAATATGGAGGACCTAACGCAGTCTCTGAGAGAGAGCCTTCCGGCGCACCTGAAATGGGATTACATCTTCGTGTATAACACACATGCGGCTGTGAGCCGATTTACGCACATGCAGCTGCATGCATATACCCATTACCAATTAAGAAACGAGGTACTCACGAATGAAGCAAACTGATCTCCTGAAGCTCAAAAAGCCCGAAGCAAATGATTTCTATAACGTCAATGATTTCAATGCCAATATGGATATTCTGGAGGCCGAGGCGGCAAAAGCGAAAGCCAGACAGGCAACACTGCTCGTCCATGCCCCTGCAGGCTATAGTATTGAGGTGGTGCATCAGAGCTGTGCCTATACTGCGGTCTCTACAGCGGTTGGTAATGACGCATACGCCACCATCGTACTTCCCTTTGGCGGTTGTGCCACAATCAATTTCCGCCAGAATACACAAACTGAGGACGTAAAGTGTACCCTTGTTGAAGACCTCATTGCAGATGGTAGAACGACGCATATCATTCTTTCGGATGATTTGATTGCATACCAGAGCCCGCTATCTGCGATACCGGCAGGAACCTATGCGGCAGGCGGACCGTGCGCCCCTGATGGAGCGAGCGGCTATGTCGTTACATTTCGTGGGAAGTCTCATACGATTAAACGAACATCCTTTGATGAGTTCAAAACCGGTTACAGCAAAATATCTGATGCGAATAAGAAACTGGATGCCAAAAATGAACTGTGGCATGCGGTGCGCATTGGTATGATTACGGCTGCTAACTACAAGACCATTACCGGTGAGGATTACCCGAATATCCCTCCCGTGCGAGTGGAAACAAAAGCGGCTTTGTAAAGGGGGACCATCTATGACCATCCCTTATTTGAACACCGCCCGTTCCGTCCCCATGAGCGACATTCCCGAGGAATACCGCGACCTCGTCGACACCCTTGGGCTGGAGGTCTTTCTCGCCCTCGTGGACCTCTGCGGCGGACAGCTCCTGTACATCCCCAAACGAGAATCTCTGGAGCGCAACGCCCGTGACCGGGACATTCGCGCCCGCTTCACAGGCGGCAACTACCGTGCGCTTGCCACACAGTTCCGCCTTTCCGAGCGGCAGATCCGCAAAATCATTAAAGGAACGAGGGTGTGACAGTGTGAGACAGAGGTTTGAAAACAAATGAAATATACTACAAAGATCAATCTGCTGATTCGTGTTGTAAGGCGTCGAATCAGAGATGGTGAGGACATCGAGACTGTGCTACAGAGTTACCCGAAGCTTAGCATCAAGGAACTCGAGATCGTCCGAAAAGCTGTGCAGCAGGTGGAGATCACCGGCAAAAAATACGCCGATGATAAATAAATTTTGAACAAAGAAAAGGAGAACAAAACTATGACTACTACTCGTATCGCATCCGACGGCAAGCCCATCGAGGTCACCGACATCCCCTCTGGGCTGAGCGAAAACTCGGGTGTCAAGAACAGCATCGTGCAGCCCGTTATGGCGCGCGACCTTTCCCGCGCCGGCACGGAGGTATATGTCGCTCCGCGCTACAAGCTCGCCTACGACGAGGACGGCTACTGCGTCAAGATGACGACCTGCGCCATCCCCGAGGACATCGCGGCGCAGCTCGCGGAGCTGAACAAGTAAGCTGATTCCAACATGAAATCGTGCAGGAAGGAAAAGTGAGAAAGATGGAGAACAATACTTTGACGGCGATCAAGGCGTGGATCACGGCGGCGGTGGCGATGCTGACGGCCTTTTGGGGCTGGTTCGGCTGGCTGCTGATCGTTTGGATCGGGCTGATGCTGGCCGACTGGCTGGTGGGTTCTGCCGCGGCGGCGCACCGCGGGGAGTGGAGCAGCGCGAAGCTGCGCGAGGGCGCGTGGCACAAGGGCGGCATGATCGTTATCGTCTGCATTGCGCTGGTCGCCGACTGGCTGATTGGCATGATGCTGGAGCACCTGCCGGGTGTGAAGCTTCCGTTTGAGTATACGACGCTTCTCGGCCCGCTGGTCGTTGTGTGGTACATCATTGGGGAGTTGGGCAGTCTGGCTGAACATGGCGTAAATATGGGCGCAAAGGTGCCGCCGTGGCTGGTGAAGCTGCTGGCGGCGGGAAAGAACGCCGTGGACGCGGCAGGAGACAAGCTCCTTGGAAGCGGCGAAGAGGAGACGGCGGAATGAGGGATATTATCGGCGCTACGAGCGAAGAAAAGCGCATGATAAAGGCCATCCAGCGCTCCGTCGGGGCGCTGGACAACGGCTGGATCGGCAACCAGACCTTGAGCGACATCGCCGCCAAGCTCGGCGCGGACTGCTGGCCCCTCAACGTCGAGCTGTACGGACAGCCCTGCATCCTCGCGCGGGACATTGAGCCCGTCAACATGAGCGGGCCGCTGCCGCGCAACGCGATCTCGGGGAGCTTTAGTTGGCAGGGCCAGCCCTGCTCCATCCTTGTGCGCGGCGGCAGGGTCGTGCGCG
>ENA-OROS01000351-OROS01000351.1-human-gut-metagenome-genome-assembly--contig:-NODE-351-length-33025-cov-5.166181_pt1 | contig 33025 bp, 33 predicted proteins | sample MGYA00242134_ERZ509059 | MGnify/ENA primary metagenome ERZ509059 (study PRJEB26280, sample SAMEA2338753) | human gut metagenome | biome: human gut; feature: human-associated habitat; material: faeces... | reverse complement strand
GTGGGGGCTCTCTCATTTTCGTTTTTACACTTTCGCGCAGAAATCCCAAAGGCTTTTTGCGGCTCCGGGCAGAGCAGGTGCTTCAATTCCTGCAGCCCCAATGGTGGACGGAGCGGGAAGATCACCGTGCGCTGGCCGCACTTTTGCTGAAAACGCAATCATTGATCCGGGCAACACGATAAACTTAAACGGGCGGGCAGCTATACAGCTGCCCTCCCACTTTTAATCTTTAGACGCGTCCAGCGCGCTCCGAATCATGGAAGTAATCATTGTAATTTGCCTTGGTGTGGCAGTCTGCCACAACTCTAAAAGCACATCCATGTTTTGAAGTTCCATGCTGGGTAAAACTTCTGCCAACAAATAGGTTGGCGAGACTTTCAATGCTTCACACAGCAAAACAAATACTTGTAGACTTGGAACTTTTGCTCCTGATTCGATTTGTCGGAGATAGGTTGCATTAATGTTGCAGGCTTCTGACAGACGCTCACTCGTCCAGCCCCGTTCCTTGCGTGCGATATTGATTCGCTTTCCGAGTAGCTTCTTATCCATGTGTTCGCCTCCACTTGTGCGCTATAAGTATTTATTTTGTATGCTTATAGCTTACATTCCTGTTGACGTGAAAAATAGCGGCTGTTAGAATACAAATTGTAAGCCAATAGACTACATAAAAGCTGGTGGGAATATGGAAAAAGAGTACCGTTGCGCGATCATAGGCCAGCATCCCATGCGGTTTCCGTGGGGCTTTGACGAAGAAGATGCTAAATGCCGCCGAATGAAACTGGAACTGGCTCAGTGTATTATGGAACTGCGTCAATGTGGAGTGACAGAATTTCAAGTTGCCTGTGACCCCGGCGTGGGATTGTACGCCGGGGAAATCGTCAATATCACAAAGCAGAATGACGAGGCCATGCGCCTTGTCTGCGTGACGCCCTTTGAGGAACAAGCTACCAAGTGGACGCCGCAGTTGCGTGATCGTTATTTTGATATGTTGGCGGACTGCACCGACCTTTCCTGTGTAGACTATCAAGAGAAACCAAACGCGCAATTTTCAGCCTATCAGCAGATCATCAAACAGTCCGATATGTTGCTGGCCGTATATGACCCTGAACTTGCCAGCGGCAGTGCGGAGGATAAGGCTATGGCCTATGCCCTTGCGTTGGGGAAGCCAACCCTGCTGATCCACCCTAACACATGGAAAAAGAAATGGCTGAATGTTGTAAAACGTGAAGGCGAGTAGCATATTCAAAAATTTTATCCATCCTCATACTTTAGAACGATTTACATTTTGCAAAAATGCGGATATAATTATTATGAATTAATATGAAGCGAAAAACTTATGATGAGGGGCGCGCCCCTCATCCCGTGTGTACACACGGGATGATAGCTCTCTGTGACCTGTGGACTTTGCCCGCTGCGGTCAGGCGGGCATGAACAAAACCTGACCACCATATAAAGGAGGACATACCATGAAAAAACGTATTGGAAGTTTGTTTCTTGTACTGGCGCTGTGCTTTACGCTGCTGCCGACGGCGGCATTTGCGGCGGAAGCGGATTTTACCGTAACTAATGCCGGTGGTGCGTTAAATCCAACTACTGGAAGTGGATTTAACGCACAAGTGTATAAGATTACGGATGATGATGTAGATATTGAGGTTTCAGGCACCACAAGTAAGAGCCGTATTGTGGTTATGGGTGACGGAGTTACGCTTCACTTAAATAATGCGTCGATGATTTTGAACGAGCGCAACGGCAGTCCTATTGAAATTGCAAAAAACAAATCGGTGACCATTATTTTTACTGGTGAAAATAAACTGACAGCTGATGCTGGTGGCCCTGGTATTTTGGTCAACCAGGGTGCAACGCTGACGATTAAGGAAGCAGATAGTACCTCTGAGGTAAGTAGCCTTACTGTAACAGGTGCACAGCAAGACAACTACACAGGCGGAGATGATACTATTGTATCTTCGGGTGGAGGTTTTGCAGGAATTGGCGGACCGAACAGCAGTAGCCAATTAAACTATACCGGAACGATTAAAATTGAAAGCGGTATTGTAAATGCATATGGTTTTGGTTACGGTGCCGGTATTGGTGGCGGTGATTATAGCTCCGGTGGTACTATTCAGATTTCTGGTGGTAAAGTAACTGCTATCAATGGTGGTACAGAACCTGATGGCTGGAGCAGCAGTATGCATAAGCAAGCAAGCGGCATTGGCGGCTCGCAGGGTATGGACAGTGGTTTAATTACTATTTCTGGTGATGCAGAAGTAAAAGCGTATGGCGGCTATGCGTGCGCTGGCATTGGTGGTGGTACGAATGCCATAACCATTACCGGCAATGCTAAAGTGACTGCTTATGGTGGAGAAAAAGCCGCCGGTATTGGCGGTTATGATCAGAAAAAGGGCGAGAGCACTATTACGATCTCCGGTTTGGCAAATGTGACTGCCTATGGTGGTAAGTATGCATCTGGATTAGGTCAAGGTTCTGCTTCCGCTCCTGTGAAGCTGTCGATTGGTTCAGATGCAGTCATTACTGCATATTCGGATGGCAGAAAAGCTGCTATTACCGGTACTCCGCAAGAGGGTTCTGCAAGCATCATCAATATGTACGCTAACGATATCAATTTGGGTACTCAGAATGTTCCTTTGACGCTCACTGCTGATGATAGCAACACGCAGAATATTACACTGGCTGGTGGCTATAAGGGTATTGGAACGACTTGTGCTGCGGGCAACTATACGGTAACTGCACCTGCTGAACAGGAAGGCAGCCGCTATCGGCTGATTCCTGCTGATGGAAAGTCTTTTAAGGTGGCAGCAGCTTCTGATAACTCGGCATATCAAGGAACAAAACTGATGTTGATGCTGGTATCTGACAATGGAACCACAATTCAATTGAATCCGACGAGCGGTACAACGATTCAGTCTGGAAATGATGAGCCGTTGGTACTTGATGAAGAAAACGGTGTTATTATTGTTCCGGCTGGCGGCAGTGTTAATGGCACGGTATGGTTGGCTGGCGGTACTGTAGCAAAGAATGGTACACAGAAAGTTAATGTGGAAAGCATTGCACTGAACGAAAACACGTTGACCCTCTACACAAATCGTGACCCTAAAACAGCTACTCTTACCGCAACAGTATCTCCGGATAACGCAACGGATAAAACTGTAGCTTGGACTTCTGCTGACGAAAAGGTTGCAACGGTTGAAAACGGTGTTGTAACTGCTGTAGGCAACGGCACAACTACTATCACTGCACAGGCTGGTGAGAAAACGGCTACCTGTGTTGTAACCGTAAGAACATATTCTTCCGGTGGTGGCAGCAGCTCTCCCAGCTATTCCGTGACCGCCCCCGGCAAGACGGAGAACGGCACTGTGACCGTCAGCCCGCGTTCTGCGGAAAAGGGCGAGACTGTGACCGTCACGGTTAAGCCCGATAGCGGCTACACATTGGAGACGCTGACCGTCACCGACAAGAACGGCAAGGAGCTGAAACTCACCGACAAGGGCGACGGGAAATATACCTTCACCATGCCGTCCGGTAAGGTGAACGTTAAAGCCACCTTCATGGAAGACAACAGCCTTCTGAATTTCTTCTACGATGTGCCCAATGACGCCTACTATTTTGAGCCGGTCAAGTGGGCGGTAGAAAAGAATATCACCACCGGTGTCGGTAATAATCTCTTCGCTCCGAACGGTGACTGTACAAGAGCGCAGATCGTCACCTTCCTGTGGCGTGCAGCAGGCTCTCCCGAGCCGAAGGGCACGAGCAGCTTTACCGATATAAGCAGCGGCAGCTACTACGCCAAAGCTGTGGCGTGGGCTGTGGAAAACGGCATCACCGAGGGCACGGGCAACGGACAGTTCAGCCCGGACAAGGTGTGCACCCGCGCTCAGGCCGTCACGTTCCTGTTCCGTGCCCTGAGCGCCAAGGCAGCGAGCGCGGCGAACTTCTCCGATGTTCCCGCCAATAGCTACTATGCCGATGCAGTCGGCTGGGCGGCTGAAAACGGCGTGACGGAAGGCATTGGCGGCGGCAAGTTTGCTCCGAACAACGACTGCACCCGCGCACAAATCGTTACTTTCCTTTTCAGAGCCTATCAGGGCAAGTAAGAACCCAAGCGGCAGGGAGCCTCTATTGAGGCTCCCTGCCTTTCTCTGTATATCATGGAGCATGATAGCAATCAACTATGAACACATCTCCATGCGCATATTTCTCAATCCGCAAAATACTCGGGCCTGCCAATCGAGGTGAAGCCGATCTTCCCAGTCACCACCACATTATTCGCGCCACTGGCGCAGTGGATGATCATGATATTACCGCCGCTGTCAAAGCCGCAAACAATGCCGACATGGCTGTCACCCGGATAAAAGACAAGGTCTCCCGGCTGGGCGTCACTCCAAGCAATAGGCGTACAGTAGCTGTGCTGCGCAGTGGCCCCGCCGCCATGCCCAATGACGTATTGTCCACCGCTCTGGTTGTAGAATACCCAATCCACCATTCCCGAACAATCCAGTCCGAAGGGCAGCACAGTGCCGGTGGTGGAGCTACCCTCGGCTGTAACTTTCATCGGCATTCCCCAGCGGGAGTCCCAGCCAATCACCAAAGATTTTCCTCCCCAAAAATAATGGACTCTGCCCAAGAGCTGATATGCTGTCAGCACAACTTCTCTGCGTGCCTCGCTGAGATCGGCGGGGAGGTTTTCCATGATCTTCGCTACCTCGTCGGGACTCAGCTCAATGTCCTGGTAGCTGCCGGTGAGCGCCGCGAATAGTTCCTGATACTCCGGCTGCATGAGTTCTTCCAGCAGCTTTCGCTGATCTGCGTTGAATCGGTACTCATCCGCCATCTGCAGGTGATCCTTTACCGTGACGGTGATGCGCAGGATGACGGTGTCACCCTCATCTTCACCGCCCGAGACAGTCTCGAGATGGTAGGAGATCGCGTTCATGTCCCAGAAGATTTCACGAAGGATCTCCATTTTTTCTTCGGTCAGCGTAGCGACCTCATCCGGCGAAGCGTTGTCCGTGGTGGTCCGCACAGCATAAACAGCCAGCACATCCCGCCAGTTGGAGATCATGGCGGCGCTGCCAGCGTTGTCCATGTCCAGTTCATCGTAGGGGTTCTCTGCCTTGATCTGCTCGATCCGAGCGGCGAACTCGCCGTTCAATACGCTGACAGCTTCCGGCATGGTGTAGCCGGTACCGCTGTCCTCTACGGAGAAAAATATCCCAAAAGGCGACACGATCAGAAGTCCAATCAGGCAAATCACCAGCACCATGGCTACAGCTGTGCTCCCACCAGCCGCTATTGCCGCAAGCAAGTTTTGGGCAGCGGCAATGATAGCGCGCAGCGCGCGGCTCGCCGTCTGCGTGGTTTTTTGTATGGCAGCCTGTGCCGCCTTTGCTGTCCGCTGATATCTTCCCACCTCCGCCGCTTCTCTGGCTGTTTGAACTCCTGCCATCGATGCACTCGTGGCAGTGGAACGTGCCGTCTGCTCAGGCACCCGTCCAATCAGCTTGCTGCTCTCACGAGTCTTTGGCAGCGAAGAGGCAGTCTGCTTCAGCTCCCGCGGCAGCGGGGCTTGGTGGTTTTTGGGTGATTGGATACGGTTTCGTTCCTTAATTTTACTTCCGCGCGTTAAACCATCCACTTTGGATTCCGTACTACCGCAGCCAAAGCCATTGGTATGGGGCGCCTCGTTCCGGTGCAGGATGCGCTGCCTTTCTTGCCGTTGCCGTCTCTGCTGCTGTGATGCCACACGGCGTCCCCGTTCCCTGATAAAAGCCTGCTGCCCCTGCCGCTGCGGCTCCGCTGCCACTGTGACCTGTGTCTCTGTCTGTGTGCCGATATAAGTATCTTTTGCCTTGACCTTGGCGGCCTTTTGCGCGGCGTTCTGGCGCGCCTGCTGCCGCCCACGCTCCGCAGCGCTCTGCGGCTGCGACCCGGCAGAAGTGGTATCTTTTCCCTTGATAGCAGAATACTTCTGCACTGTGCCATCGGCAGTAGGAGCGCCGCCCTCCGGCGGCTGCTCCTGCGGTCTCTTCTTCCGCTGCCGGGTGAGTTCCTTTTCTGCCCGACGCAGGCCGCGGGCGGCGGTATCCTCAATAGTGTCGCCGCCGTACTCGTCTGCCTGCCCGTGCTGAGCCGTATCCCGCAGTTGCGTCCGCAGCCGCTCCGAGCCATCATCCAGACCTCTGCGCAGCAGTTCTCTGGGTGTCGATACTGTTTTTTCCTTGATGCGTTCAGAGAGCGTGGGTTTTTCTTTGATTTTTTTCATAGCACATCACGCAATAAGGTCGGAGGGGCGGGTCGTCATCATCTGATACAGCCTGGTGTGACGGGGAAAACTGTCCACGAAAGGCACGATGGCGCTGCCGCACTTGATGAGCCCACGCCCAGAGTCCACATTGGTGATGTAGGAGAGCTGATTATCCGAGATGTTCAGCAGGCGCGCCAGCTCCTCCCGGTCTGTGGCCGCCTGGTTCAGCATGATGAGAAATTCGCTGTTGGCCAGCATGGTGCGGGCCGTGTGAGACTGGAGCAGGTCTTCGATATTCTGGCTAATCCCCGTTCCGCAAGCCTGATACTTTCTCATACGCTTCCACAGGGTGAACAGGAAATTGGCGCTGTATTCATGCTGAAACAGCAGATAGATCTCGTCGATATAGATCCAGGTATTCCGCTTCAGCCCGCGGTTTCGGATGATGCGGTTGAAGATGCTGTCCAGCACCACCAGCATTCCCACCGGCAGGAGTTGCTTGCCAAGATCCCGGATATCATAGCAAAGGATACGGGCATTGGTGTCCACATTGGTGGGCTTGGCAAAGGTGTTGAGACTGCCGTCTGTGAACAGTTCGATGGCCAGCGCCACACCCTGCGCTTCCTTTTCCGGCTGGCGGAGCAGCTCCGCGTGGAAGTCCTGCAAGGTGGGGACCGCGCCGTGATAGCCGCTGCGGATATAGTCCCGGTACACCTGCGCGGTGCAGCGGTCGATGACGGATTTTTCCTTGGCAGACAGCTTGCCTGCCCCGATGAGCTGTTCACAGAGGGAGAGCAGAAATTCAGATTTCAGCACCACGGGGTTCTCTCCGTCCCCATAGCCCTGCTCCATATCCATGGCGTTGATATGGTTGGGCGAGGTGGCGGAGATGTTGATGACCTGACCGCCCAGCCCTTCGATGAGGGGCCGGTACTCCGACTCTGGATCGATGACGATGATATCGTCCTGCGTGGACAGCGCCAGTGACACCATCTCCTTCTTGGCGCTGAAGGATTTGCCGGAGCCGGAGACACCCAGAATGAATGCGTTGCCGTTGAGAAGCTGCCTGCGATCCGCTACGATAAGATTTTTGCTGATGGCATTCTGCCCGTAGTACACACCGCCACGGTCCCAGATCTCCTGTGCCTTGAAGGGCATGAGAACAGCCAGCGCTTCCGTGGTCAGAGTGCGCAGGGCATCGATGCGGCGCAGGCCCAGCGGCAGCGCCGTCACCAGCCCGTCCGCCTGCTGCCAGTTCAGTGTCGTGAGCTGACAGAGGTGCTTGCGGGCAATGGACTGGAGCGTTTCCGTATCACTGTCCAGTTCTTCCTTGCTGTCTGCCAGATGCACCAGCGTCACCACGGCAAACATCATCCGCTGATCACGGGTGGTGAGATCGTCCAGCATCTCGCGGGTCTCCTTGCGCTGCTGCTCCAGATCGTAGGGGACAACGGCAGAAAAGTTATTGTTAGCGTTCTGCCGGCGCTGCCAGTTGGTCACATTGGTCTCCACACCCAGCAGGCGGTTCTGCATCTCCCGCACCGCCTCATCGGTAGGGACAGGGATGATGTCAATGGACAGCATGAGACTGCGGTTCAGGCTGGTAAGCTCATTGATCATGGAGTCTTTGATGTAGCTGGCATACTCCTTCAAAAAAAGCACCCGGCCATATTTACCGCCCATGATAAAATGATCCTTTTTGAATTCCATGCTGTCCGGGCAGATGGCGTCCTTGAAGGAGCGCCCGTTCTTCATGTTCTCCCGGAGGTCAAAGCGGAAATCGCTTTCCTCTCCCACACGGTAGAAATCATGCAGGATGTGGAGGCGGTCTGCCGCATCCATCTCCTCGCAGTGGGAGTCCATGTGGTTCAGACGGGAAGAGGCGTCATGGACCGTGCGGTCAAAAAATGCGCGGGCCTCCTCTACATTTTTCTTGTGGACGGACAGGGTGATGTAGCGCTCCTGCACCACGCTGTTGGATGAATCGGTAACCTTATCCAGCAGCATGGCGTTGTATTCCTTGCGTCCGCCATCCAGATCGTCTCCCTTGGGTGGGATGAGGATCTCCTGCTCAAAATTGCGCCGGTCCAGGCGCTTATTGTTGATGGTGATCTTCGTGGTGGAGCCGGTGTCCAGCGCGTTCAGCAGCTCGGAATAGCTGAGAAACATGGCTGTCTTATCCTCTTTCGAGGCGATGGCGTAGTTGATGTCGCTAAAACGCAGTGTTTTAGAATACTTGCTGCCAAATTGAAAGACCCCATCCGGCCAGATGCGGCGGATGGGGATGATGTCCTGTACAGATTTCGGAACCGTAAATCTTTCTTTGTCCTGCTTCAGTGTATTTTGCAGAGTCTTAATCAAGTTTGAGAGCCTCCTTTATCGTTGAATTTTCCAGAGCTTTGGCGTATATGTTGTCCGATTTGAACACGAGTCTGCGGGGAAACAAGAATTCCGAGCGGATATACGCGAGCAGAAAGCGTTCCAGCGTCATGCCGTTATACTGAAAAAAGCCGCCCAGGGCAAAGGGAAAGGCTGCAAGCACGCAGACCCAGCCGATCTCCCCATTCCCCAGCACAGGGCGCAGGCCGAAATATACGCCCACTGCCACGGCGACCGCCAGCAGTGCGAACAGCAACTGCCGCAGGGACAGCCCGAAGAATAGACTCTCCTGGTAATTTCGTACTTCTTTGTTGATGCGGACCTCCAATGGATCACCTCCGAGTTTTTTCTGAGTTTTGCTGAACAGACTCTTGCTTTGTCTGTGCAGTCATGGTACTATGCCACAAACCCGATGAAGGAGGTCGTGACACATGATCGCTTTTCTGATGATCGCCGGGCTTGGCGTCCTGGCGCTTCTCTCCCGGCTGGCCGCGCTGACACGGATGACCATCCCGCTTTTATACACCGTGTCCATGCTGACGGTGTTCCACGGCTGGTATCGCGCCCATACCGTGCTGGCAGACCGCATCCTGTTCGCCCTTGTAGGGCTGGTGGTGCTGTCCTGGCTGCTTTCGCTGATCCGCTTTGTCTGCGATCTTGTTATGCAGGCACGGGATGACGCTGCCGCTATGGAGTATTTCTCCTACCGTATTCGCAAAGCACGGGAGAACGGCGAAGACACCGTCAGCACAGAGGGCCTGTGGCGCTGAATCAGCCAAGGCCCATCAGCTCCCGAATGATGCGGTCGCTCATCTTGATCGCGCCTACCAGCACCAGCATATTGAAGATCAGCTCACCCACATAGTTCCATACGATGGTGGCTGCCGCCAGCGTATCGTCCGCGATGGCGGGCGGGGACGAGGCAAAGGCAGAGAAGATCACACAAGCCAATACGATGACACAGCCCTCCAGACAGATGGCGGCATAGCTTTTCAAAAAGGCTACGCCGATACTGCTGGAGGGCTGTCCCGCAAAGCTGGCCAGCGGGATGGGTGCGATGGCTGTGGCGATGTAGAGCTTAAAAAAACGGCTATATACCGTCAGTATCATGACAAGGGAGAGTACCCAGATAAAGAGCGAGCCCAGCAGCGTCACCGCCCAAAGGGGGATGGAGTCAATAAAGCCCACATCCTCGATGACACTCACCAGTTCATCCGGTAATGTGGTGGCAGACATCGCCGTCAGCCCGGAGGAATCCATGATGGTCGTCACCATGCCCTGGGCAACGCGAAACGCGCCGGTCATCAGCTCCATGCCCCACGATACCGCCGCCTGCGCCAGCACAAAGCGGATGAAGCATTTGAAGGCCACTTCCGGCTTCTTCATCTCGGTAAAGCTGCCGCAGGTCTTGACCACGCCCATCACGAAAAACAGCACCAACAGCGCATACCCCACAGCTTTTAATCCATCGTTGATGTTCACGATGACATTCCAGACACCGCCGCCCTTAAAGGACTCCGGCGAGGTGCTGATAAGCTGCCAGATCTCTGCCAGCCTTCCGTTCCACATTTCCAGCGCAGAGTTCAAATTGTCTACGATCCAGTTTCCGCTTCCCATTCAAAATCACCTCCTACGGGAAGAACAGGGTGAACGGTATCATGCCGTTCACCCTGCCGCGTTTTTCAGCCGGTGATGAGGGAGAGGATCTCCTTAGTGAAGGTGATGACGATGCCGCCTGCCACCGTCAGCATACCGTTGGCGCGCTGGGAGGGATCGTGGCTCTTGAGGGACAGGCCCACCTGCAGGATGCCGAAGCCCAGCAGGATGAGGCCAATGGCGCGGATCAGCGAGAAAATGAAATCAGACAGGTTGTTGACCACCGTCAGCGGGTCGTCCGCCGCCAGCACAGGCACCGCGGTGGCGACCAGAAGCAGGGCAACGCAGGCAAAGACGGAATAGATCCGCTTTGCCTTTCTCTCGAAATTTTTGTTGTTCAAATCATGTTTCATGCTACAGCATTCTCCTTTTCATTGTCAAAATCAATCTGGAACAGCGGCTCTCCCGTAATAGGAGGCTCCGCCGTCCCGTGGTGGATGTAGGGCGGTCCGCCGCCATCCATCGTATAGCGGATGGCGGGATGCTCCATGAGCTCATACTTTTCGTCCATCACCGGCCGTGTGCCGCGGATGAACAGAATACAATACCGGTTATCCAGCATCCGTACCTCGTCCGGCGTCAGCAGTTCCCGCCCACTGATCTGGAAGTTGGTGGAGTAAGACCCGGACCGCCCTTTGGTCTGCCCGTGGGTCTTGGTGTCGATGGTGGACTTACCCAGTGCCTCGGAAATGTACTTGTGGGTGCTTGCCTCGTTGCCGCCCAGATAGAGCAGCGTGTCCGAGTTGCCGGGGATGGTTTCCCATGAGTCCTTATACAGCTCCTTGATCTGCGCCATGTTCTGGATGATGGTGCTGCAGGAGATGTTGCGTGAGCGCATGGTCGCAAGCTCCCGCGGCAGCCCCGGCAGATTGACCGATGGCGCTTCATCCAAGATGAAATGCACGTGGCAGGGCAAGGCTCCGTGATGGATCTGGTCTGCGCAGTAGTAAAGGGTCTGGAAGATCTGGGAGTACAGAAGACTCACTAAAAAAGTAAAGGTCGTATCATTATCCGGGATGACGGCGTACAGAGCGCACTTTCGCTCTCCCAGCGTGTAGAGATCCATGTCATCATGGTCGGTGACAGCTTTGATCTGCGGCAGATTGAAGGGTGCCAGCCGCACAGCGGCAGACACCAGAATCGATTTTGCCGTCTTGCCCGCCGCCTGCTTGAAAACCTTATATTGCCGCAGGGCAACACTTTCCGGGTTCTCATACTCCATTGCCCGGAACAGCAGATCCAGCGGGGAGACATACTCGTCATCGTCCTCCTTCACTTCGGCATATTCCAGCACACGCATCACCATGGAAAAATTCTGCTCGTATTCCGGCGCTTCCTGGAACAGCATGAGGATGATGGCCTGCAGCAGTGCTGTCTCGGACTTCGACCAGAACGGATCGGACTCGTGACTGCCCTTGGGCGTCGTTGCCTGGATCAGCGTGTTGACCAGCTTCAGCGCGTCTTTTTCATCCCGCAGGTAGCGGAACGGGTTATAGCCGTCTGACTGCGACAGATCCACCAGATTCAGCACTCGGATGTCGTATCCCTGCCGTTTCAGATACCCTCCGGTGGCGGTCAGCACCTCCATCTTCGGGTCCGTGATCACATAGTTGCTGTTTGCTTCCAGAATGTTGGGCTTGACATAGCCGCGCGTCTTGGCGGCGCCGCTGCCGCCAATGACCAGCACATTCAGTGAGCGCCGGTGCTTGTGGGTATCCAGCCCCAGCCGCACATGGCGGGTGAGGATCTTGTTCTGCTTCTGCCGGAACTGCGCGTTGAGCTGCCGGGGAGAGCCCCATGCGGCGGAGCCGTGTTCCTCTCCGTCCCGTGTTCTGCCCTGTCCGGAAGCATAGAGACACAGCCCCATGAGATATGCGCCGGTGCAGACGAGAATGGACAACAGACTCTTGTCTGTCCATTGGATCTGGAAGGGCTGTTCCAGCGCGGCAGTTAAGTTTGATAGCAGCTCCAGCAGACCGCCGCCAAGGGACTGGGCGATCAGCAGCGCCGCCCATATCACAGGGATATAGAGGAACAACGCAAGTACCAGATCCGTTGTTTGGGATGTCTTTCTCAGCCGCATCACCTCCTGCGTAAAAAATACGAGGCCGGCAGAGTATTCCACTCTGCCGGTCTCGCTGACGAAACGGCTTTCTTACTTTGTCCTGTCCGGTCGTGCTTTTTGATGGATCTTTTCTTTGGCCGGGGCAGACTTCTGCCGGGTATCCAGCTGCGCCTGATAGCCTTTCAGCCGTTCCAGAACCGAAGGCCGCTCACTCGTCATCGTCCCGGCAGCCGTTTCCCTGCCGCTGGACGAGGTCGATCTGCCTTTGGTATCTGGCAAGTCTGTTCCCGACCGAGATTCTTTTTTTGGCGCCACCTCCTGCCGCTTGCCCACAGGCGGTGTCACAGGCGTTTCCCCCTGCTGGGGGCGTTGCTGCTCGCGCTGCGGCGCCTCCTGTCCCACACGGGCTTCCTGCTCCTTAGAGGGGGCATCCTGCCGCGCCTGCTCCGGCTGCCCGGTATATCGGATGCGCTCAAAGATCATATTGGCGCGGTCGATCTCCGTTACCGGCATGATCACATCCACGACTTTTCCCTTGTTATCCGAATCACGGATGGCAGAGAACAGGATCTTCTGTTTTCCTGCCCGCTGCCTGAATTGCTGATACTGCTCCGGAGACATGGCGAACCGCCGCACATCGCGGGTCTCCTTCAGCATCTTTGCCAGATTGACTTTGCCGGAAATGGTCTTGTGTTTTTTCGCCAGCGCCATGGTGAGCGCCAGTACATTTTTAATGGCGGAGCCGCTCAGCCGGACAGCGACCTCGCTGCCGGAGAGCATCATGCGTACCAGCTGGTCCGCCGCTTCACCGCCTCCGATGTTCATGTTCCCGCACCTCCTTCTGGTGTTCTTCTGTTTTCTGGATGTCCTGTTCCATTACAGGCGTCTGCCGGCAGATCTCCCGGCAGAGCTTCAGCTTCTCCCGCTCTGCCCGGATCTCCCGATTCACCTCTGAGAGCTGTTCATACACTTCTGCCTTTTCTTTCTTCAGCACCTCCTGCGGAACGCCGCTGTCCTCCAGCAGCTTCACGGCTTTCATGTACTGCTCAAACTCCTGCTCCATGCCGGTGAGCCCTTCCTCGTATAACGCCCTGCTGGGTTCCAGCGCCTCCGCATCTGCCAGCGCCGCATAGAGCAGCTGGCGTTTCTTCTTCCGCACATTGAGGAGGGTCCGCTGCTTTGTCAATCTGCCCAGCGTTTCCTCTGTGCGATGTTCGAATGCCGCCATGTCAGCAGGCGTTGTGATGTCATTTTCCCGCAGGAACGCGAACTGTGCCTGATACCGTTCAAAGCACATGACCGCCTGCCGCAGATGCGGCGTCATGCGGGGCGGATACTGCCGCTTTTCGATCTTGCCCAGCAGATAGAGATAATGGACATAGAGGGCGAGAAAACCGCTGTATCTGGGATGCTTCTGGTACGGCTGATATGCCGGCAGCGCAGGCAAGACAGGCCGCAGTCCCGCTTCGATCTGTTCCAGGTTGCCCTGGATGGCAGCACGGATTCCATCCTCTGTGAACAGCGGATCTCGCCTGCCGGGGTACTGAAATCGCTCCTGCCCCCGCAGGCGGAAGCCGAGTCTGCCGCCATGATGGATCTCATACCCCTTATGCTCCATGAGCAGGAAGAAGTGGCCGAGGTCGTTGGCGTCCCGGATGGCATCCCGCAGATCTGCCTCCAGCATGGAACGGAAGGTGGGCTGCCCCTTGGACTGGCGCAGCCACTCAATGTAGCTGACCGACCTGGCAGGCGCGCCCTGCACGATGACAGATAATCCATGCTCCCGGCAGAGCCGGTCTGAAATGGCACGGATCTGCTGGTAGTAGCTTTGCTGCGTGCTGTGATACTTTTCGCCGGTATCTGCATTCACCGAATTAAATACAATATGCGAATGGATATGATGCCGGTCTACATGGGTCCCAATCACAACCTCAAAGCCGTCCAAGTGTTCCTGCGCGAATGCTTTAGCAATTTCTAAAGCAAGTTCAGGTGTGATTTCACCAGGCTTGAACGATTGAATGATGTGATAGCATTGACGCTTATCCAATCGTCCGGTTTCCAGCTTTGTTTTCATCATCTCGCGGTACTCTCTCCCTGGATCACAATTAAAATGTGCTGTTAAAATATGTCCATCCGTTTTGTCACCGTTCAGAACATAATCAATGGCTTCTTTTAAGCCGCCGTTACGGGGCAGGATTTTCGTAACAGCCATTACTTATTCGCTATCCGGAACATAAGTTCATATACCTGATCCAGAAGATAGAGTCCCCGTTTGGCATCCTCCGGCTTCGCAATTCCGGCATTGACGCTGCGGGCGATCTGGTTGATGTTGTTGCCGATATGATGTATTTCCGTCCGGAGCTCTTTAATTTCTTTTGTAGGGCGGGCTTTGACCGGTCGTCCCTCAATAAGCCGTGCAAGATATGCCCGTTTTGTCAGCCTGCACTCTTTGGCCTGACAGCACAGCAGCTGATACTGCTGTGTTGTCAGTACGATGTGCAGATGGTGTTCTTTCTTGTTCTCATCCACATTTTTCTCCTTCCTGCGGCGTATAGCCGCAAGTTTTTCCGCCAACAGGCGGCATAGGGGACCGGGGTATCCTCGGCAAGCTGTGCAAATGTACATTTGCGCGATGCTTGCGCCAGCGCCGCCCACGGCGGCGTTGGCTGTTCCCCGCCGTCGGCGGGGCGATTTTTGAGAGGTAGGTTGATTCCAATACAGGCGGACACGGTCCGCACCTTTTCCAGAAAAAAGAAATCTCTGGCAGCAGCGCCAGACATCCGGTTTCGCAGGGTCCTTCCGCACAGGGTGTCAATGTAACACCCAAAATAGAAACGGCAGGGTGTCATCAAGACACCCTGCCCGTTCAAATATTGAATCAACGCTCGATCTCTTCCGTTTTCTGCCTGCTGTTTCGTGCAGTAGTTCGAGCTGCGTCGAAGGGAAGGACGAATCCTTCTACCTGTTGATAATAGCTCGTCTGTTCCTCTACAAAGAATGCCACAAGAGGCGCATAGCAAGTGCTGTTGCCACACAGCGCAGGCTCAGGCGGCGCACGCCAGTTCCTTCCGAATACGTTCCCGCGCCAGCTCCGCATAGGTGTCTGTGACTTCGATGCCGGTGGCGGTATAGCCCTCCTGCACAGCCGCCAGCACCGTGGTACCGCTGCCGGCAAAGGGGTCCAGAATATGCCCGCCCGGTTCCGTGATCTTCACGATGTCCCGCATCAGCTGCAGCGGCTTCTCCGTCAGATGGATGCGGCTCTGGGGATTGCCGTATTTGAACACCCCCGGCAGACACGGGACCGGACGGCTGATGGGCATATCGCCGTTGGAGCCCCAGACGATATACTCCGCCTGCTGACGGAAGCGCCCCTTCTGCGGGCGGCTGTTGCCCTTATCCCAAACTGCGGTGCCGCGCCAGATCCAACCGGCCCACTGGAGAGCGTCTGTCGCCGCGGGAAGCTGCCGCCAGTCGATAAACATACATACCGGCGCACCGCTCTTGCATACCTTTCGCGCTTCATACAACCACTCCGCCGCCCAGCGGGTCCAGGAGCGCTGGTCCTTGGCGTCCCCATCGAAAGGGGGCGGTGCGTTCTCACCCATGCTGGAATACTTTCTGGCTGTGGATTTGTTTTTCTCCGTCTGGGTGCGCCCACCGGACGCATAGGGCGGATCGGTGATGACAGCGTCAAAGGTGTTGGGGGCAAAGGTCCCCAGCACCTTCAGGGCATCACCCTGGAGGATGCTCCATTTCTGATTATCGCTCATGCTCATGCTTCTCCTTCTTTTTCGTTCGATTTTCGCGGGGCGGAGACAGCTCCGTCTCCACATATTCGCTGATGATTCCCAGTGCTTCCTCGTAGCTGTGGCACGCTCCGCCCATGATGCGGGTCTGCATTTCCTTTGCTTCTGCCGCCATGCCATTCTGCCGAAGAACTCTGGCGGCAATACCCATCAGATGGAAGATGTTGCCGTCCTGCCCCAGCAGAGGGCAGAGAGGGCGGGGGTTCTCCTGCCGGGCGGAGCGAAACCCGCCCAGCCTGTTGGGAACATAGTCGGACAGCCATGTGCCGCCGAATGCGCCGTGGGTCTGCAAACGCCACATCGCCAGCTTCCCCATATCCACCTGAATGTCCTCGAAGGGGAACAGCAGATTGGTGAGTCCATCGTGCTGAAAAACCTTGACCGTCTCAAAGCGGCTGCCATTCTGCAGGATGCCGTCCTGCGTCAGCAGGTCGTTGATGCCATCCAGCCACTCCTGCGCCTCTCCGCCGCAGCCCTGCAGCACCAGTCCCTCCTGATGCTCCATATCCCGCAGATCGTCCGCAGTGATCCTCTCAATTGGCATTTATCTCTCCTTTCTTTTGGGATGCCGTGCAGCCGGCGTCCGGCCAATGGTTTTCTGATCCGTCAACACGGGGATGCCCAGCTCACCGGCTTTATAGATCTCCTGCCACATCCCATCCGTCCAGACCGGACCGTACACATTCATCTGCTGGCAGGATTCCAGCAGGCGCAGTCCCATCGCCCTGGCTTTTTCATCCTGGGCGGGATCGTCGGGATCTGCGACAGGCAGGAACAGCAGATGCGGACAGATAGGGATATTCCCCTCCACAAACACCTCCTGCGCTTTCTGCCGCGCAAACTCCACATTGTTTGTCACATCGCCCCGCAGCGGAGCACAGATATAGACCAGCTTGGGGCCGCTCCGTTCCAGCTCCGGCGTGCGCTCCCGGAATGCGGACAGATACTGACCGACGGCATCCCGCAGAGCGGCATAGTCCGCGGCAGTGGGATGATAGGCGTACCATTCCACTTTTCCGTAGTCATCCCACAGGTGGGGAATGACGCCGCTGCGGAAGTTGGGATTATTCGGCACCTGCTTTTTACCCCAGACATCCTGAAAGCGCAGCAGCGTCCGGTCCACCACGCCCTCCGTGCGGTTGAGCACCGTGAGGCGGATGGCGTCATATTGGCTGGAGATATGGGTAGAGAGAAACTCCGCCCGTACACGCAGGTCCTTTCCGAGATCTCCCACGCACACACGCCCGGAGAATTGAGGCTGATCCACGAGATTGCTATGTTCAAACAGCTTTCGCAGCTCCTGCTCATATACGGTCATCGCTCCACACCTCGTTTCTTTGGCGTTTTTGTTTTCATAGGACTTACTTCTTTTTGCAGAGGTTTCAAGGTCTCACGCCCGATGCCGCGGATCACGCTGCGGCTCTTGCCGCTCAGGACAAAGGTATCCCTTGTATCGTTGCGGACTTCCTCGCAGGGCAGGATCACGGCAGAACCGGTGATGCGGATATCCCCCTGCACCGTGCCATACACCTTGCAGTTGCCGGACAGGATGGGAGTCCCCATCGTATGGGGATCGTGAATGATCTGCGCGTTTCCGGAAGCCAGCGCTTTTCCGGTCATGGAGGCCCCGCGGAGATAGGCGTTGTCCTCGGCGTGGCTGTGGCCGCTCATCACGCTGCCTTTGGAAACATAGGCGCTGCCACAGGCAATGGCGTCGCCCCGCAGACAGGCATCCCGATCCACATAGGCGTCACCCGCTGCAATGGCGTCATCGAAGATCCACGCGCAGTCTCCCGGCTCCGCGGACAGGTTGCTTTCGCTTTCCACGAAGCCACCTATGTCGCCTGCGCAAATCTCACCGCAGATGTCCCGCAGCGCGCGGATGCGGTGCAGGAACGGATATTCCTCATGGGCAATGTCTGTGATCTCATATTTTTGATTGCTGATGGTTCTCATCTCCTTTTCCTTTTTTATGCCGCTTTTTGGCACAGGGCATCTTCTTTTCGGAATGCCGCATCGATGTCGGAAAAGCGCGCCGTGCGGTTGAATTTCTCGGACACCTTTCCCGGCATTGCCTGCAGCTCCAGCATTTTCGCCCACAGCTCCGGATGGTGGTCATAGAGGTGCCGCAGTTCCTTCCGCTTGGCATTCGGGCAGAACCAGCAGCCGCCACGGTCTGTGAACGCATAGACAGGTGAAAGCAGCCCTGCCGTTTGGCAGAGCTGCTTTGCATCCTCTTCGGTGTAGTGATATTTTTCCAGCAGGGACACCTGATCTCCCTGCAAGCGGCGCAAGCGCACCGGCTCATCGCTGGCGATGCCCACATACTGCACAGTATCCGGCGTCAGAGTCCTGTTATACCGGCGGATGGGACGGAGCTTACAGTCCCGCTGAACGTAGCAATGCCCGCGCAGAGGGAATCCGCGCCGAAGTCCTTTTTTCGGACCGCGGGTAACTGTTCCTGCAAACAAATCCAGATAGGTCTTATCCGAACGCAGCACACGGACAGGAACCCCCAACTGTTCCAGCCTGGGGATCGCAGTCTCATAGATGAATGCCCGATGCTCCGGCACCTCGCCGGAGGTTCTTTTATCGAACATCACCTCACAGTAGACCGCTTCATCCAGCGGTTCCCCGTGCTCCAGCGCCAGCAGGATCGTGGCAAGGCTGTCTTTGCCGAAGGAGCAGGACGCGATATGCAGGGTGTTCTTCTTTTCTTTTGAAATCATGATCATCCTCTCTGATTCTGTTTTTGCTGGCAGTATTGTCAGCAGGTGGGGAGTCTGCTATAATAGCGCATATCATTTCCAGTCATTTTAGATATGAAGGAGACGAAATACGATGAATAAAACAGAACTGATCGCCGCTATGGCGGAAGCCAGCGGCCTGACCAAGAAGGACTGTGACACCGCTCTGAATGCGTTTGTCGACACGCTGCAGACTGCGTTGAAGTCCGGTGACAAGGTACAGCTGCTGGGCTTTGGCACCTTCGAGGTGAAGGAGCGCGCCGCCCGCACCGGCAAGAATCCCGCCACCGGAGCCTCTATTGAGATCCCCGCTTCCAAGGCGCCGGCTTTCAAGCCCGGCAAGGCGTTCAAGGATTCCGTGCAGTGATAACACGCCCGCGAGAGACCATCTCTCGCGGGCCTTTTCTGTTATCGGTGCGATACGCCCATGTCCTTGGCGCGACAGGCACATTCCAGCACCTCTGTCATATCCGTGCGCTCCCAGGGCGCGTCCGCATGGGTGAAGTGACCGTAATTGCAGAACTTTTGGAACATAGGCTGATCCAGTCCCAGCGTTCCGATCATGCCGTCCGGCGTCAGGTTGAATACCGTGCGGACTGCCTGCTCCAGCACGTCATCGGAATAGATGCCGGTATGCTCCGTATCCACCGTCACCGCCACAGGCTGTGCCTTGCCGATGGCATAGGCAAGGCTGATGGTGCAGCGCTTGGCCAGTCCTGCCGCTACGATATTCTTGGCAATGTAACGGGCCATGTACGCGCCGCTGCGGTCCACCTTCGTTCCATCCTTGCCGGACAGTGCGCCGCCGCCATGAGGGGCGAGGCCGCCGTAGGTATCCACCATCAGCTTGCGTCCGGTGAGTCCGGTGTCCGCTTCAAAACCGCCCTGGACAAATCGACCGGATGGATTGACCAGCACTTCGGTATGTTCGTCCAGCGGAAGTTCCTGCATGGCGGGGCGGATCACATGGCGCAGAATGTCCCGGCGCAGTTCCGGCAGGGGCAGTTCCTCCTCATGCTGGCAGGATACCACCACTGCGGCAACGCGGTACGGGACTCCAGAGCGGTATTCCACAGACACCTGTGCCTTGCCGTCCGGACGCAGGCCGGGGATGATGCCCTGCCTGCGGGTATCGGTCAACAGGCGGGTCAGTCGATGGGCCAGCACCACAGGCAGAGGCAGCAGCTCCTTTGTTTCATCGCAGGCAAAGCCGTACAGGATTCCCTGATCTCCTGCGCCGGTTTCCGTGCCGCCGCACACAGCTTCCGCAATGTCGGGACTCTGCTCATGGGTGATGACCTCCACCTCATAGTCGCTGCCGCCGTATCCGGCTTCCCGCACCGTCCTGCAAATAATGGCAGGGATATCCGGAATCTTGGCTGCCGTGATCTCGCCTGCAGCGATGATCTTTCCGGCTGTTGCCATGACCTCACAGGCAACGCGGGCAGCGGCGTCCTGCGTAAGACAGGCATCCACCACCGCGTCCGCGATGGTGTCGCAGAGCTTGTCGGGATGTCCCTCGGTGACTGACTCAGCGGTCAGAATGCAGTTATCTTTCATATTCATGTTTCTCCTTTTTCATCGGTTTCTTATGTGCCTCCGGCTGTTTCGGAACAGAGAGGATCATTTCGTTGCTGTATTTGTCCTTGTACTTTTCGATCTGCTGCTCCGTCAGCGATGCAAAATCATCCTCTTTAAGACCGGCAACAAAAAATGTGCCGCAGACAATGTCATACGGCACACCGTGATCATCGGTCAGGGTGCGGTTCCACGGCAGGCCCAGCAGCTTGCCCTCGTCATTACAGACGAGCGCCACCGGGTCATCGAAGGGGTAAACTGCCTGAATGGTGCCGCCTACCAGTTCCTGCATGGCAGAAAGAGTGTGGTCGATCTCCTGCACTTCAGGCAGTTCCATGGGGCGCACCACAAGGATTTTCATTTTTTCTGTGCTGATATGGGTTCCTCCTTCCCAAAAGAAAAGCGGCAGCAGCAGTTTGCACTGCCGTTGCCGCAAATGGTGATTCTTATTCTTTTTTGGATGCCAGCGTCCGGGTCTTCAGCAGGGCATTTTCCAACGCCCGATGATCTTCATGCTCCTGCCACCATTGGGGGCGCAGGAATCCCAGTGCCGCAGCCGCCCATTCATAATCGGCCCGTTCCAGAGCGCCGCCCAGCAGTCCCTGCCGGAATTTCCGGTGCCGTTCCCGCACGGCCGGGTCCACGCTATCCCGGTCCAGATACAGTTCCAGAAAACCGCCGAGGACAGCGGCTTCCTCCATCGTGTAAAACATATCCGCCCCCCTTTCACAAACAGGGGTTATTGTAACACAGACCGTGGAAAATGAACACCTCTTTTTCACTCCGACTGTCTGTTGCGCGGATACCGTGCCTGTGATACACTGTGCATACGAACAAAAATATGAGGAGGCGGCTGTGATGATATGGTTTTGGGAGCTTTCATGGCTGTGGAAGATGCTTGGCGTCGCTTTACTGGTTTCCGCGGTATGCGTCGCCGCGGCCGCGCTGATCGGCAAGGCGGCAAAAATCCGCCCCGGCAAAAAGGTTTTCCTGCTCGTTGGGATCTTGGCCTTTGTAATCTCTGTTCTGGTGATCTTCTTTCTTGCACAGACGCCGGCGCTGCTCTGAGTTACCGCTCCGGCCCTCTGTTTCGCTCAGGCGCTCGCTTTGGCTTGTCGATCCTGCCGCTCCACACCTCGTCAATGGTCCTGCTCCACGCATCCCGAAGGGAGTCCACCGGCAGGCCGTTGGCTTCAAAGCCTCGCTGGATCACGCGGTAATAATATGGGGACGGCAGTGCAGGCTGGCGGCAATACGGCTCTGCCATGATATAAACCATGACTGGGATCTCTGCACCGGCCGCGTCTTTAACAGTCACGGTTTCTTTCGTGTAGTGGCGGGGATACCCCTCATACCGATCCAGAGACTGTTCACAGTTTGGCGTGATCTTCCACACCAGTCCGTGGACAGTACTGCCTTTTTTCGGTGCAACGGTAGCGAAGCCGCTGCCGCGGAAGCGCAGTTCGTAGTTTTCCAGCCTGACCGGCCCCACGATCTCGGCGTCCGGACAGCGCTGCGCCATCTGCTCCAGATCAAGGTTGCTGCCGTAGGCAAAATACAGGTTTTCCTCCACGTCACACCTCCAGCATCGTCAGAGCGCCAAAGCGTTCCAGATGACGGAGCAGGGCTGCCGCCTGTGTCTCCGCATCGCCATCCGGCAGCGGACAGTCCATTCCCGTGGTGCGGATGACATTATTCTGTACAAACCAGATGTAGGTCTCCACATCCGGGAACTCTGTGGGATCAAAGCTGAGATCCCGAAGCTGTTCCATGATCCCGGCTGCGGTCCCTTCGTACACAGTATCTTCAATTTGAATCTTCAAAGGCTTCACCTCTCCATTTCTCTGGATTTTTTCTTCTTTTGATTGACTGTATAGCTGTCCTTATCGAAACGCCACGCCCGATCACCGTCCAGATTTGCCAACAGGTGGTCACGGGTATGCTTGAATTCCTCGCCGTTGAGTCCCAGCCGCACCAACCAGACCCGGAAGGTGAACAGTTCATTGTCACTGTGGGTCTTGCGCATGACCGTGCTGCGCTGGGCGATAGCCTGGGCGGAGATAGCAAGGCACAGATTCACATAGGCGGCGACTTTTCCCGCGTGGAGCGTGGAATTGAAACAGCGCCATTCCACCGTCCCCCGGTAAAAGACCGAATGCAGATTCAGTGCGTAATAGCGGGTCCAGTTATAATGGTCTGCGCTGCCGTTATCTCCCTCATACCAGATATTCTCCAGCTGCGTCAGGTCCCTTGTTTCATCCGACGAGAGCCTGCGTGCCTGCTTCAGCATGGGTTCCCGCACCTTCTGACACCAGCGGGACGCCCGGCTTTCATTGACCTGCAGCGCTTTGAACAGGATATCCTCCTTGGAGTACATAATGCCGATAAGGTTTTTCAGACTCTGCCGGTTATGGTTTGCGGCGTCCACATGGACATGGATGCCGCAGGAGCTGTTGGCCTTGGCTCCTGCGTGGCGCACCTGCCGGACACATTCCTGCAGCTTGGGCAGTTCCGCATAGGTAAGCTTTGGCGTTACCATCTCCACACGGTATCTGTAGTCACCTGTTGCACGATAGCCGCTGCCGATCTTCTGCTCCCCGTGGATGCTGGAGTCACTCATGACCGTCCACTCTTTGCCGTCCCGATCCGTCACACACCATTTATCGTAAGCGCCGCCCACATAGCGGGCGTCCGTTGCAAAATACGCGGCCAGCGCTGTTGCCGCCTGCTCACGGGTGATGCCGGTCATTTCAACTTCCACGCCGAAGCACTGATCCTTCAGCCCGATCATGCGGCAGCACCGGCTTTCAGTTCCGCATCCACCTCCCGGATACGGCGTCCGATGGCCTCAATGACATTAGCGGTGACGCTGTTGCCTGCCTGCTTATACGCCTGTGCATCAGACTGGATGGCGAGGATGCGGTCGATCTGCCACTCATCGAAGCCCTGCAGCCGCAGACACTCCCGCGGCATCAGACGCCGGATGCGTCTGCCACGTTCCACGATGCCCTGGATGCAGCTCGTCTCCAATGTATGGGCGATATCCTGTCCCACACGACCACGGCGGGTATTGCTCCCGGAAAAGCCGAGATCGACGCTGTCACCGGGATTCGCCTCTTTATAGCCTTTTTTCGTGGCTTCCTTGATGAGCAGAACGCCGGAACGTTCTGCTCTATGATTGGACAGCGTTGTCTGTCCATAACGGGCAGTGAGGCAGCGGGCAGCCTCCGTTTGTCTCGCCTCCCCGGCACATAGATCCACAAAGGGTCTGTCCTGCGGAATGATATACAATCCTGTTTTGCCGCCCACACCTCCAGCGCCGGCAGTCTGCGTGCAGGCTATTCCGTCTGCGTCGTAGACACGGGAGCCTTGCGAGCCTCCGAGGACTTGTATAAGAGCTTTTCCACCTGTGCCGAAGACAGGAAATATTTTTCCGGCGCATCGGGGATCAAGATAGCAGATAAGGAACAGCCGCCTTCTGGATTGCGGGACTCCAAAATGTTTGCTGTTAAGCACCATCCATTCCACGCGGTACCCCAGGTCATTAAGCGTGGCGAGGATGACAGAAAACGTCCGGCCTTTGTCATGCGACAGCAGTCCCGGAACGTTTTCGAGCAGAAGATACGAAGGTCGTTTGGATTGAGCCAATCGGGCAATTTCAAAGAAGAGAGTGCCGCGGGTGTCGTCAAAGCCCTTTCTTCTGCCAGCGATTGAAAATGTCTGACAAGGGAATCCTCCACACAGGAGGTCGAAGTCCGGCAGGTCTGCGGGGTCGATTTTTGTGGCATCGTGATAATATCGTTCCTCCTTTCCCGGCTCATAAATGGCCTCATAGCTGGCATTGGCGTATTTGTCGATCTCGCAGTGTCCTACACACCAGAAACCGCCCGCGCGGGTCAATCCCGTGCGGAAGCCGCCGATGCCGGCGAACATATCAAAATATCGGATCAGGTCATCTCATCTCCTTCCTGCAGGGCAAGCAAAAAGCCGAGGACGCTTTCATCTACATCTCCGGCTCTGACGCTATCCTGCGCTTCTTCTTTGGTGAGCTGCACTCCCCGCAGTTCCTGCCGGATGGTCTGGCGAACGGCGTCCAGCAATTCCTGCTGCCCTTTATACTCACAGACCATGCGGCAGACCGCGGCGGTGCGCTGTCCTGCGGGGATCTCCGTCAGCTTCTTCCACGCCCTGCGCTGGATGGGCGAGGACATGGAAAAGGACAGATTGATCCGCTTTTTGTTACTGCTCATCGTTCTTTGTGAGCCGCTCTGCCAGCCGCTCATAGCCTTTGGCGTTGAGGGACACATCGTCAAGGATGACTGGACGGCAAAGGCCGTCCGCAGCGGATACAGTCCGCTTCAGCAGCGCCGCACCACCGCCCAGAAAAACAGCAGGCATGGCGCGGGTATCCAGTCCGCTCTCCGTAATGGCGGAGAGCAAACGATGGACATAGGCGTCTGCCTGCCGGTCAATAATTTTTCTGGCATCCTCGTTGATATGGACAGCATCGCCGCGCAGCACGCTTTCCATCTGTGCCGCCGTCATAGACAGGCCCAGCGTGCGGCGGATCTGCTCACCGATCTCATCCAGACAGCGGATCATGCCAAGTTCCAGACTGCGGCAGGTCGATGCATTGGGGATACGGTTGTCCAAACGCATCAGATCCACCGTCCAGCCACCGATATCCGCCACGATCACAGAAGGCTCATCCAGCAGGATGCTCTGGGTCAAGACTGCGGCATAGCCCTGCGGGAACAGCGACACCTTGCGGATGGTGATGGAGTATTCCTGTCCCTCATAGCGGAAACTCACCGTTTTCCCATCCCGGAGCAGATAGTCCCGGAATGCATTTTTCTCCCGTCCGAAGCTGGTGAGAGGCAGTCCGGCCGCCAGATGGATCTCTGCCGCAGGCTCCGCATGATGGAAGGAGAGCTCCTTTGCGATGGCTGCCAGCGTGAGGAGGTAATAGTCCTCTGTCTGCGTTTTGTTCTTCTGAAGCGCCTGTCGCCCGCTGCCCACCACATAGAATTTTCCGCCGTATTCCAGCACGTCCTTCAGCGTATATGGCTCATGCTCATACGCCACCAGACCAGATGGAAAAGAGAAATGGGCCGTTTTCATAGCGGCATAGCCGTGGTCGACACCAACAATCATGGACTCGCTCATCTTGCTTCACCTCCACGGCTGCGTTTCTTCTTATTTGATGTCTGGCGCCGGTCATAGTCCTTTCCGGCATGGATCAGATCCCGAATCTCCTTCAGCTGCGGATTCCAGCGCGTTTGACCGTCCCACTCCGGATGCTTCGCACAGAGCCGGGGCAGATATTTCTTCAGATCCGCGCCCTCTCTGGGAAACTCGATGCCGCCCTTATAAACGATATCCTGTTCCAACTTCATCAAAAGCGCTTCATATGCGCTCCAATCTGTCTGATCATAGGCGCTTTTTCCAGTGAGCTGCTCGTAGGCATAGTCCCCGACATAGCTCAACTGCTCAAAGCAGCAATCTCCGTAGGGAACGACATCCGCAAGGCTGTCCGGGTCTGCCAGCGCGGCAAAATAGACCTCGCGCCCCTGTGCGATGAGCCAGGCGCGGAAGTCGATAAACCCATCATCGCTGCAGCCGTATTCCTTCATGATCCCTGCCGCGTCCCACAAGCCGAACTTGTCCGCGAGATCTTCATAGGCGTGGATGATGTCGTGAAAATTCTGTGCCTGCGTGGGGCCCATAGAAACCAGCCGGTCTTTCAGATAGGCCAGCATGGCGTCCATATCCTGCCCGCAGACGTTTTTTGCCTCATGGATCAGGTCCCAGAAGGATTCTTTGTTGATCTCTGTGATCGGTTCCTTCACATTCTGTCTCTCCTTCCCAATACGTTTTTTGATGTGCGCTGCCGCACCCGCGCAGATCTTTTGATAAAATGTGCGATACTCCGGTGTGGTCTTATCCACTTCACCGAGAATCGCCCGCTCATAGGGCGTGCCGGGGACGATCTCCCAGGTAATGGTCCCAAAGTATGCCGCTTCCAGATACCGCAGCAGCGTGTGTCCGTCTGCCAGCTCAAACATTCCCCGGTTATCCTCATAGGGAAATTCTTCATAGACCTTGAGCCCGGTGACTTCTTCCGCGGCGGCATACAGCGAGAAACCGTCTGCGTCCAGCGTCGGCGCAAGCTGCGCGTACTGTTCCTCCGGGGACAGCATTTCCTCATGCCGCTCCATCTGACCGCTCCTTTCTTACCCAGCCCGCAAAACGCTCTAAAAAGTGAACGCGCCCATGCACCTTCCCGGCAGACACATCCAGCCCATTCATCTGCGCCTGAATGCGGCGCTGGATGGCTTTCAGCTTCTGCGGGTCATTGCAGCAGTCTACGATGACATACTCGCCGCCGTTGGTGGAGAGGATTTCCCGCTTGCCGTTCTCGTCCCGGATGCCGGACAGGAGACGCTGTCCCAGCCGTTTCCGGTAGGCGTCCTGGAGCGCATCCATATCTCCGCAGACATCATGCTTTTTCAAGATCTCCGCGATCTCACAGGAAGTGATCTTCGTCTCGGCAGACAGCTTTTGCAAAATTTCCGCCTGCGCGTCAGGCGGGATTCCCGTCCGGCTGGGCATCGTTTTCTTCGCTTTCTGCATCGGCACACCTCCAATCCGCGGGCAGGATCTTCTGCTCGATGATATCTGCAATCGTCCGGAACACCTCCGCCAGCTCGCGGGATTCCTTTACGGTATCCCGCATTTCCTCCGGGGTCATCCGCGTCCCGTCCGTCCAGCAGCGGACATTTTCCTCGGACGGTGTCAGCAGGACGGCTTTTTCATACGCTTTGCAGAAAAGCGCCGCGATTTTTCCTTTCCGGTCAATCTCGGCGTCCTGCTTTTTCAGTTCTTTTTTCGCTTTTTCGTATTCCAGCGCTTCGGCGGCCGCCTGCTCCCGCTGCTCTTCCGGCAGGTTCTGAAGCTGCCGGGTCAGGTCATAACCCTTGTTGATGGAAAGTTCCTTCTTATCCAGAGCCTCCTTGATGACCTCCGGGGCATTCTCATCGATCTGCATGACCTTGCCCATGGTGCGCTCACCCAGGCCGACTGCTTCTGCCAGCTCCTTGCGGGTGTCCACAGTATCGGAACTTTCCGGCAATGTTGCCGAAAGGTCTGTGCGTGTCCCTTGGTTTGCCCTGGCTTTTGCCTCGATCTCCGGCTTCAGCTTCAGCGCAATCTTGCCCAGCTCCCACTTTTCCAGATTTCTGCGATTTTTCTGCGTGTCCAGCGCCCACTGCTTGGCTTCCAGCAGATCCTCAAAGGAAAATACCGCCATCGTATAGGGCAGGCCATGCTTTTCACACAGCGACTGACGGTTATGCCCGTCCACGATCACCATGTCCTCATTGACGATAACGGGGGAGTAACAGCCGTTTCGCAGCAGATCCTCCTCCAGAGCGGCGGACTGCTCCGCGCTCAAAGGCGGGAGCAGTTCGGCCATCTCCGGCAGGATCACAGGACTGCGCTCTGCGCTGGTGTATGTGATCCCTGTGTTTTTCATCAGGCGGCATCCTCACTGGCGGACATATCCTCCACCGCCTGTGCCGCGTCCTCCGCCTTGCGGGGAGACAGGAATTCCACATCGCTGGCTTTGATGAGGAAACCGGGCTGGCGCTGGGGATCGTCCGCGAAGGTGATGGTCTCGAAATCGCCGGCAGCCGCCAGCTTACAGCCCTTCCACGCAAACGCCGTGCAGCGCTCGGCCAGAGGGCCGCGCACCTTGATGGAGATATAATCGGTGAGCTTGTTGCCGTCCTTATCCTTATAGCGGCGGTCCGAGGCGATGCGCAGGATAGCGTAGGGTTTGCCGGTGGCCTCGTTCATCTTCAGTTCCACATCGTGGGTCAGATTGCCAATGGCAGTAATTTTCAGCATATTCAGTGCTCCTTTTTTAATGGTTAGGTTTAGTTAAAAAGTGCGGGTGGTCTGCTCTCAGACCACCCGCAGGGGGATACAATTTACTTGCTCCAGCTTTCGCTCTCGCCCAGCACGGCGGTGTGGGCGTTGGCAGCTTCCATGACGGCGTAATATGCCCAATGGCGCTTCGTGACATCCGGGAAGGTGTTCAGCTTGCGGAGGTTGTCCGCAATGTAGTCCTCATCCGCTTCGCGTCCCAGCAGGCGGTTGACAATGGTCACAACCTCCGCGCGGTTGATCTCATCGTCAGCGCGGAAGGAGCCGTCGCCATAGCCGTTGATCCAGCCATGCTTGGCGGCAGCCTTGATGTACGCGGCGGCCCAATAACCGTCGCTCACATCGTTGAAGTCCTTATACTGCTCCATGATCTCAGCGTCGCCATCGCCGTACACATCAAAGAAGCGGACGGCCAGCGTGGTGAACTCGGCGCGGGTAATGGCATCGTCGGGGGCAAAGATGGTCTTGCTCTTACCGTAGGTGACACCGTTGTTATTGAGGTATTTGGCATAACCGGAGTACCAGGCATGGGCGGGAATATCCGTAAATCTGGTGTTGGCCACAGTGGAAATGGTATCGCCGTTCTTCTCCGCCAGCAGGCGGGCGAAGATAGCGGCGGCCTCCGCGCGGGTCATGCTGCGGCTGGGGCCGAAGGTGCCGTCCGTGTAGCCGACGATGTAAACGCCGTGGCGCTCGGTCTGCTCCACTTCGGGGACGGTCAGTTCGCCGTTTTTGTCGGTCTTGCCCGCGGCAGACTGACCCAGATCACCCTTGACCGTAACATTTTTGCCCTGCTGGGGAGCCTTCTTGTGGTCGGTCACGATGACCGTCACCTGATACTTGGCGTCCAGATCTGTGCCGTCCGGCAGCTTCACCGTGATATTGCCGGTCTTGCCGATGGACACTGCACTGCCGGAGATGGGGCGCTTCGTGTCCGTGCGGATAACCTTGACGGTCAGCGTCCAGCGGTCGCCGTCCGCATCCTCATAGCCAGTAGTGACCTTGCCGTCCTCGTTGGTCTTACCGCTGCCGGTGGGGACGGTGATCTGACCTGCCTTGTCGGTCTTGCCGGAGGCGTAGTTGTCATTCTTATCCGTGACAGCGATGCTCATGTCCGGCACAGCGGACTTGTCCTTGACAAGCTGCACGGTGACGGTGGTCTGGTCGGCGTAGTCCAGCAGGCGGCTGTTCGGCAGGCGGATGGAGATGCTGTTATCCTTGTGGAGCGCAACTGCGGCGTTTGCCACAGGATTTTTGGTGTCGGTATCGGTGACGGTCACAAGGTAGCCGCCCACAATGGCCTCACCCTTGCTGTCCGTGGTGGCGCTGTTGTAGATTTTCTCAATGGGCTGCGCCTCCAGCTTTTCACCGCACACGGTACACTCCTTGTGCTTGCTGCCCTCGGAATCGGTGGTAGGCTCCTTGTCGATGATCCAGTCGCCGGGTTTATGACCGGCAGGCTCGGTATAGTCGGTCTTGGTAGTGTCGCCACAGCGGGCGCAGGTGTTGGTGGTGTAACCCATCTCCGTGCAGGTGGGGGCGGTCACTTCGGACTTGTAATCGTGTCCCAGGGCCTTTTCCAGCACCGCGCCACACTTGGTACAGAGCTGCGGCTGGGTGCAGGTGGCATCATTGCCAGGAACATGACCTGCCGCCTCGTTACCCTCGATGCGGTGATAGCCGCAGCGGGTGCAGCGGTATTCCATGACCCCCTCGCCGGTGCAGGTGGCGTTGGTAACAAGGGTTCCCTTATCCCAGCTATGGCCCAGGGAGTCCGTATAGTCTGTGACAAAGGAACTGCCGCAGCCATCGCAGCGGTGGATGGTCTTGCCGCCGCCCTCACAGGTCGCGGCGATTACATGGGATTCGTAGTTATGGGGCAGAACGGAAGTGATGTCCTCAATGTGACGATCCCCACAGACGGAGCACTCGCGGACGGTATAACCGGGGCTGGTACAGGTGGCGGCCACGGTATAGACCTCATAGCTGTGTTCGCCCTTGGGCGTGGCGGTCTGCTTCATCTGTCCGCAGCGGGAGCACAGTTCCAGCAGCTTGCCATCCGTTTCGCAGGTGGCGTCGCGGATGACGATGCCCTGCCATGCGTGGCCCAGAGAGTCCACATAGTCGCGCTTTTCGATTTTGCCGCACTCCGTACAGAGGTAACGGTCATAACCGAGGGTGGTGCAGCCGGCCTTGGTGCTGTCCAGCAGAATATACTTGTGGTTTTCACCACAGCCCTTGTCGGCACAGCAATTTCCGTTGCAATGCTTGTTCTGACAGCCACAGTTGGGGTTAGAGCAGCCGCAGCCGCAGTTGCCGTTCTCGTCTGTGGTATCATCCCTCAGCCAGACATAGGCCACGCCGTTTTCCGTCATATCCACACCGTCGCAGGTGTAGGTGATCTCGTAATAGACAGTGTACTGACCTTCCTCCGTGTAGTTGGGCGCGGAGGTCATGGTACAGCTATCCGCACTGTTGCCGTAGCGGATAGAGGTGCGGACACCGGCTTCGGAGAGGTCGCTGACCGTGATGGTGTGGGGCTTGCCGTCCACCACGCCGTAATAGTCTGCAATGACCGCCTTTGCCGCCGTGTAGTCATAGCGGGCGTAGTCGCACAGGCTGCATTTCTCTACCGTAGCGAAGCGTCCGTTTGCCGGCTGGGGCAGGACTTCCGTCACCATGCTGTGGCGCTCCAGCTTGCGGCTGACCGTATGATTGGTACCGTAGCAGAATGCGCAGTAGGTGCCGCCCTTGGTGGTGACAGTGTGATAGGTATCGTCCGTGTACTCGTAGGAAACGGTTTCGTCCAGTTCCTGCGTAAATGCGGCGGCACAGTCATACAGCCAGTAGACATTTTTCAGATAGCCGTACTCGCTTTTGCTCATATTTGTGTTGATGCCGCCGCAGGTTTCGCAGACGGCTTTGGTGTAGTGATATCCGGTATAGGTGGCGTCCTTGCCGGGGATGCCGTCCATTGTATCACCCTTACCGACACCATCTACCATCGTGCCGTCCGAATATTTCACATTGCGGCTAAGTGCCGGCTGGCCATTGCGGGTATATTCGGGAACGCGGAACACCTCAAAAGATGTGGCTTTGCCGCACTCACCGCACTTGAAGGTCTCGCGGGTCACAACACTGTTGGCGTCCAGCTCATTGGTTCGACCGGATGCCTGCATCCAGTGTTCTGCGGGGTCGTGGTAGCTGTTCTGCTGGGCGGCAAAGGCGGTGGGGATCATGCCCACGCACATGGCCAGCGTCAGAAGCAGCGCCAGCGCTCTGCGGGAATAATGGTTCTTTTTCAGATTCATAGGTCCTCCTTATATTTTTTGTTTTTTATCCGCGTTGAAAACGATGTCCTTTTGGCTATCGCCCCCTTTCCCGGCTGCAAATCTTTCTTTGCAGATACTCGTTCCAATCCTTGCCGCAGCGCGGTTTCTCCACGGTAACGGCATACCCCTGTAACTGATACTTTTCCTGTAATTGCTGGGCGGCTTTCTGCCCAGGCTCGTCCGCGTCCAGACACAGCGCAATACGGCGGATCTCCGGATGCGCCTGCAAATAGGTCTGCAGTGCGCCGTCATAGAGTCCGCACAGAGCAACGGCGTTGGTTGTGTCTCTGTGGAGCGTGAGGTAACTCATCAGATCGATGGGTGCCTCAAAGACAAGCACCAGATCTGAGCGCGGATCGTGCGGGAGGGAGAAGCCTGTGTTTTTGTCGCTGCCGGTTGCGTCTCCCTTGAAGCCGGGGCTGTCCAGATCATAGGTACCACGCAGCCCCGCGTACTTTGCCTGTCCGGATTCATCCCTGCCGACGAAGACGCAGTTATGATGTACCGCATCCTCATACAGCAGGCCGCTGTTCATAAACTGCCGGATCACCTGTGCGGCGATGCCGCGCTTACGGAGATAGGCGAAAACCCTTCTGTCATCCGCGTTGCGGGGCGGCAGGGAAAACTCCTGTTTCGGGCTGATCGGCTTTGGCTGCGGAATGGGCGCGTCTCTGGCTTTCCCATGGAAGGTCAGAAGGTACTCCACCGCTTCCGGAAAGGATTTTCCGCAAAACTGCTGGAGGAAGGTGATGGCATCCCCGCCGGTATTCTGGGAATACCGGAACCAGGTACGCCGGTCCTTGATCCGCAGGCTGTCCATCTCCGCGGTAGTATGGAAGCGTCCCACGCGCTTCACCTGATAGCCGAGGTGGGAGAGCAGCTCCGGCAGGTCCGTTTCTCTGGCGATCTGCATTTCTGTGTCTGTGAAGCGATTTCTGATCTCGCTTGCCATAATGTGTGCCTCCTTTCTGATGAAACGCAAAAAGCCACCCAGGGCATCCGATATATTCGGATGCCCTGGGTGGCTTTCCCTAAATCGTGTTCTTTTGTTTTGGCTTTTGTGCGGGCTTACACGGCGTTATCTTCGTCGGGGGTGTCCGTGTTCGCTGGAGCGGTCACGTCGGCCACACGGGGCGCGACAGGGGCCTCAGTGGGGATGTTCTGCTCCGTGGCGTTCTCAGTGTCCGCTTCGTCCAGCGCCTGCGTGATCAGGTTCAGCACGAAGTCTCGCTGGGTGAGCTTTTTGCCGGTTC